>Ga0068857_100002127_pt1 | contig 16097 bp, 16 predicted proteins | sample KBSCornC72_FD_66591 | JGI IMG/M metagenome (GOLD analysis project Ga0068857, IMG submission 66591) | Corn rhizosphere microbial communities from Kellogg Biological Station, Michigan, USA - KBS Corn C7-2 | ecosystem: Host-associated > Plants > Roots > Rhizosphere > Soil ...
GACAACAGGAAGTCGCGGCGGTAGACGTACAGGCCGATGTGTTTAAAGTAAACGGGCTGGTCATCCACATGTCCGTCCCGAGCAAAAGGAATGGGACAGCGTGAGAAATACAGCGCGTTGCCCTGCGCGTCGGTAACCACCTTCACTACATTGGGATCCTGGATATCGCCAGGCCGCTCGATGCGTTTCTTGATGGTGCCCATGGGAACAGCGCCCATATCGTCATCCAGCAGCCCCAGAATGGCAGCGTCGATGGCCGCGGGGTCGATCATGGGCTCGTCGCCCTGCACGTTGACGATGATCTGGGCCTGGGAAGCGGAAGCAGCCTCGGCCACACGGTCAGTTCCGGAGGCGTGATCGGCGCGCGTCATGACCACCCGTGCACGGAATTCCTCCGCTGCGGCCCGGATGCGCTCATCATCGGTGGCGATCACCACGTCGGTCAGATAACGCGCCTGGCAGGTGCGTTCCCAGACGTGCTGCAGCATAGTCTTACCAGCTATGGGAATGAGGGCTTTGCCAGGGAAACGAGAGGAAGAGTACCGTGCGGGGATTACACCAAGAATCCGTTGCGGCACACTCGAATATAGCACAAAGGGGGCTGCCGGCGAAGGGCTTCAAGAATCCATATCCGTCTTCAAAATTTGGAACTTCGGATGCATCGGAATTTAACATGTCCTGCTATAATCGGGTCAGGTTGCGGGCCACTATGCGTTCGGTGTTTACGATCGCGCTGCTGGGGATTTCGCTGCTGCCTCTGACAGCCGACGATCCCGTCGAAAAACAGGCGAATACACAGGCTCCGACCATCAGTATTCAACCCCGTGTCAGGCCCTCGGCAGCCGGTTCCGCGGAAACTATTCTGGACCGCCGTGCCGACCTCCGCATCGACACAACCTTAGTTCTGGTTCCGGTGGCGGTGACCATCGCTGCGACGGGAAAGCTCCTTACCGGCTTGGAAAAAGAGAACTTTGAGCTGACCGAAGATAAAAACGCGCAGGAAATCGTCTCGTTTGGCAGCGAGGATGTTCCGCTCTCCATAGGTGTGGTTTTCGATACCAGCGGCAGTATGGGCGACAAGCTGGAACGGTCGCGCCAAGCGGTGGCGCAGTTCATGCGGACGGCCAACCCGGAGGACGAGTTCTTTCTGGTTCAGTTTAACGATCGTCCCGAGCTGACCGTGTCTTTCACGCCGCATCCCGAGGACGTTCAAAGCCATCTCACCTGGGTCCAGTCCAAGGGCAGGACGGCGCTGCTGGATGGGGTCGCCATGGCCATGAACGAGATGAAAAAGGGCAAAAACGGCCGGAAAGCTCTCCTGATCATCTCTGATGGAGGAGACAATTCCAGCCGATTTACGGAGAGTGAGGTACGGAACTGGGTGCGGGAAGGCGACGTTCAGATCTACTCTATCGGCATTTATGAGCCTTTGGGCTCGCGCGGGCGCACCCCAGAAGAAATGAGCGGTCCCGGGCTGCTCAGCGATCTGGCCGAACAAACCGGCGGAAGAAATTTCTCCGTAGAAAACTTGGCGGATCTCCCGGACGTGGCTGCCAAGATCGGCCTGGAACTCCGTAATCAGTACGTTCTGGGCTACAACCCCAAGAACCTGGCGCATGACGGGAAATATAGAAAAGTAGAGGTAAAACTAGTGAAAGTGAAAGACTTGCCCCCGCTGCGGGCACGCTATCGTCCCGGATATGTTGCGCCGTCTCAATAAAAAGCTTCTGCTAGCGGGGTTGTTGACGGCCGGTTTATCGGCTCTGGTGATTCGCGCCCAGGACGATGAAACCCCTGTCTTCCACACCGAAATCAAGGAAGTCACGCTGCATGTGAGCGTCCTTGATAAGAGCGGAAAGCTGATCACCAACGTGCCGCAGTCGGCATTCAAGATTTACGAAGACAATGTCGAGCAGCCAATTAAGCTTTTCCGCCGCGAGGATGTCCCGGTTTCCATGGGCATTCTGGTGGATAACAGCGGCAGCATGAACGATAAGCGGTCGCGGGTGGCCGCTGCGGCTCTGGCCTTGGTGAAGGCCTCGAATCCCGACGACGAAGTGTTCATCGTGAATTTCAACGACGATCCGTATCTGGATCAGTCCTTCACGCACGACTCGAAAAAGCTGGAAGAAGCGCTGGCGCGGCTGGACGCGCGCGGCGGCACCGCTATGCGGAACGCCATCAGTGGGGCGATCGATTACATGAAGACGGACGCCAAGCTGGATAAGAAAGTGATCGTGGTGGTCACCGACGGCAACGACAACGCCAGCGGCGAAACCACTCTGGAACAACTTTTGCGCAAGGTCCGGGACAGCGGCGTGCTGGTGTATTCGATCGGGCTTTTGAGCGAAGAAGAACCGCGTGAAGCTCGCGCCGCCAAGCGGGCGCTCAATGCGCTGGGGGAAACCTCCGGCGGCTTCGCGTACTATCCCAAGGATCTGACGGAAGTGGAAAAGCTCACGCCTGAAATCGCCCACGAGATCCGCAGTCAATACACCATCGTGTATTCTCCGCTCAACGACAATCTGGACGGTTCTTTCCGCAAAATCAAGATCGAGCTCAGCGGGCAATACCGGGGGGCCACGGTGCGCGCGAAGAACGGTTACTATGCCACGCCCGCTCCGCCCAAATCCTCGAGCTTATCCGGCAAACGGTGACTTTAGGCATGCTCGGTTTCTTGTGGCGGGCGGCCGGAAAGAATCGCCTGCGGCCGTGGCGCAGTCCCTACCTGCGCTGGAGAATCGAAACCTATTGGGGTCTGCACGCCGATCGAATCTCGCCGGCGGAGTTCCGCGCATTCTTATGGAATCATCGCCGGGAGTTACTGCGTTTCCTGCGGTGGGCGGACAAAATGGAATCAGCCGCGCGGGCTAGAGGTGCAGCGCAGCGGCCAGTTCCCTATCACCTCGAACCCGCCAGATCTTCGAATCCAGCAGATAGTGCATGAAGGCGATGCCCCATAAGGAGGCTGTCAGCCAAATGGTTGGGAAGAAGGCCGGCGGAATCACCTCGGTGAGCGCGTACAAGCCCGCGGCCGCCGCAAAATAGTATCCGAACTTCCGCGCCAGTACCGCGGCCAATCCGTATTTGGCGCGCGCCTCCGGCGTCTGGTAGCGGTTCTTATTGTGGAACCACATCAGGCGGTGATACTGCAGGAATGACAGAGTCCCAGGGCCATGCCAGCTTGCAGGATTCCATCGGCTCCAAAACGGGCAGCGTATCCAAACTCGAGCCATCGCAGCGGGACCATGGCCGCCAGCAGCAGCAGCTTAGGCAGGTTCGTAGGTTTTCCGGCGCGCCACTTTCGGATTTGGTAGGCCACGTAGATCGCGGCGAATATCGCGTACGAGGCGATCGCCACTTCCGTGACCGCATGCAAGATGTTTTCCGCCAAAATCCGTGTTTTGACCACGAACAGCGTCCCACAGCAGCCAACCCAAACGGTGCCGCTCCTGTCTGTCAAAGTAGGTTCGGGTCACCGTCCCACAAACGTGAGGTCCCCACGCCATTAGCCAGATAGTGGTGAGCAGCGTCAAGGAAACCCCGGCAGACATCAAGGCCAGAGCGGCATAGCCCACCAGGGCCGTTCTCACGAACCAGATGAGATCGTCCCGCCGGGAGATGATCCAGCTGGTTCCCGAAAACGTCCCCTGTGTTTCCAGGGCGAAAGAAAAAGATAGGATTCAATCTAAGGTGTTCACCGAAGGCCCGCCCGGCAATGGCAAAATATAAACTTAGATGCTGCTGGGGCTGCACCATATCACCGCATTGGCCGCCAATGCGCGCGAGAATTTTTACGATCTGACCCGGGTGCGCAACCTGCGCCTGGTGAAGCGCACCGTCAATTTCGACGATCCCGGATCGTGCCACTTCTACTTCGGCGATCATCGCGGGTCGCCGGGGACGCTGCTGACGTTTTTCACCGGGTTCCAACGCCCGGCGAAAAGAGGGGCGGGGCAAATTGTTTCGGGTCTGGACCTGGAATGCGTTACGCTGTGCGAGAACCATCTGGAACCAACAGCCCGTTTCCTCGAAATGCTGGGATTCGCGGCTGTGGAGACCCAGGGAAGTCGCCATCGATTCGAATTGCCTGATGCCGCGGCCCGAATCGACGTGCTGCATGAGCCGCAAGCCGAGCGCGGGAAAATGGGTGCGGGCGCGATTCATCACGTGGCGCTGCGCGTGGAGGACGAGGCCGCACAGCTCGACTGGCGCTCCAGGCTGATCGCGGGCGGCGTCCACGTTAGCCCGGTGAAGAACCGGCTCTATTTCCACTCGATCTACTTCCGCGAACCCGGAGGCGTGCTGTTTGAAATCGCCACCAACGGTCCCGGATTCCTCATCGATGAGGCGGAGGAGGCTCTTGGAAGCTCCTTGTGTTTACCTCCGTGGCTTGAGCCGGCTCGGGAAAGCATCGAGGCGCGACTGAATCATGACCATCGAGACCAACTTCTTGAATTGCGCCGCTGAAAAGCTGGCCGAGCTGTGCTTGCGGATCGAAACCTGCCTCGGCAAGCTCACAGCGGACCAGATCTGGATGCGCGGCACGGAAAACCAGAATGCCGTCGGGAATCTGGTGCTACATTGAACGGCAACGTGCGCCAGTGGATCCTGAGCGGGATCGGCGGTGCTCCGAATGCTCGCGATCGCGACCAGGAGTTCGCGGCGCGCGGCGGAATGGAGCCGGAAGCGCTCGGAAGGCTGTTGCGAAAGACGATGGACGAAGCACTGGCGATTATCCGTTCCCTGCCGCCCGAGCGTCTAACGGAAGAAATCATCATTCAAGGCTACGACGGGACGGTGCTCAAGGCAATCTTTCATGTGGTGGAACACTTCTCCGGTCACACCGCGCAGATTATCTTCATCACGAAGATGGTGACCGGCCAGGATCTCGGATTCTATTCACACTTATCGGGGAAGCCGCATTCAAATGCCGGGAAAACGGCCTAGACTCGCCTTTTATTTCGCGGTGCTGGCGGCGCCGCTCGCGGCGCAGGATGCCGTCCGATATGAGCTGCGATTTCCCAACGCCGCGCACCACGAAGCCGAAGTTCGGGCGACGTTTTCGGGGGTGCGAGGCCGCGTGCTCGAAGTGGTGATGAGCCGGTCATCACCGGGACGCTACGCGCTGCACGAGTTCGCCAAGAATATTTACGACGTTCGCGCGGCAGACGGCGCTGGTAAGCGCCTTCAGGTGACTCGCCCCAATCCGTATCAGTGGAACGTCGAAACCTCGGGCGGCACGGTTGTCATCGAGTACACACTGTTTGGCGATCGAGCCGATGGAACGTACAATGCCATCGATCCTACCCATGCGCATTTGAATCCGCCGGCCACGTTCGCGTGGGCCCGGGGCTTCGAAAAGGTTCCGGTGTCGCTCCAGATTGAGATTCCTCGCGGCTCGGACTGGACCATCGCCACGCAGCTTGCGCCCGGCGCGAGCGATACCTGGACGGCGCCCGGCCTAGACGCTCTGATGGATGCTCCGCTTGAAATCGGCCCGCACGCGATGAAGGAATGGAAAGCGGACGGTGCGCCCTTCCGCCTGGCGCTGCATTCGCAAGCCTCCGACGATGTGGTGGCGCGTTTTCAGCGCATGTGCGAAGCCGTGGTGCTGGAGGAAGAAGGGGTCTTCGGCGCGTTTCCCAAGTACGACAACGGCTCGTATACGTTCCTGGTGGATGCGATGCCTTACGTGTCAGGCGACGGCATGGAGCATCGCGACTCCACCGTGATCACCAGCGCGCGGCCCCTCACGCGGGAATCCGCGACGCAGCTGATCGAATCGGTCGCACACGAATTCTTTCATTCCTGGAACGTCAAGCGCATCCGCCCGCGCTCGCTCGAACCGTTCGATTATGAACGGGTCAACATGTCCGGCGAGTTGTGGTTTGCCGAAGGATTCACCGATTATTACGCTCCCCTGATTCTGCACCGCGCCAGCCTCATGTCGCGGGACGAGTTCATCCGAGTCATGGGCAGAGCAGTGGATACGGTGCTGACCGCGCCCGGCCGCGAAGCGTTCAGTCCGATCGATATGAGCCGCCGCGCCGCATTCGTCGATGGAGCCGCTTCGATCGATCCGGAGAATCAGGCCAATACTTATATTTCCTACTACACCTACGGCCGTGCCCTCGCCCTGGGCATCGACCTGGCGATTCGCTCGGAGTTTCCCGGCAAATCGCTGGACGATTGGATGCGCACGATGTGGCGCCTGCATCCCGATGTTCAGAAGCCTTATACCGAGAGGGATCTTGAGCAGGCGCTCGCGGAGGCCACTGGCAGCGCCAAATTCGCCAGAGAGATATTTCAAAGCCACATCGAAGGCTTGGAACCGATGGAATACGGCGCTTTGCTGGCAAACGCCGGGTTTTTTTTGCAGCCCGCCTCGCCTGGAAGAGCGTGGCTCGGAACACCGATCCTGAGCTTTTCCGACCGCGGGATTGAGATTAACGGACCGACGCTGCGCGGTTCGCCGCTGTACCTCGCCGGGATCGACCGGGGCGACCGCATTTTGGATTTTAAAACTCGCCGGGAATGGGACGATCTGGCGGCGTCGCACAAGCCCGGGGACCGCGGCACTTTGACGGTCGAGGGGCGCTCTGGCAGGAAACGGGTCGAGATCACATGGGCCCAGGCTCCCGATGTCGAGATCGTTTCGTTCGAACAAGCGGGACGGCCAATTACGCCTAAGATCACACGGTTCCGCGACGCCTGGCTGGGATCTAAAGCATTGCGGCCATTGCCCAAAATCGAGTAGGGGCGAGGCACGCCTCGCGCTCGGCGAATACAATAGGGTGTTATGAGACGCCTTCTTCTACCCGTTCTCGTTTTGATTCCGCTCCTGTGCCTGAGTCAAGCGGTTTGGGCGCAAGCCGCCAAACACTTTGCCAACCTCAAGCAGATTACTCACGGCGGGCAGAACGCCGAAGCCTACTGGGCTCCGGACGGGAAGCGGTTGATCTTTCAGGCGACCCGCGACACCAGCGAATGCGATCAGCAGTACATCATGAACAGCGACGGGTCGGACATGCACATGGTCTCGACCGGCAAGGGCGTCACCACCTGCGGATACTTCCTGCCCGACAACAAGCACATGCTGTACGCGTCGACCCACGAGGCAGGCCCGTCCTGCCCGGCTCGGCCTGATCGCAGCAAGGGTTATTTGTGGGCGGTGTATCCCGGGTTCGATATCTACCTTGCGGATGACAAGGGCAAGATTGAAAAGAAGCTCACAGATTCGGGTGGTTACGATGCCGAGGCCACTATCAACTGGAAAAATAACAAAATCATTTACACCTCCATGGCATCCGGCGACCTGGATCTGTGGAGCATGAACCTGGATGGTTCCGGCAAAAAGCAGATCACCAAAACCGAAGGTTATGATGGCGGCGCGGTCTTTTCCAGGGACGGCTCTAAGATCGTGTGGCGCGCGTATCATCCGGATACTCCCGACAAAATCAAGACTTACCGGGATTTATTGAAGGACAACTTGACGGCTCCCATGAAGATGGAGCTGTGGGTGGCTAACAGCGACGGATCGAACGCCAAGCAGATCACCAACTACGGCTGCGCCAGCTTCGCGCCTACGTTTACTCCGGACGGCAAGAAGATCCTGTTTTCTTCCAACAAGCAGAAATGCGACAGCCGGGATTTCGAGCTATATACGATTAATCCGGACGGGACTGGCCTCGAACAAGTGACGTCTTACGGCGGGTTTACCTCGTTCCCGGAGTTCTCGCCGGACGGCAAGAAGATCGTGTTTGTTTCCAGCTATCAATCCAAGAGCGACTATGAATTTAACGTCTTTACTGCCGATTGGAAGTAGGGGAGAATGAACCTATGAAACGCCTTACCTTAGTTGCCGCGGCGGCTCTTGCCGCTTCCTCTCTGTTCGCCGGAGTGCGGATTCAGTCGGAAGGCACGAATCTGGCCACCAAGAAGGTCAGTACAGACGTGATTCTTCTGGACGCCAACCGGTTGCGCGTTGATTCCGACGACGGCAAATCCGTGATGTTTCTGACGGACGGTGGCAGGAACCGGATGGTCATGCTCGATAAGGCCAAGAACCAATATCAAGAGATTGACGAAGAAACGATGAAGCAGATGGGGCAGCAAATGTCGGCGGCCATGGCGCAGATGCAGGCGGCCATGAAAAACATGCCTCCTGACCAGCGCGCCATGATGGAGAAAATGATGAAGGGCAAGATGCCGCAGGCAGCCGCCGCGGCTCCCAAGACGGTCTATACGGCCAAAGGCAGCGGCAGCGTCAACGGATTCAGCTGCACCAAGTATGAGGGCGATCTGAGTGGCGTGAAGGAGTCGGAGGTATGTGCCGCGCTTCCCGCGCAGATCAAGCTCACACCCGCCGATTTGCAAATTTTCGAAAAGATGAAGCAGTTTTCGAGCAGCCTTCTGAGCGCGTTGGCTAACTCCCCGGTGCACATCAGTGTTCCATCGGGCTATGGGTTCGAAGAGGGCTATGAGGGATTTCCAATCCAGAAAATCGACTTCGAGAACGGCCAGGCGACCAAGCGCTCGGAGCTGAAATCGATCACTCGTACGAACTTCACGGATGCGAATTTCTCTCTCGGCAATGCTAAGAAAGTCGAGTTGCCGATTCCCGGCGGGGCGCGAGGCAAGCAGCGCTAGACTGCAAGACGCATGCCGCGGAAACGCAAGGTCCACGTAACCAAGGTGACGGCGTTTCTGCCGTATTCCGTCGACCTGACCAAGCTCAAGAGCAACAATACGCTGGATATCGAGGTTCGAAGCGGGGAGGAGTTGCTCGGCAGGCTGCTCATGGGCCGGGGCAGCGTGCAGTGGTGGCCGAGCGGCAACAAGACCCACGCTCTGCGCAAGAACTGGCGGCAGTTCGCCGAGATGCTCGCGCGCGGGATGGCGTAAGCCGGGCGACGCGCGCGTCGCCTCTACTGAATATCCACTAACTCCATCCGCTTGAGCTGGCCGCAAGCCGCGTACACGTCCAGGCCGCGGGGCTTGCGGATAAAGCAAGTGAGCCGACGTTTTACAATCTCCTGAAATGCCGTCACGCGCTGCGGATCGGGCGTCTGAAACGGAATCCCGGGACCCGGATTCAGCGCGATCAGATTCACCTTGGCTTTCAGGTTGGCCAGCAGCTTCACCACGCGCCGGGCATCGGCATCGGTATCATTGACACCCTTGAGCATCACGTACTCGAAGGTGAGTTTCTCCCAAGGCCGCAGCGGATACGTCCGGCACACGTCGATCAGATCCTTCAAATGATACTTGCGGGTGATGGGCATCAGCGTCTGGCGCTGCTCTTCGGTCGATGCGTTCAACGAGATCGCCAGCTTGGGGCGCACCTGCTCCTGCGCCAGTTCCCGGATTTTAGGAATGATGCCCGAGGTAGACAGCGTAATCCGGCGCGGCGAGATCGCCATGCCTTCCGGATCGGTCAGCAGCCGTGTGGCCTTGATCACGTTGGCTAAGTTCAGCAGCGGCTCGCCTTGGCCCATCATGACGATGTTCAGGCGATCGACGTTAGCTTCGAGTCCGCGATCGGCCGCCACACGCAGAACCTGCCCGACGATCTCGCCGGCGGTCAGATTCCGTTCCAGTCCGAGCAGCGCCGTGAGGCAAAACTTGCAGTCCACCGGGCACCCGACCTGAGTCGAGATACAGACGGTCGATCGTTCGCCTTCCGGCATCCAGACCGTCTCGACCGTTTTTCCATCCGCGAGCTTCAGCAAGTAACGGCGCGTGCCGTCCGTGGAATCGAACTGCCGGTCGATTTCGGGGACGCCCACCGGGAACCCTTCACGGAGGGGTTTTGGCAGAGTGGAAACGCGATGCAGGTCAGTAACCCGCTGGCGATACACGGCTTGATAGATCTGGCGGGCGCGAAATTTGGGATGATCCGGACCAAGGGCCGCCGCGATATCGGCAACTTCCATCCCTACAAGAACTTGCGTCACTCCCTGGTTCACACGTCCAGCATATCATCCGAACTTCGCGCAGCCCTCGCGGTAAGATTAGAGAACATGACGCGCACACCGCGAAAGTCCAAATCCCAGCCCAGGGAGATCGAGCGCCAGGTTTTGCCCAACGGTGTGCGCATCGTCACCGAGCGGATGCCGCACGTCCGCAGTGTTTCCGTGGGCCTTTGGATCGGCACCGGCTCGCGCGAGGAGGCGCTGCACGAAACCGGCCTTTCTCATTTCGTCGAGCACATGGTGTTCAAGGGCACCAAACACCGTACGGCCGAACAGATTGCCCGCTCGGTGGATTCTATCGGCGGCGGCCTGGATGCGTTTACCTCCAAGGAACTAGTCAGTTACAACGTAAAGGTGCTGGACGAGCACGTGCCGGAAGCCTTCGATGTAGTGGCCGACCTGGTTCGCAATCCGCTGTTCGATCCGAAGGACATCGAGAAGGAGAAAGGCGTCATCCTTGAAGAGCTGAAGATGGAAGTGGACAATCCGGAATACCAGATCCACGAACTCTTCTCTAGCCGCTTCTGGAAAGGGCACGCTCTGGGACGCTCGATTCTGGGAACCAAGCAGACCATCCGCAGCTTCGATCGCGGCATGATCGACAAGTATTACCGCCATTTCTATTCGCCATCGAACCTCCTGGTGACGGCGGCCGGGAATCTAAACCACAAGGACATGGTCGGGTTAGTGGGCGATCACTTGGGCGACTTGAAGAAGCGGCCGTTCCATCCGCGGCAATCCAAGCCGCGCCCGCATGCGCCGCTGGTATTCCTGAATAAGGAATCGCTGGAACAGGTTCACCTGTATGTTGGCGTACCCTCCATCCCCATGCCGCACGAGCAGCGCTTTGCCTGCTACATCCTGAACGCGATTCTGGGCGGCGGCATGAGCTCGCGGCTGTTTCAGAATATTCGCGAAAAGCAGGGGCTGGCATATGCGATCTTCTCGGAACTGTCCATGTATCACGACGCGGGCTGCATGCTGGTCTACGCGGGTACTTCGATCCGTTCCGCCCGCAGGGTGATCAAGTCAATTGTCCACGAACTGAACGAAGTCGCGGAGAGGCCAGTCAGCGACGAAGAGCTGCGGCGGGCCAAGGATCATCTGAAGGGTTCTACCGTGCTGGGCATGGAGAGCACCAGCAGCCGCATGGGCAATCTCGCGCGGCAGGAGTTGTACTTCAAGCGATTCTTTTCGCTGGACGAAATGCTGGAGCGCATCGAGCGGGTGACTGCCGCCGAAGTTCAGGCTCTGGCGCGGCACTTCTTCGATCCCAAACATATGGCGGTGGCGATGCTCGGACGCCTGGAAGGCTTCAAGTTGCGCCGCGAGGATCTTACACGATAACTTCTTTTTCTATGCAGCGTTTCCGCAGGCGGTGCAGAAACGTGTTCGCGCTGGCGATTTTCTTCTGCGCGTTCGCCTTAGCGCTCGATACCTCCAAGCTCAGGCCCACCGGCTACGTGAACGATTTCGCTCACGCGATCGATGCGCGCTCCGCGGCGGAAATCGAAACCTACTGCGGCAATGTGGAACGCGCTACCGGTGCGCAATTCGCCATCGTCACGGTGGACACGCTCGATGACGAGCCTGTGGAGGACGCCGCCAATCGTCTGTTCACTCAGTGGGGCATCGGCCAGAAAGGCACCAACGAAGGCCTGCTGATGCTGCTGGCGATCAAGGACCACAAGAATCGCGTGGAGGTCGGCTACGGCCTCGAACCGATTATCCCGGATGGTTTTGCCGGGGGCGTTCTGCGCGGCGTCCGGCCGATCCTGCGGCAAGGAAATTACGGCGGAGCGCTGCTGGCCGCGGCGCAGCAGTTCGGGCAGCGCATCGCCCAGGCCAAGGGCGTCACCATCGAGGGCCAGCCACCCGCGCAAACCGGTTCCGGGGATCCCGGTGGCGGGGGAGGATTCTTCGGAATCATCATTTTCTTCGTTGTTCTGATGTTTATCTTTCGCCTCATCGGTGGCCGGGGCGGACGTGGCGGTGGCGGCATGGGCGGCTTCCTTACCGGCATGCTTCTTGGAAATATGATGGGAGGACGCCGCGGAGGCTGGGGTGGCGGAGGCGGTTGGGGCGGAGGAGGCTTCGGCGGCGGAGGCGGCGGTGGTGGATTCGGCGGTTTTGGCGGCGGTGGCTCGGGCGGGGGAGGGGCTTCCGGTGGCTGGTAATAATCGTGTCGCTGGTGACAACATGGATCTTTTGAAGGAATTGGTAGCCAAGCTGGAGCATGCCTTCAGCGACCGGCTGGTGTCGGTGATCTTGTACGGATCGGCCGCGTCGCCGGCGCACGCCGACCGGCTTTCCGATCTGAATGTCTTGTGCGTCCTCAAGGAAGTGATGCCTCGCGAGTTAATGGAAGGGGAGCCCGTCTTGCGTTGGTGGCGGGAGAAAGGGCATCCCTGGCCGCTGCTGATGAGCGAAGACGAAGTGCATAACTCGGCGGACAGTTTCCCCATCGAATTTCACGACATGAAGGAACGCCGGCGGGTGCTGTACGGGCTGGACGTGATTGCGGATCTGAAGGTGGATATGCGCAATTACCGGACGCTGGTGGAGCATGAGCTTCGATCCAAGCTCTTGCGCCTGCGCCAGCAGGGCGCTTCGCAGCTATCCCAGTCTGCTAATCTGCTGGCGTTATGCGTGGAGTCGGTTTCCACTTTCTGCGTGCTGGGACGCAATGCTTTGGAACTGGCCGGCAAGAAACACAAGTCCGAACGGCGGGCCGTGGTCCGGCAGTTGGCTGAAGTGCTGCAAGTCGACATGAAACCGTTTGAGATTCTTCTGGATATCAGGGAAGACGTGGCGGGCGGTGCTGGCGATAACATGGGCGACCCGGGCGAACTATTTGCCCAATATCTCGTATGTATCAGCAAATTGATAACTTTCGTCGATGGTTTAGACGGGCAACGGGGGTAAGGAGCATATGAAGGGTGTACTGATTGCGCTGGGTGTGATCGTTTTGCTGGTGCTCATTTTGGGCGGCAGCCTGATGGGATCCCGCAATGAGCTGGTGACGGAGCGGGAAGCGTATAAGGCGCAGTGGCAGCAAGTGGATGTCGCGCTGCAGCGGCGGCTGGATCTGATCCCCAACCTGGTGGAGACGGTCAAGGGCTTCGCCAAGCAGGAACTGTCCGTCTTTACCGAAGTGGCGGAAGCGCGCAAGGCGATGATGGGGGCCCAAACACCGGCCCAACGGATCGCGGGAAACAATCAGCTGGAGGGTGCTCTGGCACGCTTGGCCGTGGTTGTGGAGAATTATCCGCAACTCAAATCGGATGAGAATTTCCTGCGTTTGCAGGACGAGCTTGCGGGGACTGAGAACCGTATTGCTGTCGAGCGTCGCAAGTACAATGAGGCGGTGCAGGCCTACAACACGAATATCGAGCTGTTCCCCAAGAACATCGCCGCATCCATGTTCGGATTCCAACGCGAGAACGCCTACTTTACCGCGGAAGCCGGTGCCAAGGAAGTTCCCAAGGTGAAATTCTAACGGCGAGGTTTCCTCGCCTATTTTCGTGCGAACTGGTAATCGCCGGAGACGTGCTTCACGAAAAGCCGTCTCCGTTGCGCTACCAGCGGTGTCTTTCCCCTGCGGTCCATGTCGCCAAACAGCGTATCGCCGGAGAGCGTGATCTCGGCCACAAGCGGGCCGGCCTTCACAGAATGTTCGACGCCGTCGGCCCGTGAAGACCAGTTTGGATATAGAATAACCAGGACGGGTACATTAACGGACGTTCATAAGAGGAGAAGCTGTGTTAAAAAAACTTGCTCTAGGCGCAATCTGCCTGGCCTTCCTTTGTGGGAGCGCTATGGCGCAGGACGCAAAAACCGTAATCGCTAATGCCCAAAAGGCTTTAGGCGATGTGAAATCCATCACCTATTCGGGATCGGCGAAGGATGTCGCCTTCCAGCAGTGTGGATCTAACGCCGCCGATATGAACTGCCGCGGAACGCATGATCCTATGCGGCCGATTAACAACTACATTCGCGTGATCGATCTGACAACCCCGGCGTCGCGCGCCACCGGAGCGACTAACAATCCCGCCGGCGGTGGCGCAACGCAGCCGATGCCCGGAACGTTCTTTCAGGGGATCACCGCGCAGCAGACTGACGTCTCGCAACCCTGGGGCAACTCCGTGGAATTCTACATCACGCCCTGGGGTTTCTTGAAAGGCGCTGCCGCGAACAACGCCACCGTGAGCAAAAAGAAAGTCGACGGCAAGAACTACGCCGTGCTGACCTGGAGCCCGATGGTCAAGGCGGCTTCCGGCAAGAGCTATGTCATCAATGGATATGTAAATGACAAAAATCTTGTCGATCGAGTCGAGACGTGGCTGGGTGAAAACATTATGGGCGACATGCACATCCTCGCCGTCTACTCGGGTTGGAAGGACTTCGGCGGAGTCATGGCTCCTGCGAAGATCGTGCAGACGCGCGGCGGATGGCCCTTCTTTGAAGTCGATGTGATGGCGGCGAAGGCGAATCCACCCGATGTCGCAACGCTGGTTCCTGCACCTGCTGGAGGTCGAGGCGGCGGTGGTGGGGGCGCTCCGGCGCCTCTGGTCGTCACTTCCGAAAAGCTAGGCGACGGCCTCTACAGGCTCACCACCGGACCCGGCAGTTACGATTCGGTCATCGTGGAGTTCAAGGACTACATCATGATGCTGGAGGCCGGACAATCCGTGGCCCGTGGTGAAGCGTATGTCGCCGAAACCAAGAAGCTGATTCCCAACAAGCCGATCCGTTACGTCATGAATACGCATCCCCACTCCGATCACACCGGAGGGCTGCCGGTGCTGGTGGCCGAAGGCGCAACCATCGTCACGCAGAAGAACAATGAAGAATTCTTGGAGCGTGCCCTCAACACTCCCCGAACGCTGCTGAACGACCCTCTCGCCAAGAATCCCAAAAAAGCCAAAATCGAAGCTGTTTTGGAGAAGAAGGTCTACTCGGATGGAACGCGAACCGTGGAGATGTATCACGTCTCTCCAGTTCCTCACTCCAACGGCTTGTTGATCGCGTACATCCCCAAGGAGAAGATCCTCTTCCAGGGTGACTTCTCGGTGACACCCGGGCAACCGGCTAACGATCACGTGAAAGCCCTGGTCCCGATTCTCGAGAAGCTCAATCTCGACTTTGATCGCTATATAAACGTGCACACCTCCGCTGCTCCGCAGCACAAGGCGGACGTGTGGAAAGCCGTGGGGAAATAAGATGCCTCATAAGGGGACAGACTCGCCTGTCCCCTTATTCTCTATGATGCGTACCGGTGATATCATTCATCTGGACGGTGGGAACGATTGCGTGCCAGGGAGGAAGTAGTATAATCTCTATAGGGAATTAGAGTATGGCTACTGCGGACGTCCTAAATCACCAGCAACTCATTGAACAGGAATACGATACAACCGTTCGCGCGGATATTGAACTGTTCCGTTCCCAGGCTCAGCAGTTCCTTTCCGGCCAGCTGACGGTCGACGAGTTCCGGGCCTTTCGCCTGCGCCGCGGCATCTATGGCCAACGCCAAGAGGGCGTTCAGATGGTCCGTACGAAAATTCCGGGCGGACTGCTCACATCAGATCAGATGCGGCAACTGGCCACAGTAGCCGACTTCTGTGCCGCCGGCAAAGGTCATCTGACGACGCGACAAAACATGCAATTTCATTTTGTGCCGCTGACCCAAGTCCCCGATGCTTTGCATCTGCTGGCTGACAGTCGCCTGACCACTCGTGAAGCCTGCTATAACACCGTTCGCAATGTTACGGCGTGCCCCTTGGCTGGCATCCATCCCGAAGAGCCATTCGATGTGCAGCCGTACGCCCGCCGTCTGGCGTTTGCATTTTTGCACAAAGAGCTGACCGACGCCATGCCGCGTAAGTTCAAGGTGGCGTTTTCCGGTTGCCCCGAGGATTGCATCGCCACCGCCATTAATGACATCGGCCTGCGCGCGGTGATCCGGGATGGAGTGAAGGGCTTCCGCATGACCGTGGCGGGCGGCTTGGGGCCTCTTCCAGTGGAAGCGAAGCTCCTCCACGAGTTTATTCCCGCCGAGGATATCGTGCGCCGTGTGGAAGCCGTGCTTCGTGTCTTCAACGTTCACGGAAACCGCAAGGA
>Ga0068857_100002134_pt1 | contig 16080 bp, 12 predicted proteins | sample KBSCornC72_FD_66591 | JGI IMG/M metagenome (GOLD analysis project Ga0068857, IMG submission 66591) | Corn rhizosphere microbial communities from Kellogg Biological Station, Michigan, USA - KBS Corn C7-2 | ecosystem: Host-associated > Plants > Roots > Rhizosphere > Soil ...
AAAATCCTATCCATCGTCGCGGTTTTGATGGTTTTGATTCCTCTCGTGGACTTCGGCGTCGGCGATCGCGTTTCGCTGGGAGTGCTTTACATCCTGCCGATGATCATCAGCGCGATGGTATTGGGTTCCCTCGAAACCATCGTGCTGGCGACGGCGTGCGCCTTCCTTCGGGCTTGGTTTGATACGCCCGCAACGAATGAGGAACAAATTTTTCGATTCGCCTTCGCGTTGCTCTCTTATATCGCTTCCGGTCTGTTCGTGCGAGCCCTGGTGCGCAATCGCAAGCTCGCTGTGGATCATCTCGCCAAAATGGAGCGGGAGCAGGGGCGGCGCCTCGAAGCCGAGGAACAACTGAAGGTGTTGGTCGAAAGCAGTCCCGCGGCGATTCTCACCATCGACTCTCGCGGAACTGTGCTGGCCGCGAACAATGCCGCCAACGACCTGTTCACGATTCCCGACGGTCAGATGCTTCAGGGCCGGTCTATCGGCGGCTATCTTCCCCTGCTGTCCGACGCGCTCGGCGTCGAGAGCAGCGTGGAGGGTTTTCGAACTGCCGCGAAATCCCAGGGCCGCCGGGACACCGGGGAAATTTTCCTCGCGGATACCTGGTTTTCCTCCTATCGCGGAAAAGACGGCATGCGCCTGGCGGCGATTGTCGTGGATTCCTCGGAGGAGATGCGGGATCGCGAAGAACAGAATCTGCGCCTCCTGCGCCGGTCGAATCGGATCGCGGCGGCTGCCGTGTCGCATGAGATGCGCAATCTCTGCGGAGCGCTTTCGATGCTGTGCGCGAATGTGGAAGAGAAGCTGGGTTTGTCTCAGGATGAGGATTTCAGAAATCTCGCGAACCTGATCACCGGCTTGGAAAGAATCGCGCGGCTGGAACTAAGCGCTCGCGTCAGTGAACGGCTGGAGGAAGTGCCGCTTCAATCCGTGCTGGATAACCTTCGCATCGTTATTGAGCCGGATTGGCGGGAATCCGAGGGAGTCGTGTTTTGGGAGCTGCCGCCGAACATGCCGGCGGTGTTGGCGGATCCGTCCGGTCTGCTGCAAGCGTTGCTGAACCTGGTGCGCAACAGCCATCGCGCGGTCCAGCAGAGCGCCCTGCGCGAACTGCGCATTTCGGTATCGGTCCACGATCAAAAGGCGTGTGTTCGTGTGGAAGATTCCGGACCGGGAATCCCAGCGCCCGAGAGTCTTTTTCAGCCCTTTCAGCCGGGCGCCGAAGGAAGCGGATTGGGTTTGTACGTCTCGCGCGCGGTCGTGCGAAGCTACGGAGGCGAATTACGATTCGAGCCTTCTCCCCGAGGCTCGCGTTTTCTTGTCGAATTGCAGGTAATTTAGAATGACATCAAATTTGGAAAATACGTCGGAGCAAAATGTAAACCTGCTGTTGCTGGACGATCACGCCATGTTCCGGCAGGGCTTGGCGCGCGTCTTGGAGAAGGAGCCCGGGATCAAGATCGTCGCGCAGTGCTCCACGTCCGCACAGGCGCTGGAGGTTCTCGGCAAGAGCGGCGCAACCATGGTCCTGTTGGATGTGGACCTTGGCCCGGAACGGGCGCTCGATTTCGTCACACAAGCCAAGAAGAAAGGCTTCGAAGGTCAGATCCTGGTAGTCACTGCCGGGGTGAGCGGCCAGGAAGCTGTCCAGTTGGTACAGGCTGGAGTCGCGGGAATTCTGCACAAGCAGCACTCCACTGAAAAGTTGTCCGACGCGATCCGCCAGGTGGCCGCGGGCGAAGTCTGCCTGGAACAGGATTATTTGACCTCACTCTTCCGGTCAGTCGATCGGACCAAACCGCAAACCCAGCCGAAACTCACCGAGCGCGATAAGACCGTCCTGCGGTTCATCTTTCAGGGGCTCACCAATAAGGACATCAGCGCCCGCCTGGAAATATCGGAAGGCGCGGTCAAGGCATCTCTTCGCCAGTTGTTCGACAAGCTGGGCGTGCGGACGCGCGCGCAACTGGTGAAGGTCGCGTTGGAACAGTATCGCGACCAGCTGTAGCGTGCTAGAATCGCGGCGAGGTAACTACTTATTTATGAAGCGCCTCTGCCTTTCTTTAGTCCTAGCGCTGCCGCTGGCTGCGGGCTCTGTCCGCGTGGTGCAAACCAATGCCGCGGGCGATTCCGCTCAGTTCATCGATCCTGCCACCAATAAGGTCGTGCTGACGGTGAAGGACCTGGAAGCCGCGCACGGAGTCACGTCTTCACCCGATGGGACGCGCGTATATTTCACTGTCGAATCCGACAGCAGCGTGGTCGCGGTGGATTCCAAGACGGGCAAGCACCTCGGCAAGGTCTCGTTGAGCGGTCACCCCAACAACATCGCCGTCTCCAAGGACGGAAAGCTGATTTTCGCCGGCATCGCCGTGGCGCCCGGAGCCGTGGACGTCATCGACGCCGCCAACATGAAGAACATCAAGACCATCAAGGTCAAGGGCGCCGTGCATAACGTGTACGTGACGCCGGACGGAAAATGGGTTGTTTCAGGATCAGTCGGAAGCCGCGTGCTCACAGTGATCAATCTGCAGACCCTGGAAGTCGCGTGGGACCACACCTTCGATAAGGGCGTCCGCTGCATGACCTTCGACACCGCCGCGGATGGGTCCGCTGCGCATGTTTATTTGCAGCTTTCCGATGTGCATGGATTTGCCGTGCTGGATCTGAAAACGCATGAAGAAGTGAATCGGATCATGCTCCCTAACGAGCCGAAAGTCGGCGAAGTTCATAGCGGAGCGCCTTCGCATGGGATTGGGATCACGCCTGACAAGAAGGTTCTGGCTGTGGATAGCTCGATCGCGAATGGCGTGTTTTTCTACTCCATGCCGGATCTCAAGGTGATCGGCTTCGTGCCGACCGGTCCGACGCCGGACTGGCTGACGTTCACGCCGGATAGCAAAATGGTCTACATCGCCAATGCAGGAGCCAATAACGTGTCGGCTGTGGATATCCAGGCGCGTAAAGTGGTCGCGGTCATTCCGGTAGGTGAAGTACCGAAGCGGAATGCGACGGTCATAGTTCCTTAGGCCGCTCCATAACTGTCGCGGTTCTGTGGTGCTGTTGTGTTCTGAACAGAACCACGAGCGCCAGCGAGTGGCCTTCTAAATTTAGGGAACCACTTTCCGCTGTTTGATCCAGTCAATCAGTACGTCGCGCAGGAGCACGCCCTGATCCGTGACCGGGAATTTGGAGCCGCGATCCCGCCAGCTTGAAGCCAGAAAATCGGTAGTGACTAAGCGATAGGTCTTGTTGGGATCGAGCTTGGCCGTTCCAGCGACCTTCACCGGCCGCGAGGGATCCTCGAGTTTCATCAGTTCGTCACCTCGAATTTCCGCGGTCACGACATGATTGTCGAACGGCATCACATTCCAGACATGGCGGGCGAGCAGTTGGCCCTCGGGAAGAGTGTCGCGCACACCGCTGACATTCGTGAAGGCGAGATCCGAGGGAAAGCGGTCCTGCATCGCACGTTCCATCAGTTCCTTTACCTCGGGTCGTGATAACGGCTTCGCCGACCAGCCGATCGGAACATCGACCACGGCGGCTACTCTCGCTTCCCACTTGTCGACTTGCGCCTGGACCACAGGATCGGCAGGATACTCGCTGGCAACCACGGGAATCCCAGTCCATTCGTGTGAAAGGATGCGCCGGGTCGCGGTGTCATACTGAAGCTCCAATCGCCCCAGTTCGCGACCGTAGCCTTCGGCGTGGACAACGAACCTTCCGTCGACCTCAAGCGGTTTCCCTGGCATGTGCTCGTGCCCGATCACTACAAGGCTTACGTCCGGCAGGCCGCGCAGGATCGATTCCGCTTCGGACCTCCCCAAATGCGCGAGCACGATCACCATGTCGGCCTTTTGTTTCGCCTCCGCGACGATGGGACGAAGTGCTTCTACCGTCGGTATGACGTGATACGGGCCCAGCTTATCGAGAGTCGTCGAATTGAGAATATTCTCGAGCAGTGCGCCGATCACTGCCACCCGCATGCCACCTGCGTCGCGAATCACGTATGGGGGATCCACCAGCCGGTTGCCGGAAGCGTCTACGACATTCGCGCTGACGGTAGGGAAACGGGCGATCTGCATGAAGTCGCGAATCTTGATCCAGCCGTAATCGAATTCGTGGTTGCCCAGGCAGTTGACGTCGATTCCCAGATTGTTGGCGATTTCGTAATCCGGGACCCCTTGAAACACAGTGCTCACCGGCGTGCCCTGGACCAGGTCACCAGCGTGCAACGTGAGCGATGCGCTGGCCGCGGCTCGTTCGCGCTTGAGCAATGTCGCTAAGTGCGCGACGCCTCCGATGCCATCGGAATCCGGGAGCAGGCGATCGTGAAGATCGTTGAAATGCAGGATGGTGAGCTGGTGGACAGTACTCGGCCTGCAGCCGGCCAGGAGAACGGCGGAAGCTAAGACAGAAGCTAGAAATGTTCGGCGGGTACGAAGCAAACTCTATTATCGCTTCTACTTTGCGCCGCGAGCCCAGTCTGCGATGGCTTTCCAATCCGGATCGTTCTGCGACGTGAACTGGCGGCCGCCGCTATGGAAGTCGTCGCCGCCGGCAGTGCCCGCCAGAGGGTGCTTCAGGATCGGGCTGGACATCAGATTCGCCGCGTTCACCAATTTAGAGACCGCGTCGAAGTTTTGCTTCGACTGCTCTTCGGTCCAGGAGGTCGCCCCAGGCGACAGGGGCTGCAGGCGGAACGCATTCCCGGCTCCGGCGTGACACACCACGCAGCGCGCGTGGCCTTCGCGCTTCTTGAGGAAGATTGGTTCGACCTTTGCCTTGTAGCTCGCATAGTCGAGCGATTGTGCAGCCGCCAAAGAAGCCGCCACAGTTGTCAGGATTACCAGACGGATACAGGTGGTCATAAATTCGCCGCGCGGCCCATAATATCACATGGGATTCGCGGTTTGGATCGATACCGAAAACGGTCTCGCGTGGGCTCAGGGAACCCACGAGTATCGTCCTATGGGATCTGCCGTAATCGCCTCCACCGACCAATTCCGGCATCGGGATTTCCGGCAGTCACGCCGTTTGCCGGCGCATCTGCGCCAGTCCTTTGTCGGGTTTTTCGGTTCGCTGGAGGAAGTAAACGCCCGGATCAGGATACAAACCAAGTGGCAGCGCCGCGCCACCCCGGCTCACCTACTCTAAGGGGTAAGAGGGACTAAAAAGGGGTCAGACGACATTTTGGTTCTCCGCGACGGAAGGCACGCTCTCAAGGAAAATGTCGTCTGACCCCTTTTTGGAAAGTGCGCGGTATACTTTATAAGTTTGCATGCAAAACGAACCCATCACTGACATCGCCCACTTGGGCCATCTGGAGATGTTTACGCCCAAGCCGGAGGAGAGCCTACGCTTCTTCACCGACATCATGGGGATGACCGAAAGCGGCCGCGAAGGCGACTCGGTCTACCTGCGCGCCTGGGATGATTATGAGCGCCATACGCTAAAACTCACCGCGGCCAAGCAGGCTGGAATGGGTCACATGGGATTGCGTGCGCGCAGCCAGCAGGCTCTGGAACGCCGAGTCGCCGCCCTTCAGGGAACCGAGCACGCCATCGGATGGACCAAGGGAGATCTATGCCACGGCCCGGCATTCCTTTGCCAGGATCCGGACGGCCACAAGATTGAGCTGTATTACGAAACGCAATGGTATGACGCTCCGGCCGCACTCAAACCCGCCCTGAAGAATCAGGCCCAGCGATTTCCGGCCCGCGGCTGCAATGTCCGCCGCCTGGATCACTGGAACGGCTTGGCTGTGGACATTAAAGCCAACCGCGAGTTTTTCGAAAATTACCTCGGTTTCCGCCTCACCGAGCAGATCGTGCTGGATACCGGCGTCGAAGCTGCTATGTGGATGACCTGCACCAACAAGAGTTACGACTTCGCCTACACTCGCGACGCGACCGGAACTATGGGCCGTTTCCATCACGTGACCTATGCCGTCAACAGCCGCGAGGAAGTTTTGCTCGCCGCGGACATCTTCCTGGAGCATGGCGTCAAGATCGAAACCGGTCCGCACAAGCACGCCATCCAGCAAACGTTTTTCCTGTATGTCTATGAACCGGGAGGGAATCGCGTCGAAATCGCAAACGCCGGCGCGCGCCTCATCCTGGCTCCCGATTGGAAGCCGATTAGGTGGACCGAGACCGAACGTAAGAAGGGTCAAGCGTGGGGACTGAAGACCATCGAGTCCTTCCACATCTACGGAACCCCCGCGGTTCCAGGCGTGCCTGGAAGCGGACCCGAGCAGAGTTAGATCACCCAGATACACCGTGTTAAACTAGTCCGTTTGCGCCACACGAAAGGTTAAAGAGAGAAAGGCCACGTTGGAAACATGAGTCAAAGTCTTGAAGATCTGTTGCAGAAAGTCGGCAACCCCGCCACCATGCTCCGCAATTCGCAGATCGGAGCGTACGTTTATCCAGTAGTCCCCAACGAATACACCAATTGGCGCGATGAACAGCGCGCCTGGCGGGAGACCTGCGTTTTATTCGATCAGTCGCACCACATGGTGGAACAGTATGTGGAAGGCCCCGACGCCTTAAAGCTGATTTCTCATCTGACCATCAACAGTTTTGCGAACTTTCCGGTGAATCGCGCGAAGCAGATGGTGCCATGCAGCCATAGCGGCCATGTGATTGGCGACGGCATCCTCTTCCACCTGGAAGAGAACAAGCTCAGTTTCGTCGGTCGTGCGCCGTCGGCTAGCTGGATCCAATTCCACGCCGAAACCGGTGGATATAACGTGACCACCAAGAAGGATGACCGGTCGCCTGGAAACCCCAAGGGGCAAGCGGTGGTTCGCAACTTCTACCGCTATCAAATTCAGGGACCGAACGCCCAGCAAGTCATAGAAAAGCTGAATGGCGGACCGTTCGAGACCATCAAGTTCTTCCACATGGGTTACATCAAGATCGCGGGACGACAAGTCCGCGCGCTGCGTCACGGCATGGCCGGAGCGCCTGGGTTGGAAATCTGGGGCCCCTACGCTGAACGCGAAGAGATTCGCAATGCGATTATCGAAGCCGGCAAGGATTTCGGCCTGGCCCAGGTCGGGAACCGGGCTTACGCGACCAACACCCTTGAATCGGGATGGATTCCGTCTCCGCTGCCTGCCGTTTACACCGACGACCGGATGAAGTCCTACCGGCAATGGCTGCCGGCCGCGAGTTACGAAGGGACCGGCTCTATTGGGGGAAGCTTCTACTCCGACAACATCGAAGATTACTACATGACGCCGTACGAACTGGGCTATGGACCTTTCGTCAAGTTCGACCACGACTTCATCGGAAGCGATGATTTAAAGAAGATCGCCGACAAACCGCAGCGCAAGAAAGTCACGCTGAAGTGGAACGCCGAGGATGTCACCAAAGTCTTCGAATCCATGTTCCAGCCGGGCAAAGAGCACTACAAGTACATCGATCTGCCGTTGTCCAACTACACGTCGGCTTCGTACGACAAGCTGACCAACCACGGGAAAATGGTCGGTGTCTCCATGTTCGCGGGATACAGCTACAACGAACGTTCGATGCTGTCGCTGGGCGTCGTCGATCCAGATGTCGAGATCGGCAACGAAGTTACTCTAACCTGGGGTGAAGAGGGCGGGGGATCGAAGAAAACCACCGTCGAACGCCACAAGCAGATCGAAATCCGGGCGATTGTGAGCCCCGTTCCGTACTCCGAAGTTGCTCGCAAGACGTACGCGTCAGGTTGGCGTACCGGCGGGTAGGAAATACTAGGGCGGGCTTCAACCCGCTGGCGGGTTTGTACCATGCGAAGGGCGCTTCCCCCTTTCAGAGCGGATCACGTTGGCAGTTTGCTTCGGCCGCAGCCCCTGAGGGAGGCCCGCGCCCTGCGCGATAGCGGTGCCATCTCTGCCCAAGAACTGACAGAAGTAGAAGACGGCGCCATCCAGGATTCGATCGCCAAGCAGGATACGATCGGACTGGATGGCATCACTGACGGCGAGTTTCGGCGCGCCTTCTCGCACACGGATTTTCTGGAACAACTGCAGGGCGTCGAGTCTTATCCCGCCGGCCAGAGCATTCAGTTTAAGGGCGGCCAGGCCAAGATCAAGGGTCTGAAGGTCAAAGCCAAGATCGAGGCTGTTGTGCATCCCATGGTCCAGCACTTCAAGTTTCTGAAGGCTCACGTTCCGAATAAGACGGCGAAGATGACCATTCCGTCGCCCAGCGTGCTGCACTATCGCGGCGGCCGCAGCGCCGTCAGCCCGAGCGTCTATCCTTCGATGGAAGAGTTCTACTACGATCTCGGCCTGGCTTACAAGAAAGTCGTTAGCGATTTAGGGGCGGCCGGCTGCCGATATCTGCAACTGGATGAGGCGCCCTTCTCATACCTTTGCGATAACGAACAGCGGGAAATGCTGCGGTCTCGCGGCGACGATCCGGCCAAGCTGCCAGCCATCTATGCGAATATGATCAACGCGGCGACCTCCGGCAGGACTCCGGGAATGCGAATCGTACTTCATCTATGCCGCGGAAACTTCAGATCCATGTGGATCGCCGCGGGCGGCTATGAGCCGGTCGCAAACGTCCTGTTTAACAATATTGACGTCGACGCATACTTCATGGAATGGGACACTGACCGCGCCGGCGGATTCGAGCCTTTGCGTTTGGTCCCGAAGAATAAGCAAGTAGTGCTGGGGATTGTGACGTCCAAGTCGGGAGCATTGGAAGAAAAGGACGAAATCAAGCGTCGCCTCGATGAGGCCGGCAGGGTTATCGATCTGGATCAGTTGTGTCTAAGCCCGCAATGCGGCTTCGCCAGCTCGGAAGAAGGGAATCTCTTGACCGAGGATGAGCAATGGGCCAAGTTAAGGCGGGTGGTCGAAGTGGCAGATGAGGTGTGGGGCTAGTGCGGCCCCTCCTCGTCTATATCGCATTGTTCGCCGGCGCGGCGTTCGCGCAAACTCCGGCGCATCCTATCCTCACGATTCCGTCCACGTCAACCACCCCGCCCGTGGTGCTGTTAAACGGCTTTCAGCTCCAATGCCCAGGTTCCAGCTCCAGCACGTTCGGTGACCTTGAACAGCTTCTGGGCGCCGCGGTGTACTTCTTCGACAACTGCGAGTGCCCTAATTGCACCATCGAGCAATTGGCAGAGGATTTCGGAAAAGCGTTGAATCTGATTCGCTACGACAATGGCGAGCCGGTTCCTCGGGTCGATGTGGTGGCGCACAGCATGGGCGGACTCATCCTTCGGGCCTACCTGGCGGGGAAGCAAGAGGCGCCCGGCAAGTTCTCTCCACCGAGCAATCCGAGAATTAGAAAGGCGATCTTCACCGCGACTCCCCACTTTGGTTCCTATCAGGCGGCCGGCCCATACGCGACATTCTTGCCATCTCTAACGCAGGCTAGCGAAATGAAACCGGGCAGCCAGTTTCTGCTGGATCTGGCTACGTGGAACCAAGGAGGCGATGACTTGCGAGGCGTGGACGCGATCGCCATCGTGGGCGATCAAGGTGTTTGGAACACCACAGTTCGCGCCAGCGATGGCTTGGTCTCTTTGACCAGTGGCTCTTTGGACTTCGCACAACCGGATGAACGTACCAGGATCATTCCTTACTGCCATTTTCAAATGGACCCGGGTTCGCTTGCTGCCAACCTTCTGGGTTGTGCAGGTCCGGGTATCGCTTTTATCGATTCGCCGGCGCATCCAACGTATCAAATCATCCGGTCATTTCTGGATGACACTAACCAGTGGCAGTTCATCGGCACATCGCCAGCCCTGAATTCGCGGCTTGCAATCAACGGTGGAGTAGACGTCGCGCTCAAGGTCGCGGACGATACGTTCGTTACGAACGTGAGTTCCGTGACCTTCGACAATGGCGCGGGCCAATTGAATCCAGGCCCCAGCGCCTTCTACGGAGAGTTCGTGCCGTCAGGTCCGCACAACTTCGTGCTGAATACGCGCCTCGGTGCGGTGAACTTGAACGGTACTGTTCTGGCCGGCGGATTTCGTCCGCTGGTGTTCAAGCTCGGCCCGATGATCACCGGGGTGCAATCCACTGCACCGACAGGTCTGCCGGGGAACACCGTCGCCTACGGATCGCCCATCGTCGTTACGGGAAGCGGGTTCGCTTCCTCGACGGGTACGAAGCTCCTGATGAACGGAGCTGTTTTGCCGAGCTCGGTAGTTTCCGATCAGCAGATCAACGCGTATCTTCCGGATCTTACTTCGGTGGCATTCGCTCCGGCGGATTACAACGGAATCGCTCAGCTTAAAGTCGTCAACGGAAATGGCCAGCATACGATCAACGTGATGGTGGCGCCGGCCGGCGTCGCACCCGTCATCTCTCTTTCGTCGACGCAGCTCCAGTTCGCGTACACCGTGGGAGGGGCGTCACCCGGATCGCAAACGGTCACCATCAGCAATAGCGCAGGGGGAACTCTCTCGTGGTCCACCAGAGAGGGACCCAGCTGGCTACGCTTTTCGTCTCCCGACAGCTCCACGCTGGTTGTGTCGGTGAATCCCGCAGGGCTGAGTCCGGGAATCTACGCCGGCACGATCCCCATAACGGCGGCCGGAGCCGATCGCCCGCAAACGCTTGCGGTCACGTTTACGGTGAATCCAGCGCCACCATTCCCTTCGCCGGGTCTTTATTCTGCCAACGCGACAGACTCCGGCGCTGCGGCAGGCTTGTGGATTCGAGTCGCACCCAATGGCACGCAGACCACCGGCTTGCTGTTCGACCCGGATAAACCCGTAGGCAGCCGCGTCGCCGTGCCGGTGGATCTAGGCGCATCGGCGGATCCGGTTTACCTTTCGCTGTACGGTACGGGCTTCCGCAACGCGGCTCAAGCGACTGCGACGGTGGGCGGGTTGAATGTCCCGGTGCTGGCTTTCGCGGCGGTTCCGCAGTTCACCGGAGAGGATGTTGTGAACATCGGACCGTTGCCGCGCTCACTAGCTGGCACGGGCGAAGTGAACGTCGTCCTGAGATTTGATGGCAAGCTCACCAACTCGGTCACCGTAAATTTTCGATAACCGTGGCATAGTAGAAAGTTGGGAAACGTACTGGTAGCGGGCGGCGCCGGTTATATAGGAAGCCACACCTGCAAACTGCTGGCCAAGGCCGGGCGCGAGCCCGTCGTCCTGGACGATCTCAGCACCGGACATCGCTGGGCTGCGAAGTTCGGTCCCTTCTACCAAGGCGATATCGAGAACGGCGAGCTGGTGCGCAAGATTGTCCGCGATCACGAGATCACGGATGTGATCGATTTCGCCGCTAAGGCTGCAGTCGGCGAGTCGTATGTGGATCCGGGCAAGTACTTTCGCGAAAACGTCGGGAAGACCGTGCACTTCGTGGATGCACTGATTGCGGGCGGGGTGAAGAACATCGTGTTTTCCTCCACGTGTGCGGTGTACGGAAATCCCGACGCGATTCCCATCACGGAAACCGAATCGAAGAAGCCGGTTAACCCGTACGGCGAGACTAAGCTGTTCGTTGAACGGATGCTGCACTGGTACGGAATCGCCCATGGGCTGAAGTGGGTGGCGCCCCGATACTTCAACGCAGCGGGCGCCGATCCCGAGGGTGAGATCGGCGAAGTGCACGAGCCGGAGACCCACCTGATTCCGGCCGCGATCGAAGCCGTGTTGGGCAAGCGTCCGCAACTGGAAGTCTACGGCACGGACTATCCGACTCCCGACGGAACCGCGATTCGCGATTACATCCACGTGTTCGATCTGGGGCGGGCACACATTCTCGCGCTGGACTATTTACGAAATGGCGGAGAATCCATCGCAGTGAATCTGGGCACCGGCGTGGGGCAGTCGGTGATGGACGTGATTGGCGCAGTGGGCGCTGCAACCGGCCGCGAAGTTCCGCACGTCCTGCGTCCGCGCAGGGCAGGCGATCCTCCCCAACTGGTCGCCGATCCGTCTCTCGCCAAAGCCGTGCTGGGCTGGTCGGCTGAGTTTCGCGACCTCCGGCGCACGGTCGAAACGGCTTGGGCCTGGCTTCGGCGGCCCGCAACCGGATAGGCATCCGACCGTGATATAGTAGCTCGACTCTGACTTCCCACGTAGGAGAATTGCATGAAGCAACCCGCGCTTGGAATTGTAGCCACCGTCCTGATTATGGCGGTCTCCCTGGGCGTCATTTCCCTGTTCGATTTCCCGACATTCGGCAGTTGGGTTATCTTCGTCATGGCGGCCATAATTCCGATGGAAATCGTCATCGGCGTGACTTGGGGCGCCAGTCCGGGCTTCGTCAGCTCTCATTCCCAGCCTTTGAAGGGGATTCTGCTGGTGTTGGTAAATATCGCTGTAGGTGTGGTCGTGGGCGGCATTTGCCACGCGATCGTGGGCGGCAGCATTGCTCCGCCGATTCCGATTCTGGTCTTGTTCGGCATCGTTTCGGTAGTCGTCACATTCTGGATGGCCATCATGTTTGGAGGATGGCCATTCACCAGCCTAATTAAGAATCCGGTGGGAGCCGGTTTGGCGATGCTGGCGGCCGTTTACATCATCAACTACCTGCTATTCCGCGTGTTTTTCGATTTCAGTTTCATGGCTGGGGCGCCGTGGTATCGGGCGAGTCTTGATCCCCACGGGATGTTTAACGGAGTAAACGCGCAGGTGTTCTACGTAACTGCGCTCACCTTCCTGTTTGTAATGCTGCACTTCGATTTGTGGCCGTTTACATCGTCGCCGGCGTTGATGAAACAGCCTGTTCTAGGCATCGTATGGACGCTGGAGGCGCTGGCGCTGGGCGCCGTGTCGTACTACATCGGCGTGAATACGATGGGGATGGATCCCATGATCTTCCTCATATCCGGGCCGATCCCGTTCATCTTTGGAACCATCGTGGTGCTGAATATGCTGCACAATTCGCTATTCGCCAAGTTCAGCCAGCCGCTGAAGGGTGTCTTGAACTGCGTGGCCGCTCTGGTCATCGGAGTCCTGCTGGCGAAGATGTATGGCGCGCTCGCGTCCACGGTGACCGGCGTTCTCAAGCCGGGCCCGCCCACCAACGATTTCGAGATTTGGCTGGCGACGGCGCTGCTCGGCATAACCTTCCCGTTCCTGATCTTCTTCGCAGAATTTTTCAAGATGTGGCCGCTACAGAAAAGCAAACCGGAATAGACTAGTTGGAGAAGGAATTCGAAACCTATGCTACGCGCGATTGACGAAAACACCATTACCGATGCTGCCATTGAACAGATGGCGGACACGCCGAACCCCCGGCTGAAGCAGATCATGGAGCCGCTGGTCAGGCACCTGCACGCTTGGGCCCGCGAGGCGGATCTCACGCCGGAAGAATGGCTGCAGGGAATCAGTTTCCTGACCGCAGTGGGCCAGAAATGTACGGCATTCCGGCAGGAGTTTATTTTGCTCTCCGACACGCTGGGGATGAGCTCGCTGATTAATTCTCTTCACGACAAGCGCGCGGCCGAGGCCGGCACCAAGAGCAGCCTGGTGGGACCGTTCTATCGCACGGATTCTCCTCCGATGAAGCTGGGCGATACCATCGTCACCAAGCCGAGCAATGGTGTCGAAGTGGTCCTCTACGGACGCGTTACGGACAAGACAGGCAAGGGCGTCCCAAACGCATCGGTCGAAGTGTGGCAGCCGGATGAAACCGGTAACTACGATTTGCAAAAGCACGATCCATCTGAGATGGATCTGCGTGGCCACTTCCATACCGATAGCGAAGGCCGCTACCATCTGCGCACGGTAGCTCCGCTGGGGTATATGATTCCGATGGATGGTCCGGTGGGCGATATGATTCGCGCACAGAAGCGCCATGGGTATCGGCCCGCGCACATTCACTTTATCGTGGGCGCGCCGGGTTATCGCGAAGTGGTGACGGCGCTGTACCTTGGAAATGATCCGCACGTCGATTCGGATACGGTGTTCGGCGTGACTGAGTCGCTGGTGACATCGGTGAAGGAGAAAGATCCTGCGTCGCCGATTCCGTCGCTGCCGAGCATCAAATTCGACTTCCAGCTGGCAGCGGCGACCGCGAAGGACATGACCGGACGCGTGGGCGCGGATCCATCGCAAATCGTGGCAAAGGCGTAGTGCTACGATAGCTTTTCGTGAAGTTTGAGGCTCTCTATTACCAGGACCGGCTGAAGATCGTCAATCCCGAAGGGGACGTCGCCATCACGACGCTGTGGTCGAAGGTAGAATCCGCATATCAAATCCTGGAAGAAGCCGGTGTCGATCTCGCGCCTGCCACATCGCGGATCGGGCCCATCGCTAACCTCTATGGGAACGGGTTGCCGCAGATGTTGCGAAACCTGCTGTGGAACCCTCAGATCACACATATATTGATCCTCGGCAAGAACCTATCTGGGTCTCGCGAATGGATTCTCAACTTCTTCGAGCATGGCCTGGAGGAAGTCGAATTTCTCGGCGCCAAAGCGTTCCGGATTCGCAACACGACTCGGACTATCGACGGCTGCGTGCAGCCGCAGAACTTTCTACACCTTCCCGAGTTCACCGTGCTGGGCGATGTCGGTGATCCGGCGACCAAGGTTGGATTGAAGACGTTTTTCGATGGGCTGCCGCCGCAGGAAGCTTGCGAGGAGACTCGCGTGGAACCGCCGCCAATTCCCGAACCGGTGGTGAGCCGTTTCCCGTCGGAGCCGCGCAGCCACACAATCGTGCGGGACACGCCGATGGAGGCGTGGACGGAGCTGATCTTCCGACTGTTCCGCTTCGGTCATCGCAATATGGTGGCGAAAAAGAGCGGTCCGGAAGGCCGCGTCGAACTGCAGAACATCAAGGCGATCATTGAAAAGCCGGTGGAGGAAGCGGACGAGATCCTGCAGCAGTACGGGTTCAGTCTGGAGAAGTTCCAGGGCTATCAGCAGCGCATCCTGGATCCGAACAAGCCTGCGGATCTCGCGTACACGTATGGAAATCGACTACGCGGTTATTTCCCCAACGTGGACTCGCTTGAGATCGTTGGGAGGCGGCTGAAGGAGAAGCCGGAATCGCGCCACGCCTACATCGCCTTGTGGGACAACGCCCGCGACCTGCCGGAGGGCACCGATACGCCCTGCTTCGTGTCGGCGTTCTTCAGGAAGTTCGAAGGCAAGCTGACGTTGACGACCACGTTCCGCTCGCACAACGCGATGGAAGCCTGGCCGGAGAATGTCTACGGTCTGATCGCGATTCTACGATTCGTCGCGGAGAAAGCCGGCATCGAGCCGGGGGCGCTGACCGTCTTCAGCCACTCCATCAGCATCGATGTGTCATCGCTGGAGAAAGCGCGGAAAATCGCCACTAGCAAGGAATCTGACGAGGTGCACGATCCAGCGACGGGCAAGCTGGGCCCGCGCATGGATCCGAATGGGGCATTCACCACCACGTTCGATCGTGCGACTTGGGAGATTGTTGTGGAGCATTCCTACGACGGCATGAAGCTGAATGAGTATCGCGGGAAAAGCGCGGAGGAGATCGAGCGTCAACTGGGTCGCGATGTAGCCTTGTCGGAAATCTCGCATGCGCTGTACCTGGGCCGGGAAATTGCGCGTAAAGAGTTCGAAATGAAAGCGGCGAAAGCTAAAGAGAAGTCCGCGTGATCGTGTTCTTCGATATCGGCTCGACGCTGATCGACGGGCCGAAGTTTGGTCCTGCAAGACGGCTGGCGGATACCCTGGGGCTCGGGTCGGAAGCGGTCGGACAACTAGAGCACATCCTGTTTCGTTCCCCCGCGAGAGATCCTGAGGAGCTGGCGAACACGCTCGTGAACCGGTTGCGCGTCGATTTCGACCAAGCGCTGGAGGCATGCACAAACCTGTGGAACGCCCAGCTTGAGGAAGCCTACGTTCTTCCCGGAGCCCGCGAGCTGATCGAGAGTCTCAAGTCTGCGGGGATTCCGCGAGCGTATCTTTCCAACATCTGGCCGCCGTTTTACCAACACTTCAAGCAGGAGTTTCCGGATGAGGCGGCGAACCAGCCGCAGTTTCTATCGTTTCAGACCGGGTTGCTGAAGCCCGATCCAGGATTCTTTCAACTGGCTCTGCGGGCCGTCGAAGCGCGCGCGGAAGACGCCGTGATGGTCGGCGATACTTATAGGAACGATAT
>Ga0068857_100002136_pt1 | contig 16068 bp, 15 predicted proteins | sample KBSCornC72_FD_66591 | JGI IMG/M metagenome (GOLD analysis project Ga0068857, IMG submission 66591) | Corn rhizosphere microbial communities from Kellogg Biological Station, Michigan, USA - KBS Corn C7-2 | ecosystem: Host-associated > Plants > Roots > Rhizosphere > Soil ...
GCTGACGAAGTTCGGCGTGCACTATTTGGTGGCCACGGCTGTGGCCGTGGAGATCACGCTGCTGCATAACTACGCGTGGCATCGGCGTTGGACTTGGGCGGATCGCGACGCTCGCTCCGGGCACTTGCTGCGCTTTCATCTCGCCAATGGTCTGGTGTCGCTGGTTTCGAATCTGATCTGGATGCGCGTGCTGACGGGCGGATTGGGCGTCCCGGCGGTTCCGGCTAACCTGGCGGCCATTACCGTGACCTCGCTCCTGAATTTTGCACTGGGTGAGCGCTGGGTCTTCGCAAAGTCAGCGCAGGGCGCGCGCGGTGGCGTCGAGGGTCTGTTGTAGGGAGTCGCGCGGCAAGCTGGTGATCATGGGCTTGATGGCCCAGGCGAGGCCTAGCGGAATATCGCGCGACATGGAAATCGCGCGGCACTCGAGGTACACGCCTTCGGGACGCTGCTCTAACAGCCAGTAGGCATTCAAGCGCCACAGGTAGCCGTGTCCGGTTCCGACTGGCAGGACCTTGCCGCCGTCGATCTCCGCCACCTTGGTCGAGCGCGATAGGACGGCCCAACGGGCGGGATCGAGCTCGCGATATTCCACGTCGTACTCGGTATCGAAAATCGCTGGGAGCAGGGCGCGTTTGTACAACTTTAAATACGAGCGCCAGTGGTTGCCTTGGTGGCTGTACAGTTTCGAATCCGTCACCTGGGGGGCGTAGATGCGTTTGTAATCGTCATAGGATTGGAGGACAGTCAGGGCTTTCTCGACGGTGGCGCCGGGGACCAGAATCGCTCCTGTCCAATCGTGGATGATGGCGCCGGGCAAATCGATCGTGGGATTCGGCGCAGCGGGCACGATCTTCACGCTGGGGTTTTTATCGAGTGAAACGCGGGGGCGCCAATCGAATTGCCTTTCGGCGGTTTGGATGTACGTGTCGAAGGCGCGATCGGAATCGGGTGAGAGCTTGACGATTAGTTGGGCGGCTATGGGGGACGGAATGAGAACTACCAAGAGGGCTGCGGCGACATTCACTGCCGCTATTGTAGCTATTTGCTCAGTTCGCGGCGCATGTTCTGCAGCGATTCGTGCATGGCCACGTCGGCGGGCCAGATGTTTTCTTCCATGGCTTGATGCTGCTTTTCTACTTCGGCGAAGAGCGGGATGAGTTCGGGATCGCGCCAGCCGCGCGCCGATTCTTCGAGCATGATTTCGAGCGCATGCGCGTGCGTGAAGGCGGGTTTATAGGAACGCGCGGTGGTAAGCGCGTCGTAAATGTCGGCGACTTGCAGAATGCGCGCCAACAGCGGAATCGCTTCGCCGCTGAGGCCATCGGGGTAGCCCGAGCCGTCCCAGCGCTCATGATGGCTGCGGATAATGGGCAGCACCGGAGCTAGCGTCTGCATGGGCTTGCAGATTTCCTCACCGCGGAGGGTGTGCATGCGCATGACTTGCCACTCTTCGGGACTGAGCAGGCCGTTCTTGAAAAGGATGGCGTCGGGTATGCCAATCTTGCCGATGTCGTGCAGATAGCCACCGCGGTAGAGCGCCAGTTGATCGGCTTTGGAAACTCCTACGGCTTGGCCCAGGCGCACGCTGTAGGCGGCCAAGCGTTCGCAATGCATGCCGGTATAGTTGTCGCGCGCTTCAACGGATTTCGCCAACGCGAACAGAATGGTTTCAGCTTCATCCAGCGAATCGATGAGCGCCTTGCTGCGCAGCATTCCGCGGACGCGGGTGCGCACTACGGCGGGCTGTAGCGGCTTGACCAGGAATTCGTCGGCGCCGGATTCGATACCGGCAATCTCGCTGTCGGCGCCCTGCACACCGGTGAGCACCAGGATGGGGATGAGCTGCGTGCGGCGGTCGGCTTTCAGTGCGCGGCAGAAGTCCGGGCCGCTCATGCCGGGCATCACCATGTCCATGACCACCAGGTCGACCTTCTCGTGCTCCAGCAGTTTCAGCGCAACGGACGGGCGCTTGGCTTCGAGAATGCGGTAGGACTCGGTCTTGAGAATGGCTTTCAACAAATGCCGGTTCAGATCCAGATCGTCGACGATCAAGATGGTAGGGAGCTGCGCTGCATCTTCGAGCGCGTTCTCCCAGCGGGGGAGACGCGTCTCCGGAAGCATCGTCACAACTTCTTTCACCGAGCGTTTGGTCAGCGCCATGCCCAGAATGGCCTCAAAGAGTCTATCGGTGAAACCCTAGAACAGCATTAGGGTGGGTGGTGAGTACTAAGGTGGACAGGTGTCCAATAAGGTCTCGCCGCGGCGGGCCAATATCGCCTATCATGTTAAACACTGTCATGAGTTTCGCGTATGCGCTGTTAGCCTTCAATTTGCTAGCAACCCGGCAGGTGCCGCCTGGCACCCAACTGCATATTCGGCTGACGACTCCGGTGGGGTCCTACGCGAGCAGGGCGGGAGATTCGGTGAATGGGGTTCTGATCGCGCCGGTGGTGGTGGGCGGCGAGACCATTCTGCCGGCGGGGAGTGTGGTCAGGGGAAGACTTAAGTCGGTGCAGCGCGTGGGCTTAGGATTCATCCATGAACTGGCCGCTCTGGATCTGGAGTTCACCGGCATCACGGGTCCCAACGGAGAAAACGTGCCGCTGCTGGCGCGGATTCAAGAAGTGGACAATGCGCGCGAACGCTTGACGCCGGAGGGCAGTATCCGCGGCACGCGCCCGACTAGTAGCTTGTCGTACCGGGTGGGCGGGTATATTCGCACTGCGATCGAATGGGAGCTGCATGCCCGGCTGGCGATCTGGGCGATTAAAGCGCTGCTGCTGCAGGTGCCGGAGCCGGAGTTGTATTATCCGACCGGTGTCGAAATGACTCTGGCTCTAATGGGGCCAGTGATGGCGCTGCCGTCTGCCGAGCCCATGGTAAGTCCGCGACGCTTGAGCGCCGAGGAACGCAGCAAGATGGCGGCGGTGCTGGAAGAACTGCCGGCGCGAACGCATGCAACCTTGTCTAATCGGCCCTCGGATCTGCTGAATGTTATGTTCATCGGCTCGCGTGACGATGTGGTGGACGCATTTGAGGCCGCGGGATGGATGCAGCCGAAGCCGGCCACGCTGCGGACGAATATCCAGAGAATTCGCGCGGTGGCGGATGGACGCGGGGATCGTACGGCTCCCATGTCCGACCTGCTGGTGCAAGACACTAAGGCGGAGATGTCGTGGCAGAAGAGTTTCAATGATGTTTCCAAGCGCCATCACATCCGGATTTGGAAACAGCCGGCTACCTGGAATGGCCAGCAGATCTGGGTGGGCGCGGCGACGCATGACGTGGACTTCGCGTATCTACGGCCGGGAAACGCCATGACGCACAAGATCGCTGAGGACGTGGACCAGGAGCGCGATAAGGTGGTGAACGATCTGGTGTTCACTTCCTGCGTCGACATGGCGGACGATATGGAGCGGATGGATGTTCCCATGGTCACGCGGAATGCCACGGGCGATCCTATGCGGACGGATGCGCGTATTTCCATCTTGCAACTGAACGCTTGCGAGGCTCCCACCGGGGTTGTGGTGGCGGACGGCTCCGCGCTGCCGCTGCATGGGAGCAAGATGCAACGCTTTGCGCGGCGGGAGATTTTGAGTTTTCGCAGCGATATTATACGGGAGAATTTGTATTGGAGGAGCTACGAGGGGGTCCGCATGATGATTGATGCGTATCGTCAGCGTGGGGGGCGGGGGGATGAGGGCAAGGCGGTCAGCGAAGAGCGGCAGAGTGGGAATCGGGCTAGTTTCGTTACGGATATGTTCCGCTAAGGTTCGACCTGGAGATCGAACGCGGGCCGGAGGCCCGCCCTACCCGTTACACTGAATAGTTCATGAATGAAACTGTTGCGCCAGCTCAATCTATTCACGGCGCTATTACACTGCCGGGCGATAAATCCATTTCTCACCGCTATGGGATGTTGGGGGGGATCGCTGAGGGCGTCACCACTATTCATAATTACTCGACGGGGGCGGATTGCCAGTCGACGCTGGCTTGCATGGCGGCGTTGGGGGCTCGTATCGAGCGTGTCGACGGGAAGGTTCTGATTCATGGGGGGGCGTTAAGCGAACCTGGGGAGCCGCTCGACGCCGGCAATTCTGGGTCCACGATTCGCATGCTTTCGGGCATTCTGGCGGCGCAGGGATTCGTTTCGCGGATTGGCGGCGATGAATCGCTGTCAAAGCGCCCGATGGATCGTATTATCCGGCCGCTGAAGGAAATGGGGGCGCACATCGAGGGTCACAGTCTTGCCGGGCGTGGCGGGAGTTTTCCTCCGCTTACGATCCATGGGCGCACATTGCACGGGATCGATTACACGTTGCCTATGGCCAGTGCGCAGGTGAAAAGCTGTGTGCTGCTGGCGGGGTTGTTTGCGGCGGGCGACACTATCGTGCGCGAGCCGATCCGCACGCGCGACCATACCGAAATCGCGCTGCAGGAATTCGGCGCCGATATCGAAGTGCATCAGCGGGTGATCAAGCTAGCGGCGGGCGCGCAGCTTACGGGGCGCGAAGTGGTGGTGCCCGGGGATCTCTCGTCAGCGGCTTTCTTTCTGGTGGCGGCGCTGCTGATGCCGGACGCCAATCTGGTGATCCACAATGTGGGCCTGAATCCCACGCGCTCCTCGCTGCTCGATTTTCTGGCGGGGGTGGGCGCGTCGATCAAAGTGATCGATGTCAAGCAGAGCGGAGGGGAGCTGATCGGCAGCTTGCGCATCCGGGCTTCGAAGATTAAGGGCGGCGTGATTGAGGGGGCGCTCACCGCGGCGCTGATCGACGAAATTCCGGCGCTGGCGATCCTGGGCGCGGCTAGCTCGGGTGGGTTGGTAGTGAAAGACGCCGCCGAACTGCGCGTCAAGGAGACCGATCGCATTGCCGAGATCGAGTCCAATTTAAAGCGCATGGGCGTGGAGATTGAGACGGCGGCGGACGGTTTCCGCATTCCCGGCGGGCAAAAGTTCCACGCCGCGGAAATCGATTCCGCAGGCGACCACCGCATCGCAATGGCGTTTGCCGTGGCCGCTTTGGCCGCCGACGGGCCGTGCACTATTCTGGGCGCGGAATCGGCGGGCGTATCTTTCCCCGAGTTTTTTAGTACACTGCGGGAAATCGCCCATTAAGCCCTAATAAACTATGAACCCACTTGCCGACCTCGCACTGCCGGGTTTAATCCACGATCTCAACAATGTATTTCAGACATTGATGGATGCGGCCGACTCCCTGGCGGGCGATTCGCGCTGGGAGCCATTGTCCGCCGCCATCTTCCGCAGCATTGAACGCGGCCGGGAAATCACGCAGAGCATGCAGGCGATCGATCAGCCGTCGGCTCCGTTCGAAATCGTGTTGCGGAATGCACGGACGCTGGTAGAAGACTCAATGACGCTGCGACGCGGCCAGGAGATTCGATTCGTGGCGCAAGTGGAGCCCGGTTTGGTGCTGCGGAATGCGTGGGCCTGGGAGAGAGTGCTTATCAATCTATTCTGCAACGCGGTGCAGGCCATGCCTAAGGGTGGCACCATTTTCGTGGAGGCTTGCCGTAAGAATGGCGGCATTCAAATTGTGGTGGCGGATGAAGGCCCGGGCATTGCGCCGGAGCTGGTGGCGGTGATTTTCGATCCGCACGTTTCAACCAAGGTTATGGGCGGCTTGGGCCTGTACATCGTGCACAGCATTGTGACGCAGGAAGCCGGCGAAGTGCGGGTCTCCAATCGCCAGGGCGCGGGCGCGGAGTTCATTATCACGCTGCCGGCCGAGCCGGTGCTGTCGCGAAGTGTCAACGCTTAGAGCATGCGCGGGCGTTCTTCTGTTCGCGCTGGGCGCCGCGGCGCAGGAACGCGAGCCTGACGCGATCGAAATCATTCGCCGGTCTGTCGAGCGGGACTGGACCGATTTTGAAAGCCGGAAGAACTATACCTATCAGGAGCGGAGCGAGTTCCGCCAGCATAAAGGCGACGGCAAGCTCGCGAGCAGCAAGAGTGAGACCAACGAGATCTTGATTCTGGGCGGGCGTCCTTATGAACGCCTCATCGCGCGCGACGACCGGCCTTTGCCGGAGCGCGAGGCGCGCAAGCAGCAAGAAAAGCTGGATCAGGAGTCGGCCAAGCGCCAGCAAGAGTCTGCGGGGGCGCGAACTCGTTATGAACGGGAGCGTCAGGAGCAGAGGGCGTTCATTCGGGAGATCCCGGATGCGTTCACTTTTCGTTTGGTCGAGATCAGCACGGTCAGCGATCAGCCGGCTTGGGTGATTGAGGCGCAACCGAAGGCGGGGTATCGGGCGATCCATACGCGGGCGAAGGATTTTGCGAAAGTGCGCGCGAAGATCTGGATCGAGCAAGCTACTTATCACTGGGTGAAGGTGGAGGGCGAGGTGTTGGACACGATCTGGTCGAATTTTGGGTTGTTGCGGATCGAGCGTGGGAGCACGCTGCATTTCGAGCAGACTCGCGTGAATGACGAGATCTGGCTGCCGTCGGGCATTTTGGTGCGGTTTGAGGCGCGTCTGGCGCTGGTCAAGAAGCTGCGCGGAGAGTTCGACATCCGCTATAGCAACTACCAGAAGTTCCAGAGCGATTCGAAGATCCTCGATCAATAGGCCGTGTTCCCATTCGGGAATTCCCGGTTTGGAACAATAATGAGGCTCCGTCCCTATTTATGATGGGAATATGGCGTTGCGCATCTTGGTAACGAACGACGATGGCTGGGATGCAGAGGGGCTGGCGGTCCTGAAAAGCGTTGCGGCGCGGTTGGGCGACGTGGTGGTGCTGGCGCCACGCGATCCGCACTCCTATGCTGGGCACCGCGTTACTGAGGATTCGGCGCTGCACCTGGCTGAAACTGCGCCGGGCGAGTTTAGTCTCTCCGGAACTCCCGCCGATTGCGTCCGTGTTGGGCTGACTTCGATCTTTAACGACATCGACTGGGTTTTCGCGGGCGTCAACCGGGGAGGCAACTTGGGCTCGGACCTCTTTACGTCGGGCACGGTTGCCGCGGCACGCGAAGCTGCTTTCCTGGGGAAACCGGCTATTGCCATTTCGCAGTACATCCAGAAAGGACGGCCTCTCGATTGGAACCGCTCGCGCGATCTTGCGCTGCCCGTGCTGCAGCAACTGCTCGCGCGGCCGATAGCGCCCTCAAAGGAATATTGGAACGTGAATCTCCCGCATATTGATAACGGCCGCTCCGCCGCGATCGTTTTCTGCGATCCCGACAATCAACCGTTGGATGTGCGCTTCGATCGCGAAGGCGACCGCCTGCGTTTTGCGGGTTCCTATCAAGCGCGTCCGCGCACCCCGGGCCGCGATATCGAGTTGTGTTTCCAGGGCGCCATCACTGTCAGCCGCCTGGAACTCTAACCAATGCCTTTCAAACTGAATGTGCTCGATCAATCGCCGATCGCTGCCGGCTCCACCGCGGGCGATGCGCTGCGCAATTCGCTGGAACTCGCGCGGCTGGCGGATCGCATGGGTTACCACCGGTATTGGCTGGCTGAGCATCATGGCACTCCTGGGCTCGCCTGCAATAGCCCGGAGGTGATGATCGGGCCGGTGGCGGCTGCCACCTCGCGCATTCGCGTGGGTAGCGGCGGGATCATGCTGCCGCATTACAGTCCGCTGAAAGTTTTCGAGTCCTTTGCGATGCTCAGCGGACTTTATCCTGGCCGCATCGATCTTGGTCTCGGCCGCGCGCCGGGCACCAGCTCGCGGGTCGCCCACATGCTGCAGCGCGACCGCCGCCAACCGCCGCCTGACGATTTTCGCGAACAACTTGCTGAACTTCTTGGCTACATCAAGGACGGTGATCCTGCTCCTTATCTGCTGGGCTCGTCGCCGCAGAGTGCCGTGTGGGCGGCCGAGCTGGGTCTTCCCTACGTCTTCGCCGATTTTATTAACCCCGCTGGCGAGCCCTACACGGCTTTCTATCGCGATCACTTTACTCCTTCGTCGCGGCTGCGTGAGCCGCAGGTCGCGGTGTGCGCCTGGGCCGTGTGCGCGGACACGCCCGAGGAGGCGGTGCGACTTTCCGCTAGTGCTCGCATGATGATGCTGCTTTTGTTTCGCGGGCGGCTAATTCAGGTTCCACCGGTGGAGGAAGCGCTGGAATTTCTGAAGCACGAAGGAGCACCCATGGAGACGCTGCCGGTCCATCGCCGCGTGATCGCGGGCGATCCCTCTGCGGTCCGCGGAGCCCTGGAAACCTTAGCCCAGGACTACGGCGCGGACGAAGTTTTTGTGGTGAACATTCTTTACGATCACTCCGCGCGCTTGCGATCCTACGAATTGCTGGCGCAAGCATTCGCGTAACCCATTTCGGCGGAGAAGCGTCCCTGCTCTTATAGCGATGAGAAACGGTTTTGCGCTTTTAGCCGCGCTGGCTGCAACAGCACTCCCGGGATGGGCGGTGCTCGGCGGTTCCGCTGAGTCCGTAGTGACCGACCAACTTAAATTTCAGGCGAAACGCACCGTGGTGGAAACGCAGGAGTACTCGTTGCACGTGATCAGCCTCGATGACGGCACTTTGATCCGCGAGTACGTTACGCCGGGCGGCAAAGTCTTTGGTGTTTCGTGGAGTGGGCCGACGATTCCAGACTTGCCCCAACTCCTGGGGTCCTACAATGCAGAATTCCAAAATGCCGTGCACGTTAAGAGCGGCCATCGCAGGACCGCAGGGGTCCACGATTCCGACTTGGTGGTGGAAAGCAGCGGCCACATGCGCGCATTCTACGGACGGGCGTACCTCAATTCCATGCTACCGAGCGGTGTCACGCAGGAAATCGTGAAATGAAGCGATACGGTCCGCTGGCTGGCGCGTGCGGTTCTGTGTTCGCGCTGTTGATGGGACTTGCCGCTTGCGGTGGGGGAGACGGTTCCAGCAGTTCTGGTGGATCCACCACTCCAGTGGTAACGACGGTTAATAACGTTCAACCTGTGGTGGTGGATTCCGGGCCCAGCTTGAACGGGCAACCGATTGGCGCCAACGACGAGCTGTTCACCACGGTGACCATTTGCGTTCCGGGGACCTCCACATGCCAGAGTATCGATCACGTTCTGGTGGACACCGGATCCAGCGGGCTCCGCCTGCTGTCAGGGAACATCGCGCTGACTTTGCCGTACGTGACGGATGCCAGCAACAACCCAATCGGCAACTGCGTCCAATTCGCCGATACCACATATCAATGGGGGCCGCTCGTCAAGGTGGATGTCAGACTGGCGGGCGAGGTGGCGTCTTCGGTGCCCATTCAGGTCGCCGGAGCTTCCAATTTCGCCGCAGCTCCCGCGTCGTGCACTGCGGGCGGCATTCCGGCTCAGACGCTGCTCGAGCTGGGCGCGAACGGCATTCTGGGTGTCGGCCTTTTCCGCCAGGATTGCGGAGTGGCCTGCGCGTCCTCGTCGCCTCCGGCCGTCTATTTCAGTTGTCCCGCGACGGGCTGCACGCCTACCTCTGTCGCGTTGACCGGTCAATTACAAAATCCGGTGTGGATGTTTCCGCAGGATAACAACGGGCTGGCGATTCTCCTGCCGCAAGTGGGCGCGGCCGGAGCAGTGTCAGTGTCAGGCTCGGTGATCTTCGGGATCGGCACGCAGTCCAACAACGGGCTGGGGACCACTCAGGCGCAAGCCGCCGATATCAATACTGGAAACTTCACCACCACTTTCAACGGCGTGCCCTACACCACCAGCTATATCGATAGCGGTTCGAGTGGCTTCTTCATTCTGGATTCGACAACCACCGGTCTACCCAATTGCGCTAGCAGCAGCGATGCCGCTGGTTACTATTGCCCTACGTCTCCCGCGAGTTTTACCGCGATCACCAGCGGCCGAAATCCTAACGGCTCCGGGACTACGGTGTCGGCGAATATCGCTTTTTCGATTGCCAACGGGGTGAGCCTGATCGATTCGCCCAACACCTCGTTTAACAACCTGGGCGGGCCGGCTCCTGGGGTGTTCGATTGGGGGCTGCCGTTCTTCTTCGGCCGCACGGTTTTTATTGGCATCGAGAGCCAAACTTCGGCCGCGGGCACCGGACCTTATTGGGCTTACTAGGCCCTCGCTCGCAATTTTTCCTTGCGCCATTGTGCAGCCATCCGTCATAGTAGTCATGTGGAACCGGGCAGTATTAAAGCAGGCACATGGCGGACGAAGTCTACTTCCTCACCGAGTTGTTCGGCCTCAAGGTCTACGACCTTAAAGGGCGGAGCCTCGGCCGTATTAAGGACGCCGCGATCGTTCCGCTGGTGGACCCGGTCCGCGTCGACCGCTTCCTGATTGGCGGCGATGGGACGCTGCTCACCGTCCGTTACGATCAGGTTAAAACCATTTCGCTCGACGGCATTCATCTGCGCGACGAGAACCTGACCCCGTATCATTCAGACGAGTACATGCTGCGGCTTACGCGCGACCTTCTCGACCAGCAGATCGTCGACGCGCAGGGCCGCAAGGTGGTCCGCGTCAACGACGTGACGTTTGAGCGGCGCGAGGAAAATCAATCGCAGATCTTGTGGGTGCTGGAGGTGGACATTGGCATCCGCAGTATTTTCCGGCGTCTGTTGCGGGGGGTGATTCCGCCTCGGTGGATACGGCGTCTGCAAGGGCGCATTCCTCCGCACTCGATTCGCTGGGAGTTCTGCAATATTTTGGAGCCGGATCCGCAACGCCGTTTGCGTTTGAATATTTCAAACCGTTTGCTGGAGAACATGCATCCGGCTGACCTCGCCGACATCGTCGAGGCGCTGGGTCCTGAGGACCGTGAGGCCATTTTTGAAAACATCGACAGTGAAGTGGCGGCGGACGCGCTGTCGGAGGTGGATCCCAACATTCAGGTGAGTATTTTGGAATCGCTCGAAACCGAAAAGGCCGCGGAGATCGTGGAGGAAATGGCTCCCGACGAGGCTGCCGACGTGCTGGGCGAACTGGAAGAGGAGACCAGCGACGAGATCCTCGAAGAGATGGAGCACGAGCCCAAGCACGAGGTGGAAGAACTGCTGGAGTTCGACGAGGACACGGCGGGCGGCTTGATGAATACCGAATACGTTATGCTGCCGGAAACGGCGACGGTGGCTGACGCGCTGCGGGCGCTCAAGGAGAACGAGGATCTACTGGAAACGCTGAACACTCTGTTCCTGGTGGATGATGAGGAGCGGCTCAAGGGCAGCGTGCCGCTGGCGCGGTTGTTCTTGCATCAGGGCGATCAATTGCTCTCGACGCTGGCTGCCGAGACGCTGATTCAAGTACCGGTCAATGAACGCCAGGATCGGGTGACGGAGCTGTTCGACAAGTACAATCTGCTGGCGCTGCCGGTGGTGGATGAGCATCATAAACTGACTGGAGTGATCACGGCGGACGATATCATTTCCGTCCTGCGCCAAAAATAGGGACGGAGCCTGATTATTGTTCCGAAGTGGAATGGTTCATTTAGGGATGAGATAAAAGCGGCGGGCGCGCACTTACTGGCATGCCCAGAGTGCCACGTTTTGTCATTCCAGGACTTCCTCATCACATCACGCAACGCGGAAATTACCGGCAGCCGGTGTTTTTCAACGATGCTGACCGCCAATTTTTCCTGCGGCGGCTGATCAAACGCGCGAAACAGTATGAAATCGATGTGCTGGCGTGGTGTTTGATGATCAACCATTTTCATTTGATCGCAATTCCGCGGCGGCGGGATTCTTTCGCTCTGGGGCTACGTGCGCTGCTGGCCGAATATTCCCTGCGGATCAACGCGCTGCGGGGCGAGGTGCGTGGCCACATCTGGCAGAGCCGCTTTTACTCGTGCGCGTTGAGCCAGAGGCACTTGCGAATGGCGCTGCGCTATGTGGAGTTGAACCCGGTGCGGGCGAACCTGGTGGACGATCCGGAGCAGTACCGCTGGTCGAGCGCGCGCTGCCATTTGGGATTAGCTCCGCCGCTGGTGCCTGGGCGCGCTGAGGGGTTATGCGATCCGCATGAATGGGGCGCGTGGTTGCAGGCTGGGGCTTCGCGGGAGGAAGAAGAGCAGCTAAGGGAATGCACTTTTTCGGGGCGGGTGTTCGGCACACCGCCTCCCAAGCGCGGCCGCCCCAGAAAAGAGGGACGGAGCCTGATTTCTGTTCCAAACCTGTACTTTCCCGATTTGGGGCAATAATCAGGCTCCGTCCCTCTTTTCTGCGTCACAATGGAAGTTCATGGTGGAAACAATTGAATGGACCGCCGGAGGGGTGGTCATGATCGATCAGCGCCTGTTGCCGCGGCAGCAGGTGTTTGTAACTTGCCGGACGTATCAGGAAGTGGCAGAAGCGATTAAGACTATGGTGATTCGGGGGGCGCCAGCGATTGGCGTCGCGGCGGCTATGGGGGTCGCGCTGGGCGTCGAGCAGGGGGCGGATTTCGAGACAGTGTGTAGCACGCTCGCGGCGACACGGCCTACGGCGGTGAATCTATTTTGGGGTATCGATCGGATGCGCCGGGTACGAGCGAGCGTGGAGGGCCAATCGCCAGCAGCCATCGTTGGGCGCATGATCGAGGAAGCGCAGCAGATGCGCCAGGAAGATATCGCCTTATGTATGGCCATCGGGCGGCATGGGGCGGCGCTGGTGCCGGATGGCAAGACGGTGCTCACACACTGCAATGCCGGCGCGTTGGCTACGGCAGGATACGGGACGGCGCTTGGCGTGATCCGAGCGGCGGTCGAGGCCGGGAAAAAGATCGACGTGTTCGCCGACGAGACGCGGCCGTTCCTGCAAGGGGCGCGTCTCACGGCCTGGGAGCTGCAGCAGGACCGCATCCCCACCACCATCATCACCGACAACATGGCGGGGCACTTTCTACGCTCCGGCCGCATCGGCTGCGTAGTGGTGGGCGCGGACCGCATCGCTTCGAATGGCGACGTTGCCAATAAGATCGGAACCTATTCTGTGGCCGTGCTGGCCAAAGAAAATGGCGTGCCGTTTTACGTGGCGGCGCCGGTGTCCACGTTCGATTTGACGCTCGAGAGCGGCGATCAGATCCCGATCGAGCAGCGGCCGGCGAGCGAGGTTACGCACGTATTTGGAGTGGCCGTGGCGCCCGAGAACATTGGCGTCGAGAATCCGGCGTTCGATGTGACTCCGGCGCGCTACGTGACCGCTATCATCTGCGAACACGGCATCGCTCGCGAGCCCTATAAGCAATCGCTGGCGGCGCTGGCTGCGAAAGCGTCGCACGCCTCCGTATAGAATTATCTTGATGATGAAAATGCAAAAACTGGCAATTCTAGTGACGGCGGCGGCGGCGCTCACCGTGGGTCAGGGCCTCTCCGGCCGGCGCGCCCCGAGCTTCGCGCTGCCGGATACCAGCCTGAAGTCGTACGACATCCTGGACTATCGCGGGCGCTGGCTGGTGATCGATTATATGAAAACCGACCGGCCTGCCTCGAAAACGCTTAGCAAGGAGTTGGACCAACTGAAGGCGCGTATGGGGGCGAAAGTGGGAGTCCTGGCGATTGTGCTGCCGCCCGATAACACCGCGACAGTGGCGAAATATATCAGCGATACCAAGACTGCAGTTCCGATTTTGTTCGACTCCGGCCAGACCGCGATGTGGTATTTCAAAGCTACTCCGCAGCATCCACAGTTCGATTCACCACATCTGTTCGTCATCAATCCGCAAGGCACCATCGTCAAAGATTGGAACCAGATGGATATCGAGCTCGGCGGCTATATGCCGCAAGTGGAAGCCCTACTCGCTGGCGGAAGCGACAGCAAAAAATAGTCAGTGCACGGTCCCGCAGTAGGCTTTCCACTCGTCGAGCGACTTGCGCGGCAGCTCGGCTAGTGGAGTAGCGTGATTGGCGATAGCGTTTAGCGCCACCATGGCGCTCAACTTGGGGTCCCAGGTGACGTCGATGTCTACCACTGCTGGATCCGCCAAGTGAGGACAGATGGCGGGCACCAAGCCGGGCTGTCCGGTGAAACCGGCTTTCTGCAGAAGCTGCCCGGCTAGCACAGCTTGCTCGGGAGTCGGCTGCTGAGGCAGGGGCGCGGCGAGTTCGGCGCGAATCTTTTCCAGGTGTTCTCGCGAACCCAGGCGCACCATGGCGGCTTCGCTCGCGTCTTGAACCCGCCAGCGGCCGGACCAGCCGTTGCGGTATTGATAATGCTGCTCGAGCAGGGGCAAGTCTTCGGCGCCACCGGTTAGGCCGACCGTATGGAGTGCCAATTCCACTCCTTCGGAGCCGGATGACGGGAGTGCTAGCACGCGCAACGCGGCGGCGTGGGCCTCGCTGCGCGCCTTCGCGGTGAGGTCGCCTGCACCAGCGTGGCCCACGAACCACAGGAAGCCGATGCGTTGAATATTGGCGCCGGTTTTGGGCATGGAAGCGAAGAGCAGGGACAGCGCACGCGACGGATCGGCTGCCAGCATGGCGTAGGCGGCATCGCTGCCTAGATCGTAGTCGGTCAGGAATTCCAGCAGGATCGGGAAGGGGTCGAAACTTAGGGAGCGGAGGGTTTGGGCGTGCTCCGCGCGGGGCGGGGTGCGCAGGATCAGTCCTACGTCGTCGTAGGGAGTCTGCGGAAAAATCAGACGCGCCTCCATTGCGGCGACGTCCTGCTCGATCCCCAATAAGGGGAGGCGTGTGTCGTAGGCCCCGTCGGCCCTCACATCACCGGGGCGGATGAAGATGTAGTCCCGGTCCAATTTGAGAGCAACCTGGTCCTGGAGACCGTCCAAGCCGCGCACCGCGACGGCTATGTTGGCGTCGTCCGCCGGTTTGGTTTCGATGGTGACGCTACGCACGCTGCCTTGCTTTTCGACCGTACCCTTGCGCAGAGCATAGTTAGTTATCCCAAGCGGCTTCTCTGGGGCGCGGATCACGATCTTGCGGACGGATTCGGCCAGCACTTGGGCTGCTTCACCGGCGATCTGGAAACTGGTACTGCGCGAGTCGCCATCGAAAGGGCCGAGCACGGGAGCGGGGCTGCCGGCCTGTACAACTTTGGGAAAGCGGAATGCGGCAGGTACCCGCTGCTCGGCCACGATGGGAACGGAAGCGCGCGCTAGTTCGCGGCCGCGCAGATCGCGCAGGATGAGCGGGAGGAACTCGCCGGGCTGCTGAGTCGGCATGCTCCAGTGGAAAGCTCCTGTACGCACCAGGGCCTGCTGGTCGGCGAACTCCACTACGTAGTTGGGCTGGCCCTCCAGAGCGCCGGAGAACTTCTCGCCGGGAGCCACGTCGTCCGGCAGGTAAACCCGCGCCTGGTTGCCTTGGAGCGTGAACGTGACGGCGATCACGCCCGGCCCGGTCTCTACTTTCAACGTATAAGGCGTGACTTGAGCGGAGGCGGCGGAGGCAACCAGGTACACGGCCCAAGCCCATTTCATGGTTCTCCCATTATCGGCCAACGATATTGATCCGCGGGAGGTTAGCGCTAAAGAGAAGGCCTTAGAATGCCGATCAACCCCTAAGAGTGCACCAAACCGCACAACTATCCCCTGAGCTAGCCGATGCCGCCGACGTTTTGAGCGACCAGCTACGCGTGCATCTGCACCGGTTGGCGGTGCTGCTCGAACCGCACGCGGATCAAATCGACCGCAAGTTTTTGAGCCGTCTGCGAACCCTCGCCTTTGAGCCCAAGCAGAGAATCGCCCTGTCGCAAATCACCCCGGGAGCGGCTTCGCGCATCCTGTCGCAGGGTAAAGCTCCGCTGCATTTCATCGAACAGGTGGAGTATAACGGCCGCCGCCTGGCCAAATTGAATCTGCCGCCCAGCGCGATTCTGGAGGCGCTCCAGGAATACGACCAGTTGCTGTCACCGCTGCTGGTTTCGCTGCTGCCGGATGAGCACGCCAACTTTCAGTGGGTACGGGAACAGTTGCACTTCTGCGTCATCCTGACGCTGAATAACGCGTATTACCAGGTCCGCGAGGCAGAAACAACGGCTTTCTACGAGCTGTTCCGCATTGAGCTCGAATCGCGGAATCTGGAAGAACTGCTGCGGCGGTTCCTGGAATCGCTGGTGCATGTGTGCAAGGCCGACGCCGGACGCTTGTACATGCTCAATGAGGACGGCTCAGAGTGGGTGCTGCAGGCCGGCGCCCCGCATGCGAGCGCGCTG
>Ga0068857_100002155_pt1 | contig 16008 bp, 9 predicted proteins | sample KBSCornC72_FD_66591 | JGI IMG/M metagenome (GOLD analysis project Ga0068857, IMG submission 66591) | Corn rhizosphere microbial communities from Kellogg Biological Station, Michigan, USA - KBS Corn C7-2 | ecosystem: Host-associated > Plants > Roots > Rhizosphere > Soil ...
ACGCCGCACTGTGCGCCCCCCAATGTGCTCGCACAAAGCAGGTACACACGCACGGCCTGGTCAAGCGTCCAATCCCGCGGATCCCAGCCAGGGCGGCTTGCCGACCCGGCCGCGAGTTCCGCGTCGGTAAGGGCGAGCGGTCCTTTGCCGACATGCCGTGACACGGCGCTCATCAGCAGGTAGAAGTCACGATCGGCGATTCCGGTGATACATCGCTCGATGCAGTTCGCGAGCCATGCCTGCGCGCTCTCGGGCAGCTTGACCCCAAGCCACCCTCCCAGCACTTCCACTGGTGTCATGCCTTCCTATCCGCAATCGGTTTCACAGCGCCAAAGACGTGCTCGAGTAGCAGTGACTTGACTTCGCCAGCCGCAACCGGCCCCGTATTTACCAGATCGGGCATGGAGGTGATGAATAGTGGACCGTCCTCGGGCCGGTCGGTTGGGCGGCCGTGGGAGCCGCGCACAAGCGCTGCGTCGAGCGATATTACGTCCATGAGATAGCGCATGCCAAGCGCCTTCTGGGCCAGACGGGCCGCAATCCGCAGTTTCGGTACGTTTAGCTTGGGGTCGACGAAGAGTTCAACTGGGTCGTAGCCGGGCTTGCGGTGAATATCGACGGTGCGGGCATAGTCCGGTGCGCGATCGTCGTCGAGGAAGTGGTAGTAAGTGAACCAGCTTCGCGCGTCGGATATCGCAACCAACTCGCCCGAGCGCGGATGATCGAGGCCCGCCGCACGTTTGCCTTCGTCGTCCAGCACCTGCTCGACGCCCGGCAGGCTGCGCAGCATCTGCGCGACTTCGCCTACGATCTCGGGTCGCGCCACGTAGACGTGCGCGATCTGATGATCGGCCACGGCAAAGGCATCGGATGCGCCGGGATCGAGCTGTTCGCGACCCTGCTCCTCGCGCACGCGGAGCCAGCCGGCCCGACGCAGCGCCCGATTCACGTGAATCGGATTCGAGACCTCGGTGATGCCGTACTCGGACAGCACCACGATTGCGGCACCCGCCCGCTCGGCCGCATCGATGAGCTCGCCGCAAACCTCGTCCACGGCGGCCACGTCGCGCGCAATGGCCGGAAAACCGGGGCCGAATCGCTGGAGGTTGTAATCGAGATGGGGCAGATAGACGAGCGTCAAAGTCGGCAGCTGGCGCTCGAAAATGCGCAGCGCGCTGCGACCGATCCAGCGCGTGGATTCGATGGCGGCCGTGGGTCCCCAGAATCTGAACAACGGAAACTGCCCGAGCTCGCGCTGCAGTTCGTTGCGAAGCTCCGCAGGATGCGTGTAGACATCGGGCAGCTTGCGACCGTCCGCCGTATACATCGGGCGCGGCGTTACCGAAAAATCGGCCGACGCGTACATGTTGTACCACCAGAACAGCTTGGCGCAGGTAAACGATGAGTCGCGACGCTTCGCGGCATCCCAGAGCTTCTCGCCGCCGACCAGATGATTGGACTGGCGCCAAAACCAGATTTCCGCGAGGTCGCGGTAATACCAACCGTTGGCAACGATGCCGTGCTCGCGCGGCTGCACTCCGGTGACGAAGGTCGACTGCACCGTGGTGGTGACTGCGGGCGTGATCGTCGTCAGCGGGCGCATCGCGCCGCGCGCTGCGAGCGCTTTCAGGTTCGGCGCGTGCGCGAGCAGCGAGGGTGTCAGGCCGACTACATCGAGAACGAGCGTGCGTTTCATGAACGGTCTCCGAAGGGGGCGCAACTCGCCGCGCCATTGAGCGCCCCCGATTCGGCGGTAATGAAGCCGCGCGGGTTGTCGCGTGCGTCGCCGACGCTGCGCGATTCCAGCCTGACTGACATAACGGCGACCGGACTTCGCCGCGCCAGTCTGACCTAAAGGAACGGGCGGCGGGACGTCAAGTCGCCGTCCAGCCCGAGATCGTGACCACCGGCACGATCACCGTCTCGGTAAATTTCTCGAACGGCGCATGGATGCGCCGTATCGTTTCGATGTCGGGCGCTTCGAGCAGCGTGTAATTGTGCGACCGGTCCGCAGCGGCCCACTCTCCGCGAATTTTCACGTCGACTGGAATAGACCCATAGAACTCTTTCGCAAGCGTGGCGAGCTCGCCATATTCGGCAGCGGTCAGGTTCGGACGGGTGCGATTGGTCAGCAGGAACAACATGGATCAACCTCCCTCACGCGCCGTGCGGCATCGTGACGCGCCACCGAACGGCCGCGACCTGGCAGCACGGAAGGCCCGGTCCTTGATACCGTGGTCGATCTCGATCCTGCATGGCCGTGATCAGCTGATGTATCACTCGGGCGGCGACGGCCGCTTCCAGCAAGCGCCAGCAAGATATCCTAAGAAGCCGCCATCCTTCTTCGATCGCTGACCGCGGCGACCATGGATGGCCACGAGGCATCAAAGAACGGGCGGCCGCTGGGGCCGCCCGTGGAGAGCAGAACGAGCGCGCGCGGGCTTTAGCCGGTGCGATCCTTCCGGCGACGGGACAGCATCCACATGCTCGCGAGTCCCAGCAGTGCCGCCATGATGAACAAGCCCCATTCGGACAACGTCGGGATGTCAGTGATGACAATGGGGACGGAGCCCCCCCAGTTCTTGGTCACGACGTTCGACAGCAGTGCGCCGATGCTGGCCTGGATGTTGTCGGTGCCCGCGCCTCCGTTGTCGTGGTACGTGCACTTCGCCTGGCCATTGCCATCGGTGGTGTTGGTGGTGCCGCCGGTTTCCGAGCATACGACCGGGCCGGCGTTCGGACCCGAAAGCACGGTGAACGTCACCGTGACGCCAGGCGCTGGCGCTCCGGCAGCGGTCGTCGCGGTGGCCGTGACGGTGTGATTGGTGCCGACCGGGTTTGCGGCGGCCAGCGGCGCGAGCGCGAGGTTGCTCGGCGCCACGAACGCCGTGGGCGCGAGGATCAGTTCGGCGAGCGCGGTGACGCCCGTCGTATCGGTCTCGCAGCACGACCAGCCCATCGTCGGTGCAGAATTCGGCGTCCACTCCCCGCCAGTCGCAGTCGTCGGGTTGTGCTGGTTCGCAAGCAGGTTGTCGACATAGTCCGCGTACCAATCGTCAGCGGGAATCGGGCCGGGGCCCGCGGGTCGGCCGATGCCTGGCAGCGTGTTAACGCCATATAGCCTCAACCCCTTGAAGATGTTGAACATCGCATAGCCGCAACCCTTGTTCGACGTGGTAGGAGTCCCGCCGCTGCAAGTGAAGTCCTGGGGATCAACTGTGGCGTTCCAGTTACGGATGAGGTAGCCCGTTGCAAGCCCGACCCTGGGGTCGGCGAAAGCCGCCCCGGTTACGGAGAGGCCTTGCAACCCAATCCCTGTCTTCGCCGGGTTCGAAGAGGTGGAAGCGGGGTTGCTGTCACCTTGATAGTCCAGGCTGCCATTGTTGTTCAATTGTTTCGTAAGCGTTAACGCCAGCCGGGTCTTCACCTCGGGGGGAATCTGCGCTCCGGCCGCCCCGGCGTTCTCCAGACCGAGAAGCGCCCAGCCCATCGTCGAGCCGTCCGACCTGTTGCCCGCCTGCAGGTTGTAGTACCAGCCGTAGAGCGTAGGACCGTCGCCCTGGCCCCAAGACAAAGAATTTATGAGGCGCTGCAGGACTTCCGAATAGGTCTTGCCCGCGACAAACCCTGAGTTTGCGGAGCCGAGTCCCGCCGCCACAGTGCGTGTCGGCGCAACGGCCGCAGCCGACCCGATCGCCGCTGCAAAGATCCCGGTAGCGTACCCATCCAATCCGTCCATGGGTGCGGAAAGTCCGGTGTTGACCGGGGCCGGCACGCCGATGCAGGGATTCATGCCGCCCTCGTTGCAGGGGGTCAGATCCCTCTGAATCGCTTTATCGAAGAGCCAGTTCAGGCCATTCTGGACGACGGGCTGAAAGATGTCCGTGGCCGGACTGAGGACGGTATGCCCGTGGTTTTGCATCGACAGGACGGCGAGAGCGCTGAACGAGTTCGTCTCGTTTTCGGCGCCATTTGCGCTGCGCCACGAGGTCAGGTTCGTGCCGAAGGTCGTTGCGCGATTGAATTGGCTGTAGTAGAGAAAACGCAGGCCGTCCTCGATCGCCATGTTGACTCTTACGGCGCGAAGATCGAAGGCCGATAGAGCCACCGGGTCACGCACGGTGACGACCGCTGTCGCCACCTCGGCACCCACCGTAATCGTCGCGTTGAAGGGCCCGGCATTGGCGTAATTGCAGATTCGCGAGAGGTACGACCGATCGACAACGGGCCCCGCCACCGGAGCGGTCCCGTCCCCGCAATCGAGCGACGACGCCGTGCCGTTCGCCTGGGTCGTGTTGCCCCAGAGGACGACCGCCGTTGCCTTGAGAGCGTCGCGGTTCGGCATGACCAGCGTGGTCGCCGAGGCCGTTGCGACGCCGAGGATGAAGGTGAGCCAAACACCAAACAACGCGACCGTCCGGAACCGCAAAGGTACTCGCCTGCCCATTGCTATGCCCTCCCCTTCAGAGCCAAACGGTTAACGTCCAAGGCTCGGCACCGCCCTTCCGAGCTGTGGTGTCGGGCCTCAACACACCAAGAGAAGCACACTGCCGGAACTATTGAAATTCTGCTGCCGCCCCGGCGAAGCCGGGTGATCCCCACAGACTAGATCCTCTCCGCGGGGTCGAATGATCCGAGCCACCCGGGAAATCTTCCAAAACAACTGGAAACTAGTGCTACGAGCCCGTTCTGTCAAGTCTTAACTCGACTTTCCCCCCGGGGCAGTCACGGCCTGTTCGCGAAAACAACAACAGTTGGCAGTGCGCGCGGCGCTGCGGCGAGGTTGCACAGGTTTCGTGCGAGCACTCGAAGCAAACGTCGGGCCGTCGCCTTCGCCGACGGGCGTGCCGCTCGGGACGCGCAGGGTGTCACCTGGTCACGTGAACGGCCACGGCACGACTCGCTATTCCGAACCGGAACGCTGAAAGTTTGATCGCCGCCGCGGCGCGGGTTTGTCACGAAGACTTCGGCAAAACTTCAGCAATGACTTTGCCGAAGAAAAAAGCGGTCAACTGACAGAGCCTTCCACCGCGTGATGTTCGAATCGACGCGCGATGCTGCCGTCACCGCTATGGAGCAATTGTTCGTGGCGTTGCGGGACGCCACAGTCGATGAGTGCGCTGTCGTCCATCCCAGCGTCACTCTACGCAATGGGGCCGCATCAGACTGCGCACAAATCGCGTCAGCGACGGCTCCGGTTCCGGGATTTGCGCCTGCGCCCAGCGCCTTTCCGCCGATCTTCGAAATTGCTGGTAATCATTCGAATGTCATTAATCTTTTGGTTCGGACTTTTTGCATTATGTCATTTGAATAAGTAAAATTAATATAATCAATATATTAATTGATAATCTTAACATGTCTTCTGCATATAACAGTATTTCAGAATGCCGTTTGTCGATTAGTCCGGTAATGGACTAGTAAACAGTAGATTTAACGGGAATAATCCGGGCACGGGGGAGCGCGCCATCGAGCGATCGCAGCGTTGCGACGGCATCCAGGGGGCATGGCGATCCCATCACAAGAACCATCGACCAGCAATCGGGAGGCCGGTGATGAAGGGCGAAACCAACATGTCGAACCAAGCGACGCCGAGCACGCGCACGTGGCGTAACACCGTGATGGCGATCGTCGCATTGATCGCGGGATTGACGGCTGGCGCCGCGCAAGCTGCCCTGACGCCGGTGTATCGGTTCTATCACTTGGATGCGGGCCGCCATTTCTATACGGCAAGCGAGACCGAGAAGACCAAGGTCCTGACGCTGTATCCGCGCTTCGCCTACGAAGGCATTGCCTTCTACGCTTATCCGACGCAGGAAGCAGGCACGGTCCCCGTCTATCGTTTCTATCACCAGCTCAACGGCAGCCACGTCTATACGGCATCGGAGTCGGAGAAGACGTCGATCATCACCAACTACCCGGTGTACGCGTATGAGGGCATCGCGTACTACGCTGAAGCGAATGCGGCCACCGGCGCGGTTCCGCTCTACCGTCTCTACAACACCAAGCTCGGCACGCACTTCTTCACCACGAGTCTGCCGGAAGCGACTTATGCAGTGACAACGTGGCCCTGGTTCACGTACGAGGGCGCGGTGTTTTACGTTCGCGGCAATGCCGCCGGAGGCGCGGGCGCGCCGCCGACGACGACGCTGGCTGCCTCGGCGACAACGGTGAACACCGGCGACTTCGTGACGTTGACGGCCACCGCGGTCGACAGTGACGGCAGCGTTGCCAAGGTCGAGTTCTTCCGGGACGGCGCGAAGATCGGCGAGACCACGAGCGCGCCGCACATCTATGGCTACACGCTCAGCACCATAGGCGCATTCAACTTCAGCGCCGTCGCCACGGACAACAGCGGCATGACGGGCACCTCGAACACGGTCACGATTACCGTGGTCGCCGCCGGAGCGCCGCCGCCGGGCGGAAATATTCCGCCGACGGTGGCGCTCGCAGCGTCACCGACGGGAATCCTCCCGAACGCCACGTCCATCCTGACCGCGACGGCCGCGGATGCCGACGGCACCGTGTCGAAGGTGGAGTTCTACGACGGCGCCACTCTGCTCGTTTCCGACAACGCCGCGCCCTACACCTATAACTTCTCGACGCCAGTCCTCGGTGCGCATGCTCTCAAGGCGATCGCGTACGACAATCTCGGCGCGACCGCGACGTCCAACATCGTCAACGTGATCGTGTCGGCGACCGCCAACGTAGCGCCGACGGTTTCGCTCACCGCTGCTTCGACGGCGATCGTCGCGGGCGCCTCGTCCGCATTGACGGCGACGGCGGCGGACGCCGACGGCACCGTGTCGAAGGTCGAGTTCTACGACGGCGCGACGCTGCTTGCCACCGACAACGCGGCCCCTTATACGTACAACTTCACGACGACGGTGATCGGCTCGCATGCGCTCAAGGCGATCGCGTACGACAATCTCAACGTAAGCACCACGTCGAACATCGTCAACGTCACCGTTGCGACGGCGGTTCCGGCGTCGACGGTGCCGCGGATCTCGCTGTCGCTGTCGAACACGCTGGTGGCGCCGAACAGTACGGTCACCTTGACCGGCACCGCCACCGCGGTCGCCCCCGGCGCAACGGTCGCCACGGTGTCGTTCTACATGGACGGTGCGAAACTGTTTGACGATTCGGTGACACCGTTTACGTACGTCGCCACGATCCCCGCCGGCGCGCACACCGTCTACGCGACGGTGATCGACTCGCTGGGCAACACCAACAGCACGCTCACGCAGACGGTGATCGGGCAGACGGCGCCGGCGGTGGCAACCACCGACCCGGACATCTGGCGCCTGCTGAATCAGGCAACGTTCGGTGCATCGCAGGCCGAAGCCGCAAAGGTCGTGCAACTGGGCGGCATCACCAAGTGGATCGACGACCAGTTCACCAAGCCGATCTCGGGTTATCCCGACACCAAGTACAACAAGATCCAGCTATCGACGAGCGTCGATTGCACGACGCAGATGCCGGGAGGAGGCAACTATCCGGGCGATTCGCCGCAAGCGATATGCGCCCGCGATCATCTGACCCTTGCGATGGTGCAGCGCGACTTCTTCACCAACGCGTTATCGGCGCCGGACCAGTTGCGCCAGCGCGTAGCCTGGGCGCTGTCGCAGATCGTCGTGACCTCGGCGAACGAGCCGGATCTTTCCTACGCGCACGTGATGTCGCGCTACCAGAACATCATGTTCGAGGAAGCGTTCGGCAACTACGAAACGCTGCTGCGCCGTGTCACGTACAACCCGGCGATGGGCAACTACCTCGACATGGTCAACAACGACAGGCCGGCGGGAACGCGCGTACCCAACGAGAACTACGCTCGCGAGATCATGCAGCTGTTCTCGGTCGGCCTCGAGGAGCTGAACGCCGACGGCACGCCGTTGCTCGACGCACAGGGCAATCCGATTCCGACATATGGGCAAACGGAAATCGCCGAGTTCGCCCGCGTCTTTACCGGTTACACCTACTCGAGCGCTTTGAACCCGGCGGGGCCGGCGGCCGCCAAGACCGGCACCCGCTATTACGGCGCGCCGATGGTCACGTATCCCACGACCGCAACGCTCGGACACGACCCGTTGGCCAAATCGCTGCTGAACGGAACAGTGGTGCCCGCGGGCCAAACAGCGCAACAGGACGTCGACGCCGCGGTGCTGAACGTGTTCATGCATCCGAATACGGGACCCTACGTGAGCAAGCAGTTGATCCAGCGCCTCGTGACCGGCAATCCTACGCCCGCCTACGTCGCGCGCATCAGCGCCGTATTCGCGAACAACGGCAACGGTGTCCGTGGCGATCTCGCCGCCGTCGTCCGCGCTGTCCTGCTCGATCCGGAAGCGCGGGGTCCCGCCAAGGTGGCTGCCGATTTCGGCACGCTGAGAGAACCGGTGCTGCTGGTGACGGGGATGTTGCGCGCGCTGTCCGGCGTAACCGATGGATCGCAGCTCTCGACGCAAACGGGGAACCTCGGCCAGAACCCGTACTTCTCGCCGACGGTGTTCAACTATTTCCCCCCGGATGCAACGGTTCCTGGGACCTCGATCCTTGCACCGGAGTTCGCAATCCACACGACCAATTCAGCGGTGGGCAGGGCGAACCTCGTGTACCGGCTCGTGTATCAGGGCTTCAACGCGGACACGACGATTCCCGGGTCGTCCGGTACCAGGTTGTTCCTCGCGCAGTTCGAGCCGCTCGCGAATAACCCCGCAGCCATGGTGACCCAAATCAACAAGGTGCTCGCGGGCGGTCAGTTCCCGGCAGCGCTCGAGCCGACCATCGTGACGGCGGTCAACGCGATTACGTTGAGTGTCCCGCCAACAGCACAACAACTGACGGACCGCGCCCGAATGGCGGTCTACCTGATGGCCTCCTCCTACGACTTCCAGGTGCAGCGCTAATGAATACCAATCGCCGGAAATTCCTTACCTCGACGGGCGCGCTCACAGCGAGCGCACTGGCAACCAACCTCGGCACCTGGGGCGTGGAAAGCGCGGAAGCAGCCGCGTCGCCGGGATACGGAGCGATCGTGTGCGTGTTCCTCTTCGGGGGAAGCGACTCCAACAACATGGTCGTTCCATATACCGACTATGCGCAGTACGCGGCGACCCGCACGGTGGCTTCGAACGTCGCGCTTACGCAGGCGCAGCTGATTCAGTTCACTGCGCCGAGCAACGGCAAGGTGTTTGGCTTCCATCCGAGCATGGCGCCGCTGGCACCGGTTTACACGAGCGGGAAGATGGCAGTGCTGGCCAATTGCGGCACCCTCGTAACACCGCTTACCCAGGCAGTGTACAAATCGACGCCGAGCGCCCGGCCCTCGAACCTGTTTTCCCACTCCGATCAGACCAACACGTGGCAAGGACTGATCACGGGCTCGCAGGTGCGGACGGGCTGGGGCGGACGCATGGCGGACACGCTTCTCGCTGTCAACGCGGGCGCGAAGATACCAGCCGCCGTGTCGCTGCAAGGCACGCAGTTTTTCACGATCGGGAATATGACGACGCCGCTGGTGGTGCCCAACAACGGCGGCGTTGCAGTTTCCGGCCAGGCCGCTGATGCGGTATCGACGGCCCGGTACAACGCGCTCGTGGCGCTGGTGAAGGCAGCCGACCCCAACAGCAAGATCGTGTCGGGCGCTGCCAGCGTGCTGGACAAGGCGCTGATCGCCAATGCGACGGCCAATCCCATTCTCACGGCCACGTTGCCCGTGGTGATCCAGAACGCATTCACCGTCAACGGTGCGCTGCTCAACACCGGCATCGCGCAGCAGTTGCGGCAGGTCGCGCGGCTCATCGAGGCGCGGGCAACGATCGGCGCCAAGCGGCAGTTCTTCTTCGTGGGGGTCGGCGGCTACGACACCCACTCCAACACGGTCACCAACCAGACCAACAATTTCAACCAGCTGTTTCCCGCAATGAAGGCGTTCTACGACTACACGGTAGCCGCGGGAGTTGCGGCCGACGTCGTGCAGTTCACCGCCTCCGATTTCAACCGCACATTCATCGGCAACGCCAACGCCGGCGTCGATCATGCCTGGGGCGGCCACCATATCGTGCTCGGCGGCTCGGTCAAGGGCGGTGACATGTACGGCACGTTCCCGACGCTGGTTCCGAAGGGGATCGACGATGCCGGCAGCAACGGTTCGTGGATTCCGACGACGGCCGTCGACCAGGTCGGCGCTACCCTCGGGAAGTGGTTCGGCATGCCGGCGACTGACATCGCGCAGGTGTTCCCCAACCTCGCGAACTTCACGGTCAAGGACCTGGGTTTCATGCTGTAGGCCGTCACGCCTGCGCGCGATCTCGGTCGCCGCGATTTTTCTCCTCCACCGCCGGGTGGGTCGCTTAGCGCCGCGACCGCCCGGCGTCTTTCTTTGCGACGACGCATTGGTTCGCCGTCCGCGCCTGGTACGGCGTGGGGCTGCGCTTGCGTGGCTTTTCCCTCGTGGGGTCCTCGCGGCGACCGGGGCGTACATGGCACACCGCTTGCTTAGTTCCCTGCGTGCTGATGGATCTCGTCAGGAGCCCGCACCCGCACAACGCTTGCGGCAGCACGAGTTCCGCCGCTGGGCGGCAGGATCTCCCGGTTCAACGCTCGAGGTTGAGCCGGCGAGCGTGCGGTTTTACTAACTGTTATTCACAGGGAACCACGTGAACCGCAAATGCATGATTGGCATGATGGTCGCCGGGCTCACGGCATTGACGATGGCTTCTGCGTCCGCCCGGTCGCCCGACGATCTGGGAACGGTTAACGCGGCGGCCACGCAAGGTTCTGCGATGGCGGACCCACAGGCGGTCCGGGCAAGGATCGAAACTGCCCGGCAGCAAGCCGCGCTGATCAACCAGATCGCCGACAAATTCCAGGCGGAAGCTGCCGCGCGGTATCGCGGCAGCTTCAGTGCGATGGATTGGAAACTCGAATTTGGCGCGCGCCTCGTCTATCAGCCGGTGAGTACGCTCGCCACCGCATTCGCTGCCGGCAATCTTGGAGCGATGCAGAGCGGGCTGGCGTCGGTGGGTGCCGCAAAACACGCCAGCAACAACAACCAGGTGATCACGCTCCTGGCCAATCCTTGTCGGATCGTCGACACGCGGCTCGGCGGCGGCGGGATGCTGGGCCCCGCGTTTCGCCCGTGGTACGCGTTCAATACACCGGCCTCCATCGCCGCGCAGGGAGGCAATCCCGCGGGCTGCGGTAACTACCCCGACGCCGACAGCTTTTTCGTATACGTGACGGTGGTCCCCCCGGGCGCGCCTCTGTCAGGCGGCGCGGGTTTCCTGTCCATGCAGCACGACGCCAGTGGGCCTACCTCTTCGACGATGAACTATTACCCCGGCATCAATACCGCGAACTTCGGCGTAACGGCGTGTGACGGATGCGGTGGGACAAGTTCGGGCGGTTTCTATGCTTACGCGTCGAGCCCGACGCATGTGGTGATTGACCTGGTCGGTGTAGGCGGCCCGCTCCCGGTCACCACGATGTGGGCGTCTATCAATGCCAACGGATCGACCGCGCGGGGGTTTCACACCGTGTCGTCCGCCTGGCTCCTCTTTACGGGTCAGTACGAGGTGATCTTCGACCGCAACATTACGGGGTGCTCGTTCATCGCGGGGGTCGGAGTTCCCGGCGCTACGAGTCCACCGGTCGGCCAAGCAACTACCGCGGTGCGTAACGGCACCACCAACGGGGTCTTCGTTTTGACGACCGATTCCGCGGGGACCGCCGTCAATCAACCATTCCATGTGGCGGTCAACTGTCCGTAAGTGATGGCCCAGCGCGAAGAATTTTTCGCCGCTGCTGGCAATGCGCGTCGGAGCGGGTTGGCAGCACGACCGCTGACAAGGTCGGGGTGGTGCGCAAGCAGATACATGGCCAGCTGCCCTTTTGTGCTGTGCAGTTTGTGGCGACAGCGGCATCTTCGCAACGAAACATCGGCGGCGCGCTGCCATTTGTCCCATTCGGCTGGCTTTGCACGTTCATGACAAGGTACTATCGGCCGCAGGGCAGTTATGTACGCTAGGAAACGAACAAGGTCGGGGAGAAAAGAATGAAACGTGAAGGCAAGGATGGCGCTGCTTTAGTGCGCGCATGGCTTCGATTGCTCGTGCTGACCGCCGGTTCGCTGCTGGCCGTTGCGACCTATGCGCTGCCGCCATTTCCACCCAACTCATGCGCGGGAGACCGGGACGTCGGGTCGCTGAATTGCACGTCCAACGACATCGTGATCGCGGATATCACCGTGGTGGGCGCCGCGAATTGCATCGCCGGGACAACGGTCAATCTGGACCTGGCGGTCAAGCTCCAAGTGGGCGCGCAACAGCGGTACAACATCGGCGCCTTCATCGCCAGCGACGGCAAGCGTCCGGACATTGCACTTGCCAACGGCGGCAGCGCGAGCTGTTCCGTTTTCACGACGCCATTCGCGCCGCTGCCCTTCAACGACGTCGACAACAACGCCTGCGGCGACATCGCCGGGAGCAACACGACCGCGACGTTCAACCTGACGAACGTGCCGGTGCTCTGCGTAGCCGACGCGAACGGCAATCTGGCGCTTCCCGCCGTCGTGGTATGGGAGAACAACGCCGGAAACGCCGCGAGTTGTCAAGCGCCAGTCTCCCAATGGGTGCAGGCGGGGACCAAGGCGAAGTGCAACGTCTCTACAACCACGTCGACACCGGTGATCGTGCTGGGCTCGATCACGATCAACAAGACAGCGGTCGGCGGGAACGCCACGTTCAACTACACCGGCACGGGCGCCGGCGTCGCGCCGTTCTCGATTACCACGGTCGCCGGCACCGGCACCAATACGATCGGCTCTCTCGCGACCAACAACGCGGTCTACACGATCACCGAGTCGCCAACGGCCGGCTTCACCCTCACGGGTCTGTCATGTACGAACGGCGGCGTCGCCAATCTGGGGACGGGGACTGCGACGATCACGCTTACGGCAGCGAACCCGAACGTCACCTGCACTTACACCAACAGCCAGCCTGGTTCGATCGCGATTACCAAGACTGCGGTTGGCGGCGACGGAACCTTCGGCTTCACCGGCACAGGTACCGGCATTGCGCCGTTCTCGATTACCACGGTCGGCGGCACCGGCACACAGACCTTCTCGGGTCTTGGCCCGGGCGCCTATTCGATCACCGAGACGCTTCCGGTAGGCTATGACCTGACTGCGCTTTCGTGCAGCGGGGGAACGACGGTAACCAACCTCGGAACCCGCACGGCAACCATCACGCTGGGGGCCGGTGAGTCTGCGCTTTGTACTTACACGGACACCAAGCGGGGATCGATCACGACCGTCAAGAACACCAACGGTGGTAATGCCCAGTTCAACTTCACCGGCACCGGCAGTGGCATCGCGCCGTTCTCGATCACGACGGTCGCCAACGCCGGCAGCAACACGATCAGCAATCTCGTACCTGGCGCGTACACGATCACGGAGACGGTGCCGGCCGGCTGGACGCTGACAGGGCTGTCGTGTGCATCTCCTAGCGGCAACACGTCGGTCAACATCGGCACCGCCACGGCGACGATCAACGTCGGCCCGGGCGAAGGCGTGGTGTGCACGTTCGTCGACACCCAGGCGAGCTCGATCACCATCAACGAGGTAGCGGTCGGTGGCAACGGCACCTTCAACTTCACCAGCACCATTCCGGGCAGTGCAGCGTTCCCGATCACCACGGCCGGCGGCAACGGAAGCGCCGCGTTCAATGGCGTGGCCCCGGGCTCGTACACAGTCGTGCAGTCCGTGCCCGCCGGCTGGAACTTGACGGCACTGTCGTGCGTCGATCCCAGCGGCGACTCGACGGTCAACCTCGGCACGGCGACGGCAACGATCGTTCTCGCTGCGGGCGAGAGCGTATCGTGCACGTTCACGGACACCTTGCCGGCGCCACCGCCACCGCCACAAACGCCGGCCAATGTCCCGACGCTGGCCGAATGGGCGCTGATCATGCTGACGATGCTCCTGTTGGCGACGGGCTGGCTGCAATATCGCCGGCGTCGGTAAAACTGCATTCGCCTGGTCCCGCATGAAAGTGCGGGACCAGGTCGATGATCTTCACCGGGCCGCGCCGAAAGCGCGGCTTCTTTTTTGGGTGGCGGCGAGCCCGTTGCTACGCGAGCGCGATCGACGCGCGATCTGGATTGAACGCATGAAGTACCAAAGCCCGCGCGTGGCGGGCTTTGTGTTTGCGACCTGACACCCGAGTTTAGTACGAGGTAGGCGTAGAGTCCGCTTCCCAAGGGAGCGGACCATGAAGGCAAAGCGATTCACCGAAGAGCAGATCATCGGCGGGCTGAAGGAGGCCGACGCTGGCGCGAAGACGAAGGAGGTATGTCGTCGGCACGCGATTTCGGAGGCGACGTTCTACAACTGGAACGCCAAGTACGCCGGCATGACGGTGTCGGAGGCACGCCGGCTCAAGGAGCTAGAGCAGGAGAACGCCAAGCTCAGCGCCTGCTGGCGGAAGCTGAGCTCGACAAGGCGGCGTTGAAGGATCTGCTGCACCGAAAAATCTGAGCCCGCAGGCGAAGCGCGCGGCGGTCGAGGTATTGATGACCGAGCGCGGCTTTGGCGTCACGCGTGCCTGCGGGCTGGTGGCAATCTCACGGTCGTTGTATTGCTATCGCAGTCGTCGTCCAGACAGCACACCGCTGCGAGTGCGTATCGAGGAGATCGCTGCGGTCAAACGCCGCTACTACATTGAAAGCTTCAACGGCAAGTTCCGTGACGAATGCCTGAACGAGCACTGGTTCTTGAGCCTCGCGCATGCCCGAAGCGTCATCGAAGCGTGGCGCATCGAGTACAACACCGAACGACCGCACAGCTCGCTGGGCAACCGCACGCCGCAGGAATTCGCTGTAGAAAAACTGGATTTGACCTGACGCGTAGTGTCCGATTCGTTAAGGATAGCGGCCATCGAGGGAAGGCACGGAACCGGCCGCGGATTCAACTGATGGATGCAACACACTGGGCGCCTCTGACGCTGCGAGGAGTGTTGCAGATGAAGCAAAGGCCGCGATCTACTATTCGGCAAGCCAGCGGACGATCATTTGGGACCGCTGCCGACAGGGCGACACGATTCACCAGATTGCCGGGTTGTTTGATCGGTTCCACTCATCGATACACCGCATCCTGGCCGAGACCGGTGGCATACGGCCGGTCTGCCGGAAGCGTTCGAAGTCGGCACTGACGCTCGCCGAGCGGGAAGAAATCTCGCGAGCCGTTGTCACTGGAAGCACGCAATAGCTCGCGGCTTAACGAACGCCCGAGGAAAACACTAAACTTCGAGACACCAGCTCCAGCGATTTCATGAATCTGTTGCATCGACCGGTTGATTCCGCGGCCAAAAGCGGACAATCCCTGGGCCTATAGAAACGTCGCGATAGAATGCGACAGATTAGGTTGGGCTAGGAGAAGGTTCGTGCGTCATGATGCAATCGTCGTCGGAGGGAGCTTCGCCGGACTGTCTGCGGCCTTGTATATCGCGCGGGCGCGGCGATCGATCAGTATCCTGGACACAGGGTCGCCTCGCAACCGGTTCGCGGAGCACTCCCACGGGTCCTTCGGACAGGACGGCAGTGCGCCGCGCGCGATGCTTGCAGCCGCGCGCTCACAGGTTGCGAGCTATCCCACTACAACCTTCATCAATGAGAAAGCCATCCGAGCGAAGAGAGAGGCCGGCGGCTTCTCTGTCGAATTGGCAACCGGTCAGGTACTTGAAGCGGCGAGGCTGGTTCTCGCCTTCGGCGTTTCGGACGAATTGCCGGACATTCCGGGGCTTGCCGAACGATGGGGAGTTTCGGTGCTCCACTGCCCTTACTGCCACGCCTACGAGTTCGGCGGACGACGATTGGGCGTGCTTAACGTTTCACCCAATTCGATTCAACAAGCCCTGCTGATCGCCGACTGGGGACCAACAACGCTCTACCTGAACGGCGCCCCTGGGCCAGACGACGCGTCGCGCACCCAGCTGCACGGGCGAGGTGTTGCCG
>Ga0068857_100002161_pt1 | contig 15984 bp, 26 predicted proteins | sample KBSCornC72_FD_66591 | JGI IMG/M metagenome (GOLD analysis project Ga0068857, IMG submission 66591) | Corn rhizosphere microbial communities from Kellogg Biological Station, Michigan, USA - KBS Corn C7-2 | ecosystem: Host-associated > Plants > Roots > Rhizosphere > Soil ...
GGTCGGGCATCCCCGCCTGCCATAGGCAGCGCCGAGCGCGCGGCCGACCGAGAACCAGAACTGCTCGCGGCGTTCGGATGCGGGCGCGCGGCGAAACTTGCCGCTCCACATGCGGCCCTCTGCGAAGTGCAGACGGCCATAGGCGGCAACGTCGGGATTCATATACCGCTCGGCAAGTGCGGCGGCGGCTTTGATGACGCGCCCCGGCGTGTGCTGCGCGTTCATGCTTGTCTCCGAGTAGCATTCCGAACCGGGGCCGGCGCCATGAAGCTGGACTTCGCGACCGGCTCGAACTCGAGCGGCGGAATCAGGTCCGGCGAACTCGACAACAGGAGACGTTCTTGACCATTGTTGCGCAGCACGACGACGATAAGCGCGTCGGTACTGATCCTGTGCGACTTTGGAGATGAAGGCTTGATCGACGGGTTCATCTGACTGGCTCCGACTGGGCTGCGGGACTGCAGCGGATGTAGAGACTTTAGCGGGCCGCTACGGATCATGTCAATAGCCCTGAGCGAATTTATTTGCGGGCAAGTAGTGAAAAAGTACTTGCAAGTTTAGGAGCGTGCCGCTAACCTGCGCGTCATGAACTTGCGAACTTACGTTGACGCCGAGCGCGGACGGGCCGCCGATCTTGCCAAGGCACTCGGTTTAAACCCTGTCATGGTGTCCCAGTGGGCGGCTGGCATCAAGGAAGTGGCGCTAGTCCGCTGCGCCGAGATCGAAAGAGCCACAGGCGGCGCCGTCCGGCGCTGGGACTTGCGCCCCGATGACTGGCATCTGATCTGGCCTGAGTTGATTGGCGCCAAAGGAGCTCCTCGCCCTTTTCGGACAGGCGCCAAGGCGAGCGCCGCAAAGGCGAGCGGCGGGGTGCGGGCTAAGGTGAAGGCGGCCGCGTGAGCGAGTCGCTAGACGCGCGGTTTGCCCGCATAAGGGCCTTCTACCGGCGCCATGAGGCTGGAATCCTGGCGAACCGAGACGACTGGTACGACGACCCCTATTTATGGGATTCGGAAGGCCGCATTGAGCTAACGCCAATCGAGTCGGCGCTTTGGCACGACATACGCGCCGAGGGCCTAGTGCTGTATCCGCAATATCCGGTCGGCAGATTCTTCGTTGACTTCGGCAATCCTGTCTGGAAGATCGCAATCGAATGCGACGGGAAGGCGTGGCATCGCGACGGCGAGCGCGATGCGAAGCGCCAAGCAGATATTGAACGCATGGGCTGGACCGTCTATCGTGCTCCTGGACGGCTCTGCGTCACGGATGTTTCGGAAACAGATGACGATAAAGGGCGATCAATCCGTAGGGCCAGTCCCGCACGGGAATTCGTTCGCGTAATTGCGGCTGCTCATCCCGGTTTGTGCTTTTGCTCTGGAGCTACGTGATGGCCGGTGGTATCGACTGGTTCCGCTGGCATCACGGGTCTGTCAACGATCCGAAGTTCCAGCTGGTTGCTCGGCGTGCTGTCGCGAGCGTGGCCGAGGTGATCGCTGTCTGGGCGATGCTGCTCGAGTCAGCCTCCATGCATGAAACGCGCGGCTATGCCGGCGAGCAGGACTTCGAGGCGATGGATTGCGCGCTGGGCCTGTCAGAAGGCAAGTCCCTATCGATCTACGAGGCCATGCAGGCGCGCGAACTGCTTGATGTTCATGGGCATGTAGTGCGATGGGACAGGCGCCAGCCGAAACGCGAGGACGACAACGCAGCGGTGCGTAAGCGTCGGCAGCGCGATCGTGACGACGAACTCAACGCGTGTGTGACAAGCAGCGAGTCACGCGATGTCACGCGATGTCACGCAGAGTCACGCAGAGTCACGAAGAGTCACGACAGAGGAGAGGAGAGTAGAGAAGATATACCTTCTCTTTCAGAGAAGGCAGGCGGACTTGCGCTTGTCGCGCAACTCCCGCCACCGTTTTCCGGCGACACAAACGAGTCATCAATCCCGCCCAGGGCGCGGGTGATGCTCGCAAGCGGCTGGGAACTTCCCGAGTCATGGGGTACGGATGCGGAAGCCCTTGGGTGGCAACCGGCTGAAATCCTCAAGGAGTCCGAGAAGTTCCGGCAGTACTTCGTGTCCGGGAAAGGCCTGGGAACGCGGCGAAGCGTCAAGGGTTGGCGTCAGAGTTGGTCGAATTGGCTAGGTAACGCGGAGAGGTACGCACGATGAGCTACAAGGACAAGGCTGTCGATGAAGGCCGGCAGATCGAGACAACGCGGCCCTGCAGCGAATGCCGCAAGGACACGCTGGTCGCGACATTGGTCCAGTACGGAGCGAGGTGTCATTCGTGCTACGAGTTTTACCTGCGAAACGCGCCGAAAACGGAGACTGCGAACAAGCGCCGCGATGGCCCGAAGGCATGGGCTTGGCACCTGCGGGCGCAGGAGCAAGCCGGCGTGCGCTTATCGCTGGCCCAGCGCGATATGTGGCGCTCTGGACTCGAGCGTGAACTCGACGCGATGGATAGGGACGTGATCGACATCGAAGGGCGCGCATGAAACAAGGCCCGCAAGTCGAGCCGCTCACCGCCGACCAAGTTCGGTCGCTACTTGGCTATGACCATCAGACTGGGTTTTTCTTTTGGGAGAAAAGCGCGCGAGGACGAAGCAAAGGCTCCCGCGCCGGATCGCGACATAAGACATCCGGCTATGAATATATCAGCGTAGCCCAAAAGAAATATTTGTCTCATCGACTTGCGTGGCTCTATATGACAGGCGCTTGGCCGGTCCGCCAAATCGACCATATCAATGGAGTGCGTCATGACAACCGCATCGTGAATCTGCGCGACGTAAGCAATGCAATGAACGCGCAGAATAGGCGTCCCAAGCGACTCGATGGATTGCGTGGAATCACACGTAATGGCAATGGCTTTTTGGCACAAATAACACTGAACTACAAGCGCATCTATCTCGGAACTTTTCCAACCGCGTTAGAAGCACACGATGTCTATTTAAGCGCAAAGCGCAAACTGCACGCGGGATGCGTTCTATGAGTAAAAAGTCTGGTCCCTATATCGAGCGTTTTGCCGCCATGGTCGATTTCCTCGTCAAGGCGCCAAGGACTACTGAAGAAGTCTGCCAGGAGCTCGGACTGATCGAGCAATCGGCCAGGCGCTGGCTGAAGGCTCTGTGGCGGCTCGGGCGGCTGAAGAAGGGTCAGGCGCCGCGCGTTGATCCCGGGCCTGGGAAGGCGCCTACGCTGTGGATTTGGCAGGCATGAGCGCGAAAACCGTGGTCCTCGTCGGTCCGCGCCAGCGTCAGACTGCGCACGGGTACATCGATGAAGCGCCGGACGGCTACATGATGCGCTTGACCGAGCCGACCAAAAAGCGCATCCAAGAGGAAAAGTATCACGCTATGGTCGGAGATATCGCCGAGCAGACCATTTACGCCGGGAAGCGCTGGGATGCAGACGACATGAAGCGCATCATGATCGATGAGTTCGCCTACGAGATGCGCATGGCGAATACCCCATTGCACCACGACGGGCGGCTCATCCCGAGTGAAGACGGCCGGCGCATGATCCAACTTGGCATCCAGAGCCGCGACTTCTACGTGAAGGAGGCGGCACAGTTCATCGAGTTCCTGTACGCCTACGGGGCCGAGCGCGATGTCAGATGGAGCGAGCCAGGGCTCTATCCGCCGCAGAAGGAAACAGCATGACGACCCTAGGCTTCCAATTCAGCCGCTGCGTCGGCCAGACCCTGACGCAGGATCGCGGAGGCGTGAAGATTCCCGAGCTCCATCCGCAATGCAACGATTGCCGGAGACGCGAACCTGGGCATCCTGACCGTCAGGTCTACGTCATGCCAAATCTGGACTGGCTGACCGGCCAATGCGACAACCGGATCGGGCCGAAGCTGTGAAAGTCATCGTTCCGATTCGGATCGAATCGACGCCGAATCTGCGGGAATCGTGGCGCGCGCGCTCGAAACGAGCCGGGAAGCACAAGCACGATACGTACTGTGCGCTGAAGGCGGCTAGGGCATCGTATGTGCTTCCCTGCGTGGTTACGCTGACGAGAATCGCGCCTCGGACGCTGGATACTGATAACAACGTGGCCGGCTTGAAGAATGCTCGCGATGGCGTGGCGCTTTGGCTGAACGCTGATGATGCCGATCCGAGAATCGAATGGGCTTACGGGCAACGGCGCGGCCAGCCGAAGGAATATGCGCTGGAAATCGAGGTAAACCCGCAATGACGTGGAAGAAACCACCGCCGCGCAGCAAGCAATATGAGGGAGCCAATCCCTCAAAATCCCGCGTCGCCAGCGTCAGAATCATGGAAACGCGCGAAGTGCTCGTAATGCCGATCGAGAAAGAATCTCCGGTTCGGAGCGAGTCATATTGGAGATTCGTCGCGGCTCAGCCTTGTTTCGGCTGCGGAACAGAGGGACAGAGCCAAGCGGCGCACCCGAATATGTCGAAGGGTCTGGGCATCAAAACGAGCGATTTGCTCTGTTTCCCGCTCTGCGTCTCGCGCTTCGGCAAGGTCGGATGTCACCAACTCCACGATCAACGGGTTGAAATCGGCCGGCACGAAAGCCGGGAGATCGAAGCCGCCTACGTCCAGCGCATGCAGCGCATCGCCAAGGCGGCAGGGCGCAAGGAACTTGTGAAGGAGGAAGAATGAAACTGTGCAAAGACTGCAAGCACTACATAGCGCCTAATTATGTCGGGATGGGATATGTGTTTGATGCATACGTCCCAGGCAAATGCCGGTATCCAGGCGTGCTAACGCTCAATCTGGAAAATGGAACGATGATGTTCCGAGATAACGCGCATAGCGGTGAGCCGCTTCGGCTACGCAAGGATCAGAATGCTTGTGGTGTCGATGGGAAGTGGTTTGAGCAGAGGTCAAAAGAATGAGTTCGATCGCAGAATCCTACAGCCGGGCCATCGGCAGCAGTCACCTCGAGACAACCCGATGGTTCGAGGATGGCGACCTCGATACCCTGATCGCGGCTGGCTGGGTGGAGGAAACGCTCGGGATCGGCCTTCTGCGGCTCCGGGCGGAGTTCGACGCGATCAGCTGCATGCCGGGAGCCAGGAATGTGATGCAGCGCCTCAAAAGCGCCAGAAACGTCCGAATTCGCCTCATGGGATTGATCTTCAAGCGCACCGACGACGAGGAAATCCAGGCCAACGCGCACGAGATCGCGTCGAAGCTGCTGGATCACTGGCTGAGTCCTCAATGCCCATCTTGCACCGGACGGGGCCAAGTCGGGGAGTATGGAACCCCGCAGACCATCTGCGCAGCCTGCAACGGCAGCAAGCGCCGCTCCCTGTTCTGGAGAATCGAGGAACAGGCGATTGCCGAGAGAATCGGCGCCGAAATGGAATCGAAGATCGATGCTGCGGCACGCCGCTTGCATCGATTGTTGCGACAGACATAATCGATCTGGTATATTCGCGCAAATTCAGCGCGACCCATCTTCTCGGCCCGCAAGCCGCACCAGATCACTGCCAGCCTCACGGCTCGATTCGTCCCAGAGACGACACAGCAGCGATGGCGCAGCCTTCCCCAAATGTTCATCTAGGACATTTGTATCAGTTTCTACGGCCCCAGGCGACACCCCAGCAAGGCGAGGTTCCTCCCCCTCAACGGATGCCTTATTTGCCTGGAACGCCGCTTTACACCCGGAGGCCCGTGACATGGACGACGAAAAAACGCAGGAGCCGAACCGGCGTGCCAGCGATGTCACGCCCACGCAGATCGGGCTTCTGGTCGCGAAGGTCGACCGGCTGCAATCGACAGTCGAGAGGCTTGTCGCGCGGCTGGACCTGCTGATCCTCCCGCGCGTCGCCAGCATGAACGCCAAGGCCGACATGCTGCTCGCCGTCAGGCAGGAAGAACAGGAATCGACATGATCATCAGCCTGATCGTCACCCTGGTATTCCTCGGCGTCGGCCTGTATCTGCTCGAGCTCGTGCCGATGGATGCGACCATCAAACGCGTCATTCAGGTTCTGGTGATCCTGCTGGTCGTGCTCTGGGTACTCCAGTCGCTCGGCCTGTTCCACGGCATGCCGCAACTACGCTAGGAGCCGCAATGGCGAAGAACTTCATCGCAGGCGCGATCAAGAAACCCGGCGCACTCCGAGCAGAGCTCGGCGCCAAGCCCGGCAAGCCCATTCCGGCCGCCAAGCTGGCGAAGGCTGCTCACGCTCCCGGCAAACTCGGCCAGCGCGCCCGCTTCGCTCAGACCCTCAAGAAACTGAGCGGCAAGTGACCAATCCTCCGTTCGGCCTGACCAAGATCGCCGCAGCCATCAAGCGCTGGGTGATCGCCGAACAATTCAACCGACTTGCGGCGAGAACCGCATGAACTGCACAGGATGCACAGATGTTCACACAGGAAGTGGCAGACGCCATCTGCGCGGGGCTGGCTGAAGGCAAGAGCCTGCGAGCGGTTTGCCGAGCGGATGGTATGCCGGCGCCTTCGACGGTGATTGGCTGGCTGGATGATCCGGAAAAGGCCGAGTTCGCCGAACACTACGCGATCGCGCGCGCGCGCGCATATCAGATGCTCGCGGACGAGATCATCGAGATCAGCGACGACAGCAAAGGCGACGTCTGGATCGATGACGAGGGGAACGAGCGGACTGACGCGGAGCGTGTTGCCAGGTCGAAACTGCGGGTCGACACCCGTAAGTGGATCCTGGCGAAGATGCTTCCGAAGGTCTACGGCGACAAGCTGGACCTGAACCATTCCGGGCGCATCGCCTCGAGCCGCGAACTGTCGGACGATGAACTCGCCCGTATTGCCGCATCAAGCGGCAGCTGAGCTTCTGGAGCGCAGACGGGCGCGGCAGGGCCTGTTGCCATTCACGAACTACACGAACGGCGCCTATCGTGCTGCGCCGCACCATACGCTGATAGCGGAGAAACTGGAGGCGGTTGGTCGCGGAGAAATCAAGCGTTTGATGATTTGCATGCCACCGCGGCACGGCAAATCCGAGTTGGCAAGCCGGAGATTCCCAGCTTGGTATCTGGGCCAGAATCCAGACAGGCAAATCATCGCTGCCAGTTACAACAGCGACCTGAGTAACGACTTCGGGCGCGAGGTCAGAAACATCGTTGCCAGCCCAGAATTCCGCAACCTATTTCCCGTGGAACTCGCGCAGGATTCAAAAGCGGCGAATCGCTGGCATACGAATGCGGGCGGCATGTATGTTGCCGCTGGCGTTGGGACCGCAATCACGGGTCGCGGTGCAGATGTTCTGCTGATAGACGATCCGTTCAAGGATCGGAAGGAAGCGGACAGCGAGATTCAGAGAAAGACCGTGTGGGATTGGTATACGAGCACCGCCTACACGCGCTTGATGCCTGGAGGTGCGGTTGTCGTGATCAATACGCGCTGGCATGACGATGACTTGTCCGGGCGGTTGCTGGCCGAACAGGAAGACGGCGGCGACCAATGGGATGTCCTCAGCCTGCCGGCGATCACGGGTGAAAGGGCGCTCTGGCCCGAGTGGTATCCGATGGAGCGGCTCGAGCAGATCAGGTCGGTCCTGCCGGCGCGAGATTGGAATGCGCTCTATCAGCAGAATCCGATCCCGGACGACGGCGACTACTTCAAGGCAGGTTGGTTCGGCGAGTACGCGGAACTGCCTGAAAACCTAGTCAAGTACGGCGCAAGTGACTACGCCGTGACCGACCAAGGCGGCGACTTCACCGAGCATGGCGTGTTTGGTGTCGACTTCAACAAGAACCTGTACGTGCTCGACTGGTGGCGCGGACAGGAATCCGCCGATGTCTGGATCGATCGCAAGTGCGACCTCATTGGAACGCACAAGCCACATTGTTGGTTCGGCGAGTCAGGGCCCATCCGCCGAGCCATTGAACCTTTCATGATGAGCCGCATGACGCAGCGCAACGCGTTCTGCAGGATTGAATGGTTGCCGAGCGTGGCTGACAAGCCGACTCGGGCGCGAAGCATCCAGGCCATGGCGAGCATGGGGAAGGTGTTCTTCCCCAAGAATGCGCCATGGAAGGGCGATGTGCTCGGCCAGTTGTTGAGATTTCCTGCCGGCAAGCACGACGATGCAGTCGACGTGTTCAGCCTGATCGGCCGAGGGCTTGAGTTCATTCGCGAGCCAGGTCGGGAGAGACGCCCGAAGATTCCGTTGTCCACCCCAAAATTCGCTGGATAAAGATGCCCCAAGACGACTTCCAACAGGCCCGCGAGCGCTACAAGGATGCGCGCGAAGCCATGCGGGAGAACCGTATGCGCATGGAGGAGGATCTTGAGTTCTCCAACCCGGCCGATCCGAAGCAGTGGGAGCGTCAGAGCATTACCGATCGGCAAGGGCGCCCGACGCTGACGCTGGACAACACGAACCAGTTCATCCAGCAGGTCGTGAACGACGGCCGGCGCAACACGCCGAGCATCCAGACGATCCCGGAGAACTCGGGCGCCAATGTGCTGGTGAGTCAGCAGCTGAACGGCCGGCTGCGCCACATCGAGTACGCGTCTCGTGCCGGGATCGCCTACGACACGAGTCTCGAGTACTCGGCCCGCATCGGCCTGGGCTGGATCAAGGTCGCCCCGAAGGTGCTCGACGGGCAGAAGAACTACCAAGAGCCGCGCATCTACGGCTGTGAAGATCCACTTGCTGCCTGCATCGACGGCGACAGCGTGGAATTCGACGGCTCGGATGCGATGTTCGGCTTCAACGAGACGGTGATGAGTCCTGCCGCGTTCAAGCGGCGCTGGCCGAAGGCGAAACAGGCGGCGTTCGAGTCCGACGAGGACAACCGGCAAATCGGCTGGTTCACGGAAGAAGGCATCCGCGTCTGTGAGTACTGGCGCGTGCTGACCAGCCAAGTCAACATGATTGAGATCGCCGGCCCTGATGGCGGCGTCTACTCGGTGACCGAAGACGAGTACTGGGAAGACGCCCAGAAGACTGGCGTAAAGCCGGAACCGCGGGACACGTACACCGCGACTCAGCGCCAGGTCAAGCACTACACGATGTCGGGCGTCGACTTCCTCGAGGAAACTGACTTCCCGAGCAAGTGGATCGGTTTGATCCCGGTCTACGGGCACGTCCTGAGGATCAAGGGCAAGCGCTACGTCTGCGGCCTGACCCGACGTCTGCGTGACGGGCAGCGGTTCCACAACTACCAGATGTCCAGCCTGGCGGAATCGCTGCTGAGTCAGCCGAAGGCGCCGTTCATGGCCCCAGGGCGGTCGATTGAAGGGTACGAGGCGCACTGGGAGGCCATGAACAGCGGCAACCCGGCCTACGTCCCGTACAACGACATCGACGACGAAGGCAATCCGATTGGGCCGCCGATCCGGCTGGCGCCTCCGCAGTTCCCGGTGGCTTACGGGCAGGCGGCGAACCTTGGCCTGAACGAGATGCAAGCCGCGGTGGGCATGTACAAGTCCACGCTCGGCCAGCAGTCCAACGCGGTCAGCGGGCGAGCCAAGCAGGCCGATAAGGTCGAAGGCGACAATGCGACGTTCAACTTCCATGACAACCTGCGCCGCAGCCTCGAGCAGGTCGGCCGCGTGGTCGTGGACATGGACATCCGGCTGAACGACACGGCGCGCGATGTCCGCATCCTGAGCCTGAACGCGGACAAGAGTTCATTCGTCCGGGTTGACCCGGAGATGAAGGAGCCGGTCAAGCAGGACGCGAAGGGCAATGTCGTCGCCTTCAATCCAGGCATCGGCGAGTACGGCATCGTTGTCAAGACCGGGCCGAGCTACGCCACGCAGCGCGAGGAACTGGAAGACCGGCTGACGCAGCTGGGACAAGGCAATCCGCAGCTGGCCGCAGCCCTTGCGCCGCTGCTCGTGAAGATGGCCGATCTGCCGGAAGCGGACAAAGTGGCGCGCATCTGCCTGGCGCTGCTGCCGCCTCCGGTCCAGCAAGCCTACGACGAAGGCGACGAAGAATCGAACATCCCGCCGCAGGTCAAGCAGCAGATGACTTCGATGCAGCAATCGCTGAAGCAGGCGAGCGAGATGATCCAGAAGCTGGCCTCCGAGTTGAACCAGGCCAACGACGAGAACGCCGAGCAGAGTCAACAGGCCCAAGTCGAGGAGATGCAGAAACAGCGCGAGCTCGACATCAAGGAACAGCAGGCGGTCACCCAGCAGTACGCGGCCGAGACGGCGCGCATGACCGCATTGGCCGCGATCCAGCCCCCGGATGCTGTGCAGCAGATCGAAGCGCTGTCCATGCGACAGCAGGAAGTCGATGCGATGCTGGCGCAGCTGGCCCAGGCGCACATGCAGGTTCAAGGCCAGTTGGCCGCGATGACCGACGCGCATGCGGATCTGCACGATCAAGTGATGCCGCCTGAGATGCCGGCCGAAATGCCGCCAGAACAGGCAGTTCCTCAACCCGAAGTTCCTCAACCGGCCGCTCCCGAAGCAGCCTCCTAACGCCCTCTCGCCGTGGCTTTACGGCTTGCCCATCCAAGCGATGAACACTGAACCCCAAGTCGCACCTGACGCAGCGACTCAAATCCCAGCGTCTGACCAACTCGATGAGTTGGAGACCAAGACCCCTGAACCGTCCGAATCGAAGCCCGAAGGTGACGCGCAAGACGAGCGCGACAAGACCATTCGCAAGCTGCAGCGGCGAATCGACTCCCGCACCCGCGGACTTGGCGAGCGCGATTACACCATCGCGCAACTTCGTGCCGAGCTCGCCCGCGTGCAGGAGCAGCAGCGGACAGAACCGACAGACGAACCCTCAGACAGGCGCCTTCCCGAGGATGAAATCGAACGGCGTGCCGAGGCGAAAGCCCAAGCGGCGCGCGAAGCCGAGACCGTCGCCAGCAGAACGAAAGAGATGCTGGCTGCTGGCAAGGCATTCGATGAATTCCAGGACTTGGCGGCCGAGGTGGCGGAAGACCTTCCGTTCCTCGACAACAAGGCCCAGCCGACTCCGTTCATCCGAGCTCTGCTCGACGTGGACAAGCCGGAGATGCGCGCCGAACTGATGGTGCACCTCGCGAGAAATCCCGAGGTGCGTGACGAACTGGCGGGGCTGTCCGAACGACAAATGGCCCGGAAGCTGGCACTGATCGAAGCATCGATCGGCAAAGCGCCGGAAAAGCGTTCAAAGGCACCCAAGCCCATCGAGCCACTGAATGGCAATGCCAAAGGTGATCCGGACCCGTCCGAGATGACCGACAAGCAGTTTGCCGCGTGGCGCCGATCACAGATCGCCTCACGGCGGTAGGGCTTGGGTGTTGACACACCCAAGGAAACATCATGGCCAACAGCCTTGTCACCATCGACATGGTGACCCGCGAAGCCCTGCGCATCGCTCACGAGAAAAGCCAGTTCATCGGCACCACGGATCGCCAGTACGACGATTCGTATGCCAAGACTGGCGCAAAGATCGGAGCCTCGCTCCGCGTCCGCAAGCCGAACCAGTACTCGCGCACCACCGGGTCGCGGGTGATGGACGTGCAGGATCAGGCCGAAACCACCGGCACGATCACGGTGGCGACGCAAGATCACGTCGACATGCGGTTCAACTCTGCCGAGTTGGCCCTGTCGATCGATGAAATCAGCGCACGATACATCGAGCCGGCCATGTCGGTGCTGGTGTCGGGCATCGAGTCCGACTACATCGCCGCGATGACCAAGGCGACCTACAACGTCGCAGGCACGGCCGGCACCCCGCCGACCGACCTCGTGGCGGTGGGCGCGGCCCGCGCGAAGCTGAACCAGTTCCTCGCTCCGAAGGACGGCAATCGCTACATTCAGTGCGATTCCGTGACGATGGGCGGCCTGGTGAATGGCCTGAAGGGCCTGTTCCAAGACTCCACCCAGATCAAGGAGCAGTACCGCGAAGGCATGATCGGCCGCACTGCGATGGCGGACTGGTACGAGAACGATCGCATGTGGACCCTGACCAACGGGTCCGACGTCACCGGCACGCTGGATGCGGCGTCACTGGTGACGGACGGCGGCACGACGATGGACATGCACACCACGGTGGCCGTCACGGCGGTGAATGTGGGCGAGGTGTTCACGGTTGCGGGCGTTTATGCCTGCCACCCGGAGACCAAGGCGGCCTACCCGTCGCTGCAGCAGTTCACCATCACGGCCATCGGCGCTTCCACGGTGACGGTCAGCCCGCCCACCTACATGACCGGCCCGAAGAAGAACGTGGTGTCCAGCACGGGCGGCACGCTGACGACGGCGACGTTCAACAGCGCGACCCTGACCTTCGTCGGCGCGGCCAGCACCAGCTACGTGCAGAACCTGATGTACCACAAGGAAGCGTTCCAGTTCGTGACGGCTGACCTGCCGATCATGGACGACGCGGCCAAGTGCGTGCGCCGGGTTCAGGACGGGCTGTCGCTGCGGGTCTGGCAGGCGAGCGACATCCGCAATGATGAGTTGCTGATGCGTATCGACATCCTGTACGGCTTCGCCGCGTTGCGCCCCGAGTGGGCCTGCCGCATCACGAGCTGATGAAGGCGGCTTCGGCCGCTTTCTTCCAACACCCTTTCCAAGGAAACAATCATGGCTTCCAACGTTCTTCAAAACTACGAGCAGCTGAGCTACGGCCCTCCCGGGGGCTCGATGCACCGCGCCGTGGCCCGGCAGATCATCAGCGACGGCGTCGCGACGCGCACCCTGACGGTGAAGGAGTCCGGCGCAATCTGCTGCCTCGACTCTGCGGCCGGCGTTGTGTATACGCTGCCCACGCCGGTTGCCGGCTTGACCTTCTCGTTCTTCACGACCGTCTCTCGAACGAGCAACGCGCACAAGGTCATCACGAACCTCGCAACCGAGTTCTTGCTCGGCGCGGTTTCGCTGGTGAACAACGCGGCGACCACGGCCGAAGCATTCGGCGCGGATGGCACGACGATTCGCGCGCTCTCGAGCAATGGCACGACCACGGGCGGCATCATCGGTGACTTCTACACGGTCACCGCGATCTCGACGACGCAGTGGGCCATCGAGGGCCAGCTGATCAACTCGGGCACTGCGGCCACGCCGTTCGCCACGAGCTAAACCAGCGGCGCCCTGGCTTCGGCTGGGGCGCTCCCATTCCCGCTGGGATGGTGGCGGGCTGTCTCAGTAGAGGCCCCACCATGAGTTACCAAGACGACCTGCACTACACCACTGACAAACGGTGCGGCTTTGAGCGTCTGAGAGTCGATGTGGCGCAGACGGGCTTTTTTGAGGGCCGCGAGTTTCGTACCTTCAAGGAGCTCAACATAGCACCCTCAACCACCTATGTGATAAAGGGTGTGGTTCCGATCAACATCATATTGATGGCGCTCGCGGTCAATATCGATAGTGGCTGGCTGCGAATTGGCAGTTATGCTGGCGGTACTGAAGGCGGCAGTTTCAGCGAGACGCTTCCGATATTTGCTGCCAACGCCATGGATTTAGGCGTGAATCGGCGTCAAAGTCAGGGTCATGCAGCCTATGTGCCTCAGGTCATCGTCACGGCGGGCGGTACGCATAGTGGCGGCACTGAAATTGATGTGCTGCGCATCAAAGTGAACGCCATTTCCGCCCAAGCGGCCACGGTTGGTCAGGATGCCGATAGTGCGCGCGGCGTGGCGGCCACCACCTATTACCTGCGACTGCTGAACCTGAGCAACACGGATGCCGTGACCGGAGTCTATTCAGCCAGATGGGAAGAACGCCCCGCTGGATTCTTCCAGACCTGAAGGAAAATGATGAAGCGCATGATGCATCCCGACCATGGCTTTCACCACGCCTACACCCCGCAGGAAGAAGCAACCATGCGGGAGAATGGCTGGGTGGACGACGATACCGAGGCGAAGAAGCCAATTCTCGAGCCGGGCGATTCCTCGACCGATGAAGGTGACGCCGATGTCCTCAAGCCGCGCCGCGGTCGGCCGCCCAAGGTGTGAGAGTGACCGCAGCGACCAAGATCATCCGCGGCGCCCTGGACCTCCTGGGCATCCGCGGCGCCGGGCAGAATGTCGATGGCACGGTCGCGACCGACATGCTGTCGCTACTCAACACGCTGCTCGACGCGATGATGCTCGGGCCGACGTTCGCCTACGCGCAGACGGAGACGGTCGTCTCGTTGCCGGCGAACACCGCGTCCCTGACGATAGGCGCCGGCCAGCAGATCAACATCGCACGCCCGGAGCGCATCGAGACGTCATCGTTCGTCCGCATCTCGAACATCGACTATCCGCTCGAGCCGGTCGACCGCGATACGTACAACAGCATCGTCATGAAGACACTCTCCGGCCCTTGGCCGGTGGTCTGCTTCTGGGATGGCGGAAACCCCATCGGAAACGTCTACTTCTGGCCGCAGGGCGCGTGCTCGGTGCATCTGGTGACGAGCACTCCGGTTGGCAACTTTGCAGATTTGACCACTGAATACAGCCTGCCGGTTGGGTATGAGCGCATGTTCATGTACTCACTGGCCGAGGAAGCCGCTCCAAGCTTCGAGGTCCAGCCTTCTCAACGGGTCGTGCAGATCGCGCAAGCCTCGCGGCGTATGGTCAAGCGCAACAACCTGACGGTGCCGCAACTGAAGATTCCGCGCGTTGTCGGGGAAGATGGGCGCTACGTCCTGGCTGACTTCATCGCAGGGCTCTGATGATCCCGTTCGTCGGCCCTTCGTATCACCTGAATACGCGCAAGGCGGACGTTCAGCGGACGGTCAACCTGTTCCCCGTCATGAACGAGGTGGTGGGCGGCAAGACGGGCGCGTATCTGCAGTCAGTGCCAGGCCTAGTGGAGTTCAGCGGACCCCCGTCGATCTACTACACGAGTTGGCCCTATCCGCCGATCGTGGACGACGCGATGACTGCGGGTCTGTCATCTCCGATGGTCGGACAGTTGTGGATTCCGCCACTGGAAGAATTCGACGCGGACCTTTCGACGCCAGTCAGCGGGACGTTGGATACGGTCCTGCATACGTATAACAACTGGCCGGCCGACGAGTTCAACGCGGACCTTTCGACGCCAAAGAGCGGTACGCTGGATGTCGTGCTTCACTCGTACACGGCAGACCCGGAACAGTTGAGCGTCGACCTGTCGACGCCGCTGAACGGGACGCTCGATCTGGTGCTAATCCTCTATTCCAACTGGCCGGCCGATGAGCTTGACGCAGACTTGTCGATTCCTCTTTCTGGGACACTCGAATGATCACAACCAGTTTCCGCGGTGAATACCGCTTCCGTGTCTTGGATGCGCAACGCAATGTCGTGCATGAAACCGACTGGATGCCGAATCTGATCACCAACATCGGACTGGACCGCATCGGAGCGGCTGCGCCTGTCGGTCAGTATTGCCGCATCGGCACAGGTAACACGGCCCCGGCCAATTCGGACACGCAACTTGTCTCGCAGTCCGCAAGCACGACTTCCATTGTCGCAAGTACGAATGCCAATGCGGGAGCTCCGAACTACCAGACGCAGGCAACGACGACCTACGAATATGCGCTCGGCGCTGTTGTGGGAAACATGGCCGAGGTCGGGGTGGGCTGGGCGGCGACTGGAGCCAGTCTATTCAGCCGAGCTCTGATCGTGGACGGCGGCGGTTCGCCGACAACCATCAGCGTCCTCGCAACCGAGATTTTGCAGGTCGTCTACCGGCTCAATGCGTATCCGAACCTGACGGACTCGACGGGCTCGGTGACGATTGGCGGCGTTTCCTACAACTACACCTCTCGCACGGCGCAGGCTGGAACGGTGCTGTCGATTCAGCCGAACGCGGCTCTCCTGACGCTCGTCAATACGCCAACCGCCTATTCGAGCACCATCGGGGCGACCACTGGGCAACCATCCGGAAGCGCAGGCAACTTGACTGCTGGAAGTTTTCTCACCTACACGAACGGCAACTACTACCGCGACTACACAATCAGTGCGACGCTCACACAGGGCAATCTCGGCGGCATCAAATCGCTCCAAGTGATATTGGGGGGCGCCGGTAATGTGTTTTTCACGCAAATCGAGTTCAACAACGTCATCCCCAAGGATAATACCAAGGTGATGGGCATCAC
>Ga0068857_100002165_pt1 | contig 15966 bp, 12 predicted proteins | sample KBSCornC72_FD_66591 | JGI IMG/M metagenome (GOLD analysis project Ga0068857, IMG submission 66591) | Corn rhizosphere microbial communities from Kellogg Biological Station, Michigan, USA - KBS Corn C7-2 | ecosystem: Host-associated > Plants > Roots > Rhizosphere > Soil ...
AGAGCAACCCTTACTATGGTTGGAGTGCCGCGCCTCTTCTTGATCGATTCGTTCGGGTTCATCTTCCGCGCCTACCATGCGCGCGCGCGTTCCGGCGTGCCGCCCATGCGGACGTCGGCGGGGATTCAAACCGAGGCGGTCTATATCTTCCACAACATGGTCAAACGCCTGCAATCGGTGCACAAACCCGATTATCTGGTGGCGATTTTCGAAAGCCTAGGCCCGACTTTCCGCGACGAGGCGTTCGCGGAGTACAAAGCGAATCGTACCGAAACGCCCCCGGATTTGCTGGATCAGGTTCCCTGGATCCGCAAGACCCTCGACGCCATGCGTATCCCAGTCCTCGAGTACGACGGCTTCGAAGCCGACGACGTAATCGGAACGCTTTCCTGCCGCGCCGCGGAGCAGGGAATGGAAGTCGCCATCGTGTCAAGCGACAAAGACATGCTGCAGTTAGTGAACAGCCACGTGCGCATGATGAACCCGATGAAGGATGATCTCTGGTATGACGCCGAAGAAACCCAGAAGTACATGGGCGTGCGGCCGGAGCAAGTAGCGGACTTGCTCGCTCTCAAAGGCGACAGCGTCGACAACATTCCCGGCGCGCCCGGCATCGGCGACAAAGGCGCGAAAGATTTGATCACCCGCTTCGGCTCCGTAGAAGCCGCCCTCGAACACGCTGCCGAAGTGGAAAAACGAACCTATCGCGAGAGCCTGCAAAACCATCGCGACCAGATTCTGCTCAGCAAGAAGTTGGCGACCATTCACACCGACGTCCCTATTCCGTTCGAACTCGAATCGTGGAAAGCGCAGGACCCCGACAAGGTCCAGTTGCGCGAGCTTTACAGAACGCTAGAATTCAATCGCCTCCTGCGCGAGATGGCGGAGTCCGAGCCCGCCGCCGCGCCCGCACGCGAATACCGTCAGTTGCAATCGCACGACGAACTCGACACGTGGCTGTCGGCCATCCCAGCCGACGCTCCCGTCGCCGTAGCCGTGGGCGAGATGATGTCGGAAACGGTCGTGGGCTTGGCCGCGCACGATGAGGCCTGCTCCATCGCGTTCGGTGACTCTCTCCCGCAGCGCGCCACCGTCGCCCACGACATCAAAACCTTCGTTCGTCGTTTCGGCGAGTGCCCCAACCTCACCCACGACGTGATGCTTTACGGCTTCCTGCTATCAGCCGATCCGTCATCCTGCAGTCTGCCCACCCTAGCCGACCGCCACCTCGGTCACTCTCTTGACGCCGGTCCGGCCGCCGAAGCGAATGCGGTCCTGGCCCTGTTCAACAAGCTCCGGCCCGCCGTCGAAACGGCAGGCTTGGCCGATGTGTATTCGAAAATTGATCTGCCGCTGATCCGCGTCCTGGCCGACCTCGAATCCACCGGCATCACCGTCGACCCCGCGCAGCTCAAAGTCCTCAGCGTGCGCATGGAAGAAGAAATCACCCGTCTCAGCGCCGAGATCTACGAGCTAGCCGGAAAATCCTTCAACATCAGTTCGCCACAACAGTTGGGCAAGGTCTTGTTTGAAGACATGAACCTGCCCGCCCCCGTGCGCTACGGCAAAGGCAAAGCCACCTCCACCGCAGCTGATGTTCTCGAAGACCTGGCGGTGGAGCATCCCATCGCCGGAAAAGTGTTGGAATACCGCCAGCTCTCCAAACTAAAAGGCACGTACGTGGACGCGCTCCCCTCGCTGATCGATCCCTTCTCCGGCCGCCTCCACACCACTTTCAACCAAACCGGAGCTGCCACCGGCCGCCTGTCTTCGTCGAATCCCAACCTGCAAAACATCCCGATCCGCACCGAGCTAGGCCGCGAGATCCGCGCCGCCTTCGTCCCCCGCCCCGGTTGGAAACTCGTCGTCGCCGACTATTCGCAAATCGAATTACGCCTGCTAGCGCACATGTCGCGCGACCCCGTGCTCGTCGCCGCCTTCCGTAACGGCGAAGACATCCACACCCGCACCGCCGCCGAAGTGTTCGGAGTGCCCCCGCTGATGATCACCCCCGCGCAACGCCGCAACGCCAAAGCCGTGAACTTCGGAATCGTCTACGGCCAGACCGCGTTCGGTCTCGCGTCATCCCTAGGCATCGACCGCAAGGAAGCCGACCTCTACATTCGCGCGTATTTCGAACGCTACGCCGGCGTGCGCCGCTTCATCGATTCGACCATCGCCGAAGTCCGCCGCAGCGGCGTGGCGTTAAGCATGTTCGGACGCAAGCGCCCCATCCCCGACATGCAAAGCAAGAATCCCAACGCCCGCAACTTCGCCGAGCGAACCGCCGTCAACACCCCCCTGCAAGGCACTGCCGCCGATCTGATCAAGCTAGCTATGATCCGCATCCACCAACACCTGCGCGGCCTGCAGACCAAAATGCTCTTGCAGGTCCACGACGAATTAGTGTTCGAAGCCCCCCCCGAAGAAGTGGACGCCGTGCGCACTATGGTGAAATCGGAGATGGAAAGCGTCGAGCGGCTGGATGTGCCGCTAGTGGTCGACGTAGGCGTGGGAGACAACTGGCGCGATGCGAAATAGAATCTTGGTGGGCCTAGCGGTGGCAATGACTCTAGTAGCTCAAAAAAACACAGTGACCGATGCCGAAGTGAAGCGCGTCCACGCGTCGGCGCTGCTGATCGATACGCACAACGATTTCCCTACCGAGCAAGCCGGCAAGGACCGTCCTTTAACCGGCGCCGTCATCGACATCGGGGCCCCCTCGCCGATGGCCCACACCGATCTCGCCCGCCTCAAGGCAGGCGGCGTAGGCGCAGTTTTCTTCGCCGCCTACGTCGGAGCGAACTTTGGACTCGGCCCACGCGCCTACACCCGCGCGCAGCAAGTGATTGACGTTATTCGTTACGACATCGTCGATCGCTATCCCAACGATTTCGTCCTGGCCACCACCGTTGCGCAGATCGAAGCCGCGCACAAGCAAGGCAAAATCGCCGCCCTTATCGGCATCGAAGGCGGCCACGCCATTCAAGACAGCCTGGATAAGCTCCGTGAATTCTACGGACGCGGCGTGCGTTACATGACGCTCACGCACACCAACACCAACAACTGGGCGGATTCGTCGGGCGACGTCAACGATGCCTCCGTGACCCATCACAATGGCCTCACCGATTTCGGCAAAGACGTAGTCCGCGAAATGAACCACCTCGGCATGATGGTAGACATCTCGCACGTAGCCGACAAGACTTTTTACGACGCTCTCGCCGTGAGCACCGCCCCGCTGATCGCGTCTCATTCGGCGTGCCGCGCGCTCGCCAACGTGCCGCGCAATATGACCGACCAGATGATCATAGAGCTCGCGAAAAAAGGCGGGATCGTCCAGGTGAACTTTTATTGCAATTTCCTGACGAACGAAAAACCGCCGCACGCGACCCTCGATGACGTGGTGGACCACATCGACCATATCCGCAAGATCGCGGGCATCAACGCCATCGGCATCGGCAGCGATTTCGATGGCATCGATTGCGCTCCGGTGGGCTTGGAGGATGTTTCCAAGTTTCCCAACCTCACGCGAGCGCTGCTCGAAAGAGGCTACTCCGCCGACGACATTCGAAAAATCTATGGCGGCAATTTTCTGCGCGTAATGAAAGCGGTGGAAAAAGTTGCGGCTGCGAAATAGCCTTTTGATCGCGACCGTTTTGCTGAGCGGCTGTTCGCCCAAGCCCGCGGAGACCAGTGTCTTTATCGATCCGCAATTCGCCTCGCTGGTGCCCGCCGACACCACGCTCCTGGTTGGCCTGCGCGTAGAGAACCTGGTCAAGACGCCGATTTACCAGAAATATTTGAGCGGCGGAAAGATCTCGATCGTCGACAGAATCGCCCGCGGCACCGGCATCAACGCGGAAAAGAGCCTGTGGAATCTGCTGTTGGTCTCGAACGGCAAACAGAGCTTCGTGCTCGGTCGCGGCAAATTTGCCGACGAATTAATGGCCCCGGACTTCTCGAAAAAAGGTGTGCACCGCTTTGGATATCAGGGTTTCACTCTGTTCGGCGACGAACTACAAGCCATGCTCATGGTTAACTCCAGCACCATCGCCGTCGCTGATACGCCCACTTTGCGCTGGTTGGTGGATCAGCGGAGTTCGCTCACCGGCCTGCCCGCCCCCCTGAGCGCGCTCACCAAGGAAATCCCCCGGCAGACACAGTTCTGGGGAGCTTATCTAGGCGGAGCGGTCGACCTGCCGCTCACCGGAAACCTGCAAAACGTCAATAAAATACTCGGTCTGGTGGCGACCGGCACGTTCTATTTCGATTTCAGCGACGGCCTGACGGGCACTCTGACGGGTGTCGCCTCCAACGCACAGGACGCCCAGCAGGTTCACGATGGTCTTCAAGGATTCCTCGGCCTAGGCCGCATGATGACGCCAAAATCCCAACCCCAGCTAGCCCGCGTGTTCGACGGAATTCAAGTGGTGCAGGAAGGCCAGCGCGTCAGCGTGAAAATCTCTGAGCCCGAAGATCTCGCGGGGACGTTGATCGATACGTTGCTCAAACAGTAGCTACTTTTTACCCGTAGGAATCGCGTCGCCCAAGTTCATCGAACCGCCGCCTTCGCTCACGTAGTTGCGATTCCATGCGGGCAGTGCCACCACCACATCGCCTTTGACGATCGCCTGGCAACCCAGCCGCGACTCCAGCGTGAGGTCGCCCGCGGTTTCGACGCGATCGAGTTCATCTTCTTCCATGGGCGAAAGATTGACCTCAGCGCCGGTCTTCATGTGCACATGGCAAGTGGTGCAAGCGCAGCTTCCGCCACAGGCATGCTCCAGTTGAATGCCAAAGTTCAACGCCACGTCGAGAATCGATTCCGGTTTCCCATGCTCCTGGTAAGGAAGTTTTCCGGACTCGAACTCTACCGTACGGCCGATATCTAAAAACGTAACCTTGGGCACAATTCCATTGTAGCTTGCGGGTACTGGCATACTAGTTCTTTCCATGTTTCATTTACTAGAAAAACGCATCGCGGACGCCTTTGCCGCGCGCATTGAATCGCTCTACAGCGTGGCCGGCCCCGCGCAGACCGAGCAGCCCAAGCAGCCATCTTTCGGCGAGATCGCCGTGCCCGCCGCCTTCCAACTGGCTCGTCAACTTAAAAAACCACCGAAGGCCATCGCCGCCGAGCTATCCGCAGCCGTCGGATCGATTGAAGGCGTTTCAGCCATCGAGATCGCCGGCAACGGCTATCTAAACTTACGTCTGGATCGCGGATATTACGCCGCAGGCCTGCTCGCCGGCGACGCTGCAGCCGCCGCGCCCAGCGGCGGAAAGATCATCGTCGAGCACACCAATATCAATCCCAACAAAGCCGCCCACATCGGCCATCTGCGCAACGCAATCTTAGGCGACACCTTCGTCCGCATGCTGCGCGCGACGCAACGCAACGTCGAAGTGCAAAACTACATCGACAACACCGGCGTACAAGTTGCCGATGTGGTCGTAGCCTTCCGCCATTTAGAGCAAAAGTCGCTAGCGGACGTGCAGAACCTGATCGCCACCACCCGCTTCGACTACCTGTGCTGGGATCTATATGCGCGCATTTCGTCGTATTACGCCGATCACCCCGAAGCCCTGCAGTGGCGTCGCGACATGCTGCATCAAATCGAGCAAGGTTCAAGTGAGGATGCCGAACTCGGTCATCTGGTCGCCGACGCCGTTGTCAAAACACACCTGGCCACCATGTGGCGCCTCAACATTGTTTACGACGTCCTCCCCCGCGAAAGCGAAATCCTTCACCTCCAGTTCTGGGCTACGGCGTTTGAACTCCTGAAAACCCGCAAAGCCATCTACTTCGAAACCGAAGGCAAGAACAATGGCTGTTGGGTGATGCCCGGCTCCGCCTTCCGCGAGGGTTCCGTAGAAGGTGATGACGACAGCAAAGTGATCGTCCGCTCCAACGGCACCGTAACCTACGTCGGCAAAGACATCGCCTATCAACTGTGGAAATTCGGCCTGCTAGGCAAGGACTTCCACTATTTCAAGTGGCACACCTATCCGAACGGCCATGAAGTCTGGTCCTCCACCGTCGACCCGCAGGCCGCAAACTCCCCGCATTTCGGCGCCGGCTCCCGCGTCTATAACGTGATCGATTCCCGCCAGTCGTATTTGCAAGACGTCGTAGTCGCCGGTCTCCGCGCCCTTGATTTCGCCCAGCAAGCCGACAATAGCATCCACTTCTCGTACGAAATGGTGGCCCTCTCGCCGCGCACCTGCATCGAGATGGGGATCGATCTTTCCGACGAAGACAAACGAAAACCGTACGTCGAAGTGTCCGGCCGCAAGGGCCTAGGCGTGAAAGCCGACGACCTGATCGACAAACTGATTGAAAAAGCGCTCGACGAAGTAACCTCGCGCCATGCCGACGAGCCCGAGGAATCGCGGCGCAACGCGGCGACTCAGATCGCAGTAGGCGCGCTGCGCTACTTCATGCTGAAGTACACTCGCAATTCCGTGATCGCCTTCGATTTCGGCGAGGCCCTAAGCTTTGAAGGCGAGACCGGCCCCTACGTGCAATACGCCGCCGTGCGCGCCCGTAACATCCTGCGCAAACTCGACGAACGTGGCGAGAAACTCCCCGATTTCCGCGCCGAACTCGCCCGCGACGCCATGGCCCGCCAACTCGCCGATGAAGACTGCTGGCAGCTCCTGCTAGCCGCCTCGAAAGCCGATTCCGCCATCGAACGCGCCGTAGCCAGCGGCGAGCCCGCCCACATGGCCCGCTACGCCTTCCAACTCGCGCAATCCTTCAGCAATTTTTATCACGAATATCCCGTACTTTCCGAATCCAATCGCGAAAAGAAAACCTTCCTGCTGTGGATGACCGAATATTTCCGCGTGCAGCTAGAACGCACGCTAGCCGTGCTGGGAATTGAAGTGCCCGAGTACATGTAGGCTAAAATGGAATTAATCCCATGACAAGTCTGAACTCCTTTGGCGCCGCGGGCCAGCTTCAGGTCGGCGGCCGAACCTACCAGATTTTCCGCCTCGCCGCGCTCGAAAAAGCCGGAGTAAATCTCTCCCGCATCCCCTACTCGATCAAGATTCTGCTCGAGAACCTGCTGCGCTTCGAGGACGGAACCACGGTCAAGCGCTCCGATATCGAATACGTAGCGAAGTGGGATACCAAGGCCGACGCCTGCGAAATCAATTTCCGCCCCGCGCGCGTCGTCTTGCAGGATTTCACCGGAGTGCCCTGCGTAGTCGATCTCGCCGCCATGCGCGACGCGCTCCAGAAAATGGGCGCCGATCCCAAGAAAGCCAACCCGCTCGTGCCCGTGGACCTGGTCATCGACCACTCCGTGCAAGTGGACCACTATGGCACCAACGACGCCTTCCAGTTGAACGCGCTGCTAGAATTCCAGCGCAATCAGGAGCGTTACTCATTCCTCCGCTGGGGCCAGTCCGCATTCCAGAATTTTCGCGCCGTGCCGCCGGATACCGGCATCGTGCACCAAGTGAACCTCGAATACCTCGCGTCGGTGGTCATGACCATGGACGGCGCCGCGTATCCCGACACCGTCGTCGGCACCGATTCCCACACGACGATGATCAACGGCTTGGGCGTGGTTGGCTGGGGCGTCGGCGGCATCGAAGCCGAAGCCTGCATGCTCGGACAGCCCGCCACCATGCTGCTCCCGCAAGTGGTCGGTTTCAAGATGACCGGCAAGCTTCCCGAAGGTGCCACCGCCACCGATCTCGTCTTAACCGTCACACAAATGCTGCGCAAAAAAGGTGTCGTCGGCAAGTTTGTAGAGTTCTACGGCGACGGCCTCAACGCCCTCAGCCTAGCCGATCGCGCCACCATTTCGAACATGGCGCCCGAATACGGCGCGACCATCGGTGTGTTCCCCATAGATGAAGCGTCGCTCGAGTATCTGCGCCTGACCAACCGTCCGCCGGAGCAGGTCGCGCTGGTCGAAGCCTACGCGAAAGAGCAGGGACTGTTCCGCATCGCAGGTGCGCCCGACCCCGTTTTCACCGACACGCTTTCTCTCGATCTAGCCGCCGTCGTCCCGTCGTTAGCAGGACCGAAGCGCCCCCAAGACCGCATCAACCTGCCCGACGTGAAAAAGAATTTCCTCGATGGACTTGGCGCTGTGCCCAAAACCGCCGACATCAAAATGAACGGCAAGGGCGCCACCATCCAAGACGGCAGCGTGGTCATCGCCGCCATCACCAGTTGCACCAATACCTCGAACCCGTCGGTGCTGGTAGCCGCCGGCCTCGTCGCGAAGAAAGCCGTCGAGCGCGGCCTGACTTCCAAGCCGTGGGTGAAAACCAGTCTCGCCCCGGGTTCCAAAGTCGTCATGGATTATTTGAGGGAGGCCGGCCTGCTGCCCGCGCTCGAAGCGTTGAAATTCAACCTGGTCGGCTACGGCTGCACCACCTGCATCGGCAATAGCGGCCCTCTGCCGGAGGAAGTCGCGGCAGGCGTGAATTCAGGAAAGCTAACGGTGGCCGCAGTGCTCTCAGGCAATCGCAACTTCGAAGGCCGCGTGAATCCGTTAGTGAAAGCGAACTACCTCGCGTCGCCCCCATTGGTGGTAGCCTACGCCATCGCGGGCCGCGTCGATATGGATCTTACGCACGAACCGCTCGGCCAAGACCCGTCCGGCAAAGACGTTTTCCTGCGCGACATCTGGCCGACCAATCAAGAAGTGCAAGCCGCCGTCAAGAAAAGCGTCCACCGCGAAATGTTCGCCAAACAATACGCCGAAGTATTCGAAGGCGACGCCAGCTGGCGCGGAATGAAAGTTCCGCAAGGCGACCTCTATATTTGGGATGACGCGTCAACCTACATCAAGCGCGCCCCGTACTTTGACGCCATGGTTGACCCCAAGACTTTCGTAAAAAACATGCAAGGCCTGCGCGCGCTAGCGATGCTAGGCGATTCCGTCACCACCGATCACATTTCCCCCGCCGGCAACATCGCCAAGGACAGCCCCGCCGCGCAGTACCTGATGTCGCTGGGCGTCAAGCCCGGCGACTTCAATTCCTACGGCGCGCGCCGTGGCAACCACGAAGTAATGGTGCGCGGCACCTTCGCGAACATTCGCTTGCGCAACCAGATGGCCCCCGGAACCGAAGGCGGCTGGACCCGCCACGTGCCCTCCGGCGAACAGATGTCGATCTACGATGCGGCGGTGCGCTATCAAAAAGAAAACACCCCACTATTTGTCATCGCCGGCAAGGAATACGGTACCGGCTCCTCGCGCGACTGGGCCGCGAAAGGCACGCTGCTTTTGGGCGTGAAGGCCGTGATCGCCGAAAGTTTTGAGCGCATTCATCGCTCAAATCTGGTCGGCATGGGCGTGCTCCCCCTGCAATTTGTCGAAGGACAAAGCCGCGAGTCCCTGGGATTGACGGGCCAGGAATCATTCTCCATCGAAGGAATTCCAGCCGCAGTCGACTCCGCCGGCAAATCGCGCGCCAAGATCACAGCGACGCTCAACGGTTCCGCAAAAACCTTCGAGGCCATCGTCCGCATCGACACACCGCAGGAAGCCGAATACTATCGCAGCGGTGGAATCCTGCCCTATGTACTGCGCCAGTTGGCTGGCCGCCCAGCTACTGTCTAAAAGCGTTGCTTAAGCGCGCGACGCCGTGCGCGCTTCGACGGCTCCCAACACGCGCTCCAGTTCCGGTTCTTCAAGCGGCCGCCCCAGCAAGTAGCCGCCGCTTTCCTGTAGGCTCGCCGCGAGATCCGCATCGTAACCGTCGCTAACCAGGACGACGGTTGGGATCAACTCGCGCAGGCGTTCCTGGAAGTCGCTCCACTTCGCGCCGCCCGGCCGCAACGCCCACACCAGGCCGTCGAAGCGCAGGCGATGCGCCAGGTCGGCCGCTTCCTCCGGACGGGCCGGAACCACGCGATGCCCGCGCGCGGCAAGCAATCCCAGGAGTTGGCGCTGCGCACCTAGATCCACATCCACCAGCATCAGCGTGAGGACTCGGCGCACGGCCATCGGCGCGCTGCGTACCGGCCGTGGATCGATGCCCGGCGCCAGCGGCAAATCGACATCGAAGGTCATGCCGCCGCTCTGGCTCCGCACCCGCAGCTCGCCCCCGTGATTCTGCACGATCGCGCGGCACACCTCCAGATTTGACTCCACCGCCGCCGGTTCCGTGGCATCATCCGGGCAATGAATCTCAACCACCACGCGCCCCGCAATCAGGCTGCTTGAGACCTCCAGCGTCTTGGCTGCGGAACGCGCCGCCGATTGTTCCGCTGACACTAGCAGATTCAGAAACACCTCCTCGATCTGCCCTTGCACCCCCAACACCAGAGCAGGTGCCGGCGACAAATGGTTTTGTACCCGCAGGCCCAGCACCTTCCACTCCGGCTCGCGAAACTGCAGCAGGCCGCTGCCCAGCGCGTTCACGTCCACTAATCGCGCGCCTGTTTCTGCGGGCCGCGCGAACGATACCAAGCGCGACACGATCTCCGCTGCCCGCTGGGCTTCGGCGGTAAGCTGCTTCAAGCCGCGGTCGATCTGCGAACTGCCCTCGGCGCCGATCAGCGAGGAAGACAGCTCCTGAATCCGTTCGAGGGGCGCGCGCAAATCGCTGGCAACACCCGATATCAACTGCCCTGTGGCCGCCAGTTTTTCGCTGCGGAATAGCTGCTCGCGCACCGCTTGCTGCTGTTCCAGTTTTAGAGAAGCCGCTACTTGATTCGCCAGATGGTGCAGCGTCGCCTGTTCTTCCGGCGTGAAGTATCCCAGCCGGCGCGTGCTGCCCACTTCGATGACGCCCAGCACATCCTCCTGCGCCAGCAGCGGAGCAAATATGGCGGAGCGCGACATGCCGGATTTCCAACCCTCGTTCACCAGAGGATTGCGCCGCACGTCCGGTATATTGATCAGCGCCCGCGTCTGGAAGCACTTCACTGCTCCCGCGGCCAAGCCTTCGGCAGACCCCTCGACTGGAAACGCCACGGGCGCCGGATCGGCCGCGGTCGGAACCGATTCGAGCGAGGCCGAGCGACGATCCCACAAGTACAGGCGGACCGTGGTCGCCTGCAGAATGGAAGGCAGCGTCTCCGCCAGCCTCTCCGCAATTTCGGCCGGCGAAGGCGCCGCGAAAATCTGCTCGTTCAAAGTGTAGAACGCGCGCATGGACCGCCGCTGCGCATCTAACTGCTGCGTGCGCGCCCACCAGATCCCCACGCCCAGCGCGGCCAAGACCAGCAGCACCAGCCAGAAATACGGCGGCAGCGCCATGCCTTAGACGGCCCTCTGCGCGGAGAGCCAGGCATCCAATTGCGGATCCAAAAAATTCGAAACGGAAAACAGAATGCCGTCGAGAGGGCTCGGATGGGTTCGCACGCCCACCACCCGCATCCCCGCCGCCAGGGCCGCGGCTACGCCCACCGGCGAGTCCTCGAACACAATGCAATTTCGCGGCGGAATTCCGAGAAGCTCGGCGGCGCGCAAATAGACGTCGGGCGCAGGTTTCGGGCGCGACACTTGGGAGCCGTCCACAATCACGCTAAAGTAGCGGCGCAGTCCCGCACCGTCCAGCGTAAAGTCGACGTTCGCCCGCTCAGCGTTGGTCGCGAGTGCAATCGGCCCGCCCTCGACGCGATCCAACAACTCCGCAATCCCAGCCACCAGGCTTTCGCGCAGCCGATCGCGTAACATATCGCGAAACACCCGCTCCTTCGCAGCACCATGTGCCAGTACGGTGTTGTGATCCATCGCCTCACCAAGGAAGTCACGCACAATCTCGTCGTTCCGCCGCCCATGCATGCGCGCGGGAATATCGCCGCCATCGAATCCCAAGGATTCCAAGTACCGCCGCCAAGCCAGTTCGTGCACCGGCATGGAATCGACAATCACCCCGTCGAGATCGAAAATCAACGCGAGCCCCACCGCCACCCGCAGCTCCGCCTGAGCGGCTGTTTTAGACATTCTGGCCGAATCATAACATGCGGTAGAATCAGCGGGCATGGAGCCGAAAACAGCTCGCCGTTTTGTAATCTCCGGCCGAGTGCAAGGCGTCGGCTTCCGGGCCTTCACGCAGTACGCGGCACGCGCGCTGGGCGTCACCGGCTGGGCGCAAAACCTGGACAATGGCGACGTCGAAGTGCACGCCAACGGCGCTCCGCAGAAGCTCGACGACTTTGAGGCGCGCCTTCGCCAAGGCCCGCGCTGGGGCGAAGTGCGGTCAGTGACCGTGCAGGAAGTCGAAGTGTCGGACTCCTCCGGGTTCCACATTCGCTAATCTGGAGACTGCATGATCACCACCGTTCAGCAGCACATCCAGCAGCAGCAACAGGCCTTCGGCGGAAAGGGGACGTTTTCCTGGCTGCTGTCGGGCATGACGCTCGCCACCAAGATGATCCAGTCGCGCATTCGCCGCGCGGCTCTGATGGACGCGCTCGGCTCGGCCGGCGATGTCAACGTACAAGGCGAAGTGCAGCAAAAGCTCGATGTCTACGCGAATCAAGCATTGCTGGAGTCGCTGGCCGGACGAGACGGCGTGGCCATGCTGGTCTCTGAAGAAAACGAAGAGCCGGTGGTCTTCGACTGCGCCCCTGGCACCGGCCGCTACATCGTCGTATTCGATCCCCTTGACGGTTCCTCGAACATCGACGTGAACATGAGCGTCGGCACCATCTTCTCCATCCTCCGCCGCCCCGATGGCTTCGAAGACGATCACGCCGGCGCCGCGCTCCAACCCGGCTACAAACAGGTAGCCGCCGGCTACGTCGTCTACGGCTCCTCCACCATCTTCGTCTACACCGCCGGCCGCGGCGTCTTCGGCTTCACCCTCGATCCCGGCATCGGAGCCTACGTACTCTGCAACGACAACATGCAAATGCCCAAGTGCGGGCAATACTATTCGGTGAATGAAGCCAACGCCGATGCGTTTCCGCCGGATTATCGAAACTACCTGGCACGCCTGCGCAGCGGCGGGCTGGGCCGCGAATACAGCTCACGCTACGCCGGATCGTTAGTTGCTGATTTCCACCGCACGCTTCTCAAAGGCGGTGTCTTCCTGTACCCGCCGACAAAAAGCCACCCCACCGGAAAACTGCGTCTGATGTACGAGGCGAACCCGCTAGCGTTCATCACCGAACAAGCCGGCGGCCTGGCCACCGACGGCGAAAAACGCATTCTGGAAATCCAGCCCGACTCCATCCACCAGCGCACGCCCCTGATCATTGGCAGCCAGCAGGAAGTGGAAGCCTTCACTTCTGTGGGTAAATTTTCTTAACTTTGGCGGGAGGCTTAAAGTCAAACGCCGAATCGGGCAGCGGTGGATTCACCTTGATATCCGAGTAATCCACCAACTCATAGTTCTTCGAGGGCTCACTGAACTTCGCGCGGATCGGATTGCTTTGCCCCTCCGGAATCCACAGCTCGATCTTGGTGATCAACTTTTGCAGTTCCGCCGACTTTGGCGTCAGCTCCAGTCGCGTAGTAGCGACGGCGCCAATCTTCTGCGCCCCGCCATCCTTGAAGTCGTAAGACTTTTTCAACTCCGCCGACGAAGTGCCAAACCCCAACAGCAGAATCTGGTCCATGTTGGTCGAGTATTTACTGGCATCGTAAATCTCCACCGTTTTCGCCTTAGGATAGTAGATCTGCACCGCCTTGCCCTTGATGAACACCGTGCGCTGTTCCGGTTGCTGAAACTCGACTACGCCTTCTGTGCCGCCCTTGCTCCGCCGCAAGCGCAGCACGCCATCCATTTCCGACGTCTCGTTGAGCACCGCCGTGAATTGCACGCGCTTCATTTGGGCCGAGAGCGAATAGAAGTCCGCCGCCGCCTGATCCATGCGCGCCAGCACATCGGCCAACGGTTCCGCCGGCGCGAGCGTAGCCGCCAGCATCAGGATGGAAAGTGCAGTTTTCACTTATTGCTGAGGGAATGCCAGGTAGCCCTTCAGCTCCTGTTCAGCGTCGTCGTAGATCGGCTCCACCGTGGCAATCACCGCGTGAGCTTTGTATTTGGCATTCACCACAGCAGCCGCCCGCACCGCCAGCAGATTATCGGGCACGCCCGCCAGTTGCTGCGGCTCAATCCAATACCCGCCTCGCACGATCGCAACGCTAGCCGGTTTAGGACGGTCGCGGAAGGAAATATAGTTCGGCGTGACGAAGATGAAAAGCAGAATCGCGCCGACAATCACGTCGTACTGCCAGCTCGCCCGCGGATATTCCCACAGAATAAAGCGCTTCAGGGCGTTCATAACTACAGTCTAGCGCTTTATCTCTTTAAGTATTGATCCACCGCCGCCGCCGCTTTGCGGCCTTCGGCGATAGCCCATACCACCAGCGATTGCCCGCGCCGCGCGTCCCCCGCCGCAAACACGCCCGGCAGCGAAGTCTGCCAGTCCTGCTCGCTGGCGGCAACATTCCCGCGCGCGTCGAGCTTCACGCCCAACTGTTCCACCAGACCTTGCTTCACAGGCCCCGTGAATCCCATAGCCAGCAGGACCAGGTCCACGTCCATCGTGAATTCCGTCCCCGGGATCGGGTCGAACTGAGGAGCCGGCGTCACGCGAATCCCATGAAGTTGTTTCACATTCCCGTCGGCATCGCCCGTGAAATGGGTAGTCGCGACAGCCCACTCTCGTTTGCCACCCTCTTCGTGCGAACTCTCCATGCGCAATTGCAGCGGCCATAGCGGCCACGGAGTCGAAGGCGCCCGCTCCGCCGGAGGCATCGGCATGATCTCGAACTGATGCACCGACGCCGCCTTTTGCCGGTGCGACGTGCCCAGGCAGTCCGCGCCCGTATCGCCGCCGCCGATGATCACCACCCGCTTGCCAGTGGCGAGTATTTGATCCCGCACTTCGTCCCCGTACCCGCGCTTATTCTGCTGCGGCAGAAAATCCATCGCGAAATGAATGCCCTTCAACTCACGCCCCGGCACGTTCAAATCGCGCGCCTGCTCCGCGCCCATCGCCAGCACAATCGCATTGAAATCCTTGCGCAGCTTTTCGAGCGAACCGTTCACGCCGATATGCGCATTGGTCACGAACTCCACACCTTCCGCCGTCATCTGCTCCAGGCGCCGGTCGATCCAGTGCTTCTCCATCTTGAAATCCGGAATGCCGTAGCGCAGCAGCCCGCCAATGCGGTCGGCTTTCTCGAAAACGGTAACCGCGTGCCCCGCGCGCGCCAGTTGCTGCGCCGCCGCCAATCCCGCCGGACCGCTGCCGATCACCGCGACTTTCTTGCCAGTGCGCGTCTCCGGAATCTCCGGGGTGATCCATCCGTGCTCGTACGCGTAGTCGATGATCGAACGTTCAATCACCTTGATCGCGACGGGAGGTTCGTTAATCCCCAACACACAAGCCGCCTCGCAAGGAGCCGGACAGATGCGTCCCGTGAACTCCGGGAAATTGTTGGTCGAGTGCAGCACCCGCACCGCTTCCTGCCAGCGCCCCTGGTACACCAGATCGTTCCAGTCCGGAATAATGTTGGTGAGCGGACACCCGGTGTGGCAGAACGGAATCCCGCAATCCATGCAGCGCGCGCCTTGCTGCTGAATTTTCTCGACGGGAAAGTCCTGGTAAATCTCAAACCAGTCGTTGACGCGCTCCGCCACCGGCCGCCGCGTAGGCAACTCGCGCGTGTACTCCATGAAGCCGGTGATCTTACCCATGTGAGATTTTACCCATGCGCCGCCACCGCCCTGCGGGGGACGCCCAGCACGCGTTTGAACTCGTGCGGAAACACTTTGACGAACTTGGGCAGCAGCGCGTCCCAGTTTTCCAGAATCCAATTCGCCCGCGGACTGCCCGTCTCCTCCGCGTGCCGAGCGATCCAGTAGCGCAAGTCTTCGATGTCCTTGGCCTCTTCGACAGGCTCCAGATCCACGCTCGCCGGATTGCAGCGAGTCTTCGTGAAGTCGCCCGTTTCATCCAGCACGAAAGCGATCCCGCCCGTCATGCCGGCCGCGAAGTTTTTCCCGGTCTCGCCCAGCACCATCACC
>Ga0068857_100002166_pt1 | contig 15965 bp, 8 predicted proteins | sample KBSCornC72_FD_66591 | JGI IMG/M metagenome (GOLD analysis project Ga0068857, IMG submission 66591) | Corn rhizosphere microbial communities from Kellogg Biological Station, Michigan, USA - KBS Corn C7-2 | ecosystem: Host-associated > Plants > Roots > Rhizosphere > Soil ...
CCCCATGATTGCGCGCCGTTGCCGGAGGTGGCCCCGGGGTCTCCCAGCGCCGCGATGTACTGCGGCTCGATGCGCCTGAACTTCGAGAGGTCTACGTCTGCCGCTTGAATCGGCTGCTGCAGGCCGGCCACCAACATGAGAAATCCTATGGACAGGAGACACCGGCTCACGGACGGCACGAGGTGGCGGACATTCATGCGATTGCTCCTTTCGGACGACCTGATGACATCCTACACCAACGCGCGCCCCGGAGCTGGCCTCCTCGTGTTCTGCGACCGGACGGCCGCCGAATTATTCCCGTTGGTGAACACAAGGAGACCATCGTCGACGTTCAGGTTAAACGTGCCGGGCCCGGCGAACGACTTAAATGGGTCTACGGTAGCTTTAGTGAATGTACTGATATTTCCGAGCGACGCTGGGAATTTGTACCCTCTCGCGGCCCCCTGGGGGGCGATGGTGGTTCCGTTCCACAGAAGGTCGCCACCGGTCGTTCCCGGTCGCGCCGGTATCAAGATTCAGCGTCTGATTCGTCTGAAGAGTGGCCGTCTGGTTCAGATCCGCCTGGAGTCGATTCATCCATTACCTCGCGGAGAGCCGCGCCCGGCGCCCTCCCCTCGCCGCCCGCTGACAGGCTTGCGCGCGAGACCTCGGAGATGTAGACTTCACGGGACGTTATTTTTCGGGGTTTGAGTTCCGGTCTTTTAGAAAGTACTTGCACGTAAAAGGGGAAAACGTTATGAGGCTCGCTTCAGTTGTCGTTTGCTGTCTTCTGATCGCCCTGAGTGCGATTGCACAGAGCGATCGCGGAACCATTACCGGAACTGTTTCGGATCCGGGCGGAGCTGTCGTCGCCAACGCGCCGATCCAGGTCAAGAACGTCGCGACGGGTTTAGTCTACGATGCGGCTACGTCCAGCACCGGTAACTACACCGTACCGGCGCTGCCTGTGGGCAGCTATGAAGTAACGGTTGCGGTTCCGGGATTCAAGAGATACACGCGTTCAGGACTGACCATCCAAGTGGCGCAAACCCTGCGTATTGACGTCACGCTCGAAGTCGGTTCGGCTGCGGAGAGTGTCACCGTCTCAGCTGAAGCGTCCTTGCTGAAGACGGAAAGCGGCGAATTGAGCCACAACGTCAACGTGCGCCAGTTGGATGAGCTTCCGATTCTGGGAATCGGAGCGGCGGCCGGGACTTCCGGTATTCGCAATCCGAACTCTGTGGCGCTGGTGATTCCCGGAACCTACTGGGCGGCTAACGCGGATCTTCGCGTGAACGGCGCACCCGCCAATACGCAGTCGTATCGGATCGAAGGCCAGGAGGCCATGAATACGGGAACCCCTGGCACGCCGGCGCAGAACCAGCCCAGCATCGATTCCATCCAGGAAATCGCGGTCCAGACCAGCAACTACTCCGCGGAATTCGGCCAGTTGGGTGGTGGAGTATTCAACATTACGATGCGGTCCGGCACCAACCAGTATCACGGCAGCGGCTACGAATATCTCGCGAACGAAATGATGAACGCGGCCAGCCCCTACACCGATGACGGTCACGGCAACAAGACGCGGACGAAAACCCGCCGGTTCGATCACGGCTTCACCTTTGGCGGTCCGGTGTGGATTCCCAAGATTTACAATGGCCACGACAAGACATTTTTCTTCATCAACTGGGAAGAGTTCCGCGAAACCTTGATTGTCCGGGACGGAATCCAAACGGTCCCCACCTTGGCGTATCGCACCGGGGATTTCAGCGCGGCGATTTTGAAGAATGCCAGGGTGATCGGCACCGATCCGCTGGGCAATCAGATGCTCGAAGGGATGATCTACGATCCCACGACGACCCGTACCGTTAATGGCCAGCAAGTTCGGACCCAGTTCCCGGGAAATAAGATCCCTTCGACCAGCTTCGATCCAGTTGCGGTCAAGATCCAGAATCTGTTTCCGGCGCCGATAGGGGTGAATGCCACTTCGCTGGTGGGTAATTACATCAGCCCGTACCCGAGTCATAGAATCACCAGAATTCCTTCGATAAAGATCGATCAATCCATCGGGAAGGGCAAGTTGTCATTCTTCTGGCAGCGCACGCATAGCGAAAACCCCGACGGCAATCCCACGCTGGGCATGTCCGACGGATTGCCGGATCTGCTGAGCACGGCTCTCGGCACGTTCAGCACGGCGCCGCTGTACCGGCTGAACTTCGACTACACACTGAGTCCCACGCTCCTGCTGCACTTGGGCGCAGGCTATCGCGCCACGTATTTTGCGACGCCAGCCGTGACTCCTTCGGGAAAAACCGTGTATTCCGACATCAAATACAACGCTTCAACCGAACTTGGTCTTAAGGGAGGCCTGGTCAACCGCTTCTTCCCGTCGATGACCGGATTCTCCAGCGCCACTCTGGGCGGCATGAAGACGATCGGCGGAACGGCCTCGACCAAAGGGCAGGACACGCAAAGCCCCACCTACAACGCCAACATGACGTGGGTGAAGAGCAACCACACATATAAGTTCGGTTCGGAATTCCGCACCGAGAATTACTACGCCGGAAGCCTTGGAAACGATGGATCCTATGTGTTCGCAGCTGAGGAGACCGGCCAACCCTTCCAGAGCACAGCTGTGGGTGGCGCCAACGTTGGAATGGGCTATGCGAGTTTTCTGCTAGGCCAGGTCTTTTCGACCAGCATCGCAGGACAGACCAGTCCCAAGACCGGCAAGAAGCAGTTCGGAATCTATGCGCAGGATACCTGGAAAGTGACCCGTAGGCTCACTCTGGATTACGGCTTGCGATATGACTACTCGACGTTCCTTCAGGAGCAATTTGGCCGCGCTCCGGATTTCTCGGCAACCGCGATCCATCCTTTAGCGAAGATTCCGGGTGCAGCCATCTACGACGGTGACGGACCGGGCCGCTGCAACTGCCACATCGCTCACAATTATCCCTTCGCCTTCGGACCGCGACTGGGAGCGGCATACCAGATCAACCCCAAGACCGTATTTCGCGTCGGCTTCGGAATCGTGTACAACGGGACTGCGGATAATAACAACGCTACAGGTGGATTAGCGTCCTCCACCGGCGGTTCCACACGACCCACCTTCGGTACCCCGCTGACTACTCTGGCGGTCGGGTTTCCGACTCAATTCTATCCCCGGCAGTGGCCCACCTACGATCCTGGCTTTTACCCCAACGGGTTCCCGACTCCGGGAGCTGCGGCAGTCTCCATGGATCCCAACGCGGGGCGACCGGCCCGGCAGTATCAGTGGAGCGCCGGACTTCAGCGCGAAGTCTACAAGGATCTGGTTGTGGAAGCTGCCTACGTGGGCAACCGGGGAATCTGGTGGCAGGCTCCCGGACTGGTTAATTACAACGCGATCTCGGCCGAGCGTTTAGCCGCTTACGGGCTCAACATTAATAATGCGCTCGACCGGGCCTTGCTGACGTCTTTCGTGAATTCTACGACTGCCTCGCAGCGAGGTTTCAACACGGTCCCCTACGCCGGCTTCCCCACCAGTCAGACCGTGGCTCAAGCTTTGCGGCCGTTCCCGCAGTTCACCACGATTAACGCTTACTGGAATCCGCTGGGTAACACTTGGTACGACTCGCTTCAGGTGAAGGTCACTAAGCGCTTGTCGCACGGTTTGTCCTTCCTCGGCACGTACACCTACCAAAAGAACCTGGCTACGGGCGCCGAGCGCGAACCCAATCCAGGCACCACTAGCGGGCAGGCTAATGACGTCTTCAACCGGAAGCTCAATAAGTACATTTCGCAATACAGCCAGCCGCAATCGCTGCTGTTGTCGATTACTTACATTACGCCGACGCTGAACACCAACAAGATGGTTTCTTGGGCGTTGAAAGACTGGACCTACGGAGTATTCATGGCGTATCGAAGCGGGCTGCCGATTCTGGCCCCAGCAGCGCAGAGCACTCCCAGCCTTGGCTCGCTCAACTTCCAGAGCACCTTTGCCAATCGCGTTCCGGGTGTACCTCTGTACTTGAAGGACCTCAATTGCCACTGTTTCGATCCACGCAACGAATTCGTACTGAATCCAGCCGCGTGGGTTGACCCCGCTCCCGGGACCTTCTCCTCCGGGACAGCGTACTATTCCGACTACATGCAGCAGCGCCGGCCGCAGGAGAACATGAATTTCGGGCGCACGTTCCGTTTCAGCGAGAACGTTTCGCTCAATATTCGGGCGGAGTTCACAAACGTGTTCAACCGGGCCAATATCAACAATCCGGTCAGCACCAACGCTACGACATCCCAGCAGACCCGAAATGCCAACGGTACGACCACCAGCACCGGCTTTGGGAACCTGCAGCCGTCTGGCAACACGGCATCACTGGCGCCTCGAACCGGTCTGCTGATCGCACGGTTTCAGTTCTAGTAGAGGATTTCACCACTCAGGGAGCGGAGGAACGCGAGCAGCGCGCGTTTCTCCTCTGCCGTGAAGTGCCGCGGGCGGATCTCGCGATCCAGATTCGGATTCGTTCGAACGCCTTCGGAGTAGTAATTCACCACATCTTCCAGCGTCGCGATGCTCCCATCGTGCATGTACGGAGCGGTAAGGGGAAGTTCGCGGAGCGTCGGCGTCTTAAACGCGCCTTTGTCTTTCCCCCGATCGGTCAGATCGTGGCCGTTCCAGGCGACTCCGGTATTGTGAAACTGCTCGTCTGTGAAGTTCGGACCCACGTGACAGGTAACACAGTGGCCCTTGCCGCGGAATAACTCCAGCCCAGTCTTCTCCAGTGCCGTCAAAGCATCCGCCTGTCCGGCCGTGAACCGATCGAAGCGCGAGTCTCCGGAGCGTATCGTGCGGACGAAGCTGGCGAGCGCGGAAGTCACATCGGCCGCCTTCAGCTTGGTTCGCTGCTCCAATTCTTCCTGTGACAGCGCCAGTTCCTTCGGGTTGAGAATCGGCTCCAGCGCCTGCTGCTCCAGGCTCCCCGCCCGGCCGTCCCAAAAGAACGACTGACCGTAGCCACGGTTCACGATTGCCGGAGAATTGCGAACGCCTTCCGCGTCCCCGAAGCCCTTCGCGACGGGCCGTCCGTCGGAAAATGCCCGCTCGGGATCATGGCAACTCGAACATGCCAGCGTTCGGTCGCGCGATAGATCCTTATCGAAGAACAGCTTCCGCCCCAGCGCAACCTTCGCCGCGCTCAGCGGATTCGATTCCGGAATCGCTTGAAAGGCGTCCAGGCCCAGCGGACCCTGTACCGATTTCGGAGACAGCGCTGGCACGGAAGTCGTTGTGGCCGAAATCAGATTCTCCAACACCTGCGTCTCTTTGACTTCAGCCTTGCCATGGCCGAACGCGATCCTGGCGCCGTCCGGGCTCAGGTCCAGATCATGCTGCAGCCCCGTCGTGGTCAGTTCGACGAACTCGGCCGGGCCGCCTTCGGAGGAAATTCGCATCAGCTTCCATTCGCGCGTGCCTTGAGCGAACAGAATCGACCTGTCGTCTTTGGTCCACGCGAGCATGGGTCCGCCGCCAAAGATATCCTTCTCGGGAGCGCCGGCCTCGGGGGTATAGAGCTCACGGAAACCGTTGCCGTCTATCCCGACGCGCGCCAAGTGTCCCTCCCATCGCCCTGCGTGCGGCAGGCTGAGAGCCATGGCGAGCGTCTTCCCATCCCGGCTCAGCGCGAAGTTATTCACGAAGCCCACCACGCTGAAAACCGTTCTATAATCACCGGTCGCAAGATCGTAGGCTGCGATGCCGCCAGTGTGCTTCTGTTCATCCTGGAACGTGACGTACAACGTGCTCTCGTCCGGCGAAAGCGCCGACACCGACAGATACGACGCGTCCGGCGCCAGGACTTCCGCGAATTCTCCACTGTTCCGATCCAGCCGTTGGTAGGAGATTCGTTCCTGCCGATCCGCCATGGCCAGCAACAGACTTTTGCCGTCGCGGGACCACAGTGGACGCGCGGGCACACCCACCAATCGGCCGCTGGCGTAAATGCGCTCTTGCCCTGTCTCGATCGACCGAATCACCAGGTCGTACCCGGGGCGATTTCCCGACGTGCGCCGTTTGAATGCGATGAATTTGCCGTCCGGCGACCACGCTGGTCCTCGATTCGAACCGGCAAAATTATCCGAAAGGCGCACCAGCGGAGCGCCGACCTTCTTTGTTCCAGCATCGAGATCCGCCAGAAAAACATTCTCCGTGCCGCGATGACTCACGTAAAAAAGAGATCCCGAGCGGGTCATTCCGATCGGATGAATCTTTCCAACGCCGGCTCTCAACCTGGATGGGGCGCTGTTGGATTGGGGGCCGCCGACCGCGACCTTCCACAAATCGAACGTGCCCGAGCGATCACTGAGGAACAGAATGCCGCTCCCATCGGGTGTCCACACCGGAGCTTCGTTCACTCCGCTTCCGCCGACGAGCTCTTTCTCGCTGGACCCATCGGCCGCCAGCAGGTAAATGTGGCTGTTTTCAGAATCCTGATTCTCAAGCGCGGAGTAGGCGATAAACCGACCGTCAGGCGACAAGCTTGGGGCGCCGGGACGGCGCCAATCCAGAGATCTGAGTACGCGAAAAGAGCCGTCCGCAATCGAGACCCACGCGATCTGCGCCGTATAGTCTTTCTTCCACATGTGCACCAATATGGATTTACCGTCCGCAGACCATCCTGACGGAAGAACGTAAGGGAACTCGGCGTTCTGAACCAGGACACGCGATTTCGCTCCCGATTGATTGGGGATCACGCGTAGATGGCCGGGGTTCGATCCTTCGTGCCACACATACGCGACCTGGCTCATATCTGGCGAGGGAATCACGAATTCCGCGAAGCTATCCGATTCCCATCCGCCGGTCTTGGCTCCCAGGCGCTGGATCTGTCCAGAGGACATATCGAGGAACGCAGCGTCGCCCGAGCCCCAGTCTGTCATGGCCATCCAGCGGCCGTCCGGTGTGATGGAAGCCTTGTCGTCGGCCGCGCTACCGGTCAGCACGATCTTCGGTTGCAGCGTGTCAGCGGAACGCAAATCGCCCACGAGCAGAGCGATTGCCCCTAGCAGCACGTTCGACGACTTCCGCACGGCCATCAGTATATCTGCAATCTGCCATTCTTGCCGCAGACTAACGGACGACACGCCTATGTTTCGGATACGCGCACAATCGCCTACATGGCTCAATTGGTTCCGAACCAGTCGAAGCACAAGGAGAACAAGGGAAACGTATCGACTCGGGGACGTCTCCCCCTAGTACCATGCCTCCAACAAAAGACAAGAACCAGAAGCCGGGCGACGTGGATATCGATGTAGACGACGCCATGCTCGAAGAGCCCAAGGATGATGCGTTCGAGAAAAAAGACAAGGGCTCTCCTGACTCAAAGAACAAGCCGAAGAAAATACAGTCGAAACGATTGCCCGGAAAATGAATCTGTGTAGGTATGGCCCATCCGGCGTTGTCGCCCGCTGGACAACCGATGTGTGCGTGGTCGCAGTGTGACCGTAAATTCGCCATTTATTTCCCCCCCGATGTCATTAGCCGGCTAGGAGCCGAATCCTGGATCGCGTTCAAGCGGGTCCCGCGCCGCGGCCTGGAGATCGGCGGAATACTGCTGGGCCGCACCGAAACCAGGGACGATATCACAACTTTCTGGATCGACGGATTCCAGCAGGTGGAATCGGAGCATCGCTTAGGGCCATCGTACGTGCTCTCGGAGTCCGATATCTCTCATCTCCAAGAAGCGATTACCAAGAAAAAATCTGCCAGTCTGGGAATCTATCGCAGCCAAACCCGCTCCGAGCAGCTAGTGTTACAGGAACCGGACGTCAACTTGTTTGGGCGCTGTTTCGAGGCACGCCCGGCACTCTTTCTGATGCTGGGTCCGGTACCAGGCATCGCAGCCTTTTTTGCTCAAGCGGATGGGAGTCTGAAGTGCGTTCATCAGTTTTCGCTGCCTTCATCGCGGATGTCGATGATGGCAGGCAGGACTGCCACCGGTTCGGAGCCGGACCAGCCGCCAGCGTTGGCATTACCGGAAGCCCAAGCGTCCCGCCAACCGGTGGATGTCGAGAAACCCGCCGTGCCTATAAGGCTCGGCGTAGTCGCACCAAAAGCTGTCGCGGCGAAACGTGTCCTGCTTAAGGCCGCCCTGAGCAAGGCTCTGAGCAAGGCGCTCGCGAGCAAAGATAGATGGCTCTTTCCGGCGATTTCCGCCGTGCTTATTCTATCTGTCATCGGCAGCATGACTTGGAAGACGCCCCGCCCGCTACTGGCAGCGCCCGACCGGAAGCCCCCCGAGTATCTCCACCTGACGGTCGAGCGGGCAGGTTCCGCACTCCGGCTGTTGTGGGACCAGAACTCCTCGACGGTGCATGCCGCTACCCGAGCCGTGCTTCACATAGAGGATGGCAATGCGCAGAGCGATCGGGACCTGGACCCGTCGCAGTTATCGGCAGGGAGCATCACGTACGAACCCAAGAGTCCGGATGTGAGTTTCCGCATGGACGTATATTCGACACAGCCGAATGCCAGCGGATTGGTCCAGGTTATGAATTTGCCGGCGCAAGCGGCGATTCCGCGAAATGTACCCGCGACGCCTGAGCGCAAGCCGACCGCGCCGCCGCCTGCAACGCACGCGCCCGCACACATTCCCATCGCACAAGCCGAAGCCGCCCCTCCGCAGGTTCAAACAGCCCAGGTGGCAAGCCCGGCAGCCAAGGTGGTAAGCCCAGCGCCGTCCACTGCGTCGATCGCCACCGGCAGTGCCGTTCCGCCCGCAGCGCCAAGTTTCGTAGAGGCGTCGTCGATCGAGAGGTCGAGCGCAACTCCACGACGGTCGCCCACGTCGGATGCGGCTGTTCCCAGTCCCGCTGCTGCCGCCCAGCATGATCCTTCCATTGCCATGGTCGCGGAGCCGGTTTCAGATTCCCGGCTGGTTCGCGTCATTGGAAAAGTCCCGCTGCTCAGGCGTTTAAGGAAACAAGAAAAGACGACCGCGGCGGTTCCGGTGTACCAGGCGCAGCCCACGCTAAGATCGGCCGATAAGAAGGGTTTGGTCCAGCCGTCTGCGGTGGCAGTGAAGGTGTATGTGGCTGAATCCGGCGCAGTAAAACGAGCCGAAGTTGTGGAATTCGGAGATCCCCCGAACTGGGATCTGGCGAATGCATCGCTGGCCGCTGCGCGCAAGTGGACCTTCAATCCGGCCCGGCTCGACGATATGGCGGTATCGAGCGAGGTGATCTTGCACTTCCGCTTCAATCCGTGAAATAGGCGACCTCTCTGTTCCGAACAACCTTCAGTTGGCTGCTGCACCTGGGCGCCGCGGGCCTGGTGCTGCTGGGTGTGTTGGATTCGTCCTTCTTATTCCTCCCCTTTGGTAACGATATTCTTCTGGTGTATTTGGTAGCTCGCGATAACGGAGGGCTGCTGTGGTATGTGCTGGCAGCCGCCGCTGGTTCAACCATGGGCGTGGTTCTGCTGGATCTGGTGAGCAGGCGGATCGGCCAGGAGGGATTGGCGCGGGTGCTGCATCCGAAACGCCTGGAGTACGTCATGGCGAAGATGAAACAGCGAGCCGCCATCGGCGTCTCAATCGCTTGCCTGGCGCCTCCGCCTTTCCCGTTCACTGTAGTTGTCGCGGCTGCAAGCGCCCTTCAGTATCCCCGCACTCGACTGTTCACAGTGGTCTTCGCCACTCGCAGTTTACGATTCTTCCTGATCGGCTTGGCCGCGCTCCGCTATGGCCGTGGAATTCTCCGCATCGCCCGCTCGTCTGGATTCGAGTGGTTCATGATCGGCTTCACAGCGGTCTGTTTGATCGGCAGCACGGTGTCAGTAAGGAATTGGGTGCGGCGATCGAAGTCCAGCCGCCAGGGACCAGCCGTCGGACCGCTTAAGCCTTGACCTCGAAAACCTCCCCTGTCATACTGTTCCCCAGTTTGTAGTGCTCAGAGGGGGCTTCATATATGAAAGTTCGTGCAACCGCATGTGTTGTGCTTCTTTTGGTTAGCTGCGCCGCAATGTGGGCGCAGTCGGCTGCCACGTCGCAGGTATCCGGCACCGTGCTGGATCCGACCGGAGCTACGGTTCCGGAAGCGCAGGTAAAACTCACCCAAACCGAAACCGGACTCGTTCGGACCGCCGCTAGCGGCTCAGACGGAAGGTACGTTGTCCCCAGCCTGCCGATCGGCCCTTACAAGCTCGAGATCAGCAAGCAAGGGTTCAACACATTCGTACAGACCGGCATCGTACTGCAGGTGAACACCAACCCTGCCATCGACGCAGTTCTGAAGATCGGATCCATAACCGAACAAGTGGTGGTTGAGGCCGCCACGACCATGGTGGAGACACACACCACCAGCGTCGGACAAGTGATCGATTCGAGCCGTGTCGTGGACTTGCCGCTCAATGGCCGAAATCCTACTGAATTGATCTACCTGACGGGAGCCGCGAATTTGGCTCCGCCGGCTGACCTGGTCTCGGCGAAGAACTATCCCGGCGAAGCTCCCATCAGCATCGCGGGGGGCATGGCGACCGGGGCGACCTACACTCTGGACGGCGGAACGCACAACGATCCGTTCAATAACCTGGCGCTCCCGCTTCCATTTCCGGATGCCTTGCAGGAGTTCAAAGTGGAGACTAGTTCTCTGCCGGCTCAGTACGGGCAGCACTCGGCAGGCGCGATCAACGCCATTACTAAATCCGGCACCAACGAGATCCACGGCGACCTGTTTGAGTTCGTCCGTAACTACAAGTTCAACGCGCGTAACTTCTTCCAGCCGGTTCGCGATTCGCTTAAGCGCAACCAGTTTGGCGGAACGGTCGGCGGCCCGATCAAGAAAGACAAGCTATTCTTTTTCGCCGGTTATCAAGGCACCATTATTCGCTCGAATCCCACGTCGGCCAACGGCACCGTGCCGACGCCGCAGATGGTTCAGAACGGCGACTTCAGCACAATCGCGTCTACCACCTGCCAGACGAAGGCGATCCAATTGTACGATCCCGCCAGTTCCTCGGTCGCCGCGAACCGAACCCCATTTGTGGGAAACAAGATTCCGGTTTCTTCCTTCAGCACTCCCGCGCTCAACATGATAAAGTTCTACCCCGTACCCACGGATGGAGCTTGCGGGAAGGAACCTTTCTCTACTAAGTCCGCCCAAGACGAGCACATGGGACTCGCAAAGGGCGATTACCAGATCAATTCCAAGCAGTCCGTATTCCTGCGATATTTTGTAAGCCACTCCCTGCAGCCGACTCCCTACGACGGCGTGAACCCGCTATCCATGACCTCCTCCGGCGCGGACGACCTGGTGAACTCGGGAGTCTTCGGCCATACCTGGGTGATCAGCCCAACCATGATCAACGCCTTTAGAGCGACCATTAACCGGTCAGCGGTCACGAAGACTCAAACGCCCACCTTCGACGGTCCGAGTCTTGGAATTAAAATGCACACGCTGGTCCCCGGGCACATCGTGATCTCGATGACGGGCGGGCCTTCCAGCGCGGCGATCACATCCTATCCGGCTTTTGATCCTACTACCGGGTTCCAGCTCGCCAACGATTTCACCATCATCAAGGGTAAACATCAGTTCGCCATCGGGGGCAATTGGATCCGAACGCTCCAGTATGTGTACGGGCCGCTCAATGGAGACGGGGTGATCAACTTCAACGGACAGCAGACTGGCGGTCCGCTCAACACGACCGCCTTGGGCATGGCAGACTTTCTGCTTGGCAGGACCAATACTTTTCAACAAGGCGGAGTCCAATACGCCTACGAGCGTTATCACAGCCTGGGTATCTATGCGCAGGACAATTGGAAACTTACCTCGCACCTGACAGTAAATTACGGGCTGCGGTGGGAGCCTTACATCGGCGGCTCCATGCCTCTGGGCTACGTGATGCATTTCGATCGCGGGCTATTCGATCAGAATGTGCACTCGGCGGTTTATCCCAATGCTCCGGCGGGAGTGTTGTTCCCCGGAGATCCGGCATTCGATACCAACGGACGGCCATCGCACACCAAAATGAATGACTTTGCGCCGCGCTTGGGAGTGGTTTGGGATCCCAAAGGGAACGGAAAAATGACCGTACGCCTTTCGTGGGGAATCCTATACGACATGCCGCACACGTTATTCGCGTATGGATTCTCACAGGCTCCGCCGTGGGCAGCGGTGATCGGCCCGCTGAACAATGTTTCCCTGGCGGATCCCTGGGCTGCCTATCCCGGCGGCGATCCCTTCCCGCTCAATTTGGGCAAGAACGCGGCGTTCCCGACTTCCGGTACCTACACGTCGTACCCATTGGACATCAAGGTCCCCTATTTGCAGCAGTGGAATCTGAGCGTGCAGAAACAAATCGGCGCGAACTGGCTGTTTTCCGCCAGCTATCTGGGGAACAGCACCATCCACCTGTGGGCCGAACAGGCCATCAACGCGGCGGTAAATATCCCTGGCGCCAGCACCGCCAACACCAATGCGCGACGGGTGTTGACGCTTGCGAATCCTGCCCAAGGACAATATTTTGGCGTGATCCATCAGCTGGACGACGGATCGACGGCCAGTTATAACGCCATGCTCATATCGGTTCAGCATCGGGTCGCGAGTCACTTCAGCGTACTCGCGAATTACACGCTTTCGCACTGTATTTCCGGGCCGTTCAGCTCTGAACTGGATGGCGGCGGGTACGGCAATCCGGCCAACCGGAACTATGACCGGGGGAATTGCGTGGGGATCGACCACCGGCACCTGGCCAACTTCTCGGCACTCCAGGAAGCGCCCAGGTTTTCCGACAAATGGGTCCGCGCTCTTGTTTCCGACTGGAGGTTCTCGGAAATCATTCGAATCCAATCCGGGAACTTCATCACGGTGGCGTCGGGCGTCGATACTGCTCTCAATGGAATCGCTGGGCAGCGCGCCAATTTTGTGGGCGGGAATCCGTATGCCAACGCCGCCTGTACGGCGTCGTCGCAATTCTGTGTGCCGTGGCTCAGCCCGGCGTCATTCGCGACACCGGCTAACGGCACGTTCGGCAACTCAGGATCGGCAAATATCCTGGGTCCCGGATCATTTCAGTTCGATATGAGCCTGGTGAGATCGTTCGCGGTACGCGAAAGACAAAAGGTGGAGATTCGGGCGGAGGCGTTTAATCTGCTGAATCATTACCGGCCCGGCGCTCCGGCCGCAAGCATCGGCACATTGGCCAGCTTCGGACAGATCACGGCCGGCGGTGATCCGCGCATCATGCAGTTCGCGTTTAAGTATATTTTCTGATTTCTTATATCGCGCAAAACGGAGCGCGGCGCGATCAGCCGTTCAGATTAGCGCGGTAAGCGCCGCGCCCTTTGCGCTCCGGGGCCGCTCACTTGCGTTCGCGGTTCGGTAGGTGTTTTTCGAGCATCTGACGGCGGACGACTGCGCCGTAGACGTTGCCGTCCGTATCCACGCCGACGCCCTCCGCGCCGCTATGCTCGATCGTGGTCGATTCCATATCTTCGATGAAGTAATTCACCTTGCCGGTCTTGGCGCTGCCGATCCGGATGCCCTTCTTCCAGCCGGGCTGATCCGGGCCGTACGATTCTGAGTCGGCCACATACATGGTGTCGTCCTTCATGATGAGGATTCCACTGGGCCGTCCCCACTGCGTCCAGGTCTCGATATACTTGCCGTCCTGATCGAAGATCTCAATGCGATTGTTGCCACGATCGCCGACAAACAGACGCCCGCGCGAATCGATGGCGATGGTATGCGGGTTGAAAAAGTCGCCCGGTCCAGAGCCGTGTTTACCGAAGGATTTGAGGAACTTTCCGTTCTTGTCGAATTTCGACACGCGATCGTTACCCGTGGTCCCACCGCTGTGGCCCTCGGTGACGAAGATGTCGCCATTGGGAGCGATCAATACATCGGTCGGCTCATCGAATTCGCCCGGCGCTGCGGAAACGACTCCCGCCTTGCCGAGTGTCATCAGTACTTTTCCGTCAGGCGAGAACTTGAACACCTGGTGACCCTTGCCGTCCTTGACCTGCGAATCGGTGACCCACAGATTGCCTTGGGCATCGACAGCGGCGCCGTGCGGGAAGACAAACATGTTCTCGCCCCAGGCCTTGAGCAGCTTGCCGGACTTGTCGAATTTGAGAATCGGCGGCTCAGGCCGTCCGGCACAGGAGTTGTCCTTGCACCGATGAATCACGTAGATGCTGCCGTCGGGAGAGACCTCGACGGCAGTCACCGCGGCCCACGGCACTCCGCCGGGAGGCTTGCCCCAATCGCGGACGGTCCGGTACGGATTCGGAAGATCGTTCAAGGGCTTCTGGTCGGCCTGAGCGTAGGCAATGATCGCTGCGATTGCGATCAGCAACGGGACTGTGGCTCTATGCATGGGTCACATCATACTCCGCCGCTGACCGCGATACAATCCTCGCGATACAATAAGCGACCGGAGGACTTGCTCCATGCGCGCTGTCCTGTTGGTGGTTCTGGCGATTCCGATGCTGGCCGCGGATCCGCCGGTGATTCTCGTGACGGGCGGACAAGTCCGCGGCGTGGCTCTCGAGAAGGGCGGAGCGGCTTTTAAAGGCATTCCATTCGAGCAGGCGCCGGTGGCTGAGTTGCGCTGGCGCGAGCCGGCGGTGGTTAAAGCTTGGACCGGCGTCCGCGAAGCGACCGCCTTCGGCGCACTCTGCGCGCAAAACGCCGGCGGCAAGATGCAGGAGAACAGCAGCGAGGACTGCCTGTTCCTGAATGTATGGAATTCGGAATGGCCCGCCCGCGAGCGCAAGCCGGTGATGGTGTGGTTTCACGGCGGCGGCAACTACGCGGGCACGGCATCGAGTAATAACTTCGATGGCGAAAGCCTCGCGCGCCACGGCGTGGTCGTGGTGACCGTCAACTATCGCCTAAGCGTATTCGGGTTTTTCGCGCATCCCGAATTGACCAAAGAATCACCGCATCACGCTTCCGGAAATTACGGGCTGATGGACCAGATCGCGGCGCTGAAGTGGGTGCGCGATAACATTGCGAAGTTCGGCGGTGATCCCGCAAATGTAACCATCTTTGGGCAATCCGCCGGGGCCGTGGACGTGAATGTGCTGATGACGTCGCCTCGGGCGAAGGGATTGTTTCACAAAGTAATCGCTGAAAGCGGTACGGTTACGCGGGTTCCCGACGATGCCACCATGCGCATGACAGGCCTGGGCGCCGTGATGGCGCCGCGCAGTGGCGATACCTATTCCGACGCGCTCACGCTGGCGGAGGCCGAGAAGATCGGCGAAAACACTTTTCCAGGGACGCTCAAGCAACTGCGAGCGACTACTGCCGCGGATCTTCTCAAGACCACGGCCGCGCCGCGCATGAGTATCGGACCCGCGAACGGGATTATCGTGGACGGCTGGATTTTCCCCAAGCCGCCAGCGCAAGTTTTCACCCAGGGTGAGCAGCAGCGCGTGTCTCTGCTGATCGGCAACAATTCGCGCGAACGCACGCCCCCGCAAGTCACGACCGAAGAACTGAGCCAGGCCATGGCTGCCATGTACGGACCGTTCGCGTCACGCGCGTCGGGACTCTACAGATCGTCTGCGCTTGATCCGTTGTACGGAAATACCCCGGCGCAGTGGGTCGTGGATACGATGTATCGCTGTCCGGTGGTGGTCCAGTTGGCGTGGCATGCTGCGGCCGGGAATACGGGATACGAGTATCAATTCGATCGCGCGGCGCCGGGCAGGGAAGCGGCCGGTGCGACGCATGGAGCCGAGGTCGGCTACGTCTTCGGCACCCTGGGAGCGAATTACGTACAGACGGATCGCGACCTGTCGGATGCCATTCAGCAGTATTGGACGAACTTCGCAAAGACTGGTGATCCCAACGGCGGGAATCTTCCCAAGTGGCCGAAGTTTGACGCGACCGCGCGCGGATATATCGAGTTCACCGACAACGGGCCGGTGGCGCGCGAAGGACTACGGCGGCCGTAGTGCGATCTCTACCAGGAAAACATGAGCCGGCTCATTCCTCAAACG
>Ga0068857_100002169_pt1 | contig 15952 bp, 13 predicted proteins | sample KBSCornC72_FD_66591 | JGI IMG/M metagenome (GOLD analysis project Ga0068857, IMG submission 66591) | Corn rhizosphere microbial communities from Kellogg Biological Station, Michigan, USA - KBS Corn C7-2 | ecosystem: Host-associated > Plants > Roots > Rhizosphere > Soil ...
TTGAAATGCAGCCCAGTTCAAGGACTCTTCGTCCTCTTAATTTTCATTTTGCGAGTGTGGTGCTCGTCAGTTTGTCCTGCCTGCTGATCAACTCTCAAGCCCAAACTAAATACAGTCAGGTTTTAATCAAAGACACAGTTTCCGCAGGACACAAGACGGAACTCATCGACAAACTAAGAACGATCAGCGGCTTCTCTAAAATGACGTTTGCTGAGAATGGGTCTCTTAAACTTGATGGTCTGGTGGTTAATGGATCAGAACGTGCGCGCGAGTTACTGGAGCGCGCGATAACGGGTCCGGCCATAATTGTCCTGGAAGATGCGAGTGGCCGCGCGGATGTTGCGTTTTGCAGGGTAGTTCCAGCGAGAGTTAAGGGAACCAATAGACAGTTGTTACCAGCTTATGTGGTGTTGGTTGATTTCAATGATTTTCGCCAGCTTACTGGCGATGCTGAAGCTCTGGCCGCGTTTGATGTCGGTTGGGGCGTCTTGCATGAGTTGGACCACATTGTTTCCGATTCTGAGGACGCGAGAAACCCGGGTGAGATAGGAAAGTGTGAGGACCATATAAACGCAATGCGTTCGGAGCTTGGTCTGCCGTCTCGCTCAGAGTATTTCTTCACGCCGGTCTCTTCACGCTCTGATGCGAACTTTGCAATTCGATATGTACGCCTTCCATTTGAGAGTCGGGCCGCCGGCTTTCATGAGACTAAGCGTTACTGGCTGGTTTGGGACGCAATCACAGTTGGTGGTCTCAACATCGACACCCAGCGAGCCCTCGTGCGGTAGCTTTGAGACCAACAAATTCGCCGCGCTGTAGATCCGTTGCTACCAGCCCGCATTCAAAATCTTCTCGACAGCACGCGGCTGAGACTCTGTGATAACCATCCTCTCATTCTCCCCAAGCTTCAGCTTGGGGTCAGAGCGTTCCGACCGTATTCAGCAACCGTTTTAACGGTTTCTCGTCAAATTGCTCAAGGTTTTAACGCCGAGGTAAACCGTTAAAACGGTTGATTGGTCTGAAATGATTTTGCATGATCCCAAGCTAAAGCCTTGGGGAGAATGAGAGGGCGGAGTTTGCGGCCAGTCTTTGAAGTCGGTGGTATTGCCTTACCAGCCCGCATTCAAAATCTTCTCGACAGCACGCGGCTGAGACTCTGTGATAACCATCCTCTCATTCTCCCCAAGCTTCAGCTTGGGGTCCGAGCGTTCCTACCGTATTCAGGAACCGTTTTAACGGTTTTCTCGTCAAATTGCTCAAGGTTTAAATTCCCAGGTAAACCGTTAAAATGGTTGATTGGTCTGAAATGATTTTACGTGACCCCAAGCTAAAGCCTTGGGGAGAATGAGAGGGATGAGTTTTCGGCCAGTCTTTGAAGTCGGTGGTATTGCCGGTTAACGAGCTGCTATATCAGTTGCTCGCGAACTTGCTCGGCTTGCCACAAGTGGCGGCGTTGATGTGCGCTAATAATCTCGAAGCACGAGTAAAGGTTGTAACTTATACGAGTCGAGACAGGCGATCTGACTTTGATCGTATTCAGATCCAGCCCTTCAGCGTCGTAGACGGTGCTAATCAATTGATTCTGCAGTTCAAGAAATGTCGGGAGAATTTCTTCCAGCGGCTCCGTCAGCAGTGGTTCAAAGCGTTGTGCAGTTACTGATTTCAATTTTGGCGGTGGCTCTAGCGAAAACTTAATAACGCGGCCCATTAAGTCCATCTTGAACGGCGAACTTGATCGGGGCGCGCCCTTTTTGCAGGCATCTTGAATGATCGGCACGAAGGCCTGGGAGAAGAGATTTAGATGGACCAGGCATTCTGCTATGGACCATGAGTCAGGATCAGGCCGCAGCGTCAGTTGGTGCGCATGAATTCCCTCGAACAACCGCAATACTCGCGTCGAGTTGTCATCTAATTCCTGACAAACTGCTTGCAGTTGTGGGTTAACTGTCGTTTTTTCTTCCAGTAATACCAAAGCAAACGTTGTCTAATTCTTCGTGGTTGACCCGCTGGAGAGTCTGGCGGCAGGTTGCACTATTCGCTCGTCATGTCTTCGTGCCCGCGCTTCGGCTGACATTTGCTGTAACGTGGAATGGACTTCGAGAACCACGTCTTTTAATCGACGTAGTTCCTGGGGAGAGTTTTGATTCGCCAGGATTGCGGCAGCAATGTCGCTGCTGAGTTCGTTCGAGATAGCCATAAGACTGATGGATTCCCAAAAGATATTACCGAGGCTTTTTTTGAAGAGTGCCCATCCTAGTTGCCTGGTGTTACGTTGATGTTAATTCGATGTTAATTAATCACTCGCCCTCATTAACCACCAAATCAACCTCTCTGCTTCGCCGCTCCTTAACAAACATTTAAGGCGCTATTCACAGCCCTTTAACCGCGGCTCGATACCGTTCGCACTGAAAACAAAGTCGTTCAGATGAGTTTCATTTGAGAGTTCGCTGAGTCAGTTGAACGAGCGAGCACTTGAAACACAAAAACAATTCACGCACAGGAGAGATTTCCATGTATCACAATGCCCCCCAAGGCCGCCGTCTAATACTATTTGTTCTTGCGATCGCAGCGTGTTGGCTCTTGCAACCGCCGACATTTGCGCAAACAGACCAGGGCCGGATAAGTGGAACAGTCACTGACGCTCATGGCGGACTTCTCCCGGGTGCTACGGTCGTAGTCAAAAACGAGCGTACGGGCGAAGAAAGAACCGTCACCACAAGTGACTCCGGTTACTACATTGTTTCAGCACTTAGACCATCATCCTACACAGTCACCGCTTCCGCGCAGAACCTGACAGTGCGACTGACGAGTGTGCAGCTGCTCGTGGGCCAGGAGTTGAATCTTGGTCTAACTCTGCAGGCAACAGGCGTCGAAGAGAAGGTTGACGTCGTGGCTACACCCGACCTCGCTATCGATACCAACTCGGCGTCGATGGGCGTTAACGTTAATCCTCGAGAGGTTGAGGCGTTGCCACTGAATGGCCGGCAACTCTCGCAACTCTATCTGCAAGCGCCCGGTTCGGTAAACAGTGGTTCGGGCACTTTCGGCGATATCCGCTTCAGTGGACGCGCGGTTCAGCAAAATGTAATTCGCTACGACGGCATCGAAGGTTCTGCCGTCATTGATGCTTCGCCGGGGAATTTGAATGGCGAAGTGCCTACTCCGTTTCGACTCCAATCGAGCCTTGAAAACGTGCAGGAGTTCCGGGTCGATTCAAATAACTTCCCGGCAGAGTTTGGGACTGGAACGGGAGGCCAGGTCAGTGTCGTTACAAAATCGGGCAGCAACGCGTTCCACGGCTCGGTGTTTGAATACTTTCGAAATGACGCGCTGGATGCGGCGAATTTCTTCGACAATATCATCGGTCAGAAATCACCATTGCGGCTCAACCAGTTCGGCGGCTCGCTTGGTGGTCCAATCGTGCAAAACAAATTGTTCTTCTTCTTTAGTTATGAAGGCTACCGTCTGCGCGCGGGAATTAACTCGATCGAGGCTGTTCCGGGGTCAGTCAACCGGCTTTGTGCCGCCCCCTTCGGCAGCGGGACAATCGCTTGTAACCCAACCAGTGTTTCGCTGCTCCCGGCATTTCGCTCGCCGGACGCACAAATAATTTCAACGGGCTCTGGTACAAATCTGTTCGACGTGGCCCAACTTCAGGCAAACTCGTCAGTAAATGAAAACTCGGCGGCGCTTCGGCTCGACTATAAACTAAACAATAAACATTCAGCCTATTTCAGATTCTTCAGGGACCAGGGAAGTAACGATCAACCTGAGGGCGTTACCGGACGTCGCGTAGCGATCAAGGCAGTTCCCCAGAATGGAGTGCTTGCAGTCCAATCATTGCTCAGTCCGAGCTTACTTAATGAGGTCAAGTTTGGTTATAACGGCGCGTACACGAGAATAAACGGCATCGCTCCAACGGTGGCAGGTTTTGATCTCTCCTCACTCGTAATCAACGTCTCTGGTAACACAGCGAACTTCGCTTTGCCCGGCCAGGGAAGCTCGGCTGGTACCGCATCGCCGGGAGGATTGGTCCGAGCGAACAGCGCGACCAATGGACGCGGCCAACCGTACACACCATACACACTCTCTTTCGTCGATAATCTGAATTGGACCAAGGGCGATCATAACTTTAAGTTCGGCGGAGAGGTGCGGTTAGTTCGGTTGTATACGGATCGCCTCGGGGGAACTACTTACACTTATTCGAATCTCAACAGCTTTCTCATCAACACGCCGCAGTCAATTCAGTTTCTTGGTGACGTGAGTGCTCCGAGTCCTTTTAACAATGGAGCTACTGGACAACGATACGCGAAGCAGGAGTACTACATCGGCTACGCAGAAGACGAGTGGAAGATCAAAAGCAACATAACACTCAACTTCGGGTTGCGTTACGAGTACTACTCACCATTAAGGGAAGACAGGCACTTGCAGGTGCTGTTCGATATAACCAACGGCACCTTGCGCAACCCGACGGAAAAAGCCTACCAGTCTTCAAAGGGCAACGTTGGACCTCGTATTTCTATGACGTGGTCGCCAAATGAGAAGGGAACTGGCTTCTTCGGTGGCGGGCGCACGGTGTTACGCGGTGGCTTTGGAATTTTCTATGGACCCGGCCAAACTGAGGACCAGATCCAGCCAATCGAGAGCGACCGTGTAAGCTCGACATTTTCCAGCAATCCGATTTTCGCAGGTGGACCAGCGCTGGCATTTCCGCTGGACCAAAATGCCGCAGTTGCTTTTTTCAATAATCCCGCGAACGTCAACATTCGCTCGTATCAGCCACGTGCCTACGCGCCTGACTACAAGATCCCCGAGCGCGTCTATCAATACACATTCTCGGTTCAGCAGGAATTATTCGCCGGAACGGTGCTGACCGCTGCCTATGTTGGAAGCAAGGGACGGAATTTGTTCTTGCGAAGCGTTGCTAACAAGATATTGCCCGGTCAAACAACTGTTGCGAGCAACGTGGCTGCGCTTCCCGGAGGCGTTGGAGTTGTGAACCTGGCAGATCCGGACAGCGGTCGAATCACCGCAGTTAGAACTGTGCGTGAGTTCTCAATAATCTCGGGCAACAACGTTCAGAATCCTTTTGCAGAAGTTGATTACAAAACAAGTGGCGGCGAGGACAGCTACAACGCTTTGCAAATGACACTGGCAAGGAGAATCACTTCCGGACTCACCTTGAATTCGCAGTACACATTCTCTCGAAGTTTTGGAAACACGGCGGGTTCAAACGAGGCACGTACAGCTGCCGTGCCTGATGATTTCAATGCAGATTTTGGTTACAACAATTTCGACGTTCGTCACACCTTCAACGTCAGCGCGCTCTACCGATTACCAATTGGACCAGGCACAAACCATCATCTGGGCTCAATCGGGAATGCTTTCCTGGGCGATTGGGAGATTGGTGGAATTGTCAACGCTCGCAGCGGTTTGCCTCTCGAGATTGGTATCACTCGCCCGGACGTAGTGATTCAATGTACGCAGGCAACTTGTCCGGTAACCATAAATGGGGTCGCGACTACAGTGCCAAATGGTTTTGTAGCTCAGCTTCCAGGCACGGTAAACGCTGCGAACCCGTTGCCGGTTGGATTCATCGGTGTAGTTAACACCCCGGGTGGGGGCGCTTCGAGAAACGTCAGGCGTCCAAATCTTATTCCCGGCGTTGACCCTTATCTAAACAATGATCGGAACATCATCAATCCGGCCGCATTCTCAATACCGGTTCCGGGAGCATTTGGTGACTTACCGAGGAATGCGCTGCGTGGTCCAAACTTCAAACAGTTCGACCTGGTTCTCAACAAGCGATTCAAGTTGACTGAAACCGCTAACATCGAGTTTCGCACTGAGCTTTTCAATATCTTCAACTTTGCGAACTTTGCGGTACCAGCTACAACACTTAACAACTCTCTCCCGACAATAACTGCTTCAGGAGTCCTTTCTGCCGGTCTTCAGCCGGGTAACGGCTTTTCTCAATCACAGGCTGGCGGAACGTTTGGTCTGTTACGACAGACGGTCGAGCGAACCGTGGGACTCGGAACGAATCGACAGATCCAGTTTGCTCTCCGTTTCAACTTCTAACTTACCAGCGGCGAGGCCCGCGCGTTCGACACGTGGACCTCGCCTTCCTATTTCTCGTTCTAAAAAGCAGGTGTATATGTCGCTACAAGAGATGCAAAGAGCTGATCTAAGCAACCTGAGTCGCGTGACCGAAGACGTTTATGACGATGGTTTCCTTCGCGTGGAGCATAAGAACTATTACGTTTCGTGTGGCGGCACGCCAGTTAAGCTCCCGCGCACCGAGTTCTTGATCTTCTCGCGCCTGGCGAGAACTCCCGACCGAATCGTGCCGGCAGAAGAGCTGTGGTCCTCAGTATGGGGCAGTGGTAAGCCTCTGAATTCAGAGAGCTTACACGTCTATATTTATCGGCTGCGAACAAAGTTAGGCGGTTTTGGAATGCAGATTGAAACCATGGTGAACGTCGGGTACAGGCTGGTGATTTCGCTCCATAGTTAACCAAGAATTCAGGTGGAGTTCAGTTCGATGTAACACTCGGTTCCTAGATTAAACCTGCCGTGTAAATCCAATTCATAAGCCATCGGTCCAGGAGATGCTCAAATGCCGCTTCCGAAGAGAAGTCTTCAATTACTATCTTTAATTACCCTAGTAAGTTTTGCATTTGGTTTTGCAGCTTGTAACCCGGGTGGTACAGGGTCTAATACAGGCGCAGTAAGCTTAACGGGTGCCGGTGCAACCTTCCCAAATCCTCTTTATCAAAAGTGGTTGAGTGAATATGGAAAGCTCCATCCGAGCATCAGGATCGATTATCAGTCCATAGGTTCAGGCGGCGGGATCAAGCAAATACAAGCCCAAACTGTTGATTTTGGCGCGTCAGACAGTCCGATGAAGGATGAGGATCTGAAGGGGGCTCCGGGCGAGATAGTCCACATTCCCACTGTTCTTGGAGCAGTTGTAATTACATACAACCTGCCCGCGCTCGGCCAACCTTTGAACTTCTCGCCGGATGTCATCGCCGACATTTTTCTCGGCAAGATTACCAAGTGGAATGATCCAAGAATCGCGGCAGACAACAAAGGAATCAACCTGCCGACCTCCGAGATAACAGTGGTCCATCGTTCAGACGGTAGTGGTACCTCAGCAGTCTTTACTGACTATCTCTCAAAAGTAAGCGCAGAATGGAAAGATAAGGTTGGAACCGGAACATCGCCAAGCTGGCCCATGGGAATCGGTGGGAAAGGGAACGAAGGTGTTACGGGACAGGTCAAGAACACACCCAACACCATCGGTTACGTCGAACTCGCATATGCCGTCCAGAACAAATTGCCCGTGGCCAAAGTAAAGAATGCGAGTGGTAATTTCATCGAGCCTTCAATCGACGCGGTCACTGCCGCTGCTGCGGCGTCGGCAGCAACCACGCCGGACGATTTGCGCGTCTCGATCACAAACGCTCAAGGAGCGCAAGCCTATCCAATCTCAAGTTATACCTACCTCCTGATCTACAAGGAGCAAAAGGACGCAGCAAAAGGTAAGGCACTGGTCGACTACGTGTGGTGGGGAATTCATGACGGCGAGAACTACGCTAAAGAATTGCTGTACGCCCCTCTACCTGCCGACATCGTTAAGCGAGCGGAAGTAAAGATCAATTCAATTACTTCAGGAGGCAAACCCTTACGATAGATTTACTCTAAGATCAAGAAGAAATGAGCGTAGCAACTAACAAGCTAAGAATTGACGTCCGTGATTGGCGCCGGATTCTTTCTCCAACAGGCAATCCGGGAGACGCGGTCTTTCGAGTTTTGATGACGGCTATCACTTTCTTTGTAGTGGCTATTGTGATCGGCATGGTCCTTACGCTCGGCGCAGACTCCATGCAGTCAATTCGTCACTTTGGCTGGGGATTTTTAACTGGCCGCGAGTGGAATCCTGTGCGAGGTAACTTTGGCGCGCTGCCATTCATTTACGGTACGTTAATGTCGTCTCTGATTGCCTTGTTGATTAGCGTTCCTTTTTCACTGGGTATTGCAATTTTTCTCGTCGAACAGGCGCCCCACTACCTCGCAAAACCAGTCGGCTTTGTAGTTGAGTTGTTGGCGGCGATCCCATCCGTCGTATACGGCGTTTGGGGAATATTCGTGCTCGCACCATTTCTTCGCGTTCACATCGAGCCCAAGCTGGCGGCATTGCTTGGATGGACTCCTTTTTTCCAGGGTCAAATTACGGGGATTGGACTGCTTACTGGTGGGATCATTCTTGCAATCATGGTTACGCCGATCATCTCAGCGGTAGTGCGTGATGTGCTTTCAGCAGTTCCTGGATCGCAACGCGAGGCTGCACTCGCACTTGGCGCTACTAAATGGGAAATGATTCGAGTTGTACTAGTCAACGGTGCTCCGGGGATCGCCGGGGCCGTGATACTCGGCCTGGGCAGAGCTTTAGGCGAGACGATGGCAGTCACGATGGTTATCGGCAATCGCCCTGAGATCAGCCTCTCGCTTTTTGCTCCGTCGTACACAATTGCATCGGCGATAGCTAACGAGTTCACGGAGGCCACTGACGATCTCTATCTCAGTGCCCTGGTTGAACTCGGCCTGATCCTCTTTCTGGTTACCTTTGTCGTGAACGGATTGGCTCGCATTTTGGTTTGGAATGTCACTCGTAAGACAGGCGGTTTGAGCAGAGCAGCATGATCACCTATGCCGGACGAGCTGATCGAAGTCGACGCATCAGTAGTGCGCTGATGACCAGCCTCACTGCGTTGTGCACCTTACTAGCCGTAGGTGCGCTATTCATTATTCTTGCGTACATAGCGGTCCAGGGTATTGGGTCTCTTAACCTTCAATTTTTGATCGATAGTCCTCGCCCCGTCGGCGAAGGCGGAGGAATTGGGAATGCCATTCTCGGTTCACTAGTGTTGCTTGGAATTTCCTCCGCCTTTGGTCTGCCGATTGGCATTTGCGTCGGTGTTTACCTGTCCGAAGTGGGTAAAGGTCGGTTGGCTTCAATTGTTCGTTTTATCGTGGACACTTTGACAGGGATACCTTCGATTGTTACCGGAGTTTTTGTCTACGCGATTTTGGTTTTGCCGATGAAACACTTTTCGGCATTTGCAGGTGGAGTCGCGCTGGCTCTGATCATGGTGCCGATTGTCGCCCGCACCACCGAAGAGATGTTGAAGTTGGTCCCGCATAGTCTGCGCGAAGGTGCGTTAGCGCTCGGCGCGCCGCAATGGAGAGTAACCCTCGGAGTGATCTTACCCGCTGCGGCGTCTGGAATAGCAACTGGAGCGATGCTCGCAATAGCGCGGGTCTCAGGAGAAACAGCTCCTCTCCTATTCACAGCTTTTGGTAGCCGTTTCTTCCCAACGTCATTGAATGAGCCGATTGCGTCTCTGACAGTTCAAATATACAACTATGCGCTTTCTCCTTATGACGAATGGCACGCACTGGCCTGGGCCGCAACGCTGGTCCTCATGACGTTGATACTTGGAATAAACATCATTGTGAGAGTGCTCACTCGAAGAAAGTTTTAATGCAACTAAAGAGTATGCCGGTGCAAACGATGGCCCCAAGAGTTGAGGTTCCCGAGCGTCGGGATACGCGCGTACCTTCTGAGACTCCATCGACTCAACCAAAAGTATCGGTGCGAGATCTCGATTTCTTCTATGGTCGAACTCAGGCGCTTCATGCTATTTCGGTAGATATTCCCGAACGAGTCGTGATGGCTTTCATTGGCCCGTCGGGCTGCGGTAAGTCGACATTTCTGCGAACTTTAAATCGCATGAATGACGTGATACCCGCAACACGTCTTTCAGGTAAGGTGATGATTGATGGTCATGACATTTATGCGCCAGGGACTGATGTTGTAGCGCTGCGGCGTAAGGTGGGAATGGTTTTTCAGAAATCGAATCCTTTTCCAAAATCGATCTTTGAGAATGTTGCCTACGGCTTACGCATCAATCGAATAACGAGTAGCAAGAGTGAGTTAGCTGGACGAGTTGAACAAGCGCTACAGGATGCGGCGCTCTGGAACGAGGTCAAGGATCGCCTTAAAACATCAGCACTAAGCTTGTCGGGCGGGCAACAACAAAGGCTTTGCATTGCTCGAGCGCTCGCCATTCGTCCGGAGATCCTTCTGATGGACGAACCGGCGTCGGCACTCGATCCGATAGCCACTTCAAAGATTGAAGAGTTAATTTTTGATCTCAAAAAGCAGTACACCATCGTGATCGTCACGCACAACATGCAGCAGGCAGCGCGCGTGTCCGATACCACAGCGTTCTTTTTATTAGGTAAACTAATCGAAGTTAATGCGACTGAGAAGATGTTTACTGCTCCGAACGAAAAATTGACTGAGGATTACATCACTGGCAGATTTGGCTGAGAACGCCGAACTTTCACCTGGTAACTAGACTTTATGGATTTACACCGTCATTTGGACGATGAACTTAGTTCTCTTCGGGACCGCGTATTGCTACTCGGTGGCGAGGCAGAGTTGGCGCTCGAAAGAGCCATGTACGCGCTGAGCGAGCGTGATAGCGAGGTGGCTCGTGAAGTCTTGGAGCACGACGATCGCGTGGACCACCTCGAAGTCGAGATTGATCGGCAGTGCATCGATATCATCGCACTACGGCAACCGGCTGCTCGTGACCTGAGATTCGTTATCTCAGTGGCAAAGATGGCGCCGGTGCTCGAGCGCATTGCCGACCATGCCTGCAACATTGCGCGCGCCGCCATTGATCTCAATAACGAACCGGAACTTAAACTGGCATTCGACCTGGGGAAGATGGCAGATCACGCGTTGATTATGTTACGCGCAGCGCTTGACGCTTTTACCTCAAGTGATGCGCAAAGCGCTCGCGAAATCATCAAGAGCGATAGCGCAATAAACGATCTCTACAACCACATCTTTCACAGGTTGATTGAACTGATGGTTACTGAGCCCGCCACGGCCACTCGCGATGCCCGATTGTTGTTTGTTGCGAAGCACCTGGAAAGAATTGGTGACTATGTAACGGACATCTGTGAGCTGACTGTCTATATGGCGGAGGCGGCGTTTATTAAACACACTAATTAGCATGACTCGCCCCATACTGATCATAGAAGACGACGCGGATATTGCGGAGAGCCTCAAATACAATTTTGAGCGAGAGGGCCTCGTCGCGATGATTGCTGCGACAGGTGAGGCCGGTCTCTCAGCCGCCTTAAATGAACGAGAACCTCCGCGATTGATTATTCTCGACTTAATGCTTCCCGGCATGAGTGGTATTGAACTATGTCGCCGGCTGCGTCGAGAACCAGCGACGCGTAGAACTCCCGTAATAATGTTGACGGCCAAGGCCTCAGAATCAGATCGGGTTGCCGGTCTTGATCTCGGCGCGGATGACTACATCACCAAGCCCTTTTCTGTACGAGAATTGTTAGCCCGCGTCCGGGCTGTGATGCGCCGGGCCGATGAGACAATGGGTAAGACCTACGAAGATGATCATCTGATCATCGATTTCGATGATATTCGTGTCGTTTGTGATGGAACCAAAGTTAAGCTCACCAACAAAGAATTCACTTTACTGTCGGTCCTGGCTCGCAGTGCTGATCGAGTAGTTACCCGGCAACAGCTGCTGGATAGTGTTTGGGGTTATAGCTACTATGGTGACGCGCGCACATTGGATGTTCATATCAGACGTTTACGTCAGAAGCTCGATAAGTGCGGCGATTGCATTGAAACGGTTGTTGGTGTTGGTTACCGCTTCGTTGGGTGTAGTGGTGAGACTGCTGTCCCGCAGCACTAGTAGTTGACAGGTAATTCGTGCAACTTCGTCAGACATTCCTAATTTCCACGCTTTTTTTTCTCCTGGCTGTCGCCCTTTTTGTTCCAAATTTCACTGTGCGGGCGATAACGGGCTCAATAGTACTACTGAGTCTCGCCGCCTGGCTGGTTTGGACCTATAGCCAGCATCGAACTAAGAACGACTTAACATCGAGTGACGCCGATCAGACGGACACAGCGGACAACTTTAGCGTAGCGTCTCTGCTTGAAGCTACGATGGGCGGAATGCGCGAAGGACTGTTGGTGGTCGATAGCGACATGCGAGTTATTGCTTCGAATCGCGTGGCCCATAAACTTTTCAATCCGAGTTTTGTGAAGTTAGAGTCGCAACGACTAACAGAGCTCACTCGAAATCCGGCAATCTACAGCGCGTTCCTCGACGGCCTTCAAGGAATGGAACGAAGTGGCGTCAGAGTCGAAACGCACGGACCAGAGAGATCCGTTTTTGATTTAAGAGTTATTCCGTTAGGAAGCAGTAACGGCCACGGCACAAAGGGAGCCTTAGGAGTATTCTTCGATATCACTCGCACCCAACGTCTGGAACTCGTGCGTCAGGAATTTCTATCTAACGTTTCGCATGAACTCAGAACACCGCTCACCGCAATACTCGCCTTTGTAGAAACGTTGGAGAATGGAGCGCTGGAAGACAAAGAAAGTAGCCAGCGATTTCTTGCCATCATTCGTAAGAACGCATCGCGCATGCATGGTCTAATAGACGACATCCTGGAACTTACCTCAATCGAAGGCGGAAATGTTCAGCTACGTACGGCTCCAGTTGAGTTGAACCCATTGGCCAACGATGTGATCTCATCCTTGACAGCCAAAGCGGCTTCGCATGGCGTGAAATTAATCAATGAGATCCCGGCCGATGTGATAGTGAGAGCAGATGCTAGACGGTTAGAGCAGATGCTGCTGAATCTATTGGACAATGGCATTAAATTCGGCAGGGAAGGTGGAACAGTCAAGATTAGTTACCGCTCTGATGCACGTCACGAAATCACGGTAGAGGATAACGGCGACGGAATTCCAGCGCAGCATTTGGAGCGATTGTTCGAACGATTCTATCGGGTGGACCGCGCTCGGTCTCGAGACATGGGCGGCACCGGACTCGGCCTCGCGATCGTTAAGCACTTAGCACTGCTGCATTCGGGGGAAATCACGGTCAATTCCGAGATCGGGAAAGGCACCGCCTTCACTCTTCATTTGCCCAAAACCACTTAAATAATGGGCCTTCTACACTCCGCGACCTCCCAAATCAAAATGACCGACCAAAAGTGAAAAACATTGTTGTCATGTTAGCTGTCCTTTGTCATAATTGGCCGCGAGGTCCCAACACTTCTCGTCCCGAACCCGACAGCCCCAAAAAAATCCTCAAGAGTTGAGCTGAAGGTCGAAGTCCTTCTACCGCATGTTGAACTGTGATAGGTGCGGGCGTGGCTCGCGTTACTCATTTATTGGGGGTTATTCAAATGATCTATCGACGATACCGTTCATGCTCCGCTGTTTTTTGGCGAGCAAGTGGCTCGGTTATACGGTTTGTTTTTGCAACCGTGATCGTCGCGGTGGTTACCGGCGAGGTCATGCACCAGGCTGGCGTGCCTGTGCCCAGTCCTTACGAGGTCATTCGCCACACGATAGCCGCGATGCGGAGCTCATGATTTGGTTCAAAAACGAGCTGCGAACATAGAGTCAGACTCAGTTGTATAGCGTTTTGGTTTCGCTGACAGGGTTAGCCTGGATCGTTGTGTATTTGACTGTCTATTACCCCAAATTAACTTTGTCGTTTAAGAGGAGTCGCAGGCGTCTCGCCCGCAAACATCACCACTCGTCGCGCTTGGTTCGAGGAGTCGAGGCCTTCGTGTCAAGTAGCGCCGGTGGTATGAGTGCGGGCGAGACCCCTGCGACTCCTGGTCTTTAGAACGAAAAGACTATTTGTTGCTGAATTCGATAGGTTGTCGGCGCAAACGCTCCGAGCGGAACAAAGAAGTTTGGATACTGACCGCTATTCCTCAGCGATTGCTGGAAGAAGAATAAACTCTGTAGTGTAACTTTTCTCGCTATCCCATACTCAAATCGGAAGTGACTCGTCCTGATGTTCACACCCGATCCGGTTCCTAAATCATCATCTGTAACTTGAGAGATCAATGCGTTCGCACCTTTGATTGAAAAGACGTAAAGGAATGCAGTGTCGCCCTTCTTTGTAATTCGACCGACCTGGATGGAGGCGAGCATTGCATCTCGTTCATTCAAGCCCGTTCCCATATTTCGCGCGAATTGTAAATTGAGAGTAACGGGAAAGTTATGATCGCTGTGTTTGAACCCGGCATAGTTCAACCGATACGCGAGACGGGCAATCTGAAATCCGGGCGCTGTGTAGATCGCTCCGCCGGGGTTCGTGGTGGCCGTCCCTATTCCGGTCAGCGGTCCAGATAACGCGATTCCAAGTCCGGGTTGGACCAGTAAGGCGACGCCATCCGCTGTTGATGCCAATTGGATCTGATTTGGATTTCGGTAAAGCTGAACGTCAACACCAATTTGATCTGACCATCGTTCGTTGAAGGTCTGATTTACGAGCACGCCCTGGTGAAACAGGTTGGAAGAACGTCCAGTGCTGCCGACAAGTTGACCGGCTCGAGCTAGCGGACTGTTTGGAGCAATGATGGCGACGTTTGGGTTAGTTAGGATGTACTGGCCGGCGCGAAAATCAATATTTGAGAGATAGGCGCCGTTCTTTTTTAGAGATAGGACATAACGCTCGTTAAAGCCGTTGAAGCGAATGTCATCATCAAAGAGGAACCGAGAGTTGTCGGCAAAGATTGCCTGCACTCGGCCCGCTTGAAGTTGTACTGCCCTGGTAGGATGGTAATCGATCCAGGCTTCGCTGATTGCCATCGGGTGACGTGCAGTAACGCCGGTGAAATCTTGATCAAGGGTTTGCGGATTATTAAGCGGTCCAGTGGCCAATTGTCCGTGAAAACTAAGAGTTGGATAAAGATCGGTATCAAAGTTCAGCCGGAGTCTGTAGCGGGCGCGAACATTTTGCAGATGTTGCAGCGGTGGATCATCCGGATCACTGGCGGACCTGAACGTTCCATCGAAACGCAATCGAAAATCTCCACTCAATCGCAGTGGCCCAATATGTATGGCCTGACCTTCGACCTTTGCAAGTCGTTGTTCGACCGTGGGGCCCTGTGGCTGAGTCTGGTCATTCGCATTGATGGCATCCGCAGACGAGGTGACAGGGCTTGCGTTGCCGGCGGCCTCGATTTTTGCCGGCTCTCGTGGTGAGAGTCGCTCGATGAGAGCTTTTATAGCCAACTGCTGATCAGCAATGGTTTTCTGCAGTTCGTCGAGTTTGCTGTTTTGTCGCTCGAGCTCATCTTCGAGAAGCCTGACTCGATCCGAGACTGATACTTCTTTTGAAGTGGTGGGCTGTTCTGCCGCTACCCTGGCAAGTTCTTGACCCTCGCAGGTTGATTTAAGTGAAATTAAGACGCAGAAATTGATCGTTAGAAGTAGAATACGGCGACTCAGGCCTTTGTTGATTAAAAGCTTCATGGCAGTCCTCGTACGATTCGGATTGGAAATACCTTTTTCCGGCGTTGAATTTCGGTCGGAGAGCCAGCTTATGACTATCACCTTAAATTTGTCTTGCTGTGAAGTTACACCAATATGAACAGATATTAGCACCTTGCAATTCGCGGCCGTTGACAAGGGTCTGAGACGACGCTTACTATTCAGACGCTAATCAAGGTTCAACAGCTCTGCACTTGAGAACATGCTTCTTCAGGCAGCAACGAACGTTACAAATCCGACAATTGGTAGTCCCATAACAGCCTACTGGCCTGTGATGATCTTTTTTGCCGTGGCTGTGATATTTCCCGTCCTTCCCATCGTATTGGGTCGCTTCATCAGACCAATCAACTATGAGAAGGGGAAGATGCGGCCATACGAGTGCGGCATCGACCCAACGACTGGTGCACATGAGCGATTTACAGTTCGCTACTATATCGTCGCAATGTTGTTTCTGATTTTTGATGTGGAAACAATCTTTTTGCTTCCCTGGGCCCTGATTTTCATGGGTGACGACTTCTCGTTTACTAAGTT
>Ga0068857_100002171_pt1 | contig 15946 bp, 16 predicted proteins | sample KBSCornC72_FD_66591 | JGI IMG/M metagenome (GOLD analysis project Ga0068857, IMG submission 66591) | Corn rhizosphere microbial communities from Kellogg Biological Station, Michigan, USA - KBS Corn C7-2 | ecosystem: Host-associated > Plants > Roots > Rhizosphere > Soil ...
AAAATGGCTATGGCACCAAGCACGACCTTGGCAATGTCTCGAGCGGCTGCGCCCTGCAATTCGTTAAAGAGCAGCAATCCCCAGAGCAGGCCCACGAGCGAGTTGGTGTTCCAAAGGGGAAAGGCGACCGCAAGTCCCACGTCGCGAATTGCAAAAACCGTGAGAGTGTTGGCAACGGCCCAAATGGCACCGGCCAGTACCGCCCACACGATGAGGTGCTTGTTTTCCGCGAGATCGCTGAAGACGTACTTCGTCCCCTTTAATAAGGTGGGAAAGGTCCATCGGGCGGTGAACACTCCCGCGACCATACAGAAGGAAATGGCGTAGGGAGAGAAGCCGGCATTCACCAATTTAGTGGGAGCCTCTGCGGCGCCGAGCCACACCCCGGCGGCGAGCCCGGAGGCCACACCAAGACTGTGCATCGAGCTGAACTCGGCGACTTTCTGTTTGGGCATGATCGTGGACAAGGGAAATCTCCGGGTAGCTAATGCAAGAGGAACAACAGCGCAAGACCAAGCACAAGGACTATGAGCGGAATCAGAAAATGGATGTCAGTCACGATCGCTATTGCCAGTTTTCCAAGACGCATGGCGACTTGCGATGGTACATCAAGTTTGCCGGGAGGGCCTCATGAAATCGAAAAGCCGGGGTCACCCCAAAATTTGAGGCTGTGTCATTCTTTCCATCGTTCGGCGACGATCAGAATCTGAACATAACGACTCTACTATGCTCTCGTCGGTGCGATTCGAAGTTAGCCGCCCAAAAATATTGCCCCGGACGATTCCGGGGCCTCATTCACTGCTTCACTGCCGTGGAGATTCGGGCGGCGGCTCTTTCGCTTCTGACGGTGATCTCGGCTTCAGCGCGGAGCCAGTCTTCTCTCTCACTTTCGACTGACGAGAGAGCCGGCTTCGGTGATGCTCCCTTTCACAAGAGCCGTCTCGATTTTGAGCTTCTGGTGTGGCCGCAGGTCCACTGTAGTTTCGAACGGCAGGTACCCAGGCAACGCGAGGCGCACGCGATGCTGTCCTGGGGTCAGCAGCATGGCTTGTCCCACCCCATCGAATTCATCAACGTGTCCAGCGAACTGTTCGTCAACGAATACCGCGGCCCTTGCCGGTGTGGCCGAAATCTTCAACTCTCCAGTCGCATCCTTCGACGGTGCACGCATATCCTTCACGAGGGAAAGATTTAGGGTGCGCACCTCGCCAGGCTCCAGCACTGTCTGTTCTACGTAGTCCCTGTACCAAGGCTGGCGAACGATGATTTCATGCTTTCCAGGGAGAAGGAGTAATTTCTTGTCGCCGCTTAGTTCTTTTGCGTAGCCGAGGTATTGTCCGTCCACCCACACGCCAGCCGTTTTCTCGGCACGGTTGTGGGTGATGAAACGTACTTCAGCGAGCACGCGATTTTCGGCATGCAGCAGGCATGTCGCGCCAGTGAATATTACACAGAGAACAAATGCAATTCGCCCAAACATCGGTGCCTCCAAACGAATTTGATCTGCCTTACGAAAATGTTTCGGCCGGTGGAGAGTGGTCGCGGTAGGATTCCTCATCCTGCAAATCCTTTTACTGGTATGGTGCGCGTCCATGATTTTCCCCGTCAATACTCGGAAGGGCAGAGTTGCTCGTTGGTAACTTCTGGACACAGGAAAAAGAGCACTTTGTGGGTTCACCCCAGGAGGCAGTAGCGGCTAGTAGGGGCACAATTTGGAGCACCGCAGTTTCGCCTCAAGTGTTCCATTGTGCGCTCCGATTATCTAATGGGTTACCCTACCCACCCCCTTCGAGCAGAACACATCGTTGCAGACAGTCGCCTGCGGAAAAATTGAAAACGTTGGGGTGCACTGCTGTGATGGTCTTTTAGGTTTGGACGAAGGGTCATTCATTCACGACGAAAAAGGCCTTCAACTTGAATTCCTTGCATCGTTCGCACTGATCACCACGCTCAACGATGCTGTAGCGCTCTTTCGGTTTCTTGATTCGTTCGGCCATTTTCGTGGCTTCATGTTTCACGCGGAAGGGTTTCCAATCGAGAGACGAGTCGGATGACCAGCGAATATGATAGTGAATTCCCAGGTTCATAAGTACTATTCCGTCCTGAGCATTCGATGTCAGTGATCACGGGCAGTCCCGCGTGGTCAGGAGAATTGAGTAAGGATATCGGACTGGCCTGGAACACACACTAATCAAAAAATACTACGAAGTGCCTAGATCCCGCTCGATGAGGTTTCGGCATCAAGGTGCGGTTCGCAGGAAGGAACGGTAGTTGCACATTCAGCAAAATAGAAGTCAATAGCATGTACTGCTGTCACTGCGGAGCACGAATCGACCGGGAGGCATGGTTCTGCCGCGAATGCGACGAATCGGTGGTGTCCTCGCCACTAGGGTATATCCTAGCGGCCCGAACCGAGTCAGAATTGCGAGAGGCTGACGACTACTGCCGGATGCAAATAAGGACCGCGGCCCTAAACAGGCACAAGCGTCTCTGGAAAGGTATCCAGCGGAGTGTTGGCCGCAGAATGCAGAGCCTATCCCTCACGGAAGATCACATTACAGCCTACAACTGGTCAAGCTATCATCACGTGAACCTAATGGAGAGCAAGCTTTGCGGATGCTTCCATTGTCTAGAGGTCTTTCCGCCGCATGAAATTGAAGAATGGATCCATGACGGCGAGACGGCCCTTTGCCCCAGGTGCGGGGTTGATTCCGTAATCGGCTCTGCGTCCGGCTATTCGATCAAGCGTGAGTTTCTTGCCAAGATGCACAATCACTGGTTCTTGCTCACCTAGTTTTCAGTCAATCCCAGGCCGACAGGAATCTCTCGTGGCGTCTGTCCTTCATCTTCGGCTAAAGTATCAGGCGATGAGGCTTATCTTCTTCCCGCTAATCTTGACCTTAACAATGAGTTGTGCCGCCCAAAACGCTGCTCAGCTCGATATCAAGGCGGCTGACCGGTTCGCTAATCTGGCACTCGCCTGCGTGCACAAAGAATACCCAAACAAGATCAGCCACACGTTAAACAGCGATGCCGATGTGGCACCGCCCCGAAGATTGACCCCTGCGTTCTATGGCTGTTACGACTGGCATTCTTCTGTCCACGGGCATTGGCTGCTGGTTCGATTGGTGAGGACGTTTCCGGATGGTCCATTTGTGCAATCCGCCCGCGAGGCGCTGAGCCAAAGTCTCACCGCAGAGAACCTCACGCAGGAAGCCGCATATCTCCGAGGAGAAGGGCGAGCTAGTTTTGAGCGTCCTTATGGGCTTTCTTGGCTTCTACAATTGGCGGCCGAACTCGAGGAATGGGATGACCCGCAGGCTAAAGAGATGGCTGCCAATTTGCGTCCGCTCGAAGAATCGGTTCTGGAGCGACTGACGAGCTGGTTACCTAAACTCTCCAATCCGGTGCGGATCGGCGAACACGACCAGACCGCCTTTGGACTAGGCTTGCTCATTGATTATGCTCACGGAAAGGGCGATCAGAAACTTGTCGAGCTGGCCGTGTCCAAGGCCAAGCAGTTCTATCTCAGCGACAGGAATTGCCCGCTGTCTTATGAACCTTCTGGTGAGGATTTCCTGTCGCCTTGTCTCGGGGAAGCCGATCTGATGCGGCGCGTGCTACCGAGCCAAAAGTACGCAATTTGGCTACGAGCATTTATGCCGCAAATCCCCACACGCGGTGACGGCAAATGGTTACAGCCTGTAGTTTCGCCTGATCCGAGTGATCCGAAGCTGGCGCACTTAGACGGGCTCAATCTCAGCCGGGCGTGGATGCTGGAGGGAATCGCGGCTGGCTTGCCGAAAGACGATAGACGGCTGCCGGCAATCATGGCAACTGCCGAGGCGCACCGGCGGGCTGGGGTGGCGGCCGTGACCGGCGAGCATTATGAGGGCGGCCACTGGCTCGGCAGCTTCGCAGTCTATCTGGTCACGAAACGAGGCATGGCGAGAAATCCGTGAAGGTTGAACCGGTTCCTGCGTCCCGAGATGAGCACGAGCGGAGACGGAGAGGCCGCGCGCCGAGACGGTGATGGCCAATACGGAACCGCGTAGACGAGACGACCTCGGCGAGGCAGACCGAGCATGGGCGGTTTAGCGAGCGTCCTTGCGGTTGACCACGGTAGTAGTGGCGGCCTATAGGGCAAAACTCGCGGACGCGACGGCAGGAAACGAGCAGAGCAGGCAAAAAGGAATACGAAAGGCGATGCCGCTCGGCTTCCCAAAGTATCTCAGCGGCCCGCGACATTCATCGTTGAGTTATCGTGTCGGCCATTCGTACGGGAACACCTTTCCCGCATCCTCCGGACTAAGTTTGACGCCCGCAAGGCCGGCAGCGTGTGCCAGTACGGGATCGCGGCCAGCCTGGAGGTCGCCTCCGGTTGGAAGGAGAAGCTCGTCAGGTGAGACGCCTTTGTGCTCAAGACTGTTGCCATCCGCCATGATTAGGTCCCATTCGGTAATGGAAGCACCGTAGAAGATGACGGTGTCGGTTCCCATCCGCTCGTTGTAGTGCTTGGATTCCATGACGCTACCCGACGAAAGGTCGCCGATCACGGTCCCCCGTTTTTCGAGTTGAATGAGGCGAGCGAACAGTTCGGCAGCAGATGCGGAGCCTGCATCTATGAGCACGATGAGTTTGCCGGTGAACGGATTGTGCATCGGCTTGGCAATTTCGCCTTTGCTTTCCTTCCTACCTACCCGATCCGCGATCTTGACTTCTTTTTCAAAAACCCCCCCGACCAGGTATTTCAGCGTGTCAACGCTCCCACCTGGGTTGCCACGTAAGTCGATAACAAGAGTTTTGAATTTGCGTGCCCTGGAGACCATGTGTTCGATTTCGCTATAGCTGAAAACGAACTCCGGAATTTTCAACACCATTAAGTCGTCGCCATATTCCACGTCTCTCGCTCGCGTGAGATGGTCTTCTTGCTCTGCGTCGCGCAGGATGTCCCAAATGTCACCTCCGTCTTCTCCGGTAACATCTTTCACAAGTTTTTCTTGCTTCATTTTGGCGGCAATCAGTAGTTCGCGACCCGAGCCCGCGGGATCCTGCAAGCCCAACCGCAAAGCGGGTTGGGGGCGAAGAACGGTGAATGCGTATTGCATCTTCCAAAGAGTGTCGCGGCCAACGTTAAAGCCATTCAGGGTGACAATTTGATCTCCCGGCTTTACGCCTTTGGCTTCGGCGTCGCTCTTGGGGCGGACTTGGGTCACAAAGCAGCGGTTGCCGACCATCTGGTATTGAAATCCATGATCTAAGCGAAAAGCATGCTGGGGAGGAACTAGAAACGTGTGCGAGTCGTTGAGCAAATCGATCGTGGCGGCGATGCGCGCCATCGCCATGTTGAAAGAGGTATCACTGCGGATCTCGTTTTTGGCCTGTTCGACCTTCGCGTCCCAATCAATGCCGTGCATCTTAGGATCGTAGTAATGCTTCTTGATGTCATTTGCGATGATTTGAAGAATACCTTCCGCCCGGTCCTTTTCATAGCTCGACATCGGATGCTGCTGTCCCGACAGAAAGCGGCAAAGTCCGAGCGCCAAAACGAAGGCGATATAAGAGTTGCGGCGAGGACGGCGAGGATGCACGGGGTACCCCCAGATTGCGCGAACAAAATCGTGTTCTCTGCCGTTAAGAGAATGGTCCATTCAGAGACATGCAATTATGAACCACTTGCACGGCTAATCCTACCGCTCATTTGGAACTATAAATGTGTATCAAACCGTATTGAACACTTGACAGTAAACGTCAGCCTAGGCTACTTTATGCAGCTCGCCCGCGGAGAGGTGTACCCATGCCAGAGATGAAGAGCAACGCAGCTGATCTTTATTCGACCGAATCAAACCAGGGAACGACTGAGTGCAAACGTTGCCTTTCGCAATCCCCGCAGGAATTTTCCGGCGAACTCGCCCTTCATTTCAAGGGCTTGGCCGGGTTAGAGAAACCGATCGTGTGGCTGTTTCCCAACGTGCGTGTGTGTCTACAATGCGGCTTTGCCGAACTCACCGTCCCTGCACAAGAGTTGCAAGTGCTGCGGGGCGAAATCTCGAAGGTGCAATAGTTTGGCTGGGCAGCAAGACCAAAAAACGAACTCACGACCCTGTTCGCATATGGCGATGGGTTGAGTCTCAACGATCCTTGCCTTAGGACTCCCGGCGTTTCAGCACAGCATTGATGGCTGTGATTAGTTCACTCGCGGAATCCGATTTGATCACGAACGCACTTCCTCCTGCGCGGAAGCCTTCTTCGCGGATATCCGATGAACGATTCTCGGTAATAAAAATGATTTTAGATTCTGGGCAAACCTTGCTGAGTCGTCGCGCAACTTCGATCCCGTTGAGATGGGGAAGGCTGATGTCTAGCAGAATGAGGTCCGGCCGCAGCTCTTTGGTTTTCTGGATCGCTTCCAAGCCATCCGCCGCCTCTCCGACGATCTGAAAATCCGGAATTTCCTGAATGGTCGCGCACACGAACTCACGCCACTTCTCGAAGTCATCTACAACGAGCACGCGAACAATTCGGTCATCCACTGACAGTCCCCCCCTGTTCACCCACGCTGCCAATGGGTCATCAGTAACTAAAAAATGGCAAGACAACGGCCTGGGACAATCAATCAGATGCCGCACGCGACGGGCGATGTGAAGGTAAGATGCTTAGACCGTACTGCTGAGTTGTCACCCAATAGCGGCTCGGCTGAAGCCGACCTTCGCAGGAGTCACGTACCTTCCAGCATGGTAGCGGTCTTCGAGACCGTACCGTGAGTAGGCAGCCGCAACATACCCGAGCCAACTTGAAGATAGCTCCTCGTGGCTGCATGTGGTTGCTTTCCCACATGAGACGCTCAAGGGATGTTGCCAACCGCGATTGCACAACGAGCTCCTTCCATCCCCTTTTCGCGTCTATCGAAGCGGCAAACCCGTCGCAATATTGGGAGGAAGTTCGTGTGTGCTACATTTTCTTCCGCGGAGGCCCCTCATGTTACGCAGCACTCTCCTGCTTTGCGGCTGGCTGATCTTGGCGCTCGCCCTTCAAGGGGAGCAGCGATCCGTACCAACGCCCAACGAGGCCGAATTCGTTTTACGCCACTTTCGCTTCAACTCCGGGGAAGAGCTTCCTGAATTGCGGATGCATTACTACACTTTCGGCCGGCCCGATCGGGACGCCGCCGGAAGAGTCACAAACGCGGTTCTCATTCTTCATGGCACTGGTGGGAGTGCCCAGACATTCTTCCGCCCAATCTTTGCCGGAGTTCTATTCGGGCCCGGCCAACTCCTCGATTCTTCGCGCTATTTCATCATCGTTCCGGACAACCTTGGCCACGGCAAATCCAGTAAGCCAAGCGATGGCCTCCACGCCCATTTCCCGCAATACGATTACGATGACATGATCCGTGCACAGCACGATCTTCTTGAGCATGGCCTGGGCGTAAATCATCTGCGTCTCATACTCGGCACATCCATGGGCTGCATGCATAGCTGGGTATGGGGAGAAACTTACCCCGACTTCATGGATGCGTTGATGCCGCTCGCTTGCAATCCAGTGCAGATCGCCGGGCGCAACCGTATCTGGCGTAAGATGATCATCGATGGAATCCGCCAGGACCCTGAGTGGGAAAACGGCGAATACAAAACCGAGCCACGCTCCGGCCTTCAGATCGCCTCTTATGCGTTGCTCATCGCGGGCAGTGCGCCTCAGGTGATGCAAAAGGGTCTGCTCACGCGCGACGCCGCCGATCAATACCTCGACGACTATACAAAGCGTGAGATGTCCGACCTCGACGCCAATGACCTGCTATACGCCATGAGCGCCTCGCGCAATTACGATCCCTCGCTCAAACTAGACAAGATCACCGCCCAGGTCATGTTCATCAACTCGGCCGACGACTTCATTAACCCGCCCGAGCTCGGTATTGCCGAACGTGAAATCAAGAGGGTGAAGCATGGACGCTTCATTCTGCTACCGATTTCCGAGAAAACTCACGGCCATGGGACGCACACCGATGCGGCTATTTGGCAGCAGTACTTGAAGGAACTCTTGGATGAAACGGAGCGACAAAGATGACCGGTAGTTTCGACGTGGTCTCCTGCTCGCATTCCATGTCACGAGACAGGGCGTGCAGATCGATGTACAGAGAGCTCTGTGCCAACCGAGGCTCGCGTGGAACTAAAGGGAAAATTGGTCCACTCGACCCCAAAAATTAAAGATGGAGGATCAAACGCGACGTGAAAACAAGCAGCGGCAGGCAAGAGGGTTACACTACTTGGATATTGAGGGGCTGTCCATGAAGATGGTGTACTGTTCCAAGTGTACGATCGGCGAGGAAGTAGGCCCGTCGCACGAGATTACAAGCCGTCAGCGGATGGCGCGGGTAGTCGCCGGGGCCGGATGGCTCGCGCTAGCATGGGTTCTTCCGCGCGATTCGGCTCCCGCGATCACATGGCCGCTGGCCATCGTCGGTGCATGGTTCGGAATCTCACATATTGTTGCCGGGTTGACGGGTTATCCAGATTGCCCCGAACTCGGTGCGATCGCGAGTGTGGTAAGAGGGCGCTATATCCAAACGCGATGCGGTCCATGGGCGTGGCTTGATCATCGGCTAGAGCCGCGAAGCTAGAAAACTCTTCATGGGGATTTTGAGTCTGCTCTGAACCGCTCTAGGCTCAAAGCGTCATACGGTTCTTGTGCTGCAAAAATATCCTTGGCTACTTACCTTGGTACCACATAAAATGCCCGTGCGCACAGGGTCACGCCGATGCTCAGGTATTACTACATCAATCGAGGTTGGATGGTATCCATCGCGGCCCGACGGGTGTATCGCGTGGCGACAAGTTTGTCATTGGCGCTGTTCTTCGTGTTTTTAGCAATGGGTCTTACCGAGGCGATTCCCGACGCTCTTATCCCAGTTTTGAAGGCGGTTATCCTAGCTGGGGTTTTAGGATCTGCAACAACAATGGTGGCGATGGAATATTTTTTGTTTGGCTTCGACAACTCCTCTGCCATGAAGAAGGTGTTTTGGTTTTGCGTGATGCTGCTTCCCCTGGTGGGCCCCGCTTTATATTGCTTCCTGGTTTACTCGCGTTCGAAGCTCGTTAGTGCGCAGCCAGAGGAGCATGTGCAACGGGTATCAGTCTAAGCCACACAACTCTAACAAGAGTTCGCGTCCTGTCGTTGGCAAGAAACGTCCCTCACATCAAAAAGCGAAACTCACCACGATGAACCTGGCGCGCATTTCGCAAACGCCGGGGATACGGAAATCGTAATCCTAGTCTGAATTAGGACAAGACTTTGTGCCTTACCGGTCCACTTGCAATGGTCGGGGTACGTGCGTGTTTAGGATGCGGTCGCAGCCGAGATGGGGCGCTTGGAGGTGGGGACCTTAGTCATACTCGCCAACTTGGCTTTTTCATGTCCCTCGGCGCAATAGCAGATCGCGCTATCAAAGAACTGGTCGAGTAAGCGCAGGAGTTCCATCTCTCCGAAAATCTCGAGGGGGCCGCGCAAGAACCCCTCCCTCTGGAGGAAGTTCCAAATGTGCTCCTTGGTCAGCACAATTCCCCAGCAAACATGGGAGAGCGACACGTTTTGGCAGGCGCGCAGAGCTCCGATCTCGCGATATCGGCACTCGACGTCGGTGTTGGATTTAGAAAGTAGCCAATCGCTCAGATTGCGTAGGATTTCGTCACTTCGATTCCGGAGCTCCTGGACAGGAACTTTCCGCAGATCGCTGGTTCTTGGCGAAGTCTGGAACTTATGTAATAGCTCTTCCGTCAACTCTTCCGAATGCTTCTCGATGAGATGCACCAACCGAACCGCGATCATCGCTCTCTCCTGTCCGTCAATGCTGCAGGCGGGAGTGGGCCGGCGGCATCGCCCTCTAATAAGTATATCGTGTCACGATACAAGATGCAACCAACTCAATTTCAATGCTCATGCCCCGGAATTTCAGGCCGATCCAGGCTCGCTTTGCAAAACTTTACACTCGGTCATCGACCTTTAACCGCCTCCTCATCATTTTCTAAAACCTTCTTACGTAGATTGTTGACGCGGCGCGTTGGCACAATGGCGCTCCTTGAAAGTGAGCGACAAACCGCTCAGCGTATGCCGCGATTCCTATTTTCGGAGGCTACAATGCAGTCGTTAAGTTTTGTCCGCAAGTTGGGCATGTTCACCGTTTTGGCAGCCATCAGCACTTTCAGCGCGAAGGCCCAGGAAATTAAGACCGTGTTTGTGATCGCGATGGAGAACCACAACTGGACTCAGCCGGCCAACCAGTTCACCGGCACAATTCAACAGATTTATCAGAATCCGAACGCCCCTTTTATCAACAGTCTTGTTAACGGCACTGCATTCGAATTTGTCGGCGACTCGGTGGTCCATATTAGCGAGCAGGTTTCTTATGCCTCGGCGTACCACAATGTTCTCGCGACCCCCAACGGAAACAACCCCGACATCCATCCTTCCGAACCCAATTACATCTGGGCGGAAGCCGGTACTAACTTCGGTGTGTTAAACGACAACGACCCCTTTTCCTCAAAGGGAGTAACCAACCAGAACACATCCGCACATTTGAGCAATTTCCTGACTCAGCCGGGAAAGACCTGGAAGTCCTATCAGGAAGACATCGATCTGACTTCAGTGAATGGCCAGCTCACCAACGTCCCTCTTCCTCAGGATCAGTGGACGGTCCCGCTCGCCAGCTTCACGGGAAGCTTCACAAGCGGCCTCAATGAATTCAACGGCTCCGCACAGTTCAACTATGCCGCCAAGCACAACCCCATGGTATTTTTCACCGAGCTGGATCACCCCGAATCAATACAACGATATGCATACTGCGCTGGCAGCGGGCTACAGGGCCTGACCGGCGATGCGGCGAAGATTCTGCAGGGCGACGACTTTCTGCGCCAGGTAGTCCCCATGATCATGGCTTCGGATGCCTAACAAGAACCACGGTGCAATCATTATCTGGTTCGACGAGTCCGAAGATGATGGCGTCGCTGGCGACAAGGAGGACGACTTTAGTCACACAATCCCCGAAATTGTCATTTCTAAGCGTGCTCACCAGAACGTAAACGGCGTTCCCTATGCAAGCCCGTTCAACTTCACGCACTCGTCTGATCTACGCACCATGCAGGAGATCTTCCACGTAGGCCCACTTCTGGGTGATGCGGCGAATTCCAATGACTTGTCAGACTTGTTCGATTCGGGTGCGGTTCCGAAGAAACCGTAAAAGGCTTTCTAACTCTCCGTAGGAACGTTTTTCGGGCGCAGGCATTCTTCGTTTAACTCATTTAAGTTGAATTTCTGCGTCCGTTCTCCTTCTTCATCCCGGTTTATGAGGCGCGCCGTTCTCGATTCCGAGTAGCGCAAACCGCTGTTATTGCCAAAACCCCGCTAAATGCCGCCTGTTCTGGAAAAGGAAGGACGGCCCCAAACGAGCCCGTATCCATCCCTCATGCAAAGGATCGCACGTTTCGGCTCCTGCTACTGCAGGCGAGCGCGAAATGGTTACCAAGCCCAGGCATATGCCTCGACGCGAGGATCAGCCCCAGCGCTGAGAATTCCGGTGGTTGGATCGATCACGATGCCCGCGCTTGACCCCAAAGACCAGGCGTGAACGACCCGCAGCGTGTGGCCTCGCGCGATCAGAGCCTGGCGCGTAACCTCTGGAATCCTCGCCTCGACCGACAAATCACCCGGATACATCGTGTGCGGAAATGGGGAAGCTGGAAAGCTCCGGCTCGACCAGCGGGGAGCTTCGATGGCCTGTTGGATGTTCATCCCAAAGTCCACCATATTAATGAGGGTTTGCATCGTGCGCATCACCTGGTCATCGCCTCCAGGACTGCCAAGGATGGCGTACGGCTCACCATCTTTCATCACCAGGGAGCTTTGCAGAGTGCTACGCGGCCTTTTGCCGGGCTCAAGTGCATTCGCATGGCCTCTCACTAATGAGTAGTAGTCGCCTCGACAATTGAGAATCAGCCCGGTGCTTCCCATCACCACGCCGGTGCCGAATGAACTATGCAGGCTGGGCTCAAAGCTAACCATGTTCCGGTGTCCATCCACGACGGCGATGTAGCTGGTGTCCCCATCGTGCTTCGCGCCACCGTCGACGACAGGCTGCAGTTTCTGACCGGTTACGGAGCCGCGTTTCTCGAAGCTCCCCGGATCACCAGGCCGCAATTCCAGAGACGCCTTTTGAGGATCGATCAAGCTGCGGCGCTCGCGTGCGTATTCCTTTGAGAGTAATCCGTCATAGGGAATCTTGACGAAGTCCTGATCCCCCAGATATTTTTCCCGGTCAGCCATGGCGAGCTTGATGGCCTCTGCGTTGATGTGGAGAAATTCCGCTGAATTGTGCCCGAGAGTTTTAAGATCGTAGCCCTCGAGCAGATTGAGGGCAATAAGTTCAGCGGGACCTTGACTCGCAGAGGGATTCTTGTATATGCGATAGCCGCGATAATCGATCGAGACAGGCGTCTCGACTTCCGCTGAATACTCCGCAAAGTCCTCGAAACGGAAGAGTCCGCCGTTTGCCTCCGAGAACGCCGCGAGCTCTCGCGCAATGTCTCCCTTGTAGAAGCGGTCGCGAGCCGCCTTGAGGGCTTCGTGCCGTCCTTTGGCTTTGTTCGCCTTCTCGGTTGCCACCAATTTTTTCAGGGTGTTCGCCAAATCGGGATTGCGGAAGATGTCTCCCGCTTTGGGCGCTTTCCCGTCGGGAAGATAAATCTTTGCTGTGGTTGGATATTTGCGGATCTTGGCGGTGCTGGCGATATCTTCGGCGCTCGATTCGCCTAGCGGGAACCCCTTTTCTGCCAACTCGATTGCCGGTTGCAGAACTTGCTCGAAGCTCATCGTGCCCCAGCGATCTAGCAGCACATACCAGGCGTCCACCGCGCCAGGCAGGCCACCCGATAGCAATCCGTCGCTGTCCGGAATCTTACCGCCGCTGTTCTTTTCATACCACTCAATGGTGGCCAGCTTGGGCGCCCGCGGCTCAGCGTTTACCGAGTACACCTTTTTCTCTTTTGCCACATAGACGAGAACGACGGCATCGCTGCCCACGCCGTTGTCGGCGAAGTCTGTGATTCCAAGCGCTGCCTGCCCCGCCACCGCCGCGTCGAAAGCGTTCCCGCCAGCCGCTAGGATTTTGCGGGCTGCCTCGGTTGCCTGGGCCCTCATGGACGAGGCGGCTGCTTCGCGCCCGCGAATCACAGGACGCATCGTGCGGGTTGCGAGGGCCTCGGTATTCTGCGCCCCTAGCGCCTCTGCGAAGCCACACGATAGGACTACCAGCCAGACCGTGGTCCTCCAGACTACTCGGGGAAGAATGAATCGAGTGCTTCTCATGACCGCAAAAGTATACTGCTCCGCTCCGGTTGCCGCACGCCCACAATCTGCCTGGTCCAAGATTGACTGGAGGCTTGCCGTAACGCTAAAGTGCCTTGTTCCTCGGAGGCACAACATTGTCGCAATTGGCTCTTTTGGGCGGTCAGAAGGCAAAGACCAAGGCATTCTCGCCGTGGCCGATCTACGACGAGGATGAGCGTCGCGCATTGATGGAAGTGCTCGAAAGCCGCATCTGGTGGCGAACGCCGGGAACCAAGACCTTGGAATTCGAGCGTGCATTTGCTCACTTTCATGGCGCGAAGCATGGTGTGGCGGTCACCAACGGCACCGCTGCGCTCGAAGTGTTAATGGTTGCTCTCGGGATCGGTCCCGGCGATGAAGTGATTGTTCCCGATTTCACCTTCGTTGCCACCGCCAGCGCCGTGCTATTCGCCGGAGCACTTCCGATAATGGTGGATGTTCTGCCTGATAGCTACTGCATCGATCCCGACCTGGTTGAAGCTGCTATCACGCCAAGCACGAAAGCCATCATCGCCGTCCACATGGGCGGACATCCTGCCGATCTCGATCGCCTGAGCAAGATTGCGGCCGACCACAGCCTTGCGCTCGTGGAAGACAGTTCCCATGCCCACGGCAGCGAATGGCGCGGACGGCGAATTGGAACCTTTGGAGCGGCTGGGACGTTCAGTTTTCAATCAAGCAAGCTAATGACTGCCGGCGAAGGGGGCATCATCATCACAAACGACGACCGAGTGGAAGGTTTGGCGCGTTCTGTGCATGATTGCGGCCGCATGCCGGGCGAGTGGTTCTACAGCCACTATCTTTACGGTTCAAATTATCGACTCAGCGAATGGCAGGGCGCGGTGCTCAACGTGCAACTCGCACGGTTGGATGCACAGACGGCGATTCGGCACAAGAATGCACGGGTGCTCGATCGCCTTCTGCCAGAGATAGATGGGATCACGGCGCAGAGGCTCGATACTCGCTGCACGCGCAATGGGCAGTACGCCTACATCTTTCATGTGGATCGTAACGCCTTTGCGGGTATTAAAACCGAAACATTTATTGCCGCGATGAATGCAGAAGGTATTCCGAACCAGGCAAGTTATCCTCCGCTGCACGATCTCCATCTGTTCAAGAGCGGAGAGTACCGCAAGAGACTTTGCGACAGCCAGGCACAAGGATCGCATGAATTCCTGCAGAGACATTTCCCCAACACGCAACGTGCCGCGTGGGAGGCAGTGTGGATTCCGCAGCCCGCGTTACTGGGAGACGAGCAAGACATGTATGAGATCGCCGCGGCCTTAAAGAAGATCAAGGAACATGCTAGCGACCTGGTCGCGGCCTGACTCCATGGGAGGGATGTTAATGCGAAAGCAGACACCTTCGAAAACTTCAACGCATTATGTTGCTGCCTGCGCGTGCGGATGGCTCATGCTTGTCTTATCCTCGCTGGCCGCGGCACAGGAAATCCAGCTCTACGTTTCCTCGCGCGCCGGAGACCGCCTCACTCCCAAGCCCGCGCTCCACTTTGAGCAGCGCACCGGCTCGAGCGCTACGAGCTTCAAAATCGATGAGAAGGTTACATACCAAAAGATTGAGGGATTTGGCGCGTCACTGCTGGAAGCCGGTCTGATGTGCATTAACCGTTTGCCACCTGCGGAACAGGAAGCCGTGCTCCGCGCCTTGTTTGACCCCAAAGAGGGCGCGGGATTTAGCGCCATGAAGACCGTGATTGCCTCAACAGATTTCATGTCCGCCGGTCCCTTCTACAGCTACGCCCCGGTGGCTGGGGATGTCGAGATGACCCACTTCTCGATTGCGCGCGACCTCGAGCCGAACGGCTTGATTACCTTCATCAAGCGCGCCCGCCGATACGGCAATTTTGTTCTGCAGGCGCCGATGGATTATCCCCCAGACTGGATGTTATTTGATCCAGATACCAACCAGAACGTGAATCCGAAGTACTATGACGCGCTCGCGCGCTATTACCTTCGCTACCTGCAGGAATACGAGAAGAACGGAATCACGATCGACTATCTCAGCCTGTTCAACGAGCCGGGCATCTATACCAAGATCCCATACACCGCGATTCGCGAGCTTCTCCGCGACCATGTTGGCCCGTTGCTCGCGCAATCAAACCTACCGACGAAGATCATGCTGAGCGAGGCGCCCGATCGTGATGATGCCTACAAGAACTACCCAGTGATCCTCGATGATCCAGCGAGTCGCAAGTACGTGGCAGTGGCGCCTTATCACGGATATGATTTCAAAGATTACTCTGATATTGCCAAGCTGCACGACAAGTATCCGGACATACCCTTGTGGATGACGGAAGTGTGTTACGCCTACGAGGCTGGAACTCCCAAATCAATGCCTCTGCCACGCTATGACTTTGAAGACGGCGACTTCTGGGGCATCCAAATTTTCAATGATCTGGAAAATTTCGCCTCTGCTTGGATCTACTGGAACCTGGTTTTGGACGAGCACGGCGGACCCTGGTCGATCTCATATATTCATGGCAATCCTGACCCCAACATTCAACACCCGATCGTTATCGTCGATCGCGAAAAGAAAAGGGTCACCTACACCG
>Ga0068857_100002180_pt1 | contig 15926 bp, 10 predicted proteins | sample KBSCornC72_FD_66591 | JGI IMG/M metagenome (GOLD analysis project Ga0068857, IMG submission 66591) | Corn rhizosphere microbial communities from Kellogg Biological Station, Michigan, USA - KBS Corn C7-2 | ecosystem: Host-associated > Plants > Roots > Rhizosphere > Soil ...
TCCAACGCAAGAAGCAATCCAGAAGCTGGTGGCGGCACGGCTGGCCGCGGACGTGATGGGTGTGCCAACGCTCATAATGGCAAGGACCGACGCTGACAGCGCTCACTTGCTCACCAGTGATATCGACCCGCGAGACCACAGGTTCTTAACGGGCGAACGCACCAGCGAAGGCTTTTTCAAGATTCGCGGCGGTATTGAGTCAGCAATTGCGCGTGGCATCGCCTACGCGCCTTATGCGGACATCATCTGGTGCGAGACTTCGCACCCAGACTTGGAAGAAGCGCGCCAATTTGCTGATGCCGTGCATGCGAAATATCCGAACAAGCTGCTCGCTTACAACTGCTCTCCTTCATTCAACTGGAGAAAGAATCTCGACGACCAGACGATTGCCAAATTTCAAAGAGAGTTGGGAGCGATGGGATACAAGTTTCAGTTCATCACTCTTGCTGGCTTCCATGCCCTGAATCTCAGCATGTTCCAATTGGCGCGTGGCTACAGGGACCATGGCATGACGGCGTATTCGCGATTGCAAGACCAGGAATTCGATAGCGAGCGCGACAGCGGTTATGAGGCCGTGAAACATCAGCGCTTCGTGGGTACAGGTTATTTCGATCAAGTCACTCAAGTGATTGCTGGCGGCGCTTCATCAGTGACCGCGCTGGAAGGATCTACGGAACAGGAGCAATTCACAGTTCCCATCGATCTCGGAGCGGGGGCAGAATTGAAGACGGCAGAACCTGCAGCATGAAGATCCATTGGCGAATTGGCTTTGCTCGAGACGGACAAGAACGATCGCCCTCACCTTAAGTCTGAGCGACTTGCCAACCGGCCTGCGGTTATAATCGTAGCGTTAGCAGCCGGACCGGACGGTCGCCCTTCGCAAGGAGGGAGGAAAGTCCGAACTCCGCAGAGCAGTGTGCCGGATAACGTCCGGGACGGCGGATTCAAGTCCGCTGGACGGCCAGTGCCACAGAAAACATACCGCCTTGGCGGCAACGTTGAGGTAAGGGTGAAAAGGTGCGGTAAGAGCGCACCGCCGCGGCAGTAATGATGCGGGCAGGGCAAACCCCACACGGAGCAAGACCAAATAGGGAGGAAGCGCGGGCTCGCTTGCGCACGTGTCGGCTCGATGCGTCACAACCTCCGGGTAGGTCGCTAGAGCCGTTCAGCAATGCGCGGCCAAGAGGAATGACCGTCCTGCCGGAGCAATCCGGCGGACAGAATTCGGCTTACAGGTCCGGCTGCTTTCTCAAAGTTTTCAACCTTCCATGATCCGGCTGATCTCAGCCTGGCCAGACGTCGGAAGATTTGGCCAAGGTTGCGGTACTGAGATCTTCGAGCGCCACCTTAGTCTCAAGGATCACGTCGTTGGTTTTGGAATTTCGTAATCTTCGTGTGCCTGTGACGGGTGGTTGACTTTCGACCGCCGCCCTTTCTGCTGTATTCGTCGATGGGCTTCTTGCCAGTCTGGCTCTCGGTCGGACTCCTGCGTCCAGTGAACGACTGCCGCTTCGTCGCACCATTCCAAGAGGCGACTCATCACTTGTCGATGCGGTCCGTTTAGCATGAAGGATTTCATTGCCTCTTCGCTGGTCCAAACAGTGCGCGTCCAATACGCATTCTGTGCATCGCGTAGTAGGGAGACCGCCAAATTTCCCTCAGCAGCTTTGGCCTGTCGGGAAGACCTGATGGCATAGAAGAGAAACGGTAAAAGATATCGCCATGAACGCACGCGCAAGCGGGTTATCGAAACCAACGGCACGTATTCCAGTATATTTCGTCAGTCGAATCGACTGACAGCGTTGGGGTGCGACTGGCAGAACCATCCGTTGGATGTTTCGAAAATGAGTTCGAAAAGCAATCCTGAACCCACTGCAAGACGTTGCCATGCATGTCATACAGGCCGAATTGGTTTGGCGGAAATGAACCGACGGGCGATGTCTTGAGCACTGATCGCGTCCAGAGGTTGATTCGGCGCAAACGTTTGCCCGGTTCGAAATTTTGTTTTGGACAGTACGGGATTTGAGTGTGAAGCAGATTGTGCCGGCTCGATACGTCGCGTATTTTGCGCTTGTAAAGTCGCCGGGAGTAGCAAAATCACACTAAGAATCGCCGTTCTCATGAACATCTCCTCCGCCCACATTCTCACGAGACAAACTGCAACTCATTGCACATCACCTAATTATTTCCGGCCCGCAAGTACGGGAGGCTCTTGTACTGCAAAGAAACTGATACCGATACAGGCTCTCTGCCTCGCGGACTTTGGCACCCAACTTGCCGCGATAAGTATGGTCTTCCCGGTGTGACATGCACGTTGCGACGAAGTCCGCCAATCTTGACCGTGTTTTTGGAGGTTTGCGTGAAACGGGCCCTGATTCTGTTGTGCGTGATTTTCGCAGGAGTACTCGCCGGCTGTGGAGGTGGGTCGGGAGGAAACGTAGGCCCTCCACCGCCCCCGACACTGGTCTCGATTGCGGTTGCTACCACAACTCCTTCGATTGCGCCGACCACAACGGCCCAATTCACGGCGACGGGAAAATTTAGCGACAACAGTACTCAGAATCTGACCACCTCCGTTTCGTGGACTTCCTCTTCGCCCGCCGTTGCCACGATTAGCAATACCTCCGGCACTAAAGGCGTCGCCACTGGAGTCTCGGGAGGTGCAACCACAATTACTGCGAGTTCTGGGAGCGTATCAGGAACCGGAACACTAAACGTTTCGAGCGCAACACTCAACTCCCTAACTGTAACTCCAACCAGTCCATCCATCGATGTGGGTACCCAGCAACAGTTCACCGCAACGGGCAATTTTTCAGACGGAACTGAGCAGGACATTTCGAACCTCGCTACATGGAGCTCCTCCGCGACGAATGTCGCGGGAGTGACGTCCAACAGCGGCCTCGCAACCGGCAAGAACCAGGGCACTACCACGATCACGGCGACCTTTGGATCAGCCAGTGCTCACGCCACACTCACGGTGACGCTCGCGAACTTAGTCTCTATCGGTGTTAAGCCAGAGGCCGCGACCATTGCTAAACAGACCACGCAGCAATTCACCGTGACCGGCACTTTTAGCGACGGGAGCACTCGCAATCTCACCAATCAAGTAACGTCGTGGACGTCATCCGCGACGGCAGTGGCAACAGTCGCCCCATCGGGACTGGTTTCGGGATTAACACCGGGATCGGCGACCATTACCGCCAACGTCGGTTCTGTGTCCGACTCCACACTTCTCACCGTGTCAAATGCCACGCTGAGTTCAATTGCCGTGGCGCCGTCAGGCGCTTCGCTGCAACCGAACGCCAAGCTGAACTTCACGGCGGTCGGCACTTTCAGCGATAGTTCGACACAAAACCTAACCGGCCAGGTCACTTGGTCTTCAGACAACACTGCGGCTGCAACGGTCAGTAACTTATCGGGCACCAAAGGAGTCGTGAAGGGCGTGGCGGCCGGGACGGCCAATATCATCGCGGCCATGTTGGGCGTAACAGGATCGTCGCCAGTAATAGTGACTTCTGCGGTCCTTACTTCAATCAAGGTCAGTACCACTGGTGCTCCTTTTACCGCGCCAGCGGGACAAGTTCAGTACATGGCAACTGGCACCTATAGCGATGGGTCGACCCAGAATCTCACGACGGCAGTAACCTGGATTAGCTCCAATCCGGCGGTAGCCACGATCACTCAAAACGGGCTTGCGACTGGGCAGGGCGCAGGTTCAACAACGATCACAGCGACACAGGACAGCGTTGTAGGCACAACTGAGTTGGCCGTTACTGCCTCGAAGTTGGTCTCGGTGTCGGTCACATCTCCCAATTCATCTTCAAAGCTCGCGTCCCAGACTTCGGTTCAATTGAAAGCGACGGGAACCTTCGAAGACGGAACGACACAAGACCTTACTGACTCGGCCACCTGGACGTCGAGCGACGCAACGGTCGCAACCGTGTCAAGCACCAACGGCGTGGTGCGTGGGGTGGCCCCCGGTACCGCGACAATCCGAGCTGTCTTTGGATCCGTCCCTGCCGGGACCATCAACCTGACCGTTACCAACGCCACACTCGCTACGATGGCTGTTACTCCACCCAGCGTTTCGATCACGCTCGGAAAGAGTCAGCAGTTCACGGCGACAGGTTCGTTCAACGACGGCAGCACCCAGGTACTGACGACGTTCGCGGATTGGAGCTCCAGCAACGCAGGTGTTGCCGTTGTAAGCAATTTCGGTCTCGCAACTTCCTCGGGGAAAGGAACCACAACCATAAAAGCCAACTACGCCCAGGGAAGCACAACAGCCAGTGGTACTGCAACATTGACCGTTAACTGATCAAAAAACGTCCTGAATGTTGAAGCCCGAAGTCGAACACTTCGGGCCTTTCTTTTGTCGATAAACGTTGAGTTGTTGGCGATGTGTCCTCATCGAGGCACCTTTCACACAATCACTTGCATCTATTTACCAGACATCTGAACCGGCAACCGTCCAGTAAATGCCAAGCGGTGGGTTTTGGCGCAAAAAAGGAATGGTCTGGTAATCTAAAAACTGGTTCCCGCGCGTGTGTCTAGCCTAAACAAGGCGTGTGCCTGGCAGTAGGGCTGGGGCAGAGCTGCACTGCAAATGACGCAACAAGCCGCAAAAATTCTGGAACTCTTCGCACTTGTTGGGACGATCTCGTGTCTCGTGTATTACGGCATTTGCCTTTGGAGCGCAATCCGCTTTCTGATCGATCGTCGTACGCGATCTGGGCGGTCGTTTCATCCGCCGGTCAGCATTTTGAAGCCTTTGAAGGGCATTGATCCGGAAATCTATCAGAGTTTTCGCAGCCATTGCGAGCAAGACTATCCGGATTACGAGATCATTTTTGGCGTGAGCGATTTGAAGGATCCGGCCGTTGAGTCGGTTCACAGACTTCAACGCGAGTTTCCTTCGCGGTGCATTCAGCTAGTGGTGTGCAAGCAAAATCTGGGCACAAATACCAAGATTAGCAACCTCGCCCAGATGATGTCGGCCTCGCGTTACGGACATTTAGTTGTAAACGATAGCGATATTCGTGTCGAACGAGATTATCTATCTCGCGTCGTGGGGCCGCTCTGCAGTCCAGACGTCGGAATGGTTACGTGCCTTTACCGCGGGATACCAGAAAAATCTCTTGGGTCACGCCTGGAATCCATCGGGATCAGTTCGGACTTTGCAGCTGCCGTATTGACCGCTCGGCAGATCGAAGGCGGCGTTCATTTTGGACTGGGATCGACGCTGGCATTTCGCCGCGCAGAGCTGGTTGCAATCGGAGGGTTCGAGTCAGTTGTTGAATATCTGGCAGACGATTACGAGATTGCGAACCGCATCGCTGCTTTGGGCCGAACGGTAGTGCTTTCCGAAGTCGTCGTCGACACATTTCTGCCGGCTTATTCGTTGCGCGAGTTTTACGATCACCAGTTGCGTTGGGCGCGCAGCGTTCGTGACTCGCGACGTTGGGGATATTTGGGCGTTGTTCTGACGTTCGGATTGCCATGGGCCTTTCTTTCGTTGTGCGCTGCCCGCGGCGCCCTTTGGGGTTGGGAACTGCTAGCGCTGGCCGTTATGTTTCGATTTCTCGTTGCGTTTGTTGCAGGCGTATTGGTGCTCGGAGATCGAAATTTGATTCGGCTGGCTTGGCTTATTCCTCTTCGGGATTTCGCGGCGCTGCTGGTTTGGATCGGGAGTTTTACCGGTCATACCGTGAGTTGGCGAGGGGAATACTTCGAATTGAAAGATGGCAGGCTTGCCAGAATCTAATAAGTCGTAAGCGTGGAAGGAAATCGAACAATGGCTCGCATCCTTGGCGACGGCTGCATAACGAGGTTGATTTCAAATGCGTAAGGTCTTAGTTACTGGAGGCGCGGGTTTCATTGGTAGCCATCTCTGCGAAGCGCTCTTGAAACGCGGTGACGAAGTATTTGTTCTGGACGACTTCTCCACTGGACGGCTCGACAATCTCGCGCAATCACAGGATCACGATCGCCTTCACATTGCGATTGGCTCAGTTCTTGATCTTGCGCGCCTGGAACCGTTGGTCCGCAATGCAGACATCGTGTTTCATCTGGCGGCAGTAGTTGGGGTGAAGAAGATCATCGACTCCCCGGTAGACACAATCGAGACCAATGTGCTCGGAAGTCACAATGTTCTTTCACTGGCCGCGCGTTTTCGCAAGCTTTCTTTTGTGGCATCGACGTCGGAGGTATATGGCAAAAGCGCAAAACATCCTTTTTCGGAAGACGATGACGTTGTTTACGGACCAACCACAAAGAGCCGCTGGGGCTACGCATGCTCAAAAGCGATTGATGAATTTCTAGCCCTTGCGAACCACGAGTCCCACGGGCTTCCAGTGGTTGTCGCGCGCTTTTTCAATACGACTGGCCCCCGTCAAACAGGCCGATACGGGATGGTCTTGCCACGGTTCGTCAATCAGGCTTTACGCGGGGAACCAATTACAGTTTTTGGGACAGGACTGCAAAGGCGCTGCTTTGCGGATGTTCGCGACGTTGTACGCGGAGCGCTGGGCCTGATCGAAGATCCCAGGGCTGTCGGCAACGTATTCAACATCGGCAATCCAGAAGAAGTTTCCATCTACCAACTTGCAGTGATGGTGAAGGAGATGACAGATAGCGATTCCGAGATTCGTCTCATTCCATATGACCAGGCCTACCAGCACGGTTTCGAGGATATGGACCGACGGGTGCCGAACATCTCCAAGATTGCACAACTCACGGGTTTCAAGCCGAAGTATCAATTGCGGGAAATCGTGAATCAGGTGATTGCAAGTCGCCGCGCGGAGCTGGAGACGGTTTCTGGAGTGCCGGTTACAGCTGTTCTCCAACCGCACTCTCTGCGGGCCGGTGCTGGGGACTGATTCGGCCGCCGCGTCCGAATCGATAGTTTTCGCCGCGCCAGCGAAACGTGCGACTGGTGAAGCTCGCAGTCCAAGTCAAAAAGCCCGAAAGATCACGTAGAGGATAGAGCCAACAGAATCTCACCGCGTTCTTGTCGTGCAATACTCCTCTGCCGACTGCGAGGCACTGGACGATTCGATTGACAACGGAAGCCGCAAGCAAGCTGTAGCCAAGAACTGGAAGGCCTGCTCCTAAGCCTGCCGCCAACCCCAATAAGCCAAAAGGCATGGCATAGGTTAACCCCGTGCCGATGTGCCCGAGAGGCCGCGAGTATCGGGTACTCTTCATCCAACGCAATTGGTCTCCGAAACTTTCACTCAAGGTGCGGGGCATCAGTACATGCCCAACGCCGGGTTGAGCCAGGGTGACGTCATATCCTGCTTTCCACACTTCGTGGCCTAAAACAAAATCGTCGGAGTAGTAATCCGCGGTAGAAGCAATTCCACCGATTTTTTGCAAAGCATCGCGCCTGACCGCCATCACCGCGCCCAACGCAAACCGCATGCCTTCAAGCATGTCGGCTACCAAAACCCCGGATGGCAACTCCACCGACATCCCCAGCGCTTCCAATCGTGACCAGAAATCGCCCGCTGGAATGCCGCGATAGAGACAGGTTACGAGGCCGGTTCGCGACTTCAACAGTGGTGGAATAACCTGACGAAGAAAAGTCGGGCCCACTAGAACATCGCTGTCACTGATGACAAGAAACGAATTCGGAGTTTCACGAATCATTATATCGAGCGAATAAACTTTCGCATTCGGCCAGGTAGGCGGTCCTGACAGAACGACTTTGCTCGATACATGAGGATACTTTCGGCGCACTTCCTGCGCGACCTGCAATGCTGCATTTTCGTTGTCCCTCGCCCCGATCAAAATTTCAAAATTCGGGTAATCTTGCTGGAAAAAGCTTTCAAGATTTTCGAATAGCCGCGGCTCCATCCCGTGTACTGGCTTCAATAACGTCACCGCGGGCAGCGACGCGAGATCAACTGGAATGGACGACTCTGATGCTTGTCTTTCGCGCCGGTAACGAACGACCGCAACCAGCACCAATGCGAGAAAGATAGTGGAGCTCACGGAACCGATGGCCGCAACGGTCAGCAAGAGTTTCCACACCAAACTGGTCACCATCAGGCTGGGCTGTGCGACTGGCATCGGATTCACATGGACACGTCAGAAACTAACTGTCTGTCAGCGACGATTCGTCAGAATGGATTTCCCGCCATTTTCCGCTAGTACAAAATATTCACGGCCTTCAAGGGGCTTAGGTTTTTCCTGGTCGGTCCAAAGATAGACACGTTGCGGACCATTCCACAGCTCAGCGAAGGAAGATGGCGTTTCGAACACTCGAGGTGCATCGGGGAATTTGGATCCATACCAAAGATTGCCCGTGGGCTCATGCAGAACACGTATCGGTTGGCCAGTGTAGAAGTTCAACGTGGATGCGTTTTCGTATTCCCCGTCGACCACGATGACATCCCCGGGTTCGTAACTGCGGTGAATTGCGTCGGCCAAATTCTTAGATGACAAGATCGGCGAAAACGTAACAAACGCCGAATGTACGCAGGTCAAGACGATGACCATCATCAGCGCCAAGGCCAAGTTCCCGGCTGCAGCCCGGTTGCGTCGCCGGAAATGCCAGTTGAGGGCTGTACCTGCAAGGAATGCGAACGAGAAGCCGAAAAGGGGGAGTCGAAACGCTCCCATCGCTTGTGGCGTAAGGTCTAAGACGTGACCGAACGACAGCGCGTAACTGTCCGGATTCTTTCGCAGCAAGTCAGCTAGGTCGGCGCCCGCTGCAGGAGTTTTCGCAAAAGCCAGAAGCGCAGATCCAACTGCGGACACGAGTACCCCAATCGCAAGGAGTACCAGCGATGAGGTCCGCCCTGCTTTCCGTTCGCCACTCTCGGGAGCTGACGACGTTTCCCGTTGTAGCCATCCGCCAACGAGGAGCGCCATCCCTGGTAGTCCGGGTATCGTGTAATATTCCTGGCGCGTTGAGAAGCTGAAGAACACTACGATGATGAGTGCCCATAACAGAAACACTAGGTTCGCCCGTTGACGACTCGTCAAGCCGCCGCGCAATTCCTTCCAACGTGCCGGCACATCCTTGATCGCCTGCGGCAGAAACGCACTCCATGGAACCAGCCACAAAATCAAGAGCGCCCAAAACAAGAGCAGCGGCACGGTGTCGTAATCGCGCGGAACGCGCTTGTTTAAATATCTCAAGAAGTGCTCGTTAACGAAGTAGAACCAGAGAAAGCCGCGCACCTCGCCCTGGCTGGGTGTTCGCAGCGCGGCCAGCACATGCCACGGCATAGCAACTATCAGAAACACGAGCGTGCTTGATATCAATTTCAGCTTTAGCAGGTGCCGCAGGTTGCCAGTCAGCAACAGATAAAGCCCGACAACACCCAATGGGAAGATCAGCCCGATCAAGCCTTTGGTTAAAACATTGAGTGCACATGTAATCGCGAATCCCCAGCAGACCCACCGCGATGGCTGCTTTTCCTCCAGCGATTTGAGGAAGCAGAGAAATCCGAGAGTGAGCCATAGCGCAACCAAGACCTCGGGAATCAGAAAACGCGTAAACAGGAACGGTCCGATCGAGGTCGCCAGGGCCAGAGCAGCATACAGTCCGCCGATGCCTCCGAACGAGAAAGCTCCCAGGCTATAGGTCGCGAGCAGCATAGCCAAGACCCCGAGCATTAGAGGCAGTCGGGTTGACCAATCGCTAACGCCAAACATTTTGTAGCTCAGCGCCACGCTCCAATACATTAGCGGCGCTTTCTCGAGGTAACGGATTCCGTTGGCGTGAAGGGTAACCCAATCGTGTCTCAAAACCATCTCTCTCGCGGCTTCTGCGTGAACCGAATCAGCGTCGTCCAACAATGGCGGGGTGAAAATACTCGTGAAGTAGATCGCTAGCCAAAACATAACAATGAGGACGATCGCCTTCGTGTGACTCGTTGAGGGACCAATGGCCAGTGTGGAATCGAGGGCTTGAGGTATGGCGGTGAGCGCTCCGGGCGCCGAGGCAGAATTCATGCGGAAAACCACGTACATTATAGCGTTTGGAATGCTGCAGACGTTACGATTGCGGGTTCGAACCAGGAAAAGTCTTCCGAGGTGAGGGATGAAAGTGCTTGTCACGGGTGGCGCCGGATACATCGGCAGTCACGCCGCAAGGCTATTGCGCGACCACGGTCACGAAATCCTCGTGTATGACAATCTTTCGACCGGGCATCGCCGCCTTGTTAAAGGATTTGAACTTATCGAAGCAGACCTCCTGAATCAATCGGTCCTCACATCCGCACTTCGAATGGTCGACGCAGTTATGCACTTTGCTGCGAACGCGTATGTGGGGGAATCGGTTCAGAATCCACGCAAATATTTCCGAAACAACGTTGAAGGCGGGCTCTCGCTCTTGAATGCTTGTCTCGACGCAAAGGTGAACAAGATCGTGTTCTCGTCGACCTGTGCCGTATATGGCGAGCCGTCTACGATTCCCATCGCGGAAAATTCTCCTCGCCAACCTGCGAATCCCTATGGTGTAACGAAACTGATGTTCGAATACGCGCTCGAGTCCTACGCATCAGCCTATGGCCTACGGTTCGCGGCTCTCAGATATTTCAACGCCGCCGGGGCAGATGAATCGGGAGAGATCGGAGAACTTCACGACCCCGAAACCCATCTGATCCCGCTCGCCCTCCAGGTAGCGGCTGGAGAGAAGCAGGCTCTGGAGATTTTTGGGACGGACTACCCTACCTCAGACGGTACCTGTGTTCGTGACTATATACATGTGTCTGACCTTGCCGATGCCCATGTCCTTGCTCTCGAGTATCTCGGGCGGCAAGACAGCTCTCTATTCGTGAATTTGGGCACAGGCGCAGGACATTCCATACACCAGGTCATTGAGACCATCGAAAAAGTAACCGGTCGCAAAGTTTCGACTCGAATTGCCTCACGGCGGGCGGGCGACCCACCCCGATTGGTAGCGGACCCGCGCCAGGCGCAAGCTATCTTGGGATGGAAAGCCACACGAAGTTTGTCAGACATTGTTTCAACAGCTTGGAAATGGATGCAAATGAACCACTAATGACGACGCACGACCTTGTGACGCTTGTCACAATCGCTTGTGATATCGATTGCTGTTCGGCCCTTGCAAACCACCTAATCTATGGTTTCGCAGCACGATGTGGGATCTGCCTTCAAGAGGAGTCACAACCGCATGGCCAACGAACCCGGCCGTTTAAGTGTTTCACCCGCTGATTGGCAGACAAAGCAGGTTTATGCGATGGCGGCCGTTTGCTTGGTAGTTGGGTTGGCGGTGGGCTATCTTATGCGAGGTTCTGGCGGCGCTCCGACAGGCGCCGGTATTCCGTCTTCAAAAACCGAGCAGGCTAACCCCCACGGCAAGATGCCCAGTCTCGAAGAAATGAAGCGCATGGCGGATAAACAGGCTGAGCCGCTCCTCGCTCAATTGAAGGCGAATCCGAACAGCGTTCCCATTCTCGTCCAGATTGGAGATGTCTATAAGTCGACACACCAGTTTCGGGAAGCCGCCAACTATTACCAGAAGTCTCTCGAGATCGATCCAAAAAACGTAGCGGTTCGTACGGACATGGCTTCCTGTATTTTCTATAGCGGTGATGCCGACGGTGCCCTGGCGCAGCTGGAACAGTCCCTGAAATACGATCCGAAGGATGCGAACACGCTGTTCAACATTGGAATGATCAAGTGGCGCGGAAAGAACGACGCAAAAGGCGCGCTGCTAGCATGGCAAGAACTGTTGGCCAAGAATCCGGATCTCGATACTCAAAAGAAAATGGCAGTGGAAAAGCTGATCGCCGACGCCAAAACCAAACGTGGCGGAAGCGAGTGACCAGAGCATAGGAGTGCCCAATATGAACGACACCGACCAAGCACAAACGGCTGACCAGTGGACTAGTGCCCAAGCCTATATTCTTGCTGTGATCTGTCTCTTGGTAGGCATTGCGGGCGGTTGGTTCGTTCGCGGATCGCAACATTCCACGCCCGGTGTACAGGCTGCGCAGACCACTCCAATGGGTATGGCGATTGGAACGGGATCGCAGGAAACGCCGATGGGAGCGCCCACGGCTGACCAGCTTCGGCTGATGGCTGACCAACAGGCGAAACCTTTGCTCGCCCAGCTAAAGTCGGACTCCAACAATCCCGCGTTGTTGAGCAACATTGGCAACATCTACTACGACACGCATGAATATCCGACCGCGATCGAATATTACCAGCGCGCTCTGAAACTGCAGCCTTCCAATACGGGGGTCCGCACGGACCTCGCTACCGCGCTTTGGTACACCGGCGATATCGATGGCGCGATCGGGGAATTCAACAAATCTCTATCGTACGAGCCCAACAAACCCAACACTCTTTTCAATCTTGGCATCGTCAAGTGGCAAGGCAAGATGGATATCGATGGCGCCGTTGCTGCGTGGCAGAAGCTTTTGGACAAGAATCCAAACTACGAAGCAAAAGACAAAGTGGTGGGGCTTATCGCGCAGGCGAAGAGGCATGTAGGAGTGAAACCGGGAACGGCCCGGAGTTCGCTGCCCCAATAGCCAGCTGAGCTTCCTGGTTACGTTGTACCGCTGTCGCGAAACGCGTGCCAAACCCCTCTTGCCAGGTCGGTCAGAAAGAAACAACCGGGTAAGAATGTGGCCCACAGAATCGGGTAGCGATACCGGACATCGTATTGAATGAAGTAGTAAATCGGCGGGAAGAGCACTAACCAGATCATCACGATGGCCGCCGCATTGCGGTGTGATCTCCAAAGCACCCACAAGCCGGGAATGCTCATCAAAGCAAGGACCCAAATAACCAGCATTTGCGCCGAAACATGCTGATCGCTGAACGGATTGCCCGTCGGTGTGGGAAACCAGAACGCTACGAAGCGCTGACCCGATAGTTTCAGGAACGGGCCGGGATTTTGGCGAATCCAGTCGAATGCTTCGCGGAGTCGCGCCTGATTGTATGCGTATTCACCCGAATCCCTGAGTTTTTCTGCCTCTGCAAGGCTTTCGTCGGGGTGAAGATTTCGAAAGCAATCTGCGTGAAAATTCTTCCAAAACCAGAACGGGGCGCAGGAGTTATTCGAGACGGCAAGTTCTAAGCCCAGGTTGTCGCGAATGAATACAAAATGACCGAAAACTTTGTAGTTCCGAATCAGCCAAGGGCTGATTACAAGCAAAGGGATAGCAGCCAATGCCAGCGTCTTCTCCCTTGAAATCTTCTTTTTCGAAAACCATGCCCAAATCAAGATCGCAATGAAAGCAAAAAGCGGCACCGGGTTTAGTAGAAATGTCATTCCCCAGATCAACCCCGATACAACACACAATGCCCATGATGGCGGCGCCTCAAGCATCAGATACGTGCAATACGATAACAACGCAATCATCAAGCCGACATAGAACGCTTCCCACATCGGCAAAAGGACGATCCCTGCAAACAAGAAGGCGATCGCTCCCAAGACTCCCGCCGAAAAACCCATTCCAAGTCTTTGAGACAGAAATGGCCAGAAGCTCAATTGGAGAGCGAGAAGAAGAGCGCCGGCCCATTGCACGGCATACGCACCATCAGCTTGATCACCGAATATTCTTATGATCAGGGCGATGGCGGCAGGGAATGCCGGAGCGACATGCGCTGACGGGCCAGTGTCCAGAAAGCGAAAAGGGTCGGAGAACGTGCCTTTTTTTGCTAAAGAACAACCGAGTTCAAGCGATTCGTAGCCGATTCCGCAAAGATGGCGAGTAGGATGACGTGGCTCGTAGTACCGAATCAGGGTCGCACAAAAGATAAGGATCGCGATTAACCATCGAGCCGACGTGCGTCGAGAGGCTGAGTTGGGTGATGCGGGTTGCTGGTTCATCACTCCTCATGCCCGGGTGAGGCAAAGCGCGCAGGGCAGCGCTATTCCACCGGGATTCTGTTGACGCGGCACTTATTCCTCGGCATAAGTGTTGTTGCACCAACCATATACGTTACAAGTTGCCTGCCGATGTGGCATTCGAACTGCTCAAGTAGCAATCGGGATACCGCCAATGAACAGCGAAGTCACCGTGGAAGCCCCCACTCATCCTGCACTCTTCCGCGTGCTCCTTGCGATTGCTCTCGCGTATTCATTGCTGGCCGGCCTAAGAACGATAACGGATTACGATCTGCCGTGGCAGTTGGCGACTGGTCGGTGGATATGGGCCCACGGTGCGATTCCCGACACGGATGTTTTCTCGTATACAGCTTCCGGTCAACCTTGGATCTATCCCGTCGCCTCATGCTTGTTGCTTTATGCCATTTTCATGATCGGCGGGTATGCGCTCCTATCGTGGTTGGGGGCCGTTACTTGTGTCACGACTGTTGCCTTGCTCCTTCGGCGCGGAGCATCGGCATCCGCCATGCTGGCAATTCTTGCGCTGCCTCGGATCGCTGCCCGGACGGGACCTCGCGCGGAGATGTTCACCGTTATTCTCTTTGCGGCGTTCCTCAGTCTTCTGTGGGAACAGTTTTCCTCGGGACGAGCCCGTCTGTGGTTACTGCCGATCCTGATGGTGGCATGGGTTAATTTGCATTTGGGCTTCGTCGCAGGCTTCGTACTGATCGGTGCTTACGTAGGATGTGAAGTCTTCGAGACGCTTATTTCATCCCAGCGTCGCCAGGCTGCTTTGGTACGCATGAAACGCGCATGGCCATGGTTGCTGTTAACCATCCCCGCCACGCTGCTTAACCCTTGGGGTTGGGGTATTTACACAGCGCTGGTTCGACAGAACGCAGCGATGGCGCAGCACGGGCAGTGGATTAATGAGTGGGCGAGTGTTCCCCTGAACTGGACCAATTTCGGGCCCCTGATTTCGTTGCGCGAAACGAACGGTATTTTCTTCCTGTTATTTGCCGTAGCCATTTCATGTGCACTAGTCGCCGCGGCCCGAAGGCAGCCGGGGGCGGCATTGTTGCTAATTGGTGCTGCCTACGTGGGCATGAAGCACGTTCGTTTCCAAGGACTTTTCGCGTGTGTCTTGATTGTGGTAGGGGGTTCGATTCTTTCCGGGGCGTGGAACGAGTGGTCAGCCAAGTCAGTCGATGCTCGTACCCGGCAAATCCTAATTGCGGGGGCGGCCGCGCTGACCTTCATCCTGGCCGTCACGCGCTCTGCGGACCTCGTTACGAATCGCCACTACTTGGGAAGCACGGATACGTCTAGATTCGGGGTTGGACTAAGCTGGTGGTTCCCCGAACGCGCTCTCACCTTTGTCGAGCAGCAAGCTCTGTCGCCTCAAATCTTCAATCACTACAACGTTGGCGGATTTCTCGTTTGGCGCCTGGGCCCTCGTTACCGGGATTACGTGGATGGCCGTGCCATACCTTTTGGTCCAGGCATCTTCGAAAAGCAAGATCGACTGCTATCGATTTCGCCAAGTGCTTCGGAGTGGCAATACGAGGTCGAACGTTATCAAATCAATACCGTTGTTCTTTCCCTTGCCCGCTACGATGGTGTCGCTACAGCTCTGCCAGTTTTCTGTAACAGCAGTGCTTGGTCGCCCGTCTATCTGGACGAAATTTCAGCAGTGTTTGTCCGTCGTTCCGAGCAGACGAAGACTCTCGTCGAGCAGCGGGCGCTAGATTGCGCGAAAGCGCCGGTCCTCGGACAGGTGAGCTCCAATTCGGCCACGGCCTTCAATCAGTGGGCGAACGCCGCTCTCGTGTTTCTGGTATTAGGGCGGCAAGACGAAGCGCTGGCGTCCAGCGATCGTGCTCTTCGCTTGTTTCCTGACAGCGCCAATCTTCACTTTCTGCGCGCCAAGATTTTTACCGCTCTTCGGATGCCAGGCCAAGCGGAGCTGGAATATCGCACCGCCCTGGCCCTCGAGCCGAATGACGTGACTTGGGCATCACTAGCCCAGCTTTACGAGTCGATGGGGGATGCAAAAAAGCAGGTCGAGGCAATGCAGAGGGCTGTCGAAACCTCTGCAAGGCCCCAT
>Ga0068857_100002183_pt1 | contig 15919 bp, 12 predicted proteins | sample KBSCornC72_FD_66591 | JGI IMG/M metagenome (GOLD analysis project Ga0068857, IMG submission 66591) | Corn rhizosphere microbial communities from Kellogg Biological Station, Michigan, USA - KBS Corn C7-2 | ecosystem: Host-associated > Plants > Roots > Rhizosphere > Soil ...
GTAATCGCCCATGCGCTTGATCCATTCGTCGGCTCGCGGGTCGATGGATTTTTCTTCGGCGGCAAAGCTCGGCAGCATCATCAACGCGAGTAACCCGACAATCGCGAGCGGCAGACAACGCCGTGAATCACCCGATAAATGGGAGAGAGTTTGTTGCTTCATAGTTTTGAGTAACTCCAATTTAATTGCAGCCCGCAGCCTGAGTTAATATCGCGCAGACATGCCCAAGTGCAACGCGGATGGGGAAAAGACCGTAGAATACGCGACCGACGGAAGCGGGACGTTAAACAGGAGTCGGAGCGAGGCGTCGGCGGGAAACGGAAGCGCCATCTTCGCTTTTCAACTTCCGAAAAACAATTGTAGATAAGACGGTAAGCGCGCCGAGGACACAAAAAGCCTGGTGAATGCCATGAATCATTTCAGGCGGGTTTGAACCAAAGCGGTCGGGAATGAAGAAGGCAGTGACTAAGGATGCAGAGGCCACGCCAAAGCTGATCGACATTTGTTGCATAGTACTCGCGATCGTGCTGGCGCTACTGGTCTCGTCTTCAGTGACATCAGCGTAAACGAGCGTGTTCATGCTCGTATATTGGAGAGACGTAAAGAAGCCGTACGTAAACATCTGAATGACAATAAGCCAAACCGGTGTTCGCAGGCCAATTGTTGCAAAAAGCAAAATCAACAAGCCCAGGATCACGGTATTTGAAATCAGCACACAACGGTAACCAAATCGCGCCAGAATGCCCGGCATTGTCGCCTTGAGGCTCATGGCTGCCAGCGCTTGCGGCATCATGAGAAGGCCAGATTGAACGGGCGAGAAGCCGAGGCCGACCTGGTAGAGCAATGGAAAAAGAAATGGGATACCACCGATCCCGATTCGGGTCACAAACCCGCCGATTACTGCAGCTCGAAATGTTCGCAGGCGCAACAAGGTCATGCGCAATAATGGAAATTGGGCATGAGCGGCATGGACACCATAACCCGTCAGCAGGAGCAGCGAAATCGCCAGGAGGCTGAGGATTTCAAACGTGCTCAGGGTATGCTCGCCAAATACTTCAAGGACGTAGGAAAGCAACGCGACGCCAGAGCCAAAGAGGATTAGCCCAACAATGTCCAACGGATTGGTGTTTTCCCGGCGGTAATCGGGAAGATTCTTATAGACGAGATACAGGCCGAGGAGGCCGATGGGGATGTTGATGAAGAAAATGACACGCCAATGAAAATATCCGACGATCAAACCGCCAACGAAAGGTCCAAGCATCGGACCCACCAGCCCAGGAATAGCGACGAACGTCATTGCGCGGATGAGTTCGGCCTTGGAAAAAGTTCGGACGATGGTCAACCTGCCGACCGGAACCATCATCGCGCCGCCACAGCCTTGAAGAATTCGGCAAGCGACAAGCAAATGAATGTTGCTGGAAATGCCACAGAGAAAAGAGCCGAGAGTGAAAAGTCCAATTGCGGAGGAAAACACAGCGCGCGTGCCGAATCGATCGGCGGCCCAGCCGCTAACAGGAATGAAAACGGCGAGGCTCAGCGTGTAACTCGACAAAACGGATTTCATGCTGAGTGGAACAACGCCAAGTGCACGGGCAATCGCTGGAACGGCGGTGTTGAGGACTGTCGTATCGAGCGATTCCATGAAGAACGCGAGCGCGACGAGCCAGGGCAAGAGGCGTTTGTTTGCTTCGCCTGGCGTAATGAAAGCCGCTTCCGTCGCGGCGTTGGTCCCGTTCATGTGAGAGTTTTCACCTCCATTATTTCACAATGCCACATCAAGAGGGAATTGAAATTGTGAAACATCGTTGCACCAAATTCGTGTTTTCGTGCGATGCTTGACTCGGAATTTCCGCCAGTTACTCTGCTTGGTATGAAGCGAATCCTAAAGGAAATTACCCAAATGTTCGTTTTCTCAGGTTTTGCGACAATAAATTTGTTCGGTTCTAATTGGCCTCAGTTTCGAGGGCCACAAGCTTGCGGGTTCGATACGAACGCGGCGGCACCTGTGACGTGGGACATCGAAAAAGGGGAAAATGTGCGCTGGAAGGCGACAGTACCCGGATTGGCGCACTCGTCGCCCATCATCTGGGGTGATCGTGTTTACGTGACTACCGCAGTGCGACCTGGGAAAGCGGAGTTAAAGGTCGGTCTTTATGGTGATATTCAATCGGCGGAGGACATTGATACGCACCAATGGCGGCTGCTCGCTTTCGAAAAAGGCTCTGGCAAGCTCGTTTGGGACAAGGAAGGCTACGAAGGAAAGCCGCGCACGAAACGCCACCCTAAATCGAGCCATTGCAGTTCGACGCCGGCGACGGATGGAACAAGGATCGTCGCGATATTCGGCTCCGAAGGATTGTTCTGTTTCGATACGGATGGAAAGGTCGTATGGAAGAAGGATCTCGGACCGATGGATTCAGCGTACTACGTGGTGCCGACCGCCCAGTGGGGTTTCGCTAGTTCACCCGTGATTTACGATAACAAGGTCGTGGTGCAGTGTGATGTATTAACGAATTCCTTTTTAGCGGTATATGACCTCACGGATGGCAAAGAACTCTGGAGGATACCGCGCAAAGACGTGCCAACATGGAGCACCCCAACTGTGGTGCGAGTTGGCGACCAAACTCAAATACTTTTGAATGGCTGGCACCACATCGGCGCTTACGATTTCGCGACTGGAAAGGAGATTTGGAAACTCGATGGTGGCGGAGATATTCCCGTTCCAACCCCAATTGTGGGAAATGGTCTTGCCTATTTCACCAGCGGACATGGGCGTTTTGGACCGATGCGTGGCATTCGGCTTGATGCTAAAGGCGACATCACACCGGAAGATGTGCCGAAGACCAATAGTTCAATTGCATGGGTTCACCCACGCAAGGGCAACTATATGCAGACGCCGATTCTAATTGGCGAGGAGCTTTTCGGCTGTGTTGATTGGGGCATATTTTCCAGCTTTGATGCTCGCACGGGGAACATAAATTTTAGTGAGCGCATTGGTTCGGGAAGCGAAGGGTTCACTGCCTCGCCGGTTTCAGACGGTCGCCATATTTACCTGACTAGCGAGGTCGGAAATGTCTATGTCGCTGACGCGGGCACAAAATTCTCGATTGTTTCCACCAATAAACTCGGCGAAACATGCATGGCATCACCCGCTGTCTGTGACGGAACACTCTACTTTCGCGCTCGTGAACATTTGATTGCCGTGGGGAAGTAATTGATTTCAGCGGTGTATTGACATGGATGAACGCAAGACAGTCGAACAGAACGTGAAACAAACTGATGCCATCAGCAAAGCCACTGCCGACCGCGGGCAAAGTTCATCACCCGAGACAGTATCTGCGGAACAAGTGACGAAACCAATCGGCGAACTAAGCGCGGACGAGCAAATGGCTCTCTATGAAAAGGAGCTGAAGGAAAATGACTGGGGTCATCAGCCGTGCTAGTTCTCGCAGCGGTTTTGCAGCTACTTTGACGCAATCGTTTTGACAAGCTGATACTCGAATTCCAGGCCGTTATAAAAATCCTTCACTGACATTCGCTCGTCTTTGCCGTGGATTCGCACGTCGTCGATATCTTCCGATGTTCCAGTGATACCGTATGTGGGAATTCCGATTTGCCGAAAGTAAAGCCCGTCAGTCGCTCCTGTTTCCATCATTGGCACGATAGGGAGCCCCGGCCAAACCGTGTCTTTCGCCTTGGTGATCGCGTTCATCACTTCGGGGGTCAGCGGAGATGGCGGACTTGGCTTGGCCGGCTTGAGCGGCGTAATTGTAATTTGGGGGTCATCAACGACGCGATTCAACGTCTTCAACACATCATCTGGCGACTCTCCTGGCATAATCCGGCAATTCACTATCGCCCGCGCCGTTTGCGGTAGGGCATTCTCTGCGTGTCCAGCTTCAAGCATGGTCGCGACAGCCGTGGTGTGGAGAAGAGCGTTGTAAGCCGGCGAGTCCAGGAGACCCTTTAGCGCGTTGTCATCCGGCGGCGTTTTTAAAATCCCCTTCATATCGGCCGCTATTTGACCAGTCTCGATGTCGGACATTTTTTCAAAATATCCGCGAGTGATTTCGCTGAGCTTTACCGGGAAATGATATTTTGACAGGCGCACAAGCGCTTCTGCCAGATGATAAATCGTATTGTCTTTGCCTGGCCTTGAGCTGTGACCGCCTGGTCCTTTGATTTCGAGTCGAAAGCTTTGATAGACCTTCTCCGCAGCTTGAACTGCATACAAGAGATGCTTCTCGCCTTTCTTTTGCAAGCCGCCAGCGTCGGCATTGAGACAAAACGTTCCGTTGACCAGGTCTCGGTGATTTTCCAACAGCCACTCGACGCCGTTGTACACCCCTTCCCCGCCCTCTTCACCTGCCGTTAATGCCAAAATCAAATCGCGATTGGGCTTAAAGTTCTCGCTCTTCAATCGCAACAAGGCCGCACTGAGAGTCGTTGCGCCGTCTTTATCGTCGGCAGTTCCTCGACCGTAGAAGAAGCCGTCCTTCTCGGTCAATTTGAATGGGTCAAGCGACCAGTCCTCTCGCTTTGCTTCGACGACGTCCAAATGCGCCAGTAACACAATGGGCGATTTCTCGCCGGTCCCGCGATAACAAACAATGAAGTTCTTATTTCTCTGCTCCGGCCCGATAACTTGAACATCCGCTTCTGGAAAACCGGCCCCGCGAAAGCGCCGAGCCAACAATTCCGCGGCCTTTGTTGTGTCCCCAGTCGAATGCGTTGTGTCAGTCTCAACCAGCTCTTTGTAAATTGCGCGGCCGAGTTGTTGATGCGGCGTCAGTTCAGCCGCATATAGAAAATTGACGACTCCAATGAATAACGTCCCGGCGAGTATTCGCTGCTTTTGCATGGAGCCTCGATGGGAACAAATTCCATCTCCTTGCGCAAGCTCGCGGCAAAAGCTGTTGACCGCGGTTGTTACAACATCGATATCAACCAACCGTTACAAACTTAATCGGCCATCGACTTCGGTTACTTCCTCGGAGCGCTTAACTCCGAAAGGCAGAAGCATCGTGACCATCAGAGCGACGCTAACAAAACTGAAAACCGCACAGGCGATCGTGAAGGATTTACGATTACTAATTTGTTGCTCGAGAATCAATCTTAGCTCACGCGCATCGTTTTGGTTGATGGGAGCGATGTTTGACTGAGAAGGTGTGCGCAGGCTGGAAAGTGCCGTGCGCAATCGCCCGTTTTCTTTGGGAACCGAAGTTAATATGAAAAGGAGAAAGGCACATTGAATCATCAATAAGACCACAAGCACCGGCTTCATCAATATCCGCCTCAATAGTTCCATACTTCTGGTTTTAAGGTTTCAACGTTCAAAGGGTTATCCCCAACGTCCGACACCGCTAGGCACAGGCGCGCAGGGTAAAAATACCATAAACTGCGAGCCGTGGTCTTCCTCGCTGGCAACCTCAATCCAACCCGTGTGCTGTTTGACCAGGCCACGAACTGTTGCCAATCCCAGCCCAGTGGCTTTCCCGGCGCCTTTCGTTGTGAAGAAAGGCTCAAAGATTTTTTCTTGAATATCTGGCGCCATACCGCAGCCAGTGTCTGAAACTGTGATTCGAGCATAGGTTCCGGGCCTGGCATCCTCATGTCGTTGGGCGCGCGCCTCGTCAACAATGACCACTTCCGTCCCAATAGCGAGTGTTCCACCCTCCGGCATCGCATCTCGCGCATTGAGTGCCAGATTTCTTATGATTTGCTCCAGCAATGCAGGATCACCCATCACTGGCAGCAGCGCATTGGAGAAATCCTTTACTATATTGATCCTATTGCCCAGCACTCTGCCGAGGTTTGCGGTAAATTTATCGAGCAGGTTGTTCAAATCAAGTGCCTGCGGCCGCATTGGATGACGCCGCACTAACGCGAGCAATTGCCGCGTCAATGCCGATGCTGAACCGGCAGTCGCGCCAATGCGTTTTAGTGGTTCTGCCGAGGCTTCATCCTGGGTCTTCTGTGCCAGAATGTAGGCGTCCCGTTCAATCGCGGTAATCAACTTGCTGAAATTGTCTGCGACGCCGCCGGCGAGTTGCAGCGTTATTTCCCACTTCTGCGCTTCTAACAGTTGCTTCTGAAGTTGACGTTGGGCGGTTACGTCACTCGTAAGCACGAGCCTTGCCGGGCAGCCGCCATAGACCAGGTCCTGCACAGCCATTTCCACTTCGATGACGGAGCCATCCTTTTTGCAATGCCGAGTCAACTTCCTCGGCGGCAGGTCGAGGCTCGCCTTGCCAGCCTCGGCAATAAATGCTTCGACTTCTTCGGCAAGGCAAATGTCTTTAGCCGTCAAGTCCCTGAATTCAGTATTTGTATATCCGTAGTGGCGAAGAGTCGCTCGATTGAACGCCAGGAACTTGAATGTATCGAGAGCGAAGATCCACATTGGTTGCGGATTTTCGTCAAACAGAAATCGATATTGCTCTTTGGACTTTCTGAGCTCTTCCTCGCCTTGTTTGCGCAACGAAATTTCACGCTGCAGTTCTTCGTTGGCCTTATCCAGATCTCCAGTACGAGCTTTGACCTCTGATTCCAATCCCGTGCGCAGCTTTTTCTCTTCTTGTTCCAACCGGATGCGTTCCTTGAAGAGAGTCTCGATATGGACCATGCCGATCAATAACAGCACGGGAATCATAAAGTTAAGAAGGTCCAAAGTTAAGTTCGAGTCCAAACCGAAAGGTTGCCACGCCCGGACCAACATCAGGGCGGCCAAAGAAGTAAATACAGCGACCAGCACCCATCCGACTTTCTGCGTTCCAAATACACGGCTAAGCCGAAACGCATAGGGCGGAATAACGCACGCCAAAAGACCAAGAATGACGCTATGAACAACCGAAAAACTCATGATTTACAGCCGAGGTCAGTCCGATGTCTCTAAATGAAGCAACTTCTGTTATTTCCCAGGACAATCTGCCTCTCGACTCCGTCGGCGAGTATCGAGGCAGCACTTTTTACGACCGTCGGCATTGTATGCCATTAAGCAGTTGTCAGGCCATGCCTCCCAGGGTTTTTGGCAAGCTGCCGGGACTTTAGTTCGCCGGGCTTTGCCCGTGCAGGACTTATGGAAACAGTCAGAAGTTCGAGTTCCAGTGCTTCTTCATACTGGGATTGGTTGGTTGAATTGCCACAAATGCGCCGTCGCCAAACTGCGATAGGGCGAAAACACTTTCATTAATCGCCGCACGGAGTCGATATTCGGCCTTTCCTCGAGTTTGAGTAGAGATTGCAGTCCGCTCGAAACCCCTGTATCTCCCAGTGGCACGCAATCGGCGAATCCTAATGATCGCATCATGATGTAATTCACTGCCCAGGGGCCCAGCCCGTGCACGTTGAGCAGTGTTCGTTCTGCGCGCGTCGCCGATGCTTTCCGGAGTCGGGACACATCGAGTTTTCCATCTGCCACGAGCTTCGCAATTCCCAGCACGTAATTCGCCTTCTGACGCGAAAATTGCAGCTTTAGCAACTCCGCTTGAGAAATCCCTGCGACGGCTTCCGCCGTTGGCGGAGCATACAATTCGCTTCCGACCGAATGTCCGCATCTTTCAATCAACCTGCGTCGCATCGACGCCGCGAATGGAAAATTGATCTGCTGGCCAATTACAGACCACATCAGGCCATCGAAAACCGAGTGTGTTTGAGTGATCCGCATTTCTTCCCGCCCGGCTGTCATCCGCGCCAGTCCAAGACGTTTTGCCAGCCTGACAAATCCCGATGCGTCTTGCTGCAGCCCCAACAGCCTTAGAACTGTTTCATGCGCATCGACTCCCCTGCCCCGCGGAAATTCTGCACTGATTGATCCCGCCGATAACTTCATCCTCAGCAACGCTGGTTTGCCTGACCATTCGACTCCCGCTGCATAGTCGTCTCCTTCCAAACGTTCGCTGACGCTATGCTTGTCGCGACTTAGTGCACGCCGCAAATAATTCAGCGGATATCCTATAGGCAGTTCGATTTCAAATTCGCTGGCCGCAGGCAATTCGCGATATACCGACGGAGTGAGGCCATTGAGCTTTCGAAAATTCTCATGGAACGCTGACAGCGCCTCAAAGCCAACATCATATGCGACAGAAGAAATTCTGGCATTGGCGGTGAGCAACCGTTCTTTCGCATGCTCCAATCGTGCCCGCAAAAGCAAATCTGCGGGTGTGGAATGATAATGGTGCCGGAAAAGTTCGAACAACCGCGTTGCGCCATAGCCCGACCTCCGCACGAGTGCTCGGGTATCGGCAAATGATGCCGGATTGCATCGCATCTCTTCGACGAGCGCTTCGATTGACTCCAATACCGGGTCCGCGCCACGGGCAAAATCATCGGGATGACATTTCTTGCACGGCCGCAAACCGGCGTCGCGCGCCGCTTCAACATTCGGAAAGAACCGCACATTCTTTTGCTTCGGTTTTCGGGCGCTGCACGACGGCAGACAATAAATGCCGGTCGTCAAAACCCCGGTGAAGAATCGGCCGTTGTATTGCGGATCGCTCGCCAAAAGCGCCGAATACATTTTCGCCTCCGACAAACGCGCAGGACGGTCACTTGCGACCGTTGCATGATTCGCGCCATTTGATTCTGTTTCGGCCAATGCCATAACAATCTCACTTTACGGGCGAATTGACCTCTTGTCGTTCGGATTTCTCCGCTCCAATTTCTCGATGCTGCCAATTCGGCGCTGGATGCGTCGTGATAGGCGCGCGTCATCAATTTGAATCCACTGCGCTCATTGGCGCGAATCGTGAGAAAATATAATCAGCGTCTTGTTTGGCGCGAGTGCGCAACTCCGACGGGGACGAAGCGCGCAGAATGTATCCGAATCCATTTGTCGTGACTACCCAGGTAATTCCGTAAATTTCGTGTCCCTGGAAGAAGCCCAACGTCTCAAATTGCCAGCCAGTTGCTCCATTCCGTTGAATGATTCCTTCGCTAAGAATACGCCATGGATTATTTGCCCGCCGTTCGCTCTCCTTAAACCAATCAACCAAACGAAACTGAGATATAGAGGCAGCCGGCCCCAAATTTGTCGCCATCACCATTGCAGTAATCGGTCCAGGTTCGGCAAATCCTACTACGGCAAAAGGACCGAACTTTTTCGAATCCACCTGAATCCATGGCCGTTCAGGCGAGTGAATTACAAATTGCTCGGTTGGGAATTTGAGTATCCTGGAGCGGGCAATCCTCTGCGCGGTTCGTATTCCGCCGTCGATACCGCCAACCAGCATCGGAATAAGGAACAGCCCAAGGACGCCGCAGATCCAGAGCGTCGCAATGGCCATGCCTCGTCCGTGCGCTTTTCTGGGATTCTTGCTTTTGTGGCGTTGTGGCTGTTTGTCATTGGAATAATCACAGCGGGGACGGGTCATCGATATAAAATCTCCGAAAGCGGTGTTCCCTCCTCGGGCTCCAACGTAATGACATTTTCACCCTGCCACACCAACTCGATGGCATTCAGGTGGGGCGCGGTGTCCTCAGCGCGCCTGTTCTCCTGGTTCCCAGCGCACTGGTTTACTACAGGCGCGAGACTCTGTGGCGACGATTTCCATTTCATCTCCCGGCTCGGAGCATGTCGAATGGAAAAATAATGTTTCCCGATCTCTGCGGCCAATGGCAGATCGAACAATATACCGCAATGTTCGGGCAACAATTGTGGCTGGCTCTTGATCGTATACGAATACTCGAGGATATCCCCAACCGCGACGTCTTCGAGCAGAAGAAGCAGCGTTATCCCGCCATCAATGATGAATCCCTCCAGACCAACCTCACGCCGCAGAAACTGGATTTTCTCCAATGACAAGTGCTCTCTTTCAACACCTCCTCGTCGCGTTTTGATTGAGTGCAATATCACCGAATCCGTCTTCGGCGCGAATTCCATCCGCCATTGCGAATGCTGTTGCACAGCCGGGATTGTTTCTAAACGCAGTGCGTGGTGAACATACAGCTCGCGAAGTTCGGCATGCGCCTGCTTTACTAACATCAAAGGCGTCACTGCTCTCCTCACCTTCGCCGTGAACTCGGGTTTGTAGTTGTTGATGGTTACCCAATCGGGCATTGGGCCCGTTCGAACATGCCCCCTTGCAAGCGTCAACAAATCCCGGTTCTCGGATGGCGTTGCCTCCATACAAGGGTGCCGTTCATATCAGCAAGTCAATCGAAATTCAAGAACACAAAACTCCTCGCAAACGAATCGGTATCTCTTCATCCTTTTCAAATGCAAAACAGGGTCAAGGTTGCTTTCGCGATTTTGCTGATACTGATTTTCGCCATTGCCGCATGGTTCCTTTTGCAACCGCGTGAGCCCCAATATCAAGGCAGGAGCTTGAGCTCCTGGCTTGACGAATATAATCGAGCAGGCACGTGGGACGTTGAACCGGCATCAACAGCAATCCGCGCCATGGGCACTAATTGCCTGCCGTTCCTGTTCGCCCACATAAAGCACAATCCATCGCGTCTTACCGTGAAGCTTATTGTCCTTGCGAGCAAACAGCGATTTTTGAGATTGCCATTTTATGGCACAGAGCGTTACCGCTCCGCTTCAATCGTTGCTCTGCGCGCATTAGGTCCGCAAGCCTCGCCGCTTTGCCCTGAGCTGCTGGACCTTACGAAAAATCCGGACGCGTTTTGGTGGGCTAACATGTCTCTCCTCGCGATCGGGACCAATTCGATTCCTTTCCTGGAGCTGGCCTGCCAAAACACCAACCGAGCGGGTTCCGAAGCGGTCTTGATGATCGCGAAGCTGAAAACGCAGCCACCGCCGCACTTTTCCTGGGGTTCGACGAAAGCACTTCTCAACGGCAAACCTGTCTTAGGATTAGGCTACGCGGTTAGTTCGGAAGAGGTGGCTGAGATTGCAAACATGCTGGAGCACCCTTCGCCGGCGGTTCGACGAGCCAGTGCGGATGCGCTTGCCCGTTATACCCACCCCGCTTACACGAACGCCTTGAAATCAGCGGTGCCGCTCCTGATAAAAGCGTGCGGTGACACCAATGACACCGTCAGAACATCGGCTGCCACGACCTTGAAATTGATTGCTCCCGGCGCCGCGACCCGAGCGGGGATCAAATAGCCATATCTGGCGAAGTCGTTGTTGCTGCCGTTCTCCAGCGCGTCTGAGCAGTACGCCCTGGGAACGATTTCCACCACCGATGTCTCTCTCTAGGAAGGCTCGGTCCAGTGGTTTGCCAATTTCCGGCGCCAAATGTCCCCAAACTTTGCCCTTACCACGACACTCTTTCTGTTTGATAGTCAGGCCCAAAAATGCGACGAAACTCCTATTCTGTCACACCATCCGACCTGTCCGCCACGTCCGACTCGTCTGATCTTTTTAACCTGCAACTGACTACCTTCCAGCCTTTCGTATTTCAATTAACTTTAACGTTACCGGTAACCTACGGTAACTCACGGTAACCCACGGCCACCAAAATTTTTCGCTTTTTCGAGACCTTGAAACCAACAACCCCACATGACATACATGCCCTCCACGCGTAATGAAATAGAGCATAAGCACGGGCTCTTGTTCGACAGTTTAATCGCACCTCGGCACGCGCTTGACTCCGCAGTCGATTCCAGATGTACTTGAAATGTCCTCCCGACGAGAATCGAAGGCATTTGCAGGCATATTATGAGTGAGAAGTATTTGACCGAACTGCCCTGGAAAATGTTGGCAACCAAGCACGGAGTAAAAGATACCAATTTGCAAAAAGCCCTGGCGGCGTATAGCAAATTGGTTCCCGCAAAAGTGCCTAAAATGGCGCTCGATGCGCTGAAGGATATCACGGAGTTGGTCGTCAAGTGTAAGAAAGGAAATTCGGCTAAGGAAGAGGTCGTCGATTACCTGGATGAGATCATCAAGGAGGTAAAGAAAATCACGGCAGGCCTCGAGAAAAGAGCGGGCTCCAGTGAAACAAGTCAGCTAAACAAATCGGGAGACAGCAAACCTCCAATTGCCCCACCCACACTGCCGGCGAAGGAGGCCGAAGAGGACGAAGACGAAGAAGAAGCGAAGGAGGCTGCAGAATTCAAAAAAGATTTGAAGAAACAGATGGTCGCCGCGCTGGGTCAGGTAAAGTTGCGAACGCCGGACCCTAAAGATGACAAGCCAAAGCCGCAAATGCAGTTCATGGCGTATTTGGCCGGTGACGCTTGCGCTGTGATTGTGGCGCGCAAGGTCGGCAATGGAACAAAGAAGCTGCTCCCCGACATCATTGGCGGTGTTACCGGCGGAAAATTCATCAGCGGTGAATGCATTTTCGAAAAGAATGTGCATACGTTTGTGCTGGACCAGGTGCCAGGGGGATTACGCGCGAAGCTCGAGAAGGCGCTGCAACTGGAAACGGGTACCAAATGTAAAGCGCGCGTCCGTAGCTTCGATGGCAAATCGGTGGAGGAATCTGATGGCGATGACACCGTGTCAATTGGCGCGCAAAAACCGCCGCCCGCACCGCCCGGTCCTCCGGCCAACGATGATGCGATCAAATTCAAGGAAAGGCTGGCCACGCTGTTGCCGCAGATCAAAGCTAAACCACAAGCAAAGGTGGGCGCCGGCACAAAAGATGAAAAGGCGTTAAATGTGGTTGCTGCCGAAGCGGGTGCGTTTGCAAACAAGAATGACTTCGTTAAAGCCAATCAACTCCTGGATGCGATAGAGGCAGTTCTCAAACAAGGATCTGTTCCGACCGCACCTCCAAAGCCGCAAGACAAGACACCGACGTCCGATACTACTTCAACAAAGCAGATTAAGCTGTCCACTTATCTGACTGGCCGTTCGAATTTGCGAGCGGCGCGAGAAAACAGCGAGAAAGAATTGAAAAAGCTGCAACAAGCCATCCTCACGAAAGCCGCAGACGAACCGTTTTTTAAAGAAGTCGAAGCGAAATCGCAAAAACTCTTCGAATATCTCGCGCCCATTGACGAGTCGCTCGTGAATAAACTGGACGAGGCAGGTCGCTGCACGGATGCCGAGGAACAGGTCGAATTAAACAAGAGGTTGCGAGAACTGATTCAGAAACAACTTGGAGTACTTCGGAGCCATCCGCTGGGCTCGTTTATGGAAAATAATCCGTTCGGCAAATTCGCCGTCCGACAACCGTTGGAGGTGACACTGTCCGCGCTGGACCAACAACTTAGCTAGCCATGCCACTCAATTTAATCGAAATCAAATCGTTGATTGGCGCTCTCGGCGTCAAAATTCCAGACGACATTCTGCAGCAAAAAGCCAAAGCCGAAGAGTTCGAGGAGCGACAGGAGAAGATCTCCGCTCGAGCCAGCGGCAAGGCCGCGGAATGGTATTTAAAAGCCAAATACAACACTGCTTTCAAGGCGGCGGAAGAAGCCGCGGGCAAGAAACAATTCGACGCGGCGCTAAAGCAACTCGACGAATGCGAACGTTTGTTGAAAGAACCAGATCTTGCACCGGAAGTTGTTGCGGCATTGAAGCAATTGGAAGAGCGGAAGAAGGCGTGCGAAGCGGAGATTGCCCGGGTGAAAGCATTAGAAAGCCAGATTGGTGGGGAGGTGAAGGCTGGTTTGGAGGCTGTTTCCACGGCACTGAAGGATTTCGACGCTAAAACCGCCGAAAAGCACATCGTGGAAATCGAAAAATCGGTGAAAGCTTATGCCGAAAAGAAAGCTGCCGAAGAGGCAGCTTTGCTGGCAGCTCGGGCACGGATCGATGAACTCAAAAAGAAAGTCGCAAAAGAACTCCAGGAAGCGGATGCCACAATCAAAGCAATCGGAGAGCCGACACTCGCCGCGCCTGAGGAACAGAAACTCGAAGCATTGACGAAGAAGCAAACAGCCGCCATCGGAGTTTCGGACCCTGAGCAACAGGAGAAGGATTTAGCAACGCTGGTTACAGAGATCGACACGCTCAAAAAAGACGCAGCCGCAGCCAAGCTGAAAGCCGATCAACTCAATGCGACCAAACTGCGCGTGACGCAAAAATTGGCCACGGTGGACACAGCCTTGACTGACCTTCAGAACGTCGTCAGTAGCATTAAGGAAAAAGCGCTGAAGGATGTGGTTACATCCTCCATCACGCCGCTGACGCAGGAGCGGACAAGAATTGGAACTTTGACGGTGCCGGGGGACCAGGAAACGGCGTTGTCAAAGCTGGAGACCGACATTGCCAAAGTAAAGAAAGAGGCTGACGCCAGAGTACTTTGGGACAATTGGCTCAAGGACACATGGGAAAAGTGGGCGAAAGCAGCAAAAGACTGGATTGGAGTAATCAAAGAACAGGCTGCAAAGAATACACTGCAAGGGCAACTCGACGCTGTCGTGCAGGAACAAGCGGGTTTTCTCACGAGCAATCGATTGGGCGACATGGAAAAAACCTCGTTTCCCAAAGTGGAAAAAATTTACGAGGCCGCAAATCGAATAAGTGGGCACAGCCCCGAGGTGGACCTGGATCTTCACAAATTACGCAACCTCGTCATCGCCGTTAGAGACGGAGTGCCTGATGATTCCGTCACACAGCCAATCACCCAGACCTTCGATGGGTTGTTCAACGAGAAGAAGCAAACATGGCCTGGTGGAAGTAATGCGACGGCAATGATTGCTGCCATGAACAATTTCGACACGCGTATCGCCAACCTTCGAAAAGATACTGAAGACGCCCGAGGAGATTTTGTCGGCGGTGATCTTGCGTCTCGAGCCAAAGAGATCAAAAGAATATCGGAGACGATGGCGGAGATCGACAAAATGCTGTCCGAATGTGAAAAACAAGATTGGAAGCAAATAGCCAAGCTCCCGCCCGAAGAAAGCGCTCCTTTGCTGAAAATGAAAGCGGACTTTGAAGCCGCGCGAAAGACCTACAAGAGTCTGCAACCACGCGTGAAAAAGCTGCTTCCCTACGCAAAAAGGAATTCCAAATCGCAACCACAAGAAGTTGGAAAGGAAGTAGTGACGGTTGGCAAAGAGGTTTCGGCGATGCTCGACCAGGTCATGAGACGCACCATGAAAATGGCAATTAAGAAGGATGGGACTGCCAACGTCGATAAAATGATCGCTGAGATGCCCGACCACGTGGACGATCCAAATGACGTTGCGATGTGCAAGGCATTAATCGAGGCGCGGTTCGGCGTCAAAATTGAGATTGGTGAAGATTTCAATGCCCGGTCCCTGCCGCGAATCGGGAAAATGCTCGCCCGAGTTCCGGAATGGCAGGCGAAACAGACAAAGAAAGGACCAGGCGGCGCCGCGGCGGAAAAGAGCCTCAAAACATTTACGTACCAGACCGAACCGCTCGCGAAAGGAAACTACTACAGCAGCAGCCGCAAGACCATTGCGCTTCAAAATATAACTGAAAAGGGCAGCAACGATGAGCATCGGCTGGTTTCAGATTCCGGCAAAGTGGTCAAGACGAGTTATTTCGATTTCACCACGCTTCACGAAATCGGACATGCCGTTGATGACCGAATCAAATTCATGAGCGGCCGAATGGAGAAGGATGGCTTCGGGAAATGGAAAAAAGAAACATTTGAATCCGTGCGCGATGCTTTCCTGCCCGGGCTCGTTACGGATTTAACTGGCGGGACCAAAAAGGCTCAAGCGGCCGATTTGGAAGCAATGCTGACGGATCTGCTCAAAACCGGCAGCTGTAAGAAGCCTGCAAACGCTACTGACACGCTGGGCTCCTTGTTCGACGAATGGGACCAAATCCAAAACCACGCCGTCGTGGTAAAATGCAAGAAGGGTCTTTATACGAAGTCAGATCCATGGGACAAGGGTAAGAGTCATGCCGAGGCCGTTGAAGTGGGCGGCCGCGTGTACCATGAGGCTTACGACAATGATTGGTACAGCTATGCCATCGCTGATCGCGCCGCGACCGGTATGACCACCTACCAATGGCGTGCGCCTGGCGAATGGTTCGCCGAGCTTTATGCCATGTATTATCTGAACAAACTGGGCCGTT
>Ga0068857_100002184_pt1 | contig 15915 bp, 13 predicted proteins | sample KBSCornC72_FD_66591 | JGI IMG/M metagenome (GOLD analysis project Ga0068857, IMG submission 66591) | Corn rhizosphere microbial communities from Kellogg Biological Station, Michigan, USA - KBS Corn C7-2 | ecosystem: Host-associated > Plants > Roots > Rhizosphere > Soil ...
TTATGTCGAAATGCCGGATTTTGTATTGCCGTTCGCTGGCAGCCAGCTGAATTTCGGCGTTCGCAAGAACGAATTTTCGAAGAATGGCTGCGACTTCAAAATGCAGGCGCACACGAAGCGTATTGCTGTTCCAGAGTACAGCAACTCGCACTCGACGGCACAGGAAAGCAACATGTTTCGGAATTTTGCGGAACAGCTTCAATCCGGGCAGTTGAACGAGCGATGGCAGGAAATGGCGTTGAAAACACAAGAGGTTGTGAGCGCCTGTTTGCAATCCGCCCGTGAAGAGCAGGTCATCCAAATTTGAAGCGTTCAGGGAGCGGTTCAAAATAAAGTCGTGCTCAGTAAAGATCGATTGGTGATATTGGAACTCAACGGCTATGGAATACGAAGCAGTTATCGGCCTTGAGACACACGTTCAACTTAAGACGAAGTCAAAGATGTGGTGCGGATGCGCGAATGAATTTGGCGCATCGCCCAACACAAATGTCTGCCCGATTTGTCTTGGATTGCCGGGCGTGCTGCCGGTTGCGAACGAGGAAGCGTTGCGACTGACGACGCTGACCGGTCTCCTGTTGAACTGCTCGATACCAGGCTACGCGAAGTTTGACCGGAAGAATTACTTCTATCCGGACATGCCCAAGAACTATCAGATCACGCAATACGACAAACCTTCAACAGCGAATGGATACGTTGATTTCGAATTCGGCGGCGGAATTTCTCGCGTGCGAATTACGCGAGCGCATCTCGAAGAGGACGTTGGCAAAAATTTTCATTTTGAGAGGCAAAGCGGGGTCGATTTCAATCGCGCGGGTGTTCCGTTGATGGAAATCGTTTCCGAGCCGGACATTACGAGTGCCGATATGGCATACGAATACCTCAACGCGCTCAAAGACATCCTGGTTTACGGCGGGGTGAGTGATTGCGACATGGAGAAGGGAATGGTTCGCTGCGATGTGAATGTGAGCGTCAGGCCAAAAGGGGAAAAAGCGCTTGGAGCAAAAATCGAGATTAAAAACATGAACAGCTTCAGCGGCGTCAGGAAGGCGCTGGAATATGAAATTCCGCGCCAGATTGAAGTGGTCAAAAAAGGCGGAAAGCTGATTCAATCAACTCGGCGATGGGATGATGTGAGCGAAATTACTGAGGAGATGCGGACCAAGGAACACGCGCACGACTACCGTTATTTTCCCGATCCCGATTTAATGCCATTCGAACCGACAGAGCCGTGGCTTAAAGAAGTCTCAGCTCGCGTCGTCGAATTGCCTTTGGCGCGGAAGCAACGCTTCATTCGCGATTATCAATTACCAGCCTCCGACGCGCAGGCGTTTGTCTGGGATCTACCGTTGGGTAACTACTTTGAGGGCGTCGCGCGACAGGCTAAGAATCCGAAATCCGTTGCCAATTGGGTCATCAACAACTTGCGAGCCAAAATGACGGAATCAGTCTCGACATTAGCAGAACTGAAATTCAAACCCGAGGCGATTCTCGAGCTAGTTGGCTTGGTCGAGAACAAAACGATCAGCAGCTCGTCGGCTCAACTAGTCTTCGCGGAAATGTTTCAGACGGGAAGGAGTCCGGCCGCAATTGTGCAAGACCGAGGATTCGCGCAAGTCAGCGATACGGCGGCACTCGAGAGATTTTGTGACGAAGTCATCGCTGCGAATCCAGGGCCAGTCGCGGATTTCAAAGCGGGCAAAGCAGCGGCCCTGAATTTTCTAAAAGGCCAGGTCATGAAATTAAGCAAAGGAAAGGCGAATCTGGCTGTAGCGGGTGAGATATTAGAACGAAAGCTGAAAGGTTAACTCAATCCCACCGGGTGTCCAACTCCGGCATGAACAGGAGCCGGTCTGCGAACCCCCTGCGGAATTCGGCGCAGCCGAGGCCGTCCTTTCGGAGGCGGTAAACGAAGAAGCGGTTTCGCAACTCCCGCATTCAAGCTGATGCTCAATCCGACAATTCCCGTATAGGCAGCAAGTTCGCTGTACAGGTTTCCAAAAACAAAGAAGAAGAAAATTACTTTGACGATAAAGTAAGCCAGCAAAAAGTTATTCAGCTTCGCATAAGCAGGATTGCCGTGACGATAATTCCTGTAGAGGACGCGCGCTGAAGCCCCGAGAAACCATAAGAAGCCAATCACACCGGCAATCCCGAATGGAACGATTACGGACAAAGGACCATTGTGAAAATCAGATACCAAATCGACTCCAGTTTCGGATGTTTGCGCAAGACCCGACCTCGGATCCACATTGATCAGCGACTGCAACTCTCTCGCGCTAAAGCCGAGGCCCTTTCCAAGCCACAGATATTGGGGAATTTGCGGTATCACATTTTTCCAAATGTTTATGCGCCACTCGCTGGAAGCTTCAGCATCGGCCCGCGCGATCGGATCGACAGGCAATGGCAGAACACTCAGAGTGCGCTGCATGTTCAAAGGAAGCTCTCGGACAAAACCAACGAGCAACGCGCCAACGAGAACGAGCGACAATGTGAAAATTGGAAGCAGGCGAGTCCGCATCAGGCCTTCGACACAAAAAAGAATTGAGAATAGCAGCATAATCTCAAGCACCCTCCCGCGGAAACCGCCGAGCAAACTCAGACCGACGAGACCTAGAAACAGCAGCAATTGAACGATGCGTCGTACTCGGAAGATCTCGCCAATGCCATAACGGGCAAGTATCGCGTAATAGGCGCCGGCAGCCGCCGTCGCCAGGCCACCAAAACGACTAATGAGTGCTGTAGGTCCGACGGGGCTGTCGATTATCGAATGAAGACCGTGCGTGGTGACTGGAAAGAGCAAGTAAATGAAATACAAACTTTCAGGAAGTATCGAACCCAATTCGCCAATGGCCGCGACAGCAGAGCCCAGAAAGAAAAGCAACACGCAACGTGTTGCATACCTTGGGTCCATTGGCCGGCTGATGAGCGCGAAATAACCTATGATGGCGGTCAAAATAAGCAGATACCTTTTGCCTCCATACGTCTGGCCGCCGAAAGCCGCTACGCCAAAGCCGCCTCTTAATGCGGCAGTCGCGAGAACCACAGTGAGCAGAAACAGCAGCGGGCGCGTCACATTCGGTACACTGAGAAACCGTTGCCGTCGATTTAGGATAAATTGAAGAATTGCCAGTGACAGGCCGAGCCATGCCATCACCATCCACAGATCCGGGCGACCCGGGAGAAAGTACAAGTAAGCGCTCAAGTTCCAAGTCACAATCAGCAAGCCATGATGCCAACGTAGCAGCAAAGGCAGAGCTAACAGGAACAGAATTGGTAAAACGCCAAAATAGGTCGAAATGTTGTAAAGCGGGTTGCCTTCCTGAGCGATAATGTAGCCCAGAAAAATGGCCAGTGGGAGGCATATGCTGTAGATCAGGAGGGACCGAAGCAAAGAGGATGCGCTGCCCATGGCTTAGAGCGGGTTCAGGAAAATGCTTCCAACATCGGCTGCTCAGGTTCAGCCGTTTCCGTTTCGGCAACCGGCTCTGGACGTCCATTCAGGCTTACACTTATTCCGAGGAGGCCCGTAAACGTATAAAAGTCCGAATAGAAAGAACCGAAAATAGCGACGAAAATAACCAATTTTACGATGAACAACCCCCAGAGAAATGTATTAATCCGTTGAAGCTGCGGATCTCCGTTATGATAGTTCCGATAAAGATACCGGCCTGCCGCAACAAGGAACCAGACGAAACCTATCACCCCCCAAATGCCAAGCGGGATGATGAGTGAAAGCGGTCCGCTGTGGTAATCACCCGTTATTGAGATAGCATCGGCAGTAATTGCACCACTACTTTGAGTTGTCTCCATATATAGTTCATTGGGATCCAGATGATATCCCTTTCCCATGAAAAGGTATTTTGGAACCTGCGGGAGAACCTGCTTCCAAATGTCCAATCGCCATTCAGTACTGGAATCGGCACTTTGCTTCACAAACGGATCTATTTTGACGGGTAAGAAGCTTATTGTTCTTTGTATAACCCATGGAAGTTTATCTGTGTTGGGCAACAGTATCGCTCCTCCAAAAAGCATAAATCCCAGTAAAAAAGGAAGGAACCGGGTTCGATGAAGACCCTCGAGAAAAAACAGCACACAGAAAGTTACGGCGAATCCAATCATGATGCCGCGAAAACCCGAGGCCGCGAAACAGAACAGGGCACTTACTAAGCACAAAATCCTCCAGGGCCTGGATACATCCAATGCTCCCTTAATGCCATAGCGAGCCATGATCCAATAGAAGAGGGCCGTGCCTGCGAGCGGCAGGCCATTGAGACGGAAAATTCCCGGGTTTAAAGCATAATCAGATCTCGCCTGATCTATCGCATTGCCGACCGGGAAAAAATAAAAGAGCGGATAAAAGGCTGGACCCAATGCGTACACAATGTTAGGGATCAAACCCGTCAAGCCAGGAAGAAAAAACATTGCGACGTAGAGCCCCGCTTTCTCTGGAGCAATCCGTTGGCTCGTAAATGCGAAATATCCTGCGACCGCCATGAAAAGATAAACGTAGTTTCTACCGCCATATTGCGAGGAACCGAATGAGCGCAATCCAATTCCGCCTGTCAGGCAGGCCGTCAACACTACCATTGCCGTCAGATACAAAAGCGGATTTACCAACGAGGGAATGTAGATGAACCGTAAATCCGGGGCCACGGCGCGATTGAGCACCGCAAAAAGCACACTCGCGGCAGCCGCAAGAATCCAAAGCTGGGGCTGGCCGGGCAGCACGACTGGGGCGACGCATGCATTCCAACTCAGTACCAGGATAGGGTGATGCCATTTCATTAACACCGGTACCGCCAACACGAACATCACGAACACGATGACTGCCATGCTCCCTGATTCCATCGGTTCCGCCAGGAAATAGCCGAGCAGCACTGCCAAAGGCAGGCACAACGCCATGATGAGATGAGCGCGGGGAATCTTTATCGCGGTGTTCGCCATGATTCAGCCCATAGTAGAACAAATTTCGCGCCTTATCGCAACGTTTTTCTGGCCGCAATCCTTTGAAGGGCGTGACTAAAAGTGGGTGGTGCCCTTATGCGGCGCGCTCCGGTAGGGCGAGTGCATTTAACATATTTTTGCGGCCGCATAATCCAATCCAAGGAAGCCATTCGGCAGACGAACTAAAGGTACGGCGATTATATCCTTGTGTTCTGTCGGGGTTGTGGGGACCGGGTCTTTTTCAATTGCAGAACGTGGCTTCGAATGATTGTCCGACACAGAACTCGGCGCCGGCTGTTTTTCAATGAGACTGGCCGCCACAGCTTTGTCTCCGTAAATCCGCTGGAGATGTTCACGAGTGATGCGATCACTTTCTTCGGGAGACCGGAGTAGTTTGAATCGACTTCGATTTCGTTTCTCGTAAAACGCCATGAGACGCTTGTATCGTCGATTAAACTCAGCTTGGAATAAGGTCAATTCAAGCACGAATACATCGGGATGGTTAGTCCTTTTAGGTAAGGTGTAGGTTGCGGATTTGGAAGCCACCTGTGCTTCAGTGCCGTCGAATGGAATCGGTTTGCTTTCGGTCACAAAGTGATTCTATTTGAAGCCTAATTTCAGAGAGGTTTCCAATGTCGCTAAATTCCGTTCGATGTAACGCGAGTATGCGATGGATGTTCTTGCGCACGTCCTTGACCTGGGTTGTATCAGGACGCTAATTTTCGACAATGCCTGATTTCGGCTGGATTGCCATAGCGCTTCGCAAGCGAGCATCTCTTCTCCTAATACTCTTCATGGCAGCGGCAATTCGCATTTGCTCGATGCCACGTGAACATGAAATTCGCGACATGGACGAGATTGGTTACGCAAGCGGCGGCCTTCTTATGTGGGAGGGGATGTTGCCTGGTTGGCGGGCCGCCCCCGCAGCACCACAAACCTGGACTGGTTGGTTTTGGATCGCAACACGGTCCGGCTGGAACCTTTTAAAACAACCGCATAGCATTCCCGGACCTCTCAAAGCATTTACAGCAATAGATCAAGCACTCTTCGACACATACGCAGATATTGGGCCACTCAGGCAGGTGCTGATTTGGATATCGCTAGGGATCGCCCTAGGCGGAGTCATCGCGGCTTACCGACTGGGATTAAAATACGGCGGAGAATCGGGCGGAGTGCTCCTCGGCGTCCTTGTCGCGTTGCTACCCATTTATGTAGAGTTCGCGGGAATGTCTAGGTCCTATAGTGACGCCTGGATGTTCGCGATAAGTTCCATATGTTGCGCTACGACTCTAAAAAGACTGGCAGTTTCCTGGTTCGCAGGAATTCTTTTTGGTCTCGCAGTTGCTTCCCGGATTGACATGGTAGCCTTGGCCCCAATAGTAATTTGGGCGCTCTGGGACAACCTGGATGTTAAGGAGTTTTTCGCCACGGGACTGCGGACCGCATTCACCTCGGCGTTGACTATCATCGTTGCGGCACCCTGGTTGACCATATCTTTCGTCGGAACACTGCGCATAATTGTAATGGCGCGTGTAATGGGCTATTTAAATGCTGAATCGCCGCGCCTCACGACACTCAAGGATTTGACTTGGGAGCAAGGACTCGGGCCGCTTTTAATTGCCGCGGCGGTCGGAATATTTATATCCGCAGAACGTCAGTCTAAGAAATGGACCCTGGGCGGACTAACGTTGTTGATAGTATCAACTATGTTCTTTGGCCACTATCAAGTGATGCGTTACCATGGGGCGGCGTTGATTGCTATTGTAACGTTTGCTTCAGTCAGCGTCGGACCGATCCTGAACCGAATTCCCAGATGGCCGGGGCTGGGAATCGCCGTCTGCTTGTTAATTTTACCTGCCGTCCAGTCGTTACGTACGGCCATGCAGCAACGGTCACTTTCTTACATTGACGATTCAACTGAATGGATCGAAAAGCATGTGCCGCCCGCGACAATTGTCTATGTCCAAGGTCAATTCGCCTGTAAAACCGTTTTACCCACCGCCGAAGCTGCCGACGCCATTTGGAAAGAAGTAGCGAATGAGAAAGCATGGCGCGCAAAACTGGAAGATGGATTCCAGCGATTTTCCCTATCTTCCGATCAGTTCCCAAGAGGCATGTCGGAGGATAATCTCTGCCTTGATCGAGCAATTCATCGGCGCTGGTTCATCCTGGGTGGCGGGTCGCAAGCGCGGCCACGATACGATTTGCGACTGTTTGATGTCAGCAAGACTTTTGGCCTTCACGGCAGCGAAATTGCCCAAATATTTGAGCGGACCGGTGGGGTGTTAATCTGGAGAACTGCGGAGCGTGGCATGCCATCCCCTGATCTTGGCAAACCGTTCATAAAATGGGTGAATACTCATGAGAACGGAACGCTCTTATATCTTTCCGACGATGTGCGCGGAAACCTTTTAGATTTCCATATCTCGGGGGCCGACTCGCGATCGCCTCCCGAGCACCAGCCCAAAAACTAAGGCGGCTTGAGCGGCTTGCCCTCGATTTAATTCCTTCAGGTTGGTTGCATGGCAAAAGAAGAAAAACGTTACGTCGGTTGAGCGCTTTTCCAAGCCGCGATGTAATTGGTGGCTCTCCGAAAATATTCGTGGTTCTCGTAGTAGCTCAAGATTGGGATTTCCTTGCCGGACAGGGTAATTCGCCGGAGGCTAAAGCCGACGTCGGTAAAGAATTCCCCAAAATCACGGAAGTAGGTGCGGGAATTAATATTGCTGCAACCGCACTCGAAGGACAGAGCGCTTATTTTCCTAGCAGCTAGAGCCTGTCGCGCGCCGAAGCCCATATAGATCGTCACCCTGACCACATTCGCTTGATATTTCAAACAGAGAAAGGAGTGTCGGACAACGTAATCGGCAGCGCCGGTACGTAATGTGATGGACGAGATCAAAACGAACTTTTTCGTGCAACCGGCGAGCAAGTGGAAGGTCAACAAGATCCTAAGCCTCGCGTTCCTTGCGGCACGTTTTGTACACACCCAAGTGTCTCAAATGAGTTGGCCAAGCCCTCCTCGGTCGCGACCGTAAAAAATGGCCCAAATAGTATGTTAGATCGGAACCGCTGGTCTAATCGGATTTCCACTTACATTAAGTTTTTCGTGGCCGTGATCGCATGAAACCAGCCAATACGGTTTCCAAGTAGAGCTGCGAATGAGCTGAGGGCAATATTTAGAATTCGGAAAGGTATTTGTTTGCGAGATATTAGATCGGCAGAGGTCAAGAACGTCTCAATTCGAATCTTGGTCACCGGCAAGACCGCTAGCATTCGTTCAATCTCGCTCCTAGTGTAAGCCTTGGTTCCGGAGCTTTCCATATAATTCCACAAGGCCCAGCGCACACTTTTCCATGGACGACCCCGCAGAGCGGCGTTTTTGAGCCAACACCGATACGCGCAAAAAGATTGCCGGTTATAAAGCATGATTTTGACTTCTCCACCGGGGCGAACGACTCGGATCAACTCGGCGATCGCTTTTTCAGTATCGGGCGTGTGATGAAGAACTCCCCACGAGTAACCGAGATCGAAGCTATTCGACTGAAAAGGAAGATTCTCTGCGTCGGCAACCTTTAGGAATTCAGGCTGGGACAATTGATATACTCCGATCCGATGGCTCAAATTGTCCAGTGCTTCTTCCGTGAGATCAACGCCTGATGATATTGCACCGGCGCGCAGCCACTGAATAAAATCCGTGCCCGCTCCAAATCCCACTTCAAGCACCCGTTTTCCATTCCAACGGGTGAATTGTGCAAAAGAATGAATGAATGGCTGGTCCGCATAGCGCCACTGTTCAATTTGCTCGAAATAATCCCGAGTAAACTTCTCCGCGCGAGCATATTGGGTTTCGCAACTTTGGCGATTCCAGAATGCTTTAACCTCGCTTTTTAGTTCCGTGGATTCCAACACCATACAGTGTGGCCACAATACCAATGAAGCGCCTGACTAAACAAGGCAAATCGGCTCGCCGTAAAACCGAAGGACGGATTAGCATTTTCAGATTTCGCGAATGTGCAGGGTCTGCCAATATTGAGACTTAATTTGCGTTGATATATGACTTTGAAAAATGCCAGACCGTTCTCCCCGGCTGAGCGGGTCGCAATCGCGCTGGTGGGCGCTGTGATCTGCACCAGCGTGTTCTCTATTTACATCTCGAAAAACGCACAGTGGGACTTCCAGATCTACTATTCCTCGGCATTGCTTCATCAGTCCGGGATCAGTCCATATGTTAGCAGTAATTTCCAAACTTTAGTGGGAGAGACACAGCTTTACTACACCTATCCTCCGTTTACTCTGTATCTTTTTTACCCGTTCGCAATGTTGTCGCTTCCGGCGGCCAAGGCTATTTATTTGACCTTAAAAATTGTTGCCCTCGCGGTGCTCGTCATGCTTTGGATGCGCACCTTTCGGCTTTCAAAGGATAAATGGCTTTTTCTCTTTTTTGTGTTCTTTGCGTTTAGCGGAGCTGTGATTCACGACATGAGAACCGGGAACATCTGCATGTTCGAACAGTTGGTAATCGCACTGGGAACGTACTGGTATTCGAGAGGACGGATCGGCCTGGCCGCAGCCGCTATAACTTTGGCAGCGGGTCTGAAACTTGGGCCGATTCTGTTGCTGGGAATCCTTGTTAGCAGCGGACGTAAGCGCGAAATCCTTTATGCTGCCGGGTTTGGCCTGTTATTCGCGGCGGTTATCGGAATCACTGCAATGGTTTCGCCGGTCTTATTTTCTGATTTTCGCCACGCCATCGGGATACTCCAGGAGCGAGGTCAGGGAAACCCTGCAACCTGGCCGCTAATCAGCGAGGGCGTGGATGCCTTGCAGGAGACAGCACGAATCCGCCTGCCTCAAGTCACCAAAACCGCTATTTTCGGCGCCATCGTGGTTATGGCGGCTGGAGTGTCGCTACTCAGTCTTAGGCGCTTCGTGATTCGGGAACACCCCGAGGCGCGACTGTGGAGAATCTGTCTCATTATTCTTTTGTATGCCGTAGTACTGCCGCGTTTCAAGAATTATACGTATATTCTGCTGGTTGGGCCATCCTTCTACGTTCTTAGCTCGTCTCGATTGCCCCGGCCCCTCATTCTGGCTTGTGCGATCGTCATGATGTTTACTTACACCAATTACCTGGAACTCGGGCGCGTGTTGCTGCCGTTTTTCTGGACCATCCGCGAGTACTATTCGCTCATCATGGCCTGGCTCCTTTGGGGGCTTTGCTGTTATTCCATAGCAAAGTGGGGGCGGGACGGAACTTTGCCTTTACACAGCACCAAAGAAGCCGAACGAAAAAGAGCTACAGCGGTCCTTGAAGCTGAGCACAGACTTACCGCAGGTTGATAGCATCGGCACTCATTCGCAAAAAGGTGTATTCGGCTGAAACATTGAGTGCTTTCGAGCAGAATGATGATTCGCCAATCTCATGACAATGCGCGTCCACCCGAAGAACCCTTGGATTAGCAATCCAAAAACCGCTCGCCTATTGATTTTCTTCACTCGCCACCATGTGCCGGTGCTAACGCGGCTGTATATGTATTACCTCGGTTGCGACATAGGCCGCGCTTTGCCCAAAAGCGTTTTCTTGCCCCATCCTCTAGGAATCGTTGTCCACGGCGCGGCAGAGATTGGCGAAAACATTGTGATCGGACACCAAGTGACTATCGGCGGTCGCGACCTCATGACTGAAGCGGTCCCCCGAATCGAGGATGGCGTTTATATAGGCGCTGGGGCCAAAATTTTAGGGCAGGTTCGTATCGGTCGTGGTGCCACAATCGGTGCTAACGCCGTCGTAACCAAGGATGTTCCTGCTGCGGCCATCGTAGTAGGTGCCAACCGAATCTTGAACAAGCGCAGCCCTTACGCATTGGACTAAGTGTTCGAAATGAAAGCGCTCTTCAATTGCGATTGGCCTTTTATGCTGGCACGCGGCGGGGCGCAAGTTCAGATAGAGTACACCATGAAAGCTTTGGCTCACATCGGTGTGGAAGCGGACCATCTCCAATGGTGGAACTCGCAACAGACTGGCGACATATTGCATCAGGTCGGACTGATTCCGCAGCATCTAATACGACTTGCTCAAGCCAACGGTTGGAGAGTGGCAAATACTGTGCTCTTTACCGAGACTTGCAACCGTTCCCGTTGGTCATTGCTCCTACGCGCTTTCCTCATTCGGCCAACGTTGTCAATTCCACTGCCCTTCGCGCTGCGAGCATCTCTGCATTGGCAGACATACCATTTGACCGACCAAATGATCGTTGGCCTTCAGGCTGAAAGAGATCTCCTTCTGGACGTCTATGGGGTCGCTCCGGAAAAGGTATCCGTGGTGCCTTTGGGTCTCAGCGAGACTTTCCTCAATGCCGGGCCGCCCTTGCGAACCGAAGAACATCTCATTTGCACAGGGCGAATCATTGAGTCAAAGAATTCCGTGGAACTTGCCCAACTGGCCCTCGTTGCTAAAGTGCCTATTTTGTTCGTCGGCAAAGCCGCTGATCCGTCTGGTCAGTACTGGCACAAATTTCGTTCACTTATCGATGGGAAGTACGTAAAATATCGCGATTACGTTGCAGGCGAATCAGCCGTGGCCGAATTACTTCGACAGGCACGCGGATATGTTCTGATGAGCCAGTATGAAAACTGGTGTCTCGCGGCGCACGAAGCCGCTGCTTGCGGCTTGCCTCTGTTGCTTCCCGATCAACGTTGGTCGCGCGAGCGGTTTGGAAACCAAGCGCTTTATTGGCCCCGAGGGCGAAATAAAGCCGCAGGCATAGCCGCATTGCAATCGTTTTGGGAGCAATGCCCGAAATTGCCTCCGCCCAAAATCCAATTTTTTAGCTGGATCGACGTTGCGGAGCAGTTGCGAGATGTCTATTCCCGGATTTTGCGCTGACGGCATGTTCCTACAGCAACTCGCGATAGATCTCAATATGCCTCTCGGCTACAATCTTCGGATAAAATCTCTCCCGAGCCCGCAGTTTGGCCCGAGCCGCCATTTCACGAGCGGCAAGCACATCGCCTAAGACTTTTGCAACACTTGCTCGCATACTCTCCGGATCGTTCGGATCGCAGAAGATTCCCGTTTTGCCTTCCTCGATCAAATCCGGCACGCCACCCACTTTCGACGCGACGACAGGCACGCCGGCCGCCATGCCTTCGAGTACAACCATCGGACAATTATCCTCGAGCGAAGGCAAAATAATCATTGAAGCATTCTGAAAATATTCCTTTAACTTCTCGCGACCTGCAAATCCGGAGTGGGCACACCATAGTCGCTGCCCAATCAGGTTAAGAAATTCGTCATCATAATTTCGGCCGGATGACGCCTGCCCCAGAAATATGAGTTTGAACTTCGCCTTTTCCGCAAGCGGATCGAGCGCCCGGATAAAGGCATTCTGGTTTTTCCGCGTGCATACAAAGCCTACACATAAAATTATCGGCGTAGTTTCAGGTGGCGGCGGTGGATTGAGTTCGAAAAAAGATGAGTCCACCGCATTTGGCACGACCCAAGCGCGCCGCGCGAGGTCGCTAACCGCTTCCCGCGTATAATTGGTGATGCAGACAACACCTCCTGCTCGAGGCACTGTCCAGCCTTCGAGTCGGGCTGCGAGCCACTCATATGATAACAGCCTCGGCTTGTTCACCTGCTCGATCAACCTCATGTTCCCGTGAATCGTCATTACATTCGGGAACCCGCTGAGCACTGCGCTGATAGAGCAATACTCTTCTGTCCCTTGCCCATGCACGATATCGGGCTGAATTTGCTTCAACTTTTTTCGGACTGCCCAGATACAGCCTGCGAACAAAGTTCGCATCCATCCGATCTTCGGAACGCGAACGCTATGAAAATAGATGTTCGGGGCTAACTTCTCCGGCGACTGCATTGTCACACGGGTGCAAGAAATGACGTGTATCTCGGGCTCTCCGATCTGCGCAAAGCCTTGCAACAAAGCTTCTGGCGCCGTGCCGAAATAGGGCTTAGCGCATCCGTAATCCTTATTTGGAACCCGATTGTCTGTCGTTATAAAAGCAACTTTCACCTTGCTCCTTCGTATCCGATCCGGCAGGCGAAATTGCTCTCTGCCGCAACAATGGGTTCTCGCTTTTTGGTGTTGAACATTAGCTTGTCAAAAACGTCAGGCTAAATAACCACTGTTGTTCCGTCCACCCGAAAGCCGAGGCCGATTTGGTCTCAGGAATCCACCAATTCACGAATCCAATATTCCATCAATCGACTGTTCCTTGCCTGTGCTTGCCAAACTCTGTAAGTAGTTCGTCGCCAAATGGCACAAAAGCCTCTGACAGTTCTGTGGATTTCCGATTACCCGCTTGAATGGATGCCCGATCCGCCTCTCGAATTGCGCTTGTCCCCCAAGCGCCATCCGGCTACTTGGATGATGGTTCTCCTCGCGGAGCTTGAGAAAAACCCAGATTTACGCCTGCACGTTGTGGCCATGCGTCATCGCATCGACAAAAGTTTTTCCTTCGAGCGCAACGGCGTGACCTTTCATGTTCTCAAAGCACAACCGTGGACACGTTTGGCAACGCTCTTTTATCGGGACACATTGTTGATCTCGCGACTATGCCGCAAAATCAACCCCGACCTGGTCCACGCGTGGGGCATGGAAAAGGCCGCTGGAGCCATAGCTTGCCGCCTTGGCTATTCCTATGTAATGACCGTTCAGGGTCTATATGGCTGGTACAAGGAGAAGATTCCTTTGGGTGCGTATTACACTTTTATCGAGCGATTGGAGCGCGTCTATTTGCCACGCGCACCCGTCGTGACGACTGAATCAAATTTTGCCGTCAAATTCCTCAAGGAGCGCTATCCAGACCTCTGTGTCGTTCAGGCGGAACATGCGCCCAATCGCGCCTTTTCCCAGATAATTCGCACGCCCGAGACGAATCCGTTTCACTTTATCACTGTTGGCGGGCTCGGACATCGTAAAGGGACAGATTTGCTGTTTAACGCCTTGAATGTACTAATACCTGAACTTTCCTTCAAGTTGACAATTCTCACGAATCCAGCGCCGGAATATATCTCGTCATTGCGTTCAAGCCTGCCCGAAAACTTTTGGAAGCGCGTAGAATTCAAGTATCAACTATTGCCGCATGAAGTGGCCCGCGAGCTTAGCAGTCCGACGATGCTACTCCTGCCCACGCGCGTTGATACGAGCCCGAACGCTGTAAAGGAAGCCGTCGTTGCGGGTGTGCCAGTAATTGCTTCGGATATTGGCGGCATTCCCGACTACGTATTTCCCCAAAAAAACGGCTTGCTAGCAGCCCCCGGAAACCTGGCAGATTTCTGCGAGGCAATCCGTCGTGCCTGCAGTCACCCCCTTTTTAGCAAGGGCAAAGTGGACCCCGAGATTCTGTCGCGAACTCGCGATTATCTCTCACCCGAACGCATGGCAAAGAACTTTCTTGGAGCGTATGAAGCCGCTCTTGCAAAGTCGCGAACTGGCCACGGAAACTGAATGTAATCGAATCGCCTTGTCTTCGATGGTTTCACTGGAAAAACTGCAAACGTGCCTACGCCACAAATCTCGGTGTTAATGCCGACCTGGAACGCCGAGCCGTTTTTGGCGGAGGCGGTCGAAAGCGTCCTTGCGCAGACCTTCAGAGATTATGAACTCCTCATTATTGACGGTGGTAGCACCGATCGGACATTGGAGATTTTATCGCACTACAGCGATTCCCGAGTTCGTATCATCCAGGCGCCGGCTCCCGGTATTTTGGCGGCGTTGAACTTTGGGCTCGAACAGGCACGAGGAACCTGGATTGCCCGGCAGGATGCTGATGATATCAGTTATCCAGGCCGATTCGAAATTCAATGGAAGGCGCTGGATCGAGCAAACGCCATTTTTGCCCATACGGATTATGAGTTGATCGGAGAGGGAAGTAACACGATGGGACGAAGCCGGTTCGCGCGAACCCGGGCATTTCTGGCCCTTCGGCTTTGTTTCATGAATGGAATTGTCCATAGCTCCGTAATGTTCAAGAAAGCGGCGGCTCTCGCGGTCGGCGGATACCGTGAAAAACAGGCCGAGGATTTTGCGCTTTGGGGGCGTTTTGTAGAAACCGGGCGCTGCATTGGGATTCCACAAAAACTGCTGAAATTCAGAATGCACGCTGTATCGGCTTCCGTTCGCCATCGTGAGGCGATGCAGACAATCGCGCGGGAAATCGCCATTGGCCACTGCCAAAGATTTATGCAACTCCCCAGAAACGAAGCAGAGCGAGCTTACACTGTGCTCGTAAACCGTGACAGGTCTCGCAAAGACTGGCTCTGGCTTCTGAGCCACTGCGTTCCTCGATTAAGATGGAAAAGCGCGGAGATGCATGCCTGGCTCGGGCTACAAAGCGTGAAAACGTTTGCGCGGATTTAAAGCTGCTTCGAAAGAATGGTTACCGCTTTCGTTTTTGCAAGGCAGTGTCACAAATTCCAATCAATCGATCCGCGAAATCCACCCACGTATTCTTTTTAGCGCCACGTTCATACGCTGCTCGCCCCATCCTTTCATTCAATTCCGGATTGGTCGCCACTTTAATCATCGCTTCAGCGATGTGATCTACGTCCCGGTTGCGAACGATCAATCCCTGAACGCCGTCTTCTACGAGTGTCGTAGCCCCGCTCTGATGCGTGGCAATGATTGGCAACCCTGCTCCCATCGCCTCGATGATTGCTTTCGCAAAACCTTCTTCATTCGACGGAAATACGAATGCGGTGGACTCCCGCAAAACTCTGGCCAATTCTGTAACCGGAATACCTTCATAATGGGTATAGGTGCCGGCCCACCGTTCACGCTCTTTTCTGAAATCGGGAAAATGGCTCCCTACCAAAACCAGTTCGGCGTCTTTCAGTGTCTTTCGCACTTTCTCAAATGCGCGGAGAAGGTACTGCTGGCCTTTTCTCAAACAAATGCCGCCAACACAGACAAACCTGGGCGTTTTGGGCACACTTGTTCGAGGAGT
>Ga0068857_100002193_pt1 | contig 15892 bp, 14 predicted proteins | sample KBSCornC72_FD_66591 | JGI IMG/M metagenome (GOLD analysis project Ga0068857, IMG submission 66591) | Corn rhizosphere microbial communities from Kellogg Biological Station, Michigan, USA - KBS Corn C7-2 | ecosystem: Host-associated > Plants > Roots > Rhizosphere > Soil ...
TGGCCATACCACCCGCAGCAAGTATCACAGCCAGCCATTGTCCTGCCACCATTGAGCCAAGCATCGGAAACCCTTCTTCACCCAGTATTGTTAAATTAATTCCGGAGGAAAGAGCTGTGATGACTGCAACAAAATAGATCAGTAGTGTTAATCCAAAAGCAATAAATGTTGAAAGAAGATAAGTTTTTACCGGCGTCTCTACCTCCTCTGCATACGTAGTTGTGTTATCCCAACCAATAAAGTTCCACATCACTGTATACAGCCCCATGCCCAATGAAGAAAAGCCCAGACCTTTCAATGAAAGCGAAGGAATTTGAAACGGGTGTGAATGATTTAAAAGATTGATGGCAAAAACAATAAGGAATGGCAACACCACGGTAACCGTCAGTATCATTGAGATCCTTCCAACAGGAACGATGCCCAAAATATTCAAGCCTGCACCTGTCCAAATAATAGCGAGACAGATCGGGATCTTGTATTGCGCGACCTCCGGAAAAAGAAATGAAGCGTATTCAACAAAAAGTACAGGATAAATAGCCAGGTCAACAAATGTGTAAAGCCAGGTCCACCAACCTTCATACCATGCCCAGCGAATTCCAAGCGCCCGCTTTACCCACTGATAATAGCCACCTGTTACCGGCATCATGCTGTTCAACTCCATCACAATAAAAATTGTTGGCACATCCCAAAGCAATGGTGTCAGCATTAATATCAATAATGCACCGTGTGCTCCGCCATAACTTAGCAGAGGTTCCAATCCATAAGGTCCTCCTGAAACAGTAAGAAAGATCACGGCAGCCAGTGGCAATATTCGCAATCGCTTATGCGGTGAGCTGGTCCGGAGCATGGTATAAAAATATCTGAATTATTGAATAAGCAATGAAAAAGTCTCCCTCGACAGTCGTTTCGTCATTAGCGGGGGAACGACCGAAGCCTGCCTACCGGCAGGCAGGCAATGACGACATTTTGAGAGAATTCTATTTCTTCCTTGCCTCATTGTACACTTCCGCAAGATTGTCGGAATAAAATCTTCAAACCACCAATTCTCATACTGCGCCATTACACCCTGTTGAAGAAAAAAAATTTTTTGCCTCTGTGCGTGGCTTACGAAAACCAGTCATAAAGGCAACGGAAAGTGCTGCGGATAAATACAGTTTCCTCAAAAAAAGCTATTTGATCGATCGAGGGTAAAACTTTCAACAGGAAGGAGAGTACTAATAAAAAAATCCAACCCATGTAAAATTGCTTTTTCATCATGGCACAAACTTTTCAGGAGCGTTATAAATGTTTAGTGTATGAAAAAACGCGATAAACCAGGGAAGAAGAACAAAGCTCGTCATGAAAACCCATTACCTGGCGAGATCAGTGGCAAACAAAAGGAAGCAAATACTAATGCACTTCGACAAGCAGATAAGGACATGAGCGACGATGCCGAGTTCACTTCACACAGTAAGAATGATGATCTCGACGAAGGAGAAGCCGCAAGATTAGGTGAAAATAGGACTGACCTTATTTGATCAAATGGCCAAAATCATTTGGAAATTCAAAATAAAATGAGGTCGTCTCAAAAGTCGCCACTCGTCCTTGCGAAGGAGGAACTACTGAAGCCTGCCTACCGGCAGGCAGGCAATCTATTTGATATTCAACAATGAATTTTTTTAGATTGCTTCACTACTCCCGATAGCTATCGGGACGCAATGACGACTTTTGAGACGACCTCTTTTTTTTGAGTTGAGAATTACCGCATCAAGACACCGGTTCAGCTTTTTGTTTGTTTCTCTTTTCGAGGTATTTTTCGAGCAACTCGGGTACCCTTTCAAATGCAGCCCCCAACCCTTTACTAATGTGAGTGGGGATAAAAGAGATTTGATCGCCACGGGTTACAAGGAAACCTATCGGTGCAACACCTACACCTCCGCCGGCCCCAGTTCCTCCACCTTCACCTTTTCCCTTACCCGGCATATCGCCATGGCCTTCTCCACCGCCATAGCCAATGCCTACTCCAAATTTAATTACAGGTATGCACGTGAATTCCCCCAACTGAAATGATTGCCCGATAACCGATTCGGTCTTTGCTTCTGTCTTAAGAAAATCAGTAAGCTGTCTTACCGTTTCTTCTAAATTAACTGTCATAAAATTTGATTTAAGAGTAAAAAATATCTATTTCATCAAGGCATAGATCATTCTCCATGGTGTATTTCGGATTTGCAAAAACAAATAGTTTTCATCAAAAAAATTTACGTTCAGATGATGACGGAAGGCAGGATGGAAGTTCAATTGATAGAGCCATGCGTTTTTGATATCGTCGCCAGTATCGACTGCAACTTGCCATCTCGTCACGCGAAAACTTCTTCCCATATTAATAAGTCGTCTGAGCCACTTGACTTTCTTTGCGGTTTCCCTTGGCCTGACCTCTCTTACCTTCTTCTTTTTCTTATGGCCCAGCCCTGCCAAGTCCCATTCCTTTGAAAAGAAGAAGACTGAAATTCTCAACCACCATTTTTCCTGTTCATAGACAAGTTTTGCTTTCCCGACGGTGACCCACCGCAAGCGTATCTCGGGAACCCTGGTGTCGATTTGAAGTTGAAGTGGTGCTATAAGAGGCCACACTAAAATCACTAAGAGAGATATGAGAATACTCAGCCACACACTGTAAGTTCAGCAGCAACAATGAAAAATAAATTGACCTCTGTCAGTGGCTGGCATGACATTTTCCGTATGTTTTGCGGGTTACTTATTGGCACTCTGATTAACCGAATCCAATTTTCAAAAAAAGGGTAACTTCATAAACACTTAAATATTTTTATGCGCCTGGATAACGAAAGAGAAAGTTCGAATGTTGATGACCGCAGAGGTTTTTCGACGGGTAAAGGTGTTGCCGTTGGCGGCGGCCTCATTGGAGTTATTTTTCTTGTCATTAAATTATTGTCCGGCGGTGACGTATCGACACAGGATATTCCACAGCAGATGCCTGGTCAAACTGAGCAACTGAGCCCTGAGGAAAAGGCCGCTGATGATGAAAGGGCAAAATTTGTTAAGAAAGTTCTTGCGCTGACAGAAGATGTATGGGACTCTATGTTTTCCGCCAGCGGAAGGCAGTATACAAAGCCGACACTAGTTTTGTTTCGGGATAGAGTAGAATCTGCATGTGGAATGGCAAGCGCTGCATCGGGGCCCTTTTATTGTCCCGGCGACCAGGAAGTTTATATTGATCTTGCATTTTATGAGGAGTTGGAAAACCGTTTCCAGGCACCCGGGGATTTTGCTGAAGCGTATGTCATCGCGCATGAAATAGGTCATCATGTACAAAAGCTACTTGGTATTTCAGACAAAATGGATCGGTTGCGCCAGAACCTTACCGAAGGCGAATACAATAAATATTCAGTAATGCTGGAACTGCAGGCAGATTTTTTCGCCGGGGTGTGGGCGCATCATGCACAACAAATGAAAAATATTCTGGAGCGTGGTGATATTGATGAGGCATTAAATGCTGCTAATGCAATTGGTGATGACAGGTTACAAAAAGAGACACAGGGATATGTGGTCCCCGAGTCATTTACTCATGGCACTTCGCAACAAAGGATGTACTGGTTCAAAAAAGGATTTGATACCGGCGACATGAACCAGGGCGATACCTTCCGCGATCCTTCCCTGCAATAATTTTTTACCTAACTGCGTTACTCTATTGTGAGAGTCTACGTTTTATTAAGCTTGATTTTATTGCTCGGATTTGACTGCGCAAAGCCGAGAGACAGGGAATACGCATTGAATATTCAGAATAACTCTGATAAACCAACGGCGTTTTATGTTGCTGCCCTGGCAGTAGAGCATCATCTTTATCCCGATACGACCCTTGAAACCACTAAGCCCATACTGGCAACCATCCAACCAGGTAAAACGAATCCCTGGTACATTAACTTGTCCTTTGATGATTTGTTTAAGCAATTACCCAAAGACACATTGTCTGTTTATTTCTTCAGCGTCGATACATTGAACAAATATGACTGGTCGACTATTCGCGATCAATACAAAGTGCTGAGACGTTACGACTTGTCGTTAACAGATTTAAAAAACAGAAATTTTAAAGTATCATACCCGTAAAAATTGTTGGGTCGTAACTCTATTTAACTTCCAGATAATAATAAAAGGTCAGAATATCTGACCCTTTTATTTACCATTTCAATTTAATACCTGGAAGCATCTATTTATCAATATAGCCAAAGAGCCCATTTGCTTCATCGTTAGGGCCTGCCGCGAAGAACAAGCGGGTTGACGGAATTGTTGATGCAGAGGAGGGCGCAAAAGAAATTCCCCACAATCCATCGATCACAATAGGTGTTCCGTTAGAGCTAAGTTGTCCTATAAATTTTGCATCTGCAGAGTAAGCATTAATATGGCCGTCGCCGAAATTCCCTACAAGAATGACATTTGAATTATTGCCATCGAGGAACCCTGCAGGTGCCATAGCAACTCCCCATGGCGCATTCAGATCGCCCTGCGACGCGAAACGGCCGACCAAAGTTCCATCCGGTTTGTAAATATCAACATAACCAAGACCTGCGCCTTTTTCTTCGTCACCATCAGATCCCAACTTCGCATACATTACATATAATTGTCCCCCGATATTTTGAATATTAAAAGGAGAATAACCCTCCGGCAGACCGGGATCAGCAAACGTTTTGTTTGCAGCGGCGAATGTGCTGTCAAACACGTCAATTTTCGATTGCTTGAAATTGGCAGCATATAAAAAAGTACCGCTACTGTCATTCGCTATTGTGATGCCGGTATAGGATGCCGTGGCCGAATTGTCCACTACTCTCTCTGCAGCGGTTCCGGCACCCCAGGCGGAGATCACACCATCATCTCCTGCAAAAATAAATCTCGACACGCCACCTCCGGGGAGCATAAAGGCGGTAGTGCTGGTATTAAAAACACTTCCTGTAGGATGACCACCTGTGTTGGCAGATGCTGATGGAATTGACACCGGCGGAAGTACTTCGTTCCCCGCGGCATCATAAACCACGCTGACGCCAGCAGCTTCGGAAGATATCCAAGGGTTCCCTGTAGGTGAGAAAGCGATTCCCCACCCGTTAACAAGATTGGCGTCCACTCTGGCGCCACTGTCCTGGCTGCTGTTTGAGACAAGATTGACACGATTGAAATTTGTTCCTGAGCCTGCTGTGGATGAATTGTTGTCTTCATCCTTATGGCAGCTAACGATAATGATCGAAAAGGTCATCAAAAGGCATATTGCTTTTGAAGTGGTGGTGATGTTTTTCATTTTAGACATAACTCTCTGCATAAAAATCGATTTAAGATTTACAAAAAATACAAATACACGTTGTTCACCATTGGTTGTTGAATCTTAAGGGAATTATTAGCAAGAAGAATTATAAAATGAGTGTGATGAAGAATTGAAAAAGTTTTCATACTACAGATCTTCTTGTATAATTAATCACAACTATTCGTTGTGGGGCAGGAGTACTTACTTCAAACTTTGAACCGTTTTGAAATTAAATCCAAAAGAGAGAGTGATAACTAAATAGCAGAGGTAAATTGCCTTAAAAATCTCACATCATTTTCACTGAACAGTCGAATGTCATTGATGCCATATTTTAATAATGCGGGGCGTTCAATGCCCATGCCGAATGCAAAGCCTGTACATTTATTTGGATCGATGCCGCAATTCTGCAACACATTTGGGTGCACCATGCCGCAACCAAGAATTTCAAGCCACCCTGTATGCTTGCAAACACGGCAACCTGCACCGCCGCAAAGGGTGCAACTTATGTCCATCTCGGCACTTGGCTCAGTGAACGGAAAGTAGGAAGGACGAAACCGAACCTTTACATTGCTTCCGTACATTTCTTTTACAAAAAAATAAAGCGTTTGTTTCAGATCAGCGAACGAAACATTTTCATCGATATACAAGCCCTCTACCTGGTGAAAGAAGCAATGACTCCTCGCACTCACGGTTTCATTTCGATAAACACGACCAGGATAAATTCCGCGAATCGGTAGCTTACCTTTTTCCATTTCACGGATCTGCACATTGCTTGTATGTGTGCGCAACAACCAATCGGGATTTTGTTGTACATAAAATGTATCCTGCATGTCGCGGGCCGGATGGTATTCTGGTAAATTGAGCGCGGTGAAATTATGCCAGTCATCTTCGATCTCCGGTCCTTCCGCTACCGCAAAGCCGAGTCGCTGAAAAATAGAAACAATTCGATTCTTCATCATGCTAACCGGGTGCCTTGAACCAAGTGGTATTGGATCACCGGGAAGGGAGAGGTCGAGAGGTGAGTGGTGAGTGGTGAGTGGTGAGTCGGCGGCTATTTGCTTTAGCGCTTCATATTTATTTTCGGCAAACAGCTTGAAATCGTTCATCACCTGGCCGAATTCTTTTTTACGTTCATTAGGAACATTTTTCATTTCGCTCATTAGGTTTTTCACAATTCCCTTTGTTCCCAGCCACTTGATACGAAACTCTTCTACGGCCTTAGCGTCGGTAGAAGAAAATTCATCAATCTCTTTTTTATAGCCCTCTATTTGTTTTATTAACTGGTCCATAAGGGAGGCAAAGATAAGCGGGGCGAGTGGTAAGTAGTAAGTGGCAAGTGGGATGTTTCAAAATTCATTCCCTCTTGCTACTTGCCATTTACCATTTCCCTATATTGCAGCATGTCTGATTATCTTAATATTTCAGATTTCTTATCACCTGTTAATTTCAAAGAAATTTCCCAGGACGAAGGTTATAGAGACGGGCAGATCGGCAAAGCCATCTCAGTATATAAGTTTCAAAAATACCCGGCAAAAAAATTCCCTGACCTTGACGATGCGCAGATTGTCATTGTTGGCTGTGGTGAACAGCGCGGAAGTGGTTTGATCCATGGCCAGAGTGAAGCACCCGACCTGGTGCGCCGGCAGCTTTATTCATTGTACTATTGGCACAAGGACGTAAAGATTGCCGACATCGGCAATATCATGGCCGGGTCATTGTACACTGATTCGTATGCCGGGCTAAAAACAGTTGTACATGAATTGATCAATGATGGAAAGACAGCCATCATCCTTGGTGGCTCACACGATCTTACACTGGCGCAGTATGGCGCTTATGTCGAAAATGAAAAAGCCATTGAAGCTTCCTGTGTTGACGCATTGATCGATCTCAATATTGATTCACCTTTCCGCCATGAAAATTTTTTGATGGAGATGCTCACTTCTGAACCAAACTATATACGTCATTACAATCACGTTGCCTTTCAAAGTTTTTATGTACACCCGCAAATGCTGGAGACAATGGATAAACTGCGGTTTGATTGTTATCGGGTAGGAACTGTAAAAGAAACCATCGAAGAAATGGAGCCTGTTATCCGAAACAGCAGCTTATTCAGTTTTGATATTTCAGCACTTGGGCACAGTTATGCACCTGCCAACACTGTTTCACCAAACGGGTTAAATGGCGAAGAGGCTTGTGCGCTGATGCGTTATGCCGGCATGAGCCCTAACATCAATAGCATCGGCATTTATGGTTTTGATGGGGCTCACGATAAAGATGACTTAACTGCCAAACAGATCGCCCACATGATCTGGTATATACTCGACGGACGAAGTCGGGGTCGCAAGGAAGTCGAACTGGATCAACGGGATTCATTCAATGAATATCATATCGCCTTTGCCGAAATAGAAACAACTTTTTTGCAAAGCAAAAAAACCGGCAGATGGTGGATGCAATTACCGGATAAGAATTTCATCGCTTGCAGTTACAAAGATTACTTACTTGCGAGCAGCAATGAGATCCCCGAAAGATGGCTAAGAGCGCAGGAGAGAAGTTAAGACACCCCCTGTCCCCCTAAAGGGGAGACTTAGATTGAACAAACTTCTAGTTTGTGCAGCTCTTTCAAATTGTTAGTTGAATGATGATGTTACCAACTGATATCTCTGGTTATCTTCTGTTGCGTCGCACACTTCGACTTTCAGTTCTTTGTTTAACAAGAATCTTTTTTGATTTTTCGTATAACTTAAGTTTCAAAACCTCCCCTTTAGGGGCATAATGAATTTTCAAATCTAAAACTATGACTGGGGGTATACACACCGGAATATGCTCATACGGCATGAGCGGCAAATTATTCCATGCTCCATTTATACAAAATCATCCCGGCTATGAATTGACGGGAATTGTTGAAAGGCATAAAAATGATTCGAGAGAAAGATATCCTCAATCGAAATTATACCGATCGATCGAAGAACTTATTGCCGACGATTCCATTCAACTCATTATTGTCAATACTCCCACTCACCTACACTACGAAAATGCAAGAGCGGCCTTGATGGCAGGAAAAAATATTGTAGTTGAAAAACCTTTTGCTGTAACGGTAAAAGAGGCCGAGGAAATAACGGCTATGGCCCGCGAAAAAAATTTATTCATAAGCATATATCAAAATCGCAGGTATGATGGGGACTACCATGCCATAAAGGATGTGATTGAAAAAAAGTTGCTGGGTGAATTGAAAGAAGTGGAGATAAGATATGACCGCTACCGTCCCATTCCCGCCGGCAAACCTCATAAAGAGGGTGATCTTCCCGGCGCGGGGATCATTTATGATCTCAGTCCTCATCTTGTTGACCAGGCATTGCAATTGTTCGGATGGCCACACGCTGTATATGGTGATGTTTGGAGAATGCGGGAAAATGTAAAGGCCAGCGATTATTTTGAAATCCTTTTGTATTATTCAAAAATGCGGGTAAGATTAAAAGCTACTTGTATTGCACGCGAGCCATTGCCCTCCTACATACTGAATGGCATGAAAGGAAGTTTTCTTCAACAGCGTTCCGACCTGCAGGAGATACAATTGAATGCGGGAGCAGTTCCTTCGTTGAAAAGCTGGTGCCCATCACCTTCGCAACCCGATGGGTTATTGCATACTGAAATAAATGGTGAAGTGGTTCGCAAGGAACTTACCTCTACTTCGGGAAACTACATGGGTTATTATGACGATGTATATAAAGCATTAACAGGTAAAGCTCCAAATCCTGTTCCTGCCGAGGATGGCATTAAAACTATTAAAATAATAGAAGCTGCTTTGCAAAGCTCGAAAGAAGGAAAGATGATTCTCTTATAATCCTTCTAACGATAGAACCGTCAACCATTTCTTTGCTGATAAGGTACGTATGCATCCATGTATTTTTTCACTGATCTATCCCAGTCGCCCAGGTCGGAAGAGCGTTCTTTATTGAGCGCAGCATTGGATTCATTGTAGGTTTTGCCGGCTGCATTTATATCATTAACTGCCTTATTGAATTCATCAACGTCCTTCTGCGTTTTTTTTGAAGCATCGAACTTTTTCTTCAGTTTGGTAAAGTTTTCTTCTTTCAAAAAATAATCAGTGAGACTATTCATCTTTTTTATTTCAGCGAGATAAAAATTCAGGATATTCCGGCAAGCAACGATCAACGATTCATCATTGTTATATGCTTTCAATTCCTTTAGCTTTTCCAGGCCCTCTTCCGAAAAAGTCTGCAATGAATTCAGGTTCTGTTCCACGGCATTCAGGTTTTTGTTGTTCACTGCGTCCATAAGGTAAGCCTCCTGCTTATTGCTTTTGAAAAAAATAAGATAGACGTCCTGGTAGTGCTTCATCACAAGATCAGCTGTCTTCATTTTGGCGCCCATTTCATTTTCGTTTTCGATCAGGTTAATATTATGAGCGACTGCGAATTTGCGCTGTGCTTCATGTTGCCGTTGTGACGCTTCTTCAAGTTTCTCATTCGCTTTTTCCTTGGCAAGCATGTACGCCTCCATCAGGTCATAACTCTGCTCGGCTATGTCTTCCATGTTAACGATCTTGCCATAATCCTCGTTAAAAACGCTGTTAAGTATTTTCAAATAAACAACCGTTGTGTCACGGAATGATCTGTCTCCTTTGAATGGAGGCATCCCCGCTATCGAGAACCGTGTATCACTAATGGCATTCAGCAATTCTGTTCTTCTTTTTTCAACCTTCCTTGCGTTTTTGCCATGCGACATGAAGCTGAGATAGACAAGATATTTTTGTGTAAGCGTCGCGTTGGCTTTGCCGATATAATCTATGTATTGTACAGGGTCAGTGAAGTCCTGTGCGGACAACCGGATTGAAATAACTATCGCTAAAAAAGCAATAAGCGCGGTCGGCTTGAAAATTCGTTTCATGATTGATTATTTGGGGGTGGTTGTTTTTAGTAAATTATTAAGATCACATAGCACAGAAAATGCTTCCTGTATATAAATATCCTCAGCGATATTGAGCGTCCAACGGTCGTTTATCTCTTTCCCATATTCATTATTTACAAGCAATGCTTTATCAAGGCTGTTCACTTCCACGGTATATTTTCTACCTGGCACTCTTGTTTTTTCTTCTCCTTCCATCACATCCCATAGATACTGGTTTTGCTTGCTCCATTTTTCAAAGCCATCCCATTTGAGCGAAATGGTTTCTGTCTTTCCGTTCTGCATCCTTATATAGTCAATAGCTTTTCTTATTTCTTTAAAATCTTCGTTGTTGGTCCTTTGCTCACTTCGTTTGTTAAGTTCCGCAATTGGTAAGGGCGGCAGCGGTTTATAATAACTATTTTTTGCCACCGTTTCTGCCGGTAATACAGCAGGTGAAAATTTTTCCCTGTAATCAATTCCATCAAAAGCATCGGGTAGTGCGATATCCGGCGTCACGCCATTTAACTGCGCCGTTTCTCCATTAAGGCGGTATATTTTGCCTGTCGTGATCTTTATTACGTCCTTGCTTGTATTGGATGGCCGTGGGTTATTTGTTATTGTGTCGGGCACAAACATTTCCTGCATGGTGGCCTTGCCATAGGAATTGCTTCCAACGATGACCGCACGGTTATGATCCTGCAGTGCAGCAGCTGTTAATTCCGACGCCGATGCGCTTTGACCGTTTATCATCAAGGCCAGCGGACCATTGTAAATGGTGCCCCTGTTAGGATCCTTCATCCAAATTATTTTTCCATCTTTCCCTTTCTCTCCGGCTAAGGGCCCCTCATCTATGAAAATGCCGATCAGTTGCAGAGCCTCGCCTACTGATCCACCACCATTGAATCGGAGGTCCAGGATCAACCCATCAATGTTTTCTTTCTTAAGCTTTACAATTTCCCTGGCCACATCATTGGCACAACTGGAGCCGGACTCATTTTCCCACTCTGTATAAAATCCCGGTAATAAAATGTAGCCTATCTTCTTTTCTCCTGTTAACACAAAACTTTTTACAATATTTTCCTCGTTGTCTACCTTTTCTTTTTTCAACAATACTGTCTTTTGAGTACCATCCGTTTTCTGAAATTTAAAAATCATCCGGTCGCCGGATGACTGCCTGATGACAGCGTAAGCTTCGTTAACTGTTGCACCTTCCATTTCCACTGCTTCCTTGCCCTGCCATTGAAGGCTTAGCAATTGGTCCCCCTTATTGAGATAGCCGGATTTCCAGGCTGGACCGCCTGGTGTGATCTGGTCAATAACGATCTGGCCATTCTCATTTTCATCGAGATCCAGTCCAAATGAAAGTTCTTCTGTGCTTAGCCCTGCCTGGAAGTCCTCTTTTTCGTTTGCAGAAAAATAGTTCGTATGAGGATCAAACCCTTCGGCAAGAGCATTCAAATATAACTCGGCCACATAATTTTCAAACCCCATGGGGTTATCGGTTATTCTTTTTATCGCCCTTAATTCAGTAGCCTTGATATGTTCTCTCAATTTTGCCTCATGCGTTACGATCACTTTTTTAAAATCAGTTTTGCCAGTCGTGTCCGCAGCAACTATATCATACATCTGATCTAATGCGAGATATTTAAAACGACGCAACCACCGGTTGGATAGAGAAGCAATGTCTTTTGAAAAATTTAAACCTTTTTGATTTGAACGGGTGACCGATTCATCAATCGAAAAATCGAAAGGCTTTTGTGTTTGTTTGTTAATGATAGAGTCGGCTCGTGTTAATGCCTTTTTATATAATGAAGTGAACAGGTCAAGAAATGCCCAACTCTTTCCCTGGAGTTCGTCATCAAGCGAGAGGTTGTATGCAGAAAGCATTTTGTATTCTGCATCTGTGAAAAACCGCTGCCCGGGATCCGCTGCGCGGATCATGTTATTAAACATGCTAAGTGAGAAACTGTCATCTACCGGCCGCGGAGAAATGTGTCGTCGTTCGATCATTCTTTTTACAACGATCGCTTTCTGCTGCACAGACGATTGTGACCACAATAAAATACAGGAACAGGAAAGAATGATGGCGATCAGGAATTTTCTCATGGTATAAGATAAAGGTGGTTTGCTCTCTACAAAAGAAATAAAATACTTTGTGGGAACAAAATATCATTCAGAAATTATTACTTTTCGCCGTGGCTAAATATTAACTCTTATGCTGATAAAACGTTCTTCTAAATGGCAAGTAAACCTCTGCATCCTGGGTTCCGTATGCTATATTATGTCTTCCTGCAGCGTACAGAAAAAGATCTCCAAATCAGCCTCACAATTTGTCCTAAACGACTCCTCGTTGAAAACAGCTCACGTCGGCATCAGTATTTATGAACCTTCCACAAATAAATACTGGTTCAACTACCAGGCCGATCATTATTTCACACCCGCAAGTAATACCAAGATTCCTACTTGTTACGCTGCAATGAAATATTTAGGAGATAGCCTGGAGGGGATTTTAAAAATGGAAATTGACTCGGCCATTTTAATTTTTCCCACCGGCGATCCTACCTTGCTTCATCCTGGTTTCAAAAATCAATCGGTCATAACCTTTCTACAGAATGCCACAAAGAAAATTTATACAACGGACGTTCCATGGAAGGAAGAAGCATTAGGATCAGGATGGTCGTGGAATGATTATAATGATTCGTATATGGCGGAGAGAAGCCCGATGCCTGTGTACGGCAATCTCATCAAATGGACACAAGAAAATAATGGCGTCGATCCTTCAGTTGTTTACTCTTCTCCGGAAGTAAATTGGACAGTCGATTTTGACACCGCTCAATCGAACAATTTCTTTGTTCAAAGAAGCCTGGCAGAAAATCATTATAAAATAACTGAAGGCAAGGAAGAATTAAAAGACCAGGAAGTTCCTTTTGTTACGAATGGAATCAGTACCGCTCTTGAATTGCTGCCCGATACAATTCATAAAACAATTAGCCTGGCTACTCCGGAAACCTATCAAAACTTTTTGAGTAAGGTGATGCAGGTAACCACTATCCATTCCCAACCCACCGACTCGGTACTCAAACCTATGATGCATACCAGCGATAATTTTTTTGCGGAACAAGTCTTACTGATGGTAGCTCATAACTTTATCGTATCAATGAACGATAAAAAAATCATTGACAGCTTATTAAAAACAGATCTCAGGGACCTCCCTCAAAAACCCGCCTGGGTGGATGGTTCAGGACTTAGTAGGTATAATTTATTTTCCCCAATGGATTTCATTTTCATTCTGAATAAAATGAAAAATGAATTCGGAATGGATCGTATCAAAAATATTTTTCCAACGGGGAATGAAGGAACTCTGACCAACTATTATGCACCAGAACATGGATATATTTTTGCAAAAACCGGAAGTCTTTCCGGCGTTATTTGTTTGAGTGGATTCTTATATACAAAAAGAAATAAGCTGCTTGTCTTTTCTGTCCTTGTCAACAACCACAAAGCCTCCGGGACGTCAGTGAGAAGAGCGGTGGAAAAATTCGTTGAGGATTTGAGAAATCGCTATTAATTATTGATTATTGGATTATTAATTATTGATCATGTCGCGTCATCTCATTACTCATCACTCATTCATAAGAACTGTGCGGAAACAAGATACCTCCAGTCGTAATTATCTTTTTCATAAGCACCGGAAGGTTGAATTTTTTTGCTCAACACTCCGGGTTTGAGAACCTTTTCATTGACCAGTTTCTTTTTTGCTTCATGGATCATTTCCCGGACGGAAGGCAATTGCATCCAGGAAAATTGTGGCGGCTCAAGACCGATCTTATCAGTGCGCCATGTGATCGCAGCAGGCAAAGTTTTCTCCATTGCCTTACGCAAGGTCCATTTTGTCCAACCCTGCCTGATCTTAAAATTGGAAGGAAGCAAGAATAGAAATTCAACTAGTTCATGATTCAAGAAAGGCAAACGCACTTCCCTGCCATGAGCCATGCTATTGCGATCGGCATAACGTAACAATTCTTCAAGCCCGTGCATGCAGGTATTGAAATATAAAACGCCATTCAGTGTGAAGATAGTAGGAGTAGTATAATAAGCCTTTTTGCTTTGCGCACGAACAAATTCTTTTGCAAGATCTTCCTGCTGTAGAGCGTGCAACAGGTATTGGCGCTCTAAAAACACGGAAGCAAAATCAGGAAACAAGGAGGCAATAATATTTTTAAATTCGAATTTTTCATTCACGCCAATCTCTTTTGCTTTTTTCAACTCACCGCTGCTTATTAGTTTTCTTTTCCGGAAAAGTTCCTGCCAATACCATTTGTAGTATTTGTGATAGCCTGCAAGGGTCTCGTCCGCACCCTGGCCATCAAGCAGCACCTTTACGTTGTTTTGTTTCGCCAGTTCAAACACTTTGTACTGAGGTAAAGTTCCTGCACTTCCGAAAGGTTCATCCTGCTGTTCAATGATTTTTTGAAAAAGTGCAGGTACTTCTTCATCGCTCAAGATTATTTTAAAAGATTTCAACGAGAACTGATCGGTAACGTCATCAATATATTTTTCTTCGTTCTTTGCAAAACCGGGGAAAATGGCCGAGAAAGTTTGCAGCCCGCCGGCCGGCGAGGCGGGCTCGAAATGTGAAATTTGATGTTTAGCGATCGTCGCTGCAATGGATGAGCTATCCAGACCGCCACTAAGGCTTGTGCCGAGGGGAACATCACTTCGCAATCTTCGTTTAATTGACGTTTCGAAGAGTTCCTTGAATTTTGCAATAACATCATCATCAGAAATATTCTCCTCTTGGCTTTCAACCTCGATATCCCAATATTTTTCAACCTCGATTGCAATATCAGGTTGCATCCTGATGGTTAAGAAACTGGCAGCCGGTAATTTTTTAATGTCATCATAAAATGTCTCACGAGGGTGTGTTGGATTGTCCGTGTAACCGATCGTCAGAAAATTAAAAAGCATCCCTTTATTAAATCCTTTTCCCAAACCAATTGACCAGAATGCTTTTATTTCCGAGGCAAACAGAAAAGTTTTATTGTCTGCGCTCTGCATATAATAAAAAGGCTTTTCCCCAAATCGGTCCCTGGCAGCAAAGAATTCCTTTTCCTTTTCATCCCAAATGCTGAAGGCAAACATACCATCAAATTGTTCGAGGCAGTCTTCTTTCCAGCAATCATATGCAGCGACAAGAACCTCCGTGTCAGTTTGCGTCCTGAATTGATATCCTTTCTTTTTTAATTCTTCACGCAATTCAACATAGTTATAAATCTCACCGTTATGAAGGATGGTATATCGATCCAGGTAATGAAAAGGTTGAGCGGCCGCGTCACTCAGATCAAGAATCGCAAGGCGACGATGACCAAAAAGAACATTGCTGGAATTATTTTGCCAAAAACCTTCCCCATCCGGCCCGCGATGTGAGAGAGCATCGGTCATTTTCTTTACGTGATCTTCTTTGTAAAGTCCATTGATCTGCAGTATGCCCGTAATGCCACACATAGGTTAAAGTTCAAGATACAAATCACAAATTCCAAATAAGAAACCTTGCTCAATAGTGTTACAGAAAGTACAAGAGTGCGACGCAACAAAAGTTGAATAGTAGTAACACAGCTTGCTAAAAAATAAAAATTAAATATGCTATCCGGATCTAAGCCCCATTTCCTAAATACCCCGTGTCCTCGGTGGATGCTTTGT
>Ga0068857_100002196_pt1 | contig 15888 bp, 8 predicted proteins | sample KBSCornC72_FD_66591 | JGI IMG/M metagenome (GOLD analysis project Ga0068857, IMG submission 66591) | Corn rhizosphere microbial communities from Kellogg Biological Station, Michigan, USA - KBS Corn C7-2 | ecosystem: Host-associated > Plants > Roots > Rhizosphere > Soil ...
CTGGACCATGGTTACTTCCGGCTGATTGACGAATCATACAAGAGATTGCAAGTATTACTTCCGGGTGAGGCAGCCGCACCGGGAACATCTACCGGAAAGACCGGTACTCCCACGTCGGTCGCGGCCGGAACCCCCGTAGCCATCACGGTCAATGCTGTGAACGACCAATGGTTCGTCTTGCCGACCATAAATGACACAGTGCACATCTCCAGCTCGGATACTGCGGCAATCATAGATCCAGATCTCGCGTTGTCTCAGGGCACACAGTTTTTCAACGTAATTTTCAGTGCACCCGGTACTTATACGGTCACCGCCTCCGATTTAACGGACACGACCAAGTCCCCGGGCACAAGCGCGTCAATTGTAGTAACACCTTAATTCGCCGCACGTAAGTCTGAATGGACGCTGCAGAAATGCGGCGTCCTTTTGCATTCAGAAAAGTCCGGCCCTGCGGACGGCCAAGCTTGCCATTTGCATTTCAGGTTCGTTTAGCTATACATTTGAGAAGAACCCGAATTTCGCTATGAAGCAATCGTTTGATGCGAACTCCTCCGGGGCACGGCATCGAGCATTTACCCTAATCGAACTCCTGGTGGTCATCGCTATCATCGCCATTCTCGCGGCAATGTTGCTTCCCGCCCTAAGCAAGGCAAAAGCGAAGGCCCAAGCCATTATGTGCCTCAACAACAACAAACAGTTGATGGTCGGGTGGCGAATGTATCCAGACGATTACAACGACAAAGTCCCTGGGAATTTTGGCATCGTCAATACGTCGGCAGACGCCGCAAACCTGGCCGCAAACGAAAAAAGCACGTGGATTTGCAATGTCATGGATTGGACGACAAGCCAAATGAACACGAACTTGAATTTGATTTTTCAATCGCTGCTTTCGCCGTATCTCTCCAAAAGCGTCAATGTCTATAAATGCCCCGCGGATATATATTTGAGCTCGCCTCAAAAAAGTCTGAACTGGACCTCGCGAACCAGAAGTCTCTCAATGAATGCTTTTTTTGGCGCATACAACAAAACGCCCGATGGAATCTGGGACAAAGGAAGAAACGTCTTCTTCACGAGTTGGCGACAATGGCTCAAGCTCAGCACAGTTCAGTCTCCCGCCAGTTATTGGGTGTTCATCGACGAGCAACCGGACTCGATCAATGACGGATTCTTTCTGAACGATCCCGCTGGCGGCGGTCCGTGGGAGGATTTTCCGGCTTCGTATCACAATGGAGCGTGCGGAATTTCATTTGCCGATGGGCACGCAATAACTCACAAATGGCAAAGTCGCGGTTCAAAAATTCCGGTTACATTTAATATCCCAACCGCCGGCACGTGGGATGCAGCAGGTCGTGCAGACTACCGATGGCTCATGGAGCAGACGGCGGTAATCTTTCGCTGAGGCTCGGCGGCGAATTTCGGCCAAGTTTTTCTGAGAACCCTGTGGGAGCGCCAGCATCTTTGCCGGCGGGAAAGCTCGAACGAAAACCTCGCTGGCAGAGGTTCCAGCGCTTTCTGACTAAAATGCTTGGCCGAAGGACGTCATCAAAAATCACTACAAGCTTTTCATCCGATTTAAGCTATTCTGAAACCCGAGCACGTCTGGTCTTTGCCTGGCGCGGCACGCCACGCCAGATTTGACGCAATCCGTTAAGAATTATGCAAATGCCTCGTTTCCTGCTACCGCTGCTGGTCACGGTTTGCCTCTCATTTACTTCTCAAGTGACCAACGCCCAGGCGAATCTCCCCATTTATACCGATCATCTCGTGAACGGCTTCCAGGATTGGAGTTGGGCGCCGAGAAACTGGGCCAACACAACTCTCCTTCACACGGGCACAAATTCACTGGCTGTGACGCCCAATAATTTCGGCGACGGAATCTCGTTTCATCAATCCGCCTTCAACACTTCGATATATTCGAGTCTCAGCTTCTGGGCGAATGGCGGCACGAATGGCGGCCAGACCCTCGACGTCTATGCAACTTTAGACAATACGGATCAACCTCACTTAAATTTATCCCCTGCTTTAACCGCGAACACCTGGCAGCAGTACGTCGTGCCGCTGGCCAACCTCGGCGCCGCCAACAAGGCTAATCTTACCAAAATCACGATTCAACTGCTCGGCGGCAACAAAACGACATTCTATCTCGATGACATTCAACTCAATGCCAATCCTGCGCCTGCCACGGTCCACATCAGCGTCAACGCCACACAAAATATTCGCGCGGTTGATTTTCGGATGTTCGGTCTTAACACTGCAATCTGGGACAGCAACTTTGATTCGGCCCAAACCATTTCACTGCTCAAAGAAGTTGGCGCGCTCATCCTGCGTTTCCCCGGTGGTTCCCTGTCGGATGAGTACCACTGGGGCTCCAACAAATCACTTTCCAACACCTGGACGTGGGCGACCTCTTTCGCAAATTTTGTGCACGTCGCCACCAATGTCGGCGCGCAGGCGTTCATCACAGTAAATTATGGCACAGGCACACCCGCTGAAGCCGCAGGCTGGGTCCGCCACTCCAATGTCACCAACCATCTCGGTTTCAAATATTGGGAAGTCGGCAACGAAAACTATGGCACCTGGGAAAGAGACTGGAATACCAATGCCCCTTACCGCGCCAATGATGGTTGGACCTATGCCATGCGCTTTCAGGATTATTACAATCAAATGAAGGCCGCCGATCCAACTATCAAGATTGGCATCGTCGTAGCACCGGGCCAGGATAGTTACGTCAACGGTAACACCACTCATCCTGCAACGGATTCGGTTACCGGCCAGGCGCATTACGGTTGGACGCCTGTCGTGTTAGCAACGCTCAAGAGCCTCGGCATCACGCCGGATTTCGCGGTTAATCATCGTTACGCGGAATACACCGCCACCAATTGGCCCAACTGCGCTGTAAGCGACGCGCTGCTGTTACAATCCGTGTCCGCATGGGCCGCCGACGCCACAGATCTTCGTCAGCAAATCGCCAACTACTTTGGTCCATCCGGCACAAACATCGAACTTGTCGTCACCGAAAATAACAGCGATTCCGGCCATCAAGGCAAACAAACCGTCAGCCTCGTCAATGGCGTTTATCTTGCCGAGAGCCTAGCGCAGCTCATGAAAACCGAATTCAACTCGTACGTTTGGTGGGATCTTCGCAACGGCTCCGATACTAATGGCACCACTGATGCCACGCTCTACGGTTGGCGCCTTACTGGCGACCAGGGAATGATCGGCGGGCCCAGCACGCGATATCCGACTTACTACGCGGCGAAACTGATGCAGTCTTTTGCCCGTCCAGGCGATTTCGTGCTGAACGCGTCGAGCGATTACCCTTTACTCTCCGGATACGCAGCTCGCCGCGCCAGCGGTGCAATCAGCCTGTTGGTTGCAAATCGCGACACTGTAACAAATCTCAACGCACAAATCACTTTGAACGGATTTATGCCAGGTCCCGTTGCCACCCTTCGCTCGTACGGTATTCCGCAGGATGAAGCCACACGCACAAACGGACCCGCCGCAGCCAAAGATATCGCGACGAATACATTCGCCAATGCAGCCCAAACTTTCAGCTACACTGTTGAACCCTTGTCACTGAACCTTTTCACCCTTCCACCCGTGGCCCCAACTCTCGCCGCACTCGGCTCTGGGCCGTCATCCGGCCAATTCGTCTTTCAACTCAACGGTCAGTCCAGCGTTCGTTACTTCATCCAAAACTCGACAAACCTTTCGACCTGGGCGATCGTCGCGACCAACACCCTCTCGTCCGATTCGCTTCTCATCACAAACTCCATCCCGCCTGATTCGAAAATGCAGTTTTGGCGAGCCGTTTGGCTGCCATGAGTGCGCAATCCTTCTTTGCGTGGAAATTACAATCGGATGACTCGAATACGAAGGTAATGGGCTTGCGATTGCGAAACGGCCAAATTATCAGTCACGACCACTGTCTCAGTTCCATCGAGATTATCGGTGACTGATTCCGTCGTGAGACTGGGGCCGGACAGCCACAGAGCGCCGGTCAAATCGGTGGCGACCTCGAACAGATAGCTAATGTCTGGAGGAACAGGATGGGCCCTCCTGAACGTCAGTTTCAAATGATCTCCCGCAATCGCAAATGAAACCGGCGGCCCATTCGAAACGTTTGGATTTGTGTTGAAGGCATACTCAAAAATGTTGCGCAAGCCATCGCCGTCCGGATCGGCATTATCGGCCGCGTTGCCGGTGTTCGACGCGACGCCGAAGTTGCTCTGTCGCCACGTTGCAATCGGGGTCACATCCAGAGCCACGGGCAAAGTTATGAGCGATTGATTGTCACTGGTCCTGGCTACAATTGTTGCCTGGTAATTGCCATACGCCAACCCCGCAGGATTAAGCACAACGTCTTCGGCGTGTGAGCTTGCCCCGGGCACGAGTCCCGCATTGGCCGAGAACGAAAGCCAGGGATTCGGCGTAAAACGAACACACATGTTTGTTTGCAAATAACTTTGATTGTATGCCACCTGTAATCCCTGATTGACTGCCGCATCTTGAATTCCAACCGTGCAGGCGTTTGAGAACGCCATCGACTTGTATTGCATCAGAATCTCACCTGAGGTTTTCAGTATCAGTTGGCAAGTAACTGTCGAAGCGGTCCCTTTGAATCGCACATTTTGAAACTGCAACGTGAACGTCCCCTCGAATGGATCGTTGTCGGTATAAACATGCCCCGTTGTATTGAGATCGAGGTCGTCCCAAAAGAACGCGATCAGATTCGTCGGCGCAGTCGCACCGGGCAACGGAGTATTGACTGACGTGTCACCGGCGAAAGGACTGAATGTGACGAACCCATTCGGCGAAACATAAAGCTGAGTATAGATTCCAGGCGATTGTCCGCCGCTGAAAAACGGGAACACAAATCCAATGTCGATTGGCCCGGCGATCCCTTCGTCTTTCGCAGTCTTGGCCGTGACCGCTGTAAAATTGGTCGTCCAATCGCGGCCAACCGCCGAAATGTCTTTCCATCCAAAAACCGGCCCGTCCGGCTGGCTGGAATTTGCGGCGGTATACGAAATTGGGATGACGCCTGTTACCGACAGTGAATAAGAAACCGGCAAGCCGCCACCGTTCGTAATCACAAGTGGCAACGTGAGCGCCGGTGAATTCGTGCCGAGTGTTTGTGTTAGCTGAGGCGACACAATGCTGCTCTGCGGTGGAATGCCGGCGTAAAACGCGACCGATCGCAAAACAGCCGGTGTCGTTAATGTTACCGGATTCGTGTCGCTCACGGTGAAATTGAAATTCGAGAGCGCCGTTCCTGCAAACGTGTCCCACCAGATCCCTGCGTAATTTCCCGGTTGCAGTCCGCTCAATGGCAAGGTCCCGCTCAGGACAGCCGATGCATTTGCGAAATAAATGTTTGTCCGATGCCAGATCCATAGCGCGGCAAAATTGGTTGCTTCAAGTTGGTAGGCCCCCAGCATTGGCACGTAAGGAGTCAGAGTTATGTTACCAAGGTTAACCCAATCCTGCCCTGGATTCCAAAGATTCACCGTATGTTGCCCTGCCCCGACGTTTACCGTGACGGTATAATTTGTATTCACGTCCGCCCCGGTTGCCGCAAACGAACTCAAATTGGTCGTCGTGTTATCGACTGTAATTCGCAACGCGGCTCCAGACGCTGCAATGGTCAGAATCTGCACCGAAAAAGTACCGGCGACGGGAAAATCCACCACGAACGTGAAACCATTCGGCGTCATGCTGCGATGAAAATTGCCTTGCAGAAAACTTGGCAACGTCCCGATGCCATCCGGCGCGACATCGCCCACCGTGAACGTATCCTGAACTGCAGTTGACCAACTGCCGCCCGGCGAGAAAACCAGTCCGGTGCCTTGCGAACAAGTTACGTGCGGCGCGGATTTCGCCAGCTTGTTTTGTTCACCGATTCCGGACAACAAAACAAAATCCCGAAGCGGCCGCATCAATTTGTAACCGCTTTCCGCCTCAATTCGATCCCAATACCAAGGTTGTGCACCGCCGGATTGACCTCCCATCAGTCCCGCCCAGATCGGCCCGTGCAGGCCATAAAAGAAACTCGGGTCGCTTCCCGATTCCGCGCCAAATATCGGTTTCACGGGCAGCCCTGCTGGAACACCGATCGGATCGCGCAATGCGGAAATCAAGTCCGCCGGATAATCATGATGCGTATAATAATCGCATTGATTCCATATCGGTTGGTTAACATCGGAACTCGTCGTAATGAGATGTTGATAGACGTCCTGCGATCGAATGAACTGCGCCATCTCATCGTGCCAGGCGCCAATCACATTCCACTGTCCGGCCTGTGCGGCGTCTGTGAACTGCACCTCGTTGAACAATTCCCACGCCATGATCGACGGTGAATAGCCCCAACGCGCAATTTCATAACGCAGCTTTCGTTTCGTCAGCGCCTTTGCGGTTGCGTTCGTGAAAAACTGCGTTGAATTTGTCAGGAAACCGCCGTTTGCGCTGTTGTATGGATTGCTGTTCCATTCCGGATCCACGTTGCTCGAATACTGCCCGTGATACTGGAGCGTCATTTGAAAGAACACTCCGTTCTGCTCAGCCGCCGAAACAATCGCATCCCACTTTTGCGCCACGATCAGGTTCAATTGCCCAAGCGCCCCGTTCACCTTCGGCCAATCCAAATTTTTTCCGTCCCAATCATCCATCCATATCCTGGCCCAATTTTCACGCGCGCCACCGAGCTTTGCCAGGAGGTTCACGACGCTCGCGGTCGAGTTCACATCCCACGCCAAATCCTGTCCCACTGGAAAATACCTACCACCGTCGCTCGTGATGAATCGGTTCTTATTCGCGGAATCAACCCGAACGTAACCGGGTCCAATCCGTTCCCGACTGACCAACCACGAGGCGGGTTGCGGACTCACCTGGATCGCCTGTCCGTTCAACGTCACAGCAGTGACTTGATACAACCCCGCATTCGTCGGTGTATGCCGCACCCGCCACGTCACACCTCCATCAAAAAATGCGGGTAGTGACACCGTCGAAGAATCCGGTTGCGTGATTTGCACGCGCACATCCGTTTGCGCGTAATCAAACGGATCGGTCGCGAGACTTGTGATCGCAAACGAAGATTCGATCCGCTGATAAACCGCGGCTTGAATCTGGGTGAGTGCGAACCTCCCGAGAACAAACAGTGCGATCAGCTTGAAATAGAACGGATAGGATTCGCAGAACGGGCGTCGCAACAGGCTACCTGAAGTTGGCATCCTTGGACATTTATCACACTTGAAACTGGTTGTCGTGTCATCAATTCTGGTTGCGGCTCCTTCATTTCGCCCCGGAAAAACCTTGGTAGCGTGCACTCCTTTTCCTTTTACAAGGGCCGCGTTTTTGCTGCTACTATCGCAACTTCGCGGCCCGTCTTAAAACCTAATGCCGTTTAACCTTAAACTAACTTGTTTGGCCCTGACAGTTGGCGCTTTGCTCGTCGACGATTGCCTGGGCGCGGCGACTCTCATCTCCACTTTCCAGGCCGGCGACGCGGGTTGGAACCTCGGAACAATCGCGGTCGGAAATCTCGACAACTCGCCCGATCTCGAAATTCTCGTTTCCTATCGTGATTCGACCGGTACCTGGCATCTCGATGCCTTTAAATATACCGGCCAACGCCTCCCAGGATTCCCTTACACCACCGGCGCTGAGGTCATGAACGTCTCACCGACGCTCTACGACCTCGACGGCGACGCACGCGACGAAATTATTTTCACGCGCAGCAATCACATCATCGCGATGCGCGCGAACGGGACGATTATGTGGTCGAACACCGTCAACTCCGCGAACTATGTTCCCAATGGTGGCTATCAAACTATCACTAACGGTTTTTATTGGTGGCCCAGCGGAGCGTTCATGAATCATCTGCCACAGACCGCGGTTTTCTCTTCCGAAGTTTCTTCTCCCATCGTCACGGATGTGAATGGCGATGGAACAAACGAAATCGTCACCGCATGGAAAATCGATCCCGACCCCAGTGGAAACGGTCAGGATTACAATCCGTTCATCAATAACATCTACGGCTTCGGCGAATGGGGCACTATCGGCGAAAGCTGGTCCGGCGGAGTCGTCACTTTCAACCCTAACACTGGAAAACAAAATTTCGTCTATCATTTCCACCATCTGCTCGAAGCTGGTCTCGCCGTCGGGCACGCGGATAAAAATAAAGCGCTCGATGTCTATGCGTTAAACGACAGCGGCAGCGTCGTGGCTTTCGACAAAACTCAGCCTCATGGACTTTGGGGCAAAGGCATGTTGCACAAACAATTTGGGAAAGAGCAGCAACTCATGTCCGGCTCTTATCTCGAGCCGATTGATCTCTACACGGCCGATCTCGACGGCGATGGACGCGACGAAGTGCTCGTTGCCGGCACGCAACTCAGTTCGCAATGGCAACCAAACGAAACCATTCTCGACGATGACGGCACGATTCTTTGGAGGCGTTGGTTGCCGCATGTCGATTTCGTAAACAATCAAGGCTGGCTCAATAGCGCCTGCCTCATACCCGTCAATCCCGATCACGATAATCACATCGATGTGCTCGGCTACAACCTTTCACACGAAATCACCTTTCGGTATTGGAATGGATCCGAATTGGTCGATCATCTCGGCTGGCCGAAAAATTTCTATCCCTTCCTACCGACACCATCGGTTGTTGGGGACGTCGATGGCGATGGCCAGGAAGAAATCATCATCGGCACATATAACCCTGCGTTGAATCCGTCAACGGGTAATCTGTTAATCTACTCCCTGGATGGAACCCTAAAACTCTCCATACCGGTTCCAGGCGGATTAAAACATATTCCAGCGCTCGCTGACGTCGAAGGAACCGGACGCTTGGACGTGGTCTATCGTTCGCTGAGCGGGCAGGTGTATGTACAGAATTTCGGCGCAACTACGACCAATCACGTCTCGTGGGCGACACATCATGGCAATATGCGTCGCGATGGAAACCATGGCGTTTCACTGTTTCCGCCGGGCACGCCTTTAGTTCCAAAAAGAACATCCGGCTATCGTCGCGCAAGTTTTTCCTGGACTAATTCGCTCCCCGCGGATTGTTACAGAATTTATCGAGCTGAACAGGCGAATGGTCCGTTTCTTCAAATCGCGACGATCACAACGAACGTTCTGTCTTACACGGACTACGGACTCAAACCCGGCTGGCAATACTACTACGAAGTCAGCGCCGTATATGGTACGAACACGGTACACTCCGCGCCGTTTGCCATTCTGTCGCTGTTCAACAACAACCTGGTCGCGAATGCCGGCTTCGAGGAGAACGACAACAGTCATTGGGACAAATGGTATGGCGACAGCATCGGAATGACGAACATATCCGAATGCACCAACGTCGCTTTCCAGGGAAAGCAAGCGATGGAAATCAAGTTGCAGAATCAGCCCAATGGCGGCTCGATTTCGCAGTTCTCTCAATATGGAATTCCCGATTCGACGCTCTATGTCACTCTCGGCGGATTCTATTCTTATGGTTGCTGGTTTAAGAGCGGCGGTATTTCGCAGCCCTCCGAGCATTGGCTGCAATGGGTTTCCACTAAGACCGGCTACGATACCAACAACCGCCCAGCCCTGCCGTTCCCAAATTATTTCACTCCTCATTTTATCGCCGGCACGGCTCCGACAGATTGGACCTATGTAAACCGCACGTTTCAATTGCCAGTGGGATTCCCGAATGTTGAGCTGAATCACAGCTATTCGATAGCGGCTCCGGGAAGCGGTTCGATTTACGTGGATAACGTCTTCTTTCGCCTGATTCCCGCGCCAGCAGCGACGAACTGGACGACCTGGATTCCATTTGGTTCAACGTGGCATTACTTCACAAATTCGCCGCCAACCAATTGGTTTGCCGCGGCATTCAATGATTCCGCCTGGCCGTTGGGAATTGCCAAATTCGGCGCGGGCAGCGGGCCAACAAATATTGTGACGCGCGTTCCCCAACATTGCCCGAGTTATTACTTTCGGAAAAACTTTGTTCTCGCATCGGCGGATGTGGAAGAGCTTTTGTTATCAACTACGTGCACAGATGATTCCGGGAGCGCGCCGTATCCCATTCGCGTTTTTCTTAATGGAAACGAAGTCAAGTCGCGCATCGAGACGGTCACGGCACAAGGAAATGAAACGCGTTATTTTGATCTCCTTCCTTTCGTGTCCTTTCTACAAGCGGGAACAAACACAATTGCCGTATTGGTATCGAACTATTGGTCAAGTTGGGACGACGTTGCATTTGATGTCAGTTTGAAAGCGATTCCGTATCATCCGGTGGTTCCCCATCTGACTTTGGAGCGAACGAATTCTGTTGGGCCAATCCTTTCTGCAGAAACCCCATTGAGAACAATTTGGCAACTCCAATCCCGTGATGGCTTTTCCGCAAACTGGCAGCCGGTACAAACGTTTACGAATATGACAGGTGCAGTGCAGAGTTTTCAGGACAATGGACAAAATCAGCGTCTTTCCCCTGCCGCAGCGCCAAGTCGATTTTATCGCTTAGTACCATGGTAAACCGATTGCCTCATGCAAAGGAGGGACCTAATCAGTCCGTAGCAGCCGACGTAAGGAGGCTCCAATTAATCAAGCCCCGATCAATCAGGAACGAAGTATGGAGCCTCCTTACGTCGGCTGCTACGAGGAATACTTTGCGGCCCTGGCGATCTTTGCGTGAGGCTTCAGATGGAACTCGTGGAGCGCTTTACTTCAGCTTCAAAAAATTTTTCAGTATCTGCCGCCCGTTCTCAGTCAAAATACTTTCCGGATGAAACTGAACACCCCAAATCGGCAGTTGCTTATGTTTAACCCCCATTATCTCGCTTTCATCCGTTTCCGCCGTAATCTCCAAACAATCCGGCAACGTATCTCGTTGAATCACCAATGAATGATAGCGCGTCGCCGGAAACGGATTGGCCATGCCTTCAAACAAATCCTTTCCGTTATGTTTAATCATCGATGTCTTACCGTGCATCATTCGATAATTCACGATGACATTTCCCCCAAACACGTGGCCGATGCACTGATGCCCGAGACAAACCCCGAGCGTTGGCGTGCTCGCACTGAACGTCCGAATGATTTCGTTCGACAAACCGGACTCGCGTGGTGAACAGGGGCCAGGAGAAATCAGAATTCGTTCTGGTTTCAACTCACGAATTCGTTCCATCGAAATCTGGTCATTGCGATGGACCTGCATATCCACCTGCATCTCGCCCAGATATTGAACGATGTTGTAGGTAAACGAATCGTAATTATCGATGACCAGAATCACCAAAACAGAATAGGGCAGGTTTTGACACGTTAAAAGCGTTAAAACGGCGAAGTCCAATAACTGACAAATCAGTTTTCATTAGCCTCCGGTTAAACTTCTTCCCTCTCATTAACACCTTGCTTCAGCAAGGTGGGTCCGCACTAACCACACTCTTTCCCAACCCGCTTCAGCGGTTTTCCTCTTTGCGTTTGCTGCTCTTGTTCAACGCTTTAACGCCCCTTCCTCTTCGCCTTGAACAACTCCATTTGCGGCCCCTTGAAAAAATCATAGTTCTTCAAAATCCGAATAGTCTGCAGAACGTCCGACTTCTGATAATTGCGATTTGCCTCCGTCTCACTTACAAGATCCGCCAGCATCGTTCGGAACGGAATCACTCCGTCAATTCCCTTCGAGCGTAACAATGCAACGCTATCGTCACGCGCTTTGGAATCTTGCGGTAGCGCTGGGACGACTAGAATCTTCAGCGGTGTGCCGTCCGAACCGAAGGCCCGCGCCGCCTGTTGAAACGCTTTGGGTTCGACGAAACGAAAGATTTCCGGAGTCTTGGTCAAACGCGCCGTGCTAAACGTCTCCGTATGCCAGCCTTTGACTACCACAATCGCCCGATTGATGAACGCCACTTCCACTGAGGTCAGCACGAACGGAAATTCCGCCGGACGCGGTTGCGGTTGAGGGTTGAGCACAAAGAAATCAATATCGTCTTCGTCATCAGCATTGCGATTCGGCGCGACAAATTTCCGGTGCTGACGCACAAGAAATCCGTGCAGTTCGAAATATTCGCGGACGATTGATTCGCTAACGGCGGGCATAGGAAGTGACGCGTGATGTATGACGCGTGACCGATGAAGACAAAACCTTATCGACGGAAGGCATTGTCACTTCTTGGCCGAATTCGACTTCTCCAATACGTCGCGCGAGGACAAACTTGATTTCCCCTGCGCTGACTTTCTTATCGAGTTTCATCGCTTCAACGAGTCTTTTTCGCTGGATTTGGCTTAGCGTGACGGTTGTCGGAAGGCCAGCGCGATCAAAAAGATTTCCAATCCGTTCCGCGTCGCGCTGCGGCAGACCTATAATTTCCTGCGAAAGTTTCGCTGCGGCAACCTGCCCAATCGAAATCGCTTCGCCATGCAAATATTTGCCGTAATGAGAAATCGCCTCCAGCGCATGGCCAATCGTATGTCCAAAATTCAAGATAGCGCGCAGTCCGCTTTCAGTTTCATCTTGCGCGACGACCTCCGCTTTGATTTCGCAGCAACGCGCAATGACATCCCCAAGCACCTTCGGCTCACGCCTTAGCAATCTTTCCAAATCGCGCTCCAACCTTTCAAACAACTCCGGGTCGTAAATGATCCCGTATTTGATGACTTCAGCTAATCCTGCCCGAAATTCGCGCATCGGCAAGGTTTGGAGCGTGTCCAAATCGCACAGCACCAGGCGCGGTTGGTGAAATGCGCCAACGAGATTCTTGCCTGCCTTCAAATTCACTCCCACTTTGCCGCCCACCGAACTGTCCACCTGCGCGAGCAACGTCGTCGGCACCTGGACGAATGGGATTCCCCGCAGATAGGTTGCCGCCACGAACCCGGCCAAATCTCCAACCACTCCGCCGCCTAACGCTACGATAAAAGATTTCCTCTCCAATCTATGTGCCGCCAACTGGTTGAAGCACTTCTCCACCGATTTAAGGCTTTTCGAAGTCTCGCCCGCTGGCACCACAACCATCTCAGACTCAAATCCCGCTCGAACCAGGGAATCTTTGACCCGCTGGCCAAATAACGACGCAACCGTTGCGTCAGAAATGATCGCGCATCGTTTCCCAAGCAGAACACGGCCACATTCCCGACCCATATTTTGCAGTAGCCGCGGGCCGATCTTGATCACATAACTTCGTTCGCCCAACGGCACATTGACAATTCGCACGCGGCGAAGCTATCACGCGGATTGAGCCATTAAAACGTTAAACAGCGCATTCGCAATATCTGACCGGTCAGACCAGTCCGACCTGCCTGATTCCTGTTTGCTGCACTCTACTTTGTTATGGACATGGCCACCCAATGTTTGTTAAAAAGTATTACAGCTTTAGAAGGCACCTGATATGCCACGGCTATTGATTAATCCGGGCACGCCGAGCACCTGGGAGATTCAGCTGCGACCGGGAAGCAATTCCCTGGGTCGCGGCGCGGCCAATGATTTCCAGATAAATCACCCCTCAGTTTCCGGTTCGCATTGCCAAATCGTTCTGGAAAATGGCACCGCCTTACTTCGGGACCTCGGCTCCACCAACGGCACTTTCATAAATCGCGCGCCGGTAAAAGAAGCTGCGCTCCAGGCCGGGCAAACCATCCATCTTGGCGGAGTGGAGATTGTGTATCAGGGGGACGGACCCGCTTCCGCGACTGTCACCGAAGCACAAGCTCTTCCTCCGCCACCTGTTCCTGTTCCACACGCAATCAGGATCGCGCCGAGCGGTCCGCCTCCGCCTCGTGCCATCAGCGTAACTCCTTCAACCCCACCACCAATTGCCTCGGGACGCGCGACGGCGATTAGCGTGACACCCTCCGCGCCAGCAGCCGTTCCAACGACCGCAACAGGTTCGGGCAAATGCAAATTCCATCCCAAAACCGCCGGGCGATATCATTGTAGCAAGTGCCACCTGTTCTATTGCGAGTTGTGTGTCACTTCGCGACCCTCGGCCACGGGCCCAGCCAAGAAATTCTGTCGCCAATGCGGTACTGAAGTCACTCCGGTAAAGGTCCAGGTTGACCGCGCCGATAAAGTCAGCTTTTTCTCGCGTTTGCCCAAAGCGTTCATTTATCCCGCGCTTGGTTCCGGTGTATTCGTTCTGATTGTTTGCACCATCGTGACGTTTGGATTGCGGTTCATCAGCGCCGGTTTGTTCTCCATTTTCGCCAAGATGGCTTTCTACGGTTACATGTTCTCATTCATGCAGAACATCATTCATTCCACTGCATCCGGAGATAATGAAATGCCGGGCTGGCCGAGTTTTGACGATTTGGGGGGCTGTTTCATCCGGTTCGCTGCCGCCGCCGTCATTTCTTTCGGCGTGCCGATTACGCTTTCGATCATGGCAATTTTCAGCGATGAACCAGGCATCGGCAGCACGCTGCTGATGCCTTCATGGGTCTTCGGCTCGCTTTATTTTCCAATGGCTTTGCTGGCTGTCGCGATGAAAGATTCGCCGCTTGCGGTAAACCCACTGGTCGTACTCCCTGCTATCTTCAAAGCGCCACTTGAATATATTGTCACTGTGATCCTGATGGGCATCATCCTTGCCCTTTACAATTCTGGTGACTCGCTTATCGGCGCAATTTTTCCTCGCGGTCTCACGACTCATAACATGGCCAAAATGTTCGGGTTCCTCGCCGCTTGGGCTTTTTGGTTTTTCTTCCAACTATATCTGCTTGCTGTGAACATGCGCATCCTCGGCCTGCTTTACATCAGCAAGAAACGCAAGTTCGGCTGGTTCGAACACTGATCCGGTTCTCTACGTCAGTTCATCCCTTCAACTCCGCTGGTTTTCCGGCACCTAATGTCCCCAAACTTTGCCCTTATTTTCTCAACCTCCCGTGGCCACACTGCTCATGTGAAAAAGCTAAAAATATGGCAGCAGATGAATACCGTTAGGTGCGCCTTGGCGCGTTGCACTCTCGGGATTTTGTTTCCTTTGGTCATCTACGTGCCTTACCCGCCAAAGTAACTCATAGTAACCCTCTGGTAACCTATAGTAACCGTTAGTAACCCATGGTAACCCATAGACACCAAAAAAGGATTCCTTATCGTCCGCCGCGAGTATTACTAATCTATTGACCACTCCCATTGATGAATCACCGCTCGCCAGTTCCCAACCACCATGACCAATTTCCTCTTGGACTCCATACAGCATTGCGGCATATTCTTGTCGCCAGGGCCCATGGACTGTGGACTTACGAACCCCGCCAGGGCCGGAAGGCAGCAACGGTAGTTTGCTCTGCTTTTGCCGTGGTCACCCTGGTATTCTTAAATTCAAAATGCAAAACGTAGAATGCGGACTAACGTCAAATTTTTGTTCTGGACGCAATCTCGCGCTTTTCATTCTGCATTCCTCATTCTGAATTCTTCATTTAAATGGCTTATCAAGTAATAGCTCGAAAATATCGACCGCAACGGTTTGAGGATGTCGTTGGACAGGAGCACGTCACACAAACCCTCGCCCACGCAATCGAGCAGAAGCGCATCGCCCACGCCTATATTTTCTGCGGACCGCGCGGCACCGGGAAGACGACTATCGCCCGAATTTTTGCCAAGGCACTGAACGTCACTGGCGGGCCAAAGGCGGACTTTGACCTCAACGATTCCAAAGCTCAGGAAATTGCCGAAGGTCGGTCCCTGGACGTTTTCGAAATTGACGGCGCAAGCAACAACGGCGTTGAACAGGTCCGCGAACTGCGCGAAACGTGCAAATACTCGCCTGCCAGTTCGAAATTCAAAATCTATATTATTGACGAAGTTCACATGCTTTCTACCGCAGCGTTCAACGCGCTGCTCAAGACTCTCGAAGAACCGCCGGAGCATGTAAAATTCATGTTTGCAACGACGGACCC
>Ga0068857_100002199_pt1 | contig 15884 bp, 15 predicted proteins | sample KBSCornC72_FD_66591 | JGI IMG/M metagenome (GOLD analysis project Ga0068857, IMG submission 66591) | Corn rhizosphere microbial communities from Kellogg Biological Station, Michigan, USA - KBS Corn C7-2 | ecosystem: Host-associated > Plants > Roots > Rhizosphere > Soil ...
CACTTCTCGGGGTCGGCATAGACGGTGCGGAACACCGCCACCACGCCGGGGTGAGGCTCGTAAGGCTCCGAAAAGTCTCGATCCAGCCGCTCCGGAGGAACGGGGAGGCCCCGGCGGGCCAGGTGGCGGAGGAACTCGTCGTAGAGGCTCGGCTCGCGCAAATACCGCTCCAGCCAGGCATGCACCTCCGGGCTCTGCCGATGAACCAGGAGCGCACTCGCATCCTTGTTGCCGAGCAGGAATTCCAGCGCCCGGTACTGCGCGGACTGAAAGCCGCTCGCCGGACCGAGCACCGACCGAAACTCGAGGTATTCCGAGGGGGTGAGCGTCTCGAGGACGCTCCACTGCTCGAACAGCATCCGCTGGATCTGCCCGGCGCGGGCGAGGATCTTGAACGCGGGCTCGAGTCGGTCCTCGCGGACCAGCGCCCGCGCGGCGGTGAGCTCGTGGAGGAGGAGCTTCATCCAGAGCTCGGAGGTCTGGTGCTGGATGATGAAGAGCAGCTCGTCGTGGTGCTCTGGCTTGCTCCGCGGCTCCTGAGCGGAGAGCAGCCGATCGAGCCGCAAGTAGTCGCCGTACGTGGTCTTTCCGGCGAGGTCGAGCTTCAGGCCAGGGTCCGGAGTGCGGATGTTCGCCATGCGATCAGCCTACGCCCGGGGGTTGCGCCGGGCAGGCTGCCGAGGAATGACACGGTCCATGGACGCGCGCGAGTTTGGCGGGGCCCTCGCCTGGAAGACCCGCGCGCTGGAGGCGCTGGCGACCTCCCGCGCCCGGCTGCTGGACCTCCTCCGGCCACTCCCTCCCGAGGTCCTGGTCGCCCAGCACTCCCCGCTGATGTCGCCGGCGGTCTGGGACGTGGCGCACGTGGCCAACTACGAGGAGCAGTGGCTGGTGCGGGCGCTCGGCGAGCGGGAGCTGTCCGGCCCTGAGACCGACCGCCTGTACGACGCCATCCGGAATCCGCGCCGGACCCGCGGGGAGCTTCCGCTGCTCGGGGTGGACGAGGCGTTCGACTACGCCGAGCAGGTGCGGGCGCGCGCGCTTCGACGACTCGAGTCGGTGAACGACGAGGACGTGGCCCGCACCGGCCCACTGCTGGACGGCGGCTTCGTCTACGGCATGGTGGCGCAGCACGAGCAGCAGCACGTCGAGACCCTGGTGGCGACCCTCCAGCTGGTCACCTCCATCGAGCTCGATCCGCTCCCCTCCGGACCCCTGCCACTGGCACGGGCGGTCCACACGCCCGAGGTGCACGTTCCCGGAGGCCCGTTCGAGATGGGGACGGACGAGGCCTGGGCGTACGACAACGAGCGCCCCCGGCACGAGGTCCACGTCCCCGCCTTCTTCATCGACCGCTATCCGGTCACCGTCGATCAGTTCCTCGCCTTCATGGACGACGGTGGATACAGGAATCGCAAGTACTGGACCGACGCGGGCTGGGCCTTCCGACAAGGGGAGCACGTCGAGCACCCGCTGTTCTGGCGCCGTGCCGGAAAGGGTTGGGAGCGCCGGCGGTTCGGAACGTGGGAGCCGCTGCGGCCCGACGAGCCGGTCAGCCACGTCTGCTGGCACGAGGCGGACGCGTATGCGCGGTGGGCGGGTCGGCGACTTCCGACCGAGGCCGAGTGGGAGAAGGCCGCTGCCGCGAGTTCCGGTGGCATCACGCGGCGCTATCCGTGGGGAGATACGCCTCCGGATGGCTCGCGGGCGAATCTCTGGCCGCGCGGTGGGCACCCCGCCCCGGTCGGCTCCTTCCCGGCCGGGGCGAGCGCGTTCGGTGTCGAGCAGTTGATCGGGGACGTCTGGGAGTGGACGGCGTCCGACTTCGCGCCCTATCCGGGGTTTCGGGCGTTCCCGTACCCGGAGTATTCGGCCGTCTTCTTCGGCAGTGACTACAAGGTTCTCCGCGGCGGTTCCTGGGCCGTCGCACCGGACACGATCAGAAACACCTTCCGCAACTGGGACTACCCCATCCGGCGGCAGATCTTCGCCGGCTTTCGGTGCGCTCGGGACGCCTGAGCGGGCCACGGAGCTCGGAGCCGACATGAACGTCGACCCACAGGTACTCGAGTGGCGTCCGCATCCGCGGGTGAGCTGGGACGTGCTCCTCGGGCCCCGCGACCTGCGTCGGGCGCTCGAGCAGGACGTGCGGCTCGGCCTCGGACGACGCCCGCGCGAGCTCCCACCGAAGTACTTCTACGACGCGCATGGCTCGCGGCTGTTCGACCGGATCACGCGGCTTCCCGAGTACTACCCGACCCGACGGGAGCGGGAGATCCTCGGAGCGAGGGCGGTGGAGATCGCCGCCCGGTCGAGGGCGGACACGCTGGTCGAGCTCGGAAGCGGAACCTCGGACAAGACGCGGCTGCTGCTTCGCGCGCTCGAGGCGGGCGGGACGCTCGGGCGCTTCGTCCCCTTCGACGTCGACGCGGTCACGCTTCGCGGCTCGGCATTGCGGATCGCCTCGGAGTTCCCTTCGCTGTCGGTGCACGCGGTGGTGGGTGACTTCGAGCGGCACGTGCCGCTGCTTCCTCGGGGCGGGCGACGGCTCATCGCGTTCCTCGGAGGCACCATCGGAAATCTCGCGCCTCCCGCACGGGCGCGGTTCCTCGACGACATTGCCGGGCAGCTGGGGACGGCGGACGCGTTCCTCCTCGGGACCGACCTGGTGAAGGACATCCCCCGCCTCGAGGCCGCGTACAACGACGCGCAGGGAGTGACGGAGGAGTTCAACAAGAACGTGCTCTCGGTGCTGAATGCCGAGCTGAACGCCGACTTCGACCTCGACCGGTTCGAGCACCTGGCGCGCTACGACGCTCGGCAGGGATGGATCGAGATGCTCCTCCGCTCGACCGTGCGGCAGACCGTGACCGTCCAGGACCTGGACCTGAAGGTCGACTTCGGGGCCGGGGAGCTGATGCGGACCGAGATCAGCGCGAAGTTCACCCAGCCGCAGATCGACCGCGAGCTGGAGGCGGCGGGGATGCGGACGGAGGCACGCTGGACGGACCGCGCGGGCGACTTCGCGGTCACGCTCGCCGTGCGCGCCTGAACGACGACGCCGTCGGACCCTAGCTCCCCTGCCCTGCGTCGCGGCGCTCACCCGCGTTGCGGCAGATGTCCTCGATCGTGTCCAGGACGGCGTCCGATGCGCCCCGGAGTGAGGCACACAGCAGGGTGTCCGTCCCGAGCGCGGTCGCGGAGAGGAAGACCTCCTGCTCGCTGCCGGCGTCGCCCGGCTCGGCGACCAGGAGCCGGACACTCACGTATCCATGCTCCTCGACCGCCTGGCTCTTGCGCAGCTTCCAGCGACGGAGACCCTCCGTGAAGCCGCTCCGCAGCGTCTCGGGCGTGGGTAGCCCCATCCCGCTCCGGAGCTCGGCCCGCAGCACGGCGTGACCGGGAGAGTCCAGGACACGCAACGTCCCGTCACCACCCGTCACGACGGTCCAGCCGGACGGGACCTGGAGCAGCCCCGAGGGACGGACGATCGGGACGCCGCCATCCTCGGACGGAATGACCGCGGGATGCGGCCGCGTGCAACCGCCGAGCAGTCCGGCGGTCAGCGCGAAGCAGATCAGCGCCCCGCGGCGGCGAGCCACCGCGTCACCGCTTGGGGAGATCCGGCGGGGGCGCCGCCGAGAGCGGCGTCGGGGTGGAGACGCCGCCCTTCGCGGGCTCCATCTTGCACGACCCCTCGAACATCACTCCCTTGTCGATGCTCAGGGCCGGAGTCTCCATGTTCCCCTTCACGCGTCCGGGGTTGTGAAGCTCGATGAGCTGCGTGGCGCGGATGTTCCCCTCGACGGCGCCATTGACGATGACGGTGCCGGCGTTGATCTCCGCGTTCACCCGAGCGCCCTCACCGATGACCAGCGTGTCCTTGGTGAAGATCTGGCCGGAGAACTTTCCGTCGATCCGGACCTGCCCCTCGAACGTGAGCTTTCCCTCGAACTCGCTCCCCTTGCCGAGCAGCGTGTGGACGTCACCACCGCGAACCACCACGTTTTCCTCCTCGCGCTTCAGCACCGCCATCGGGTTCCTCGTTCCGTGTCCTGGAGGGCCGCCCGGGCTGACGCTCGAGCGACGAGCGGCGGCGCGGGCTCCTCGAGCGCCGCGGCTTACCGCCGCAGCAGCGCGAGAATACGCTCCAGGTCCTCGTACGAGAAGAAGTCGATCTCGAGCGTCCCCTTTCCGCCGCGATCCTCGAGTCGCACCTTCGTCCCCAGGCGGCGCTGCAGGTCCTCCACCACGGCGCGTGCGGCGGCGCTGCCCGCCGGCTTTCGCGCCGGAGCCGACGTGGAAGCACGCGAGGTGCGGACGATGCGCTCGGTCTCCCTCACCGAGAGCTGCTCGCGGGCGATGCGCTCGGCTGCCTTCACCAGCTCGGCGCCGGAGACCATGCCGAGCAAGGCCCGCGCGTGGCCCATGCCGAGCGCTCCCGAGGCGAGCAGCTCCTTCACCGCGTCAGGGAGCTGCAGCAGCCGGAGCGCGTTCGCGATGCTGGCCCGGTCCCGACCCACGCGCTCGCCGACCTGCTCTTGCGTGAGGCCGAACTCCTGGACCAGCCGCCGGTAGCCCTCGGCCTCCTCGAGCGGGTTGAGGTCGGTTCGCTGGAGGTTCTCGACCAGGGCGAGCTCGAAGGCCTCGGCGGGAGTGACGTCGCGGACCACCGCGGGAACCTCGTGGAGCCCGGCGAGCTGGGCCGCCCGCCAGCGCCGCTCGCCCGCGATGAGCCGATACTCCGAGCCGTCGCGCCGCACGAGGATCGGCTGAATGACGCCCTGGGTCCGAATTGACTCGGCCAGCTCCCGGAGCTTGTTCTCGTCGAAGGTCTTTCGGGGCTGGGTCGGGTCACGGACGATCTGCTCGACCGCGATCCGGACGATGCCCGTCGAGGGGGCAAGCTCGCCCTGCACCGGCACGGAAGCTTGTGGAATCAGGGCAGAAAGACCCCGACCGAGCGCGCGTTTCGGGGTCCGATCCGAGGGGCCTGGGGGCATGGACGGAGCCGTCATCAGGCTGCCCGCCGATCGGTCGGGCCCTGGTCTCGACGAAGAATCTCCTGGCCGAGGGCGAGGTAGCTCTCGCAGCCCTTCGACTTGATGTCGTACAGGAGGATGGGCTTTCCGAAGCTCGGGCACTCGCTGAGCCGGACGTTCCGGGGAACCACGGACTCGAAGACCAGGTCCTTGAAGTACGCGCGGACGTCGCTCGCCACCTGGTGGGCGATGTTGGCCCGGACGTCGAACATGGTCAGGAGGATGCCCTCCGTGGCCAGGGACGGGTTCAAGCCCCTCCGGACGAGCTCGACGGTCTGCATCAGCTGCGAGAGGCCCTCGAGGGCGTAGTACTCGCACTGCAGTGGAATCAGGACCGAGTCCGCCGCCGTCAGGGCATTGAGCGTCAGCAGGCCCAGTGACGGCGGGCAGTCCAGGATGACGTAGTCGTAGTCCGGCACGAGGGGCCGGAGGGCCTCGCGCAGCCGGTACTCGCGCCGAGGCTGGCCCACCAGCTCGATCTCCGCCCCGGTCAGGTCAGGCGTCGAGGGAACGACCTGGAGGAACCGGAGCTCGGTGGGATGGACCAGCTCCGCCATGGGGCGGTCGCCGAGCAACGCGTCGTACACCGTCCCGTTCAAGGCATCCCGCTTCAGCCCGAGGCCGCTCCCGGCGTTCCCTTGGGGGTCCATGTCGACGAGGAGCACCCTGCGCTCGGCCGACGCCAGGCTCGCGGCCAGGTTGATGGCAGTCGTGGTCTTTCCGACGCCGCCCTTCTGGTTCGAGATGCAGATGACGCGTCCCACGGAGCCCTCCGTCGTTCAGTGCGACTGGATGCGGGGCGTAGCATGCTGGGATGACAGGGCAACTTCGAGGCCGGCCGGACGCCTGCTTCGACGTTCCACGTGGAACGCGCGGCGAGGGCTGAGGCGGCCAGCGCTCTGCGAGATGTCTCTACGAGGTGTCCTCTACGAGCTGTCTGACACCTCGCCGAGGCTCCCAGCGGCCGGCTCCTAGGTGCCAAACACCTCGTTGCGGCCCACCCCCGGTGGCGGACCCTTCGCGAGACACGTCTTCCGAGCTCCGGGCCCGCGACCCGCTCACGTGTTCCCTCCTAGGTGCTGTTCCCTCCTAGGTGCCAAACACCTCGTTACGGCCCGCCCCCGGTGGCCGAGGCTTCGCGAGACACGTCTCCCGAGGGTCCGGGCCGCAACCGCTCCCGTGTTCCACGTGGAACAGGGAGCCCTTGGGCAAAACGACAGGCGAGTGTCCGCCGCACAACAAGGGCTCTGGTATTTCGATCGAAAGCGTGGCAGAGGAGTGCGCTCTTCGGGGGGACGCCGCGACGGTCCCGTCGCGAGCAACCAACAAGACGAGCGCCCACCTACCCGCCGCGGCCTGCAGCGCCCCTCTGAGAGCGCGCCAGGCCACGCTGTGGGAGACCTGGGGAAAACATCATGCCAGCGGCTTCCCCTAGTGGTTTCCGGGAGTTCCAGCCGGTAGGTTTCGCCGTGCCTGTGGAGAAACCAGCGATTTCTGGAATGCTGCTGGAGGGAAGCCGCGCGCTCGGGGAGCCCCTCTCCCAAGCCCAGGCGGACGCACTGTCGTGGTTGGCGGGAGAGCTCGGCCGGTGGAGCGCCCGCATCAACCTCACGGCCATCCTCGATCCGATCGAGATGGCCGACAAGCACATTCTCGATTCCCTGAGTGTCCTCCGGGCGCTCGAGCCCGACACCACGACCCTCCTCGACGCGGGCGCGGGAGCCGGGTTCCCTGGCCTGCCTCTGGCCATCGCACGGCCCGACCTCGCGCTGACCCTGGTCGACGCCGTGGCGAAGAAGGTCGGCTTCCTCAAGCACGCCATCGCACAGCTCCAGCTCGCGCCCCGCGTCCGGGCCATCCATCTGAAGCTGCAAGGGAATCCCAGGGCGGAGGGCCTCGGCTCCTTCGATGCCGCGGTGTCCCGGGCGCTCACCGAGCCAGCTCGCTGGGCCGCCCTGGCTGCGCCCTACCTGCGGCCCGGAGGGACCCTGGTCGTGATGGCCGGCAGCGAGGCCCAGGCCCTCGAGCTCCCCGGATGGGACCGACCCCGGGTCGAGCGGCTCCGTCTCCCGCTCACGGGCGACGGGCGCACCCTCCTGAGCTACCGGAAGACCGCCTAGGCGCCGCAGACGCCCCGGACCCCGCCGGCTCAGCCCTCGTCGCGGAGCGCCACCGAGGCGTCCACTCGAACCGCGCGCCGGGCCGGAAGCCACGAGGCGAGGACCGCGCACGCGAGGAGGCCGAGGACGGTCGCCAGATACACGAGGGGATCGAGCGGGCGGACCGTCTCGACCACGCTGCGCAGCAGGCGCGTCGTCGCCACCGCCCCGAGGAGGCCCACCGCGAGCCCGATGCCGGCCCACGTCACGCCCTGCCCCACCACCTGCCGAAGGACCAGCCGTGGCGGCGCTCCCAGCGCCATGCGGATGCCGATCTCGTGCGTCCGCTGCGCCACGCTGTACGAGAGCACCGCGTAGAGGCCCAGCACCGCCAGCACCAGCGCGAGCAGCGCGAAGAGGATCAGCTGCAAGGTCGCGAACCGCTGCGCATCGACCGAGGCACCCAGGAGCTGGTCCGCGGTGCGCATCTCGTAGACCGGCAGCTCCGGGTCGAGGCGGGAGATGGTCCGCACCAGCTCGGCGCGGAGCTGCTCGGGCGCGGAGCGACTTCGGACCGCGACGTTCACCGAGCGGAGGTTTCGACCGTAGGCCTCCTCCGTGAGCTGCTCCGTCGCCAGGTAGAACTGGTGGACGGCCGGCTCGCGTCCCACGACTCCGTAGGCGGCGACGTGTTTTACGACGCCGATGATTTCACGATTCTGTTGTCCGTCATTCGATAGCAGGTGTCGTCCCACAGCGCCCCCGGGATAGAAGTCGCGAGCGAGGCGTTCGTCGATCACCGTCACCAGAGGTCGATCCCGGGTGTCCCCGGGCTCGAACCACCGGCCGGACACCATGCGGAGGCCGAGCGCCCGGGCGTACCCCGTCGAGACCGAGCCGAAGGCACCGAACTGCACCTGCTCCGGCGGAAGCCGCGGCTGGGAGTCGCTCCGGAAGCTCATCTCCCACGGCCCATCGAGTGGAAGAAGCGTCGAGTAGCTCGCGTCCTCGACCCCGGGAAGGGCTCGGAGCTCGGTCACCATCCGCTCGTAGAAGTCACGCAGCTCCTGGGGCGTCCGCTGTCGCGCCTCCGGAACCGAGAGCCGGAAGGCGACCACTCCCCTCCCGTCGAACCCGGTGTCGAGCTGCAGCAGCCCGGCGAGGGCACGCGAGGTGAGCCCGGCGGCAACGACCAGGATCAGGGCAAGGGCGACCTCGGCCACGACGAGAATGACCCGAAGCCGGTGCTGGCCGCCCGACATCCGGGCGTCGCCCTGCCGCATCGCCTCGTGGAGCTGGGTCCGGGAACCGATCACCGCGGGGAGGAGCCCGAAGAGCAGCGCACACACGCACGACGCCCCGAGATTGAAGAGCAGGACCCGGAGATTGAGGGCCAGCGCGACGTGGTCGGGGAGCGAGGCCGGCCGATGTGCCTCGAGCACCCGCATCGCCACTCCGGCCAGCACCAGCCCGAGCGCACCGCCGAGCAGCGCCAGCACCAGGCTCTCCACCAGCAGCTGGCGGATCAGCCGGGACCGACCCGCTCCGAGCGCACCGCGGATCGCGAGCTCGCGGACTCGCCCCGTTCCCCGGGCCAGCATCAGGCTGCCCACGTTCGCCGCGGCGATGAGCAGGACCAGGGCCACCGCCCCCATCAGCAACCAGAGCGATCCCCGGACGTCCTCGGTGATGCGCTGCTGCATCGGGTGCGGCCTCGGCAGCACCGCCCTGTTCTCGGTGTACTCCTCCTGGAGCGCCCGGCCGACGGACTCGAGGTCGAGCCGGGCCTCCCCGAAGGACACGCCGCGTTTGAGTCGCGCGATTCCGCTCAGACCCGGGTGGTTTCCACGATCCGCTGTGTGGCCCAGCATCCGCGGCCCGACGGGGACCCAGAGCTCGGGGTGCCGCTCGACGCGGAAGCTGGACGGCATCACCCCCACGACCGTGGCCGAGATTCCGTCCACCTGGAGCGACTGTCCCAGCGAGGCAGCCGGCTGGCCATAGAGCTTCCGCGCCAGGGCCTCGCTCAGGACGGCCACCGGAGCACCCCCGGGCCGATCCTCCTCGGCCTCGAACGTGCGGCCCACGAGCGGCGGAACGCCGAGGGCCTGGAAGTAGCTCGCCGAGGCCTCGACCACCTGCGCCCGCCGCGGCGCTCCCATCCCGGTGAGGTTCACCTCGCCACCCCGGAAGACGCCCATCTCGTCGAAGGAGCGCGTCCGGGCTCGCCAGTCGACGTAGTCGGGATAGCTCACCGACATCTCGGGAAACGAGGGCGCGGTCTCGCTGATGAGGATCAGCCGCTCGGGCGCCGGGTAGGGCAACGGCTGGAGCAGCGCCGCGTCGAGCACGCTGAAGAGCGCCGAGTTGGCGCCGATGGCCAGCGCCAGGGTCGCCAGCACCGAGGCCGTCCAGCCAGGGCGCCGTCGGAGGAGACGGAGAGCGATGCGGGCGTCCGCGAACCAGCCGTTCATGGGCCTCCCGGAAGGCCAAAAGCGTGCCATCGACGACAGTCGTAGAACTGCGGGCGTCCGGCCCTCCTGCCACCGCAGGGTGTCTCGGGACTGGGATCGACAGCCCGTCCCTGGGACGGATCAGGTCGGCGGCTTGCCCCGGGCAGCGGCCTCCACCGCGGCGCGATTCTCCTGGATGTACTTCTCGACCGCCTCGTCCTCGAGCTCGAGGTCGCGCAGCACGCCCGGGTAGATGCCCTTGAAGGCCGGCGACGCCTCGTCCCCGCGGAGCCGGAAGCTCATCTTCAGCACTGCGGCCCCGAACAGCCTGTCCTTCAGCGCCTTCGGCTTCCCCACCCCGGGCCTCCTCGCGTCAGTCGTCTTCGGGGAGATCATCCACCGGAAGGCGCTGCCGGGGCATCGGCACGACCTTGTCCGGCGTCAGCACCACGCGCCGCAGCCGACCCTCACCCTCGGCCTTCGCGGTCACGCCCTCGACGGCGTCCGCCGATCTCAGCAGGCGCCCGCGCTCCGTCGTCCCGAGCGTCACCACCGCGTAGACGCGGCCCGAGCTCGCCGACCGTTCCGCCAGCGCGCGCGCGGCTCCCTCGAACGGCCCGTCGGCGTCGGTGATCAGGGTGCGCTCGTCGACGTCCTGGGGCCGGGCCTGCGGCGCGGAGCGCGCTGGCGGGGCCGGGCGCGCGACCGGGGCGGGCGGAGCGCTGCCGTTGGTCATCGGCGCGGGCCCCGCCGCGGGCGGGCGTGACGGCTTCTGTCCGCGTGGCTCGGGATGCGCGCCGAGGCCGATCGCCACCCAGCGCCGGTCCTGGCCCGGCTTGTTCACCAGCTTGTTCACCAGGTACTGCAGCGCATCTCCCAGAGGGGAGCGGCGACCGGTGACGACGCCGGCGAGCTCGACCCCAGGCGTGATCGCGATGCTGATGCTCCCGTCGGGCAGATCCTTCGTCTCCAGCGTCGCAGGGACGTCCATCGCCCGCAGCAGCTGCTCCAGGAACGCCACCGCCTGCGCCCGTCGATCGTCGGCAGTCTCCACCGCCACCGCCACCCGTGAGTCGGTCACTTCCGCTTCTCCAGCGCAGGCTTCAGCTGCGGCGAGATGGTGCCCCGTTGAACGAGCCTCCGCAGAACCGCCTGCTGCGCCACCGTGAGGATGTTGTTGGTGAAGATGTAGAGGAGGAGACCCGCCGGATAGTTCAGCATGATCACCGTGAAGAAGATCGGCATGAACCACACCATCATCCGCTGCTGCGCCGCATCGAGCGCCGGCGGCTGCAGCCTGCTGGTGATGATCTGCGAGACGCCGAGCAGCACGGGAAGCAGGTACGTCGGGTCCTTGATGGTCAGGTCGGTGAGGAAGTGCGAGGTGAAGGGCACGCCGTACAGCTCGTAGCTGTTGCGAAGAGTGGTGAAGAGGGCGGCCCACACCGGCAGCTGGACCAGGATCATCAGGCACGACCCGAAGGGGTTCACGCCCGCCTCCTGGTAGGCCTTCATCATCTCCATCTGCTGCCGTTCCTTGTCCTCGGGGAACTTCTTCTTCACCTCCTCGATCTTCGGCTGGAGCTTCTTCATCGCCTCCTGTCCCACCATCGCCCGGTGGGTCAGAGGGATGAGCAGCACCTTCACCAGCACGGTGAGGAGGATGATCGCCACGCCCCAGTTGCGGACCACGGAATGGAACCACTTGAGGACCTGGAGCATCGGTTTGCAGAGCGCCGCCCAGATTCCGTAGTCCACGGCTCGCTCGAGGTGGACCGGAGCGTTCACTCCGTCGGTCGAGCGATTCGCCGGGAGCTCGGGGACGTCGGTGAGCGTCCTGGTATCCTTCGGCCCGAGGAACGCCCCGAACGCGCGAGTGACGGACTGGCCGGGCCCCACCTGCAGCGGAAAGCGCGCCGTGGCGATCCGCTCGGTCGCCGAGCTGGCCAGGACGCACCTTCCCTCGACCGCGGTGCCGACCGGAAAGATGGCGGAGAGGAAGTATTGCTGGTTGACCCCGGTCCAGCGCACCGGACCCGCGTGCTCCTTGCTCTCCAGCGTGTCCCTCGCCGTCTCGTGCTCGTAGGAGTCCTTCACGAAGCACGCCGCGTCCGACACGTTGCCCACTCCACCGAAGAAGCTCGGCCTCTCCTCGTGTGCCGGGTCGATCGCTCGCCCGTACGGAAGCACGAGCTCCCCCGAGAGCGGGCGGTCGGTGAGGTTCCGCAAGGTGATGCGGGTGGAGAGCTCGTACCCGTCGTCCACCCACGAGACCTCCCGGGTCACCTCCCAGCTCTCGGTCCTTCCAACGAAGGTGATGCGGTGGTCGCCCTCCTCCGCCGAGTAGCGGAGCGACGCGGGAACGGACCTCTCTCCGGCGAGCTCCATCGACAAGGGAAGCGCGGCGCCGGGAATGGGCCGGGCGAGGTTCATCTGCGGACCCCTGGGAACGTCCCTGCCGAAGAGCTGCGCCCAGCCTTGGGCGATGCTGAGCGGAACCTGCTCGCGCTTCTTCTCGCCCTGCAGCTCCGCCGAGAGCAGGCCCGCCCCCTCGGTGGAGAAGACGTAGTGGACCAGCTTCCGCTTGACCTCGAGCGTCCGCACCGCAGGCCCGGCTGGTGGCGTCCCGGCGCCCGCCGAGGGAGCGACGGGTGGAGCGGGCGTGACCGGGGCCGGCGACGGCGGCGGGGTCGTGGTGGCGACCGTGCCCGCGTCGACGGCGCCCGCGGTGTGCGGAGGCGTCTGGGACGGCGCAAACCAGGTCATGTACACGGCGGTCAGCAGGAAGATGAGCCCGAAGGCCACCGCCGTGCGCTTCTGAGATTGGTTCTCCACGGAGTTCAGATCCTCCCTGGGCGGGGCGGGACGGGGTCGAGCCCCCCGGGGTTGAAGGGATTGCACCGGCCAAGACGGCGCAGCGCGAGCCAGAAGCCGCGAAATGGCCCGTGCTCATGCAGCGCCCGCAGGGCGTAGGCCGAGCACGAGGGGTGGAACCGGCATGCCCGCGGCAGCAGCGGGGACACGGTCCACCGGTAAAGGTGGATGGGCAGCGAGAGCAGGAAGGCGAGCAGCTTCAACGGAGGCTTTTCTCTAACGCGGTCAACAGGGCGTCCACGGCGCGCTCCGTCGCCGCGAAACTGGCTTCTCTGGCACTCGGACGGGCCACCACCACCAGGTGCATTCCTTTTGGCCATCGGTCGCTGCGCTTGCGAAACAGCTCGCGCAACCGACGTCGAACGGCGTTTCGCACCACCGCCGTCCCCACCTTGCTCGACACTGTGAGCCCGAGCCGGGACTTTCCGTCCGGGCTCGCTGCCACCAGACCCACCAGAGGTCCGGCCGTTACCTTCGTTCCCCGTTCCTGGACCTCCAGGAAGTCGCGACGACTGAGGAGGCGGGCCTCCCTGGGGAACGCCTCGGACAACCCTACTTCTTGGCCGCGGACACGGCCAGACGCTTGCGGCCCTTGGCACGACGCCGACGGAGCACGTCCTTGCCGGCCCGGGTGCTGTTTCGCTTGCGGAAGCCGTGGGTCCGGTTCCGCTTCAACTTGGACGGCTGGTACGTGCGCTTCGACACGGGGCGATGCTCCGGTAAGGACGACGGTACGACTCTCGGGGAGGGCCGCGCGCATAACCCAGGCCGCGCGATCGAGTCAATGCGGCCGGGCGGACGAATCGTCGAGCCGCCGGTGGGTGGCGCGCTGTTTTTGATCCCCAACCGACCGCGGGAAGTCGTACAACACGCCCCCCGCCCCCGCGCCACATGACCGGTGGGTTCCCTCCCGAGGTCGCCTTTCGTGTCGGCTTCTCCCGAGCAGTCGCCTGTGCCCGCAAGCGCCGATGAACTCTGGGAAAAGACCCTTGCGCTGCTACGCGAGGACGGCAAGTCCTATGCCTTGACCTGGCTGGACCGGATGCAGGCGCTCGAGGTGAAGGACGGCAACCTCGTCCTGGGCGTTCCGGACCGCTTCTTTCGCGACTGGGTGGACGATCACTATCGGCCACTCCTGGAGGACGCGATCTCGCGGATTCACGGCGGATCGATGGGCATCGGCTACGAGGTGGTGGGGACGTCTCCGTCCGACGCGAGCGTTTCCGCGACGAGCTCGGGCCGGTCGGCGGCCTCCGCCCCCCGCCCTCCACGGCTCAACGAGCGCTTCACCTTCGTGAACTACGTCGTGGCGGAGAGCAACCAGCTCCCTGCCGCCGCGGCCGCCGCCGTCGCCGAGAGTCCGGGGAGGGCCTACAACCCACTCTTCATCTACGGCGGCACGGGACTGGGGAAGACGCACCTGCTCCACGCGGTGGGCAACGCGATCTTCGCCAAGAATACCTCGGCGCGGATCGTCTACCTGTCGAGCGAGGAGTTCACCAACGAGTTCGTGGAGAGCGTCCGTGATCACAAGATGACGGACTTTCGCCGCAAGTTCCGCGACGAGTGCGACGTCCTCCTCATCGACGACATCCAGTTTCTCGGGAAGCGCGAGGAGACGCAGAAGGAATTCTTTTACACCTTCAACGCGCTCCACGAGATGTCCAAGGCCATCGTCCTGACCTCGGACGCGGTCCCGGCGGAGATCCCCGGCTTGGAGGACCGGCTGCGGAGCCGGTTCACCATGGGCCTCATCACCGACATCCAGGAGCCGAACTACGAGACCCGCGTCGCCATCCTCAAGAAGAAGGCCGAGGCCGACGGGTTCGATCTCCCGGACAACGTGTGCCACTTCATCGCCAAGCACGTGCAGAAGAACGTGCGTGAGCTGGAGGGCGCGCTGATCAAGATCTCCGCGGTGCACAGCCTCACCGGCCAGCCGGTGACCGAGGAGTTCGCGGCCCAGGTGTTGAGGGACATCCTTCCGGCGCAGCGGCCAATCGACATCGATCACATCCAGCGGGAGACGGCGCGCTTCTACAAGGTGGCGGTCGAGGAGCTGCGCGCCGATCGGCGGACCAAGCAGCTCTCCCACGCCCGTCAGGTCGCGATGTACCTGGCGCGGAAGCTCACTCGCAGCTCCTTCCCGGAGATCGCCGCTCGCTTCAACAAGGACCACTCCACCGTCATCTCCTCGGTCCGGAAGGTCGAGCGGCAGCGCGAGGTGGACGCCAGCGTCCGCAAGGAGCTGGACGAGCTGGAAAGCAAGCTCGGGCCGGGCTGACCCCGGATTCAGGTTCGCCCGGCGCCTCGCACGCGGAATTCACAGCCTCCACAGGGTGAAGATGTTGGTTGCTTCCTGTGTACCCGCGGAGGGAGCCGGGTGGAGAACCCTCCCCCGCGGGCCATGTTGGCCGGAACTTGTGGGGAGACCCTGTTCGCGGCTGGTGTCGAAAAGTTCCGGGATCAGTTGGGGCCCGGCGTGACCACCGTGTGGAGACTCCACGTCCGCGGTGCAACCACTGTGTGACGATCTGGACAACTGCGGGCGTTCTCCACAGCGCGGTGATCAGGAATCGGCAGGAGACGCGCGGGTTTGTTTCTCTCTCCCCAAGTTTGGAGAACCGGCCTCCACCACCACAGAGATCAAGAATCAAAACCTGAAGAAGCCCCAGCCGGAGGGGGAGCAGTCAGCGGACCGATGCCTGGCTCGCGCCTTCGACGGTTCCCGGCCTCACACCCACGCCGGCGTCCGGTGGCTTCGGAGCAGTCGAGCTGAACGCCACCAGGTACCGCTCCATCAGGACACGGTCATGCTCGGGGATCTTGACCTTCTTCTCCTTCTGCATGCGCGCGATCACCGGAGGCCACTGGTCGCCCCGGTACTCGCCTGGCCCATGAACCGGATGACAGCCGCTGCAGCGGACCACGTAAGCCGCCCGGCCCGCCTCCATGTCTGCGAGGGTCAGCTCAGGGTCGACCGGCCGGATCCGCTCCACGTCCATCGCCGTGGGCTGCGGGACGAATCCGCCGTGCGCACAGGCGAGAACGAGCACCGTGCCGAGCACGGCAGAACCGAGAAGGGAGCGACTGGACATGCGCGTCCCTGCCCTTACTGAGAACGCCTCGCAAATTCAATCTCGCCTGGCCAACTCCGGTCATTCCAGGCATCTACGCAGCCGACGAGCCCTCCCTGGGGGGCCGCGGAAGGCCTGACCGGACCCGGCGGTTCGCGGTCCTCCGTGTTTGACGCACCTGTCGGTGCGGGCTACACCGCACGCCCTGGCGGAGCGGGTGAATGTCTCCTCCGCAGGAGACGATGGGCACATGGAATTCCGCATCGCTGCGGAGGAGCTGAAGCGAGCGCTGTACCGGGCCCAGGGGATCGTGGAGCGCAAGACCACGATGCCCATCCT
>Ga0068857_100002203_pt1 | contig 15874 bp, 24 predicted proteins | sample KBSCornC72_FD_66591 | JGI IMG/M metagenome (GOLD analysis project Ga0068857, IMG submission 66591) | Corn rhizosphere microbial communities from Kellogg Biological Station, Michigan, USA - KBS Corn C7-2 | ecosystem: Host-associated > Plants > Roots > Rhizosphere > Soil ...
AGGTGCGCGTCTGCCGCAACTGCGGAAAGGACGTGGACAAGTGAGCACCATGGAAGCCCCGACGCCGCGGCTGCGCGAACGCTACGACGACGAGATCCGGGAGGCGCTCAAGGAGCGCTTCCGGCTGTCGTCGGTGATGGCCGTGCCGCGGATCGAGAAGATCACCGTCAACATGGGCGTCGGCGAGGCGAAGGTCAACGCCAAGGCGCTGGATGACGCGGTGGAGCAGCTGTCCATCATCACCGGCCAGCGGCCCGTGATCACGCGCGCCAAGAACTCGATCGCCGGTTTCAAGCTGCGCGAGGGCATGCCCATCGGCTGCAAGGTGACGCTCCGCCACGCCCGCATGTACGAGTTCCTCGACCGGCTGCTGAGCATCGCGCTGCCCCGGATCCGCGACTTCCGCGGTATCAACCCGAACTCGTTCGACGGCCGCGGCAACTTCTCGATGGGCGTGCGCGAGCAGATCATCTTCCCCGAGATCGACTACGACGACGTCCACGAGGTGCGGGGCCTCGACATCACGATCACGACCACCGCTCCCACGGACGACCAGGCACGCGAGCTGCTCCGGCAGTTCGGCATGCCGTTCGCGAGCTAGGACGGAAAGGCACCATGGCGAAGGAAGCAAACAGGGTCAAGGCCCAGCGCCCCACGAAGTACAAGACTCAGGCCCATCACCGGTGCCAGCGGTGCGGGCGGCCCAGGGCGTACTACCGCAAGTTCGGCGTGTGCCGGATCTGCCTGCGCGACCTCGCCCACCAGGGCGTGATCCCGGGCATGACCAAGAGCAGCTGGTGAGGAACGATGATCACTGATCCAATCGCAGACATGCTGACCCGCATCCGCAACGCCAACCAGGCGCTGCACGAGAAGGTCGAGATGCCCGTCTCGGGCATGCGCAAGGAGATCGCGCGCATCCTGCTCGAGGAGGGCTACATCGAGGGCTACACGATCTCCAAGGGCGAGACGTTCGACACGCTGGTCGTGACGCTCAAGTACGGTCCCGACCGCGAGCGTGTGATCAGTGGCCTCAAGCGCGTGTCCAAGCCGGGGCGGCGGATCTATGCCAAGAAGGACCGGCCCCACAAGGTGCTGGGCGGCATGGGCGTCGCCATCCTGTCAACCTCGACCGGTGTGGTCACCGGCCGCCAGGCCCAGGAGAAGGGCGTCGGCGGCGAGGTGATGTGCTACGTCTGGTGAGTGAATGAGTCGTATCGGTAAGAAACCCATTCCTGTCCCGTCCGGCGTCGAGGTCGACGTGCGGCCCGGTACCGTGACCGTGAAGGGCCCCAAGGGCACCCTCTCGGAGCGGATCAGCGCCGACATGACCGTGACCGTCGACGACGGTACGCTGAGCGTCGCCCGGCCCACTGATCGCGGCGAGCACCGCGCGCTGCATGGGCTGACGCGGTCGCTGGTCGCCAACATGGTGACCGGCGTGACGGACGGCTTCGAGAAGCGGCTCGAGATCCAGGGCGTCGGCTACCGCGCTGCGCTGCGCGGCCAGGACCTGGAACTGCTGCTCGGGTTCAGCCACCCGGTGTCGGTGAAGGCGCCGGAGGGGATCACCTTCGAGGTGCCGCAGCCGACGCAGATCATCGTCCGCGGCATCTCCAAGCAGCGAGTCGGCGAGATCGCCGCCCAGATCCGCAAGTGGCGGCCGCCGGAGCCGTACAAGGGCAAGGGCATCCGCTACGCGGACGAGTACGTGATGAGGAAGGTCGGGAAGAGGGCCTGATGGCAGTCAAGACGAAGGAACAGGGGCGGCTGCGCCGCCACCGCCGGGTGCGGTCGAAGATCAGCGGCACCGCCGAGCGGCCGCGGCTGGCCGTGTACCGGTCGAACCTGCGCATCTACGCCCAGCTGATCGACGACGACGCCGGCCGCACGCTGGCCGCCGCCTCCAGCCTCGACAAGGACGTCGCCGGGGCCAAGCGGTCGGAGCAGGCTGGGATGGTCGGCAAGCTGGTGGCCGAGCGGGCCAAGCAGGCCGGCATCGGGCGGGTCGTGTTCGACCGCGGCGGCTACCTCTACCACGGCCGCGTCAAGACGCTTGCCGACGCAGCACGCGAGAACGGATTGGAGTTCTAGATGGCATCACGAGATCGAGGTGACGGCCGGGAGCTCCAGGAGCGGGTCGTCAAGATCAACCGCGTGGCGAAGGTCGTCAAGGGCGGCCGCCGCTTCTCCTTCACGGCGCTGGTCGTGGTGGGAGACGAGGTCGACCGGGTCGGCGTCGGCTACGGCAAGGCGAACGAGGTGCCGTCGGCGATCGCCAAGGCGGTCGAGGACGCGAAGAAGAACATGTTCCAGATCCCCAAGTACAAGACCACCATCACGCACCAGATCGTCGGCCGCTACGGCGCCGGCCGCGTGATGCTGAAGCCTGCCTCCGAGGGCACCGGCGTGATCGCCGGCGCCGGCGTGCGCGCGGTGCTGGAGCTGGGCGGCGTTCGCGACATCCTGGCCAAGTCGCTGGGCACCTCGAACCCGATCAACCTGCTGATGGCGACCGTGGACGGGCTCAAGGGCCTGAAGCGCCCGGAGGAGGTGGCCCGGCTTCGCGGCAAGGACGTGCGCGAGGTGATCAAGCCGCATTCCGAGGTGGTCGCCGAGGAAGAGGCGGCGGCGGCCGCGGCGGCGGGGGCCGACGCCTGATGCCGAGCCTGCGGATCACTCAGGTGCGGAGCACGATCCGCACGCGGCCTGAGCACAAGGGCACGCTGCGGGCGCTGGGCCTTCGCGGCATCGACCAGTCCGTCGTGCGGGAGGACTCTCCCGTGCTGCAGGGCATGCTGCGCAAGGTGAACTCGCTGGTGCGCATCGAAGAGGAGTCGTAGGGCCTGATGTCTGACGAGCTGAACCTGCATACGCTGAAGCCGGCCGACGGCAGCCACCGCGAGCGCAAGCGCGTCGGCCGCGGCCCCGGCTCGGGCACCGGCAAGACGTCGGGCCGCGGCCACAAGGGTCAGAAGTCCCGTTCCGGCAGCCATTACATGCGAGCCGGATTCGAGGGCGGCCAGATGCCGATCTACATGCGGCTGGGTAAGCTGCGCGGCCCCAACCACAAGAAGTCGATGCCGATGGGCCCGTTCCGGACGCACACCATCCCGGTGAACGTCCGCGACCTCGAGCGCTTCGACGAGGGGGTCGAGGTGACGCCGGAGCTGCTGCGCACCGCTGGCGTCGTCCGCCACCTCAAGCACCCGGTCAAGATCCTGGGCAGCGGCGAGCTGTCGAAGAAGCTGACCGTGCACGCCCACGGGTTCTCGGCCAAGGCGCGGGAGCTGATCGAGGGCGCCGGTGGCACCGTCGTGGTGCTCGGCGCCGCTGCCGAGGAGGAGGCGCCGGCCAAGCCCAAGCGGTCGCGCGCCGCCGCACCGGCGGCTGATGCCGCGCCGGCCAAGCCGAAGCGTGCCCGTGCCGCGGCGCCGGCCGAGGAAACCGCCGCGCCGGCTGACGAGGCGGAGCCGGCCGAAGGGGCTGCTGCCGTCGAGCAGCCCGCCGAGGAGACTGTCGACGACGCCGTGGCCGAGGCCACGGACAGCGACGTCGAAGCTGGCGAGACTACCTAGCCAGGGGCCTGGTGCTACAAAACTTCCTCAACGCGTGGCGCGTCCCGGAGCTTCGCTCGAAGCTTCTTTTCACCGCGGCCATGCTCCTGCTCTACCGGCTGGGCTCCTACCTGCCGTCGCCCGGCGTCGACTCGCAGCGGATCAGCGACCTGATCAACGGCCAGGGCGGTGTGCTCAGCCTGCTCACCCTGTTCTCGGGCGGCGGGCTGCAGCGGCTGTCGGTGTTCGCGTTGGGCATCATGCCCTACATCACCGCCTCGATCATCCTCCAGGTGCTGACGCCGGTGTTCCCCAACCTGCAGGCGCTGCAGAAGGAGGGTGAGCTCGGCCAGCGGCGGATCACGCAGTACACCCGCTACCTGACGGTCGGCCTGGCCGGAGCGCAGGCGCTGGGCTACGTGTATCTGTTCTCCAACCCGGGAGCGATCAGCGGCGCCTCCGGCTCGCTGATCAACACCTCGCTGCGGAGCGTCGTCCTGATCGCGGTCACGCTGACCGCCGGCGCCACGCTGCTGATGTGGATCGGCGAGCTGATCACCCAGCGGGGCATCGGCAACGGCATGTCGCTGCTGATCTTCGCCTCGATCCTGACCAGCGCCCCGGCCGGCATCTCGGCCTGGTGGAACGGCTCCTCGTTCGAGAAGCTGTCGCTGCCGCTGGTGGTCGTCGCCGTGATCTTCGCCGTGGTGTACGTGCAGGAGGGCATCCGCAAGATCCCGATCCAGTACGCCAAGCGGATGGTTGGCCGGCGGATGACCTCCGGCGGCTCGACGTACCTGCCGCTGCGGGTCAACATGGCCGGCGTGATCCCGGTCATCTTCGCCGCAGCGATCATGGCCTTCCCTGCCACGGTCTTCCAGCTGGTGCCCTCGGGCTTCACCCGCGATCTGGCCGGCTGGCTGGGGTACGGCAGCTGGGCATACATCATCGGCGAGGGAACGCTGATCTTCCTGTTCACGTTCTTCTACGTGGCCGTGATCTTCAACTCGATCGAACAGGCCGACAACCTCAAGAAGTACGGCGGGTTCATTCCCGGCGTGAGACCGGGGCGCCCGACCGCCCAGTACCTCGAGCGGGTGCTGGTGCGGCTAACGGTTGCCGGTGCGCTGTTCCTGGCGCTGGTGGCCGAGCTACCGACGCTGTTCATCAAGTTCGCGGACTTCAGCCCGGCCACCGCGCGGGCGCTGGGCGGCACCTCGGTGCTGATCGTGGTCGGGGTCGCCATCGACACCATGCGGCAGATCGAGTCGCAGCTGTCGATGCGCGCCTACAAGGGCTTCCTGCGCTGAGGGATCAGGCCCGATGAACCTCATCTTCATGGGACCGCCGGGCGCCGGGAAGGGCACGCAGGCGGCGCGGATCGCCGGCCAGCGCGGCATGGCGCACATCTCGACCGGCGACATGCTGCGGGCCGCGTCCGAGGCGGGCACGCCGCTCGGCCTGCAGGCGCGCGAGATCATGGCCCGCGGCGACCTGGTGCCGGACGACGTCATGATCGGGCTGATCCGGGAGCGGCTGGGCGAGCCCGACACGCGGGCCGGGTTCATCCTCGACGGCTTCCCGAGGACGCTGGCCCAGGCCGAGGCGCTCGACGGGATGCTGACCGACATCGGCAGGGAGCTGTCGCTGGTGCCGGTGTTCGACATCCCCGAGGCGACGTTGATCGACCGGCTGTGCGGCCGCCGTGTCTGCCACGCCGCCCAGCACGTCTACCACGTCGACAACAACCCGCCCAGGGTGCCCGGCATCTGCGACGCCGACGGGTCGGAGCTGTACCAGCGCGACGACGACCGTCCCGACGTCGTGCGGGCGCGCTACCAGAAGCAGTGGGTGGACGCCGCCGGCCCGGTGCGCGACTACTACGCCGACCGCGGCCTGATCGTCCACATCGACGCGGCCGCTCCGCAGGAGCAGGTGGCGAGGGAGATCGACGAGGTCCTCGACCGCGCGGACGGGGAGGCGGCGTGATCGTTCGCAAGACCCCAGCCGAGATCGAGACGATGGCCCGGGCCGGGGCGGTGGTCGCGTCGACCCTCGACCTGATGCGCTCCCGGGCACGGGTCGGGGTGACCCTGGCCGACCTCGACCGGCTTGCGGAGGAGCACATCCGAAGCCATGGCGGGGTGCCCACGTTCAAGGGCTACCGCGGCTTTCCGGGGTCGATCTGCGCGTCGCCCAACGACATGGTCGTGCACGGGATCCCCGGGTCCTATGCCCTCGAGGACGGCGATCTGCTGTCGGTGGACGTCGGTGTCACCCTCGACGGCTACGTGGCCGACTCGGCCACGACGGTTGCCGTCGGCAAGGTCCCGGAGCGGGCTCTTGAGCTGATCGGCGTGTGCGAGCAGTCGCTGCTGGCGGCCATCGCGCAGTGCCGGGCGGGGAACCGCCTGGGCGACATCTCCCATGCCGTGCAGGAGGTGGTCGAGGCCGAGGGCTTCGGCGTCGTCCGCGCGCTGGTCGGCCACGGGGTCGGCCGCGACATGCACGAGGATCCGCAGATCCCCAACTACGGCCCGGCGGGACGGGGGCCGAAGCTGGCGCCGGGGATGGTGTTCGCCATCGAGCCGATGATCACTGCCGGCGACTGGCAGGTGCGAAGCGGGGACGACGGCTGGGCGATCTATACCACCGATGGCAGCCTGGCCGCGCATTGCGAGCACACCGTGGCGGTCACCGAGAACGGGCCGCGAGTGCTCACCCAATCCGCGCCTGCTGCCATGGCGGGGACGGGATGATAGAGTTCCTGGTCGCCCGGTCGGAGGCATGCGTCTGCGTGCTGCCCCCTGCGGTCCCGACCGCCCCCTCTCGTAGGAGTCTTTCGTGAAGGTTCGTCCCAGCGTCAAGCCGATGTGTGAGAAATGCCGGATCATCCGCCGGCACGGCAACGTGCTGGTCATCTGCACCAATCCGCGCCACAAGCAGCGGCAGGGATAGGGAGTAACGGAACATGGCTCGCATCGCAGGCGTCAACATCCCGCGCGAGAAGCGCGTCGAGATCGGCCTCACCTACATCTTCGGGATCGGGCGGTCGACCTCGCAGCAGGTGCTCAGCGCACTCGACCTGAGCAAGGACACGAAGGTGCGCGACCTGACCGACGAAGAGGTCACGCGGCTGCGTAACTACATCGACCAGAACCTGACGGTCGAGGGCGACCTTCGCCGGGAGCGGTCGCAGAACATCAAGCGACTGATGGAGATCGGCTGCTACCGCGGGATCCGTCACCGACGCGGGCTGCCGGTTCACGGCCAGCGGACGCGCACCAACGCCCGCACACGCAAGGGTCCCAAGAAGACCGTCGGAAAGCAGCGTAAGAAGTAAGTTGTCGAGGCGCCGAGCGCCTCAAGGAAAGGACTGAATGCCTCCTGCACCACGTAGAGGCGGCACACGTGGCCGCGTCCGCCGAAAGGCCCGCAAGAACATCGCCGTGGGCCAGGCCCACATCAAGACCTCGTTCAACAACACGCTGGTCGCACTGACCGACAAGGACGGAAACGTCATCGTCTGGAAGAGCGCCGGCGCCGTGGGCTTCAAGGGCTCGCGCAAGTCGACGCCGTTCGCCGCCCAGGTGACGGCGGACGCCGCCGCGCGGGAGGGCATGGAGCACGGGCTGCAGAAGGTCGAAGTGTTCGTCAAGGGGCCGGGCTCGGGCCGCGAGACCGCCATCCGGTCGCTGCAGGCCGCCGGCCTCGAGGTGATGGGAGTCAAGGACGTCTCGCCGCAGGCGCACAACGGCGTGCGCCAGCGAAAGCGCAGGCGCGTCTGATGGCCCGCATGATCGCCCCCAAGTGCAAGCAGTGCCGCCGCGAGAACATGAAGCTGTTCCTGAAGGGCGAGCGCTGCCTGACCGAGAAGTGCGCCATCGAGCGGCGGGCCTACCCGCCCGGCGAGCATGGCCGCGGCCGGATCAAGCAGTCGGAGTACCTGCTGCAGCTTCGCGAGAAGCAGAAGGCGCGCCGCTACTACGGCATCCTCGAGGGCCAGTTCCGCACCTACTACGAGAAGGCCAGCCGGAGGACCGGGATCACCGGCGAGAACCTGCTGCGGATGCTCGAGCTGCGGCTCGACAACGTGGTCTACCGGCTGGGGTTCGCGGCCTCCCGCTCGCAGGCCCGACAGCTCGTGCGACACGGCCACTTCGAGGTCAACGGCCGGCGCGTGAACATCCCCTCATATCAGGTGTCGCCCGACGACGCCGTCTCGATCCGCGACGGGTCGGCCGCCAAGGCGGTCGTCACCGACGCCACCGATCTGACCGCGTCAGTCGCGCCCTGGCTGCAGGCCGACCACGACAATCTGACGGGCAAGGTGCTCCGGGTCCCCGACCGCGTCGACATCGACACGCCGGTCCAGGAGCAGCTGATCGTCGAGCTCTACTCCAAGTAACCCATAAGGGGCGATTCCACACTGATGCTTGATTTCATTCCAAAGATCACGTCCGAAGACGTCGGCGACCAGAGCGGCACGTTCGTCGTCGAGCCGCTCGACCGCGGCTTCGGCTACACGTTCGGCAACAGCCTGCGGCGGGTGCTCCTGTCGTCTCTCGAGGGCGCCGCGGTCACCTCGGTGAAGATCGAGGGCGTGGCGCACGAGTTCACGTCGGTGCCCGGCGTGCGCGAGGACGTGACGGACATCATCCTCAACCTGAAGAGCCTGATCTGCCGCCTCCACGGCGAGTCGGGCGAGGTCGAGGTGCAGGTGCAGAAGGACGGCCCGGGCGTCGTCAAGGCGAAGGACATCGAGGCGCCTGCCGACCTCGAGATCCTCAATCCCGACCTCGAGATCTGCCACCTGACCGAGAACGCGCGGTTCGAGATGACGCTGACGATCGCCCGCGGTCGCGGGTACGTGGCCGCCGAGGGCAACAAGGGCCCCGAGACCACCATCGGCGTGATCCCGGTCGACTCGATCTTCTCGCCGGTGCGGCGTGTGTCCTACGACGTCGACACCGCCCGTGTCGGCCAGCGCACCGACTTCGACAAGCTGCGGCTCGAGGTGACCACCGACGGGTCGATGTCGCCGAAGGACGCCGTCAAGGATGCGGCCGAGATCCTGATCAAGTACCTCTCGATCTTCACCGACATCGACGCCTCCGAGCTGGCCCTGCGGCCGGACGGCGGCGCGGCTGCCGAGGTGGCTGCCCCCAGCGCTCACGGCATGGAGAACATCCTGATCGAGGAGCTCGAGCTGGGCGTCCGCAGCTACAACTGCCTGAAGCGCGTCGGCATCGAGACGATCGGCGACCTGATCGGCAAGACCGAGGCCGAGCTGGCGGCGATCCCGAACTTCGGCAAGAAGTCGATCGAAGAGGTCAAGGAGACTCTCGCCGGTCAGGGCCTCGGACTCCGGGGGTCGGAGTGAGGCACCAGCGTCATGGACGCAAGCTCGGCCGCGACGCCTCGCACCGCAAGGCCCTGTTCTCGAACATGGCGAGCCAGCTGTTCGAGCACGGCAGGATCAAGACCACCGAGGCCAAGGCAAAGGAGCTGCGGCCGATCGCCGAGAAGCTGATCACCCTGGCGCGTAGGGACCCGGTCGACACCGCGGCCCAGCGCCAGGCGGTCGCCTACCTGCGTAGCAAGGACGCCGTGCACCGGCTGTTCCACGAGGTCGCCCCCCGCTACACTGAGCGCCCGGGCGGCTACACGCGGATCGTCAAGCTCGGCCCGCGCCAGGGCGACGCCGCCCCGATGGCGTACATCGAGCTGGTGGACTGAGCCTGTGTGTCTGACATCGTTTCACCTCGTGTGAAACTGCGTGTCTGACACCCGCAACACCGCCCCCTTCCGCCCATGACCCCGCGACTCGCTCTTCCCCCGGGCTGGACCGACCGCACCGTGCTCACCTACGTCGGCCCCGACACCGGCTCCGGCTCGCCGTCGCTGGTGGTGTCCCGCGACCAGCTTGCGGACGGCGTGTCGCTGGCCCGCTACGCGGCAATGCAGGACGCCGCCATCCGCGCGGGCATCGAGGGCGTCGAACTGGTCGAGGACCGCGAGACCACCGTGGCCGGCCACCCAGCCATCCGCCACACCTACCGCTGGTCGTACGGCGAGCAGAGCATGCGGCAGCGGCTCTGGTGCCTGGTAGCGGAGGGCAGCGGATACGCGATCGTCGCCTCCGCAGCGGACGCCGAGTTCGACGGGCTCCGCAGCGTGTGGGCCTCCGCCGTCGCCTCGTTCTCCCTGGAGTAGCCGGTGCGGATGCGGGCCATCGTCGCCTACGACGGCAGCGAGTTCCATGGCTGGGCTCGCCAGCCCGGCCTGCGCACGGTCGAGGGAGAGCTGAGCGCCGTGGTCGGCCCCCGCCTGGTGGTCGCCGGCCGCACGGATCGCGGCGTGCACGCCGACGCCAACGTGATCTCGTGGGATGACGAGCGGCCGCGGACGGCCGGTGAGCTCAACGGCCGCCTGCCGGCAGATCTGGCGGCGATCCGCTGCGAGATTGCCGAGCCCGGGTTCGACGCCCGGGCCGATGCCCGGTCGCGGAGTTACGTGTACCGGATCCTCAACCGGCGTGCCCCCGACCCCCGCTGGCGGCGGTTCGAGCTGCATCACCCCCGGCCGCTTGACGATGGCCTGCTCGGCGCGTGCGCGAAGGTGATCGGCGGCCGCCACGACTTCCGGGCGTTCACGCCCTCCGAGACCCAGCACGTGCACTTCGAGCGCACCGTGCTGGAGGCCAGGTGGGCGCGGGAGGGAGACCGCCTGATCTTCCACTTGACCGCCGACGCTTTGCTCCGGCACATGGTGCGGATCCTGGTCGGGACGATGCTGGAGGCACCGGATCCCGACCGCCTCTCCGCGCTGCTCGCCGGCGCGCCCCGCTCGGCGGCGGGTCGCACGGCGCCGCCGCACGGGCTGACCCTGGCAGCAGTGAGCTACGACGACTGGTCGAGCTCTCCCGTCACGAGCTCCGCCGGGCGCTCGTAGAACGCCGCCAGGCGTTCGGCTTCGCGGTCGAGCATCTGCCGTGCCGCGTCGTCGGCCGGCGCGAACGTCTCCACGCGCACCTCGACGCGGTCGTCCAGCAGACGGGGCTCCCACATGCCGCCCACCCTGCCGTCCACGAGCACGCAGTTGTGCCCCGCCGAACCTTCGTAGCGGCCCCGCGGGTGAGCGGCCAGGCGGCGGTGGACGTCGGGGGGTACCAGCTGTTGGCGCCCGAACCGGCTGCCCAACAGGTAGCAGTCATATCTCGACACCAGGCGCACGCTCGGCGCCTCGGCGGCGGCATCCAGATCTCCCCGGAGCATGTGGGCAGATGTGCGGCCGACGTCGATCTCGACGACCTCGTCACCGAGCTCGGCCACCAGCCTCGCGCAGTCCCCGGCTGTCAGGAGCTTCGGGGCATACCACGCCGCAATGTCTTTCGAGCGGGCGGGTCCGTACGCGTGCAGGTAGCGCCTCACGACCTCCCGCAGCGCGTCGCGGGGACTGGGCGGGGTCTGGTCTCCGACCCAGTCCGAAGCCCGGACGAAGGTCACCCTCGACCCTCGCGCCGGCCCGAAGCAGAGGACCCCGGCGATGGCTGCCAGCGCGATCAGGTCGGCTCGTCCCGCGGCCAGCCGCTGCTCCGCCCAGGCACCCGCCCGCTTCGAGGCGGCCTCTGCCAGCTCCGACCGTTCGAGCGGACCGTCGGCCAGGGCTGCATCGACGGCGTCGAGCAGCTTCGCCGCCCGCGCGGGCGAGATGGCCCACGGAGCCGTCCACCGCCGGCCGATGGGAACGGCCCTCCGGGCCGCCATCCACAGGCCCAGGTCGGACGCCGGGAGCAGGTGCACCGTGTCGCGTGGTCCGAACGTCCGCACCAGGGCCCGGCGGTCGGCCAACTCTGTCCGGACATCGTTCCGGGTCAGGTGATCGATGCGGAGGCCCAGAGCCAGCTCCGCCGCCGGAGGGCTCTGGGCCTGGATCCCGCAGGTGGAGCGGACGACGTCCACGATGGCGCGCTTTCGCGCCCGCGTGCTGAGGAAGCTTTGCTCCAGTCGCCGCTCGATGATGGCGTCCCAGCCGAGCCGGGCCGCTGGGTCAGGCACCCGCACCCTCCACCTCGATGCCCAGGCCGGCCGCGCAGTCCACGAAGGCGCCATACAGCAGATCGGAGTAGAGGACGTGGCGCACGTCCCGCACGCCGTTCGACGCCCGGGCCGCCTCCAGCGAGGCCGACAGCGCAATCGGGGCGGCGCGGTAGCCGGGGAATCGGTACACGCCGCACGAGATGGCCGGGAAGGCGATCGACTCACAGCCGAGCTCGTCCGCCACCTTCACCGAGCGGCGGTAGGCGGAGGCCAGCAGCGCCTCCTCGTCGTTCTCCCCGCCCGCCCACACCGGGCCGACGGTGTGCACCACGTGGCGGGCGGGCAGCCTGCCGGCGGTCGTGGCCTTGGCGTCGCCCACGGTGCAGCCTCCCAGCTGCCGGCACTCGACCAGGATCTCCTCTCCGCCGACGCGGTGGATGGCGCCGTCCACGCCCCCGCCGCCCAGCAGGGAGGTGTTGGCCGCATTGACAATCGCGTCCACCTGCACGCGGGTGATGTCGCCCCGCAGAATGGTTACGCGTACGTCGTCTGGCACACCGATAACGGTACCCGCAGCCGCGCTTCGGCAGTCCACCCACGGCTGCGGTGACGGCCGGCCGCGGGAAAGCGGAGGTCTAGACTCGGGTGCGATGCGCATCCTCCTGACCAACGACGATGGGGTCACGTCGCGCGGCCTGTTCGAGGCGAAGCTGGCGCTGGACGCCGTCGGCGAGGTGTCGGTGATCGCGCCTGACGCCAACCGCAGTGGCGTCGGCCGGGGGATCACCATCCACCGCTCGCTGCACGTCGCCGAGGTCGAGCTGCGCGACGGCACGATCGGCTATGCGACGGACGGCACGCCGGTCGACTGCGTCAGGTTTGCCGACCTGGGCCTGGTCGGGAAACGGCCCGATCTGATCGTGTCGGGGATCAACTACGGGTACAACCTCGGCGATGACGTCACCTACTCGGGGACGGTGGCCGCGGCCTTCGAGGGCATCCTGCTCGGCATCCCCGGGATCGCCATCTCGCAGGGCAGTCCCACGGCGACGGCCGACTTCCGCCGCCACGAGGCCTACGACTTCAGCGCCGCCGCTGCGCTCCTGCCGCGCCTGGTCGCCGAGGTGGAGCGCAGGGGGCTTCCTGGCGGCACCATCCTGAACGTCAACGTGCCGTCGCAGCCGGCCGGCGCAACCGTTGCCCGCCTGGGCAAGCGGATCTATCGCGACCGGCTCGACGTCGAGTCCGATGACGAGGGCCGGCGGCGTTACCGGATCTACGGCGTCGATCCCTCGTATCACGACGAGCCCGGCACCGACTTCCGCGCCATCGCCGAGCAGCGGATCTCGATCACCCCGATCCACCTCGACCTGACCAGTGCCGACGGGCTGGAGGAGGTCGCCGCGTGGGACCTGGAAGGCGTCGTCTGAGCTAGGGGGCGAGCATGTTGAAGCCCATCATCTTCTGCTCGCCGTCGCGCTCCTGAAACAGGGCCAACCGGCAGTTGTCGAGCCAGAGCCGGCGGTGGTTCTGCGGCGGGCCGCCGAGGAAGTGGCTGCACACCATCAGCCGGGCCAGCGACCCGTGCGTGACGACCAGCGTCGACCCGGGCAGGCCGTCGTGGTCGGCGAAGAACGCCGCGGCCCTGGCCAGTGCGTCGTCGAACCGCTCGGTGCCAGGCGGGAACTCCGTGCCCAGCGCGTGCCAGCCGTGGTAGACCTCGGCCAGGTCCCCGGCCTCGATCTCAGCCGAGGTCATGCCCTCGAACGGCCCGGCGTCGATCTCGGTCAGCCGCCCGTCGACGATCACCGGGCAGTCCGTCGCCTGACCCGTCGCGATCAGCTCAGCCGTCCGCCGGGCGCGGGTGAGCGGGGAGGCGAAGATGCGATCGATGCCGACGGCCGACAGCGCGCGGGCTGCCTGCGCCGCCTGCTCCAGGCCGGCGGCATTCAGCTCGACGTCGGTTCTGGTGGTGAACCGGCGCTCGGCGTTCCACACGGTCTCGCCGTGGCGCATCAGCATCAGCCGCTCGCGCATGACCGGCTGCGCCTCAGGCCTCGGCGAGCAGGCCGGCGACGTCGAGCGGGTCGGTCACCATCAGCAGCTCACCGTCCCCATCCACCGGCCATTCGTCACGCGGACGGTCGCGGTACAGCTCGATACCGTTGCCGTCCGGATCGCGCAGGTAGATGGCCTCGCTGACCCCGTGATCGCTGGCGCCGTCGACCGGCACGCCCAGCTCCAGCAGGTGCTTGAGCGCCCTCGCCAGGTCGCCGCGCGTGGGGTAGAGCACCGCCAGGTGGAACAGGCCGGTCGTGCCTGCCGGCGGTGGCGGGCCGCCGTGGCTCTGCCAGATGTTCAGGCCGATGTGGTGGTGGTAGCCGCCGGCCGACAGGAACGCCGCCGACGATCCGTACCGCTGCTGCAGCTCGAAGCCCAGGGCGTCGCGATAGAACGCCTCCGCCCGGTCGAGGTCGGACACCTTGAGGTGGACGTGGCCGATCCTGGTTCCCGCGGGGATCGTGTAGGCCATGGCCGGGAGGCTAGTCGATCCGCCGATCCCTCCGCGGGCGCCCGGGTACCCTTAGCGCGTGCATGACTACCCGGTCTGGCTGTTCGACTTCGACGGCACCCTGATCGACACCGAGGAGGTGATCCTCGACTGCTATCGCGAGGCGGCGCTGGGCCTGTGGGGCCGGGAGCTGCCGGAGGCGGTCGTCCGCGAGAACATGTCGCGCACTCTGCGCGAGGCGTCGCAGCGGGTGGCGGGCGAGCAGGCCGACAGCTTCTTCGACGCCTACGTGTCGCACAGCCTGCGCAGGCATGCCGAATCGGTGTTTGCGTACGACGGCGTGACCGAGATGCTGTGGCGGCTGCGCGACGCCGGCGCCCGGATGGGCATCGTCACCTCCAAGCTCCGGCCGAGCGTGAACCTGGTGCTCGACCAGGTCAGCTACGGGCCGGCCTTCGAGGTGATCGTCACCGTCGAGGACACCGAGACGCACAAGCCGGACCCCGAGCCGATCCTGCACGCGCTGCGGCGGATGGGCGTGTCGCCCGAGATGGCGATCTACGTCGGCGACTCGCCCTACGACATCATGGCCGCCCGGGCGGCGGGGGTGGCGTCCGGCGCCGCGCTGTGGGGCCTGCACCCTCCGGACGACCTGCTCGAGCTGTGGCCCGACCACGCGTTCGCCTCGCCGGCGGAGGTCGCCGCGTGACTGCGGTCGACCGCGCAGCCGAGCTTCGCGAGCGGCTGCACGACGCCAACCACCGGTACCACGTCCTCGACGCTCCGACGATCTCGGACGGCGAGTACGACGCCATGCTGCGGGAGCTGCAGGAGCTGGAAGCCGAGCATCCGGAGCTGGTCACCGCCGACTCGCCGACCCAGCGGGTGGGAGCGGTGGCCGCATCCGGGTTCGCCCCGGTCGAGCACCTGCAGCCGATGCTGTCGCTGGCCAACGCGCGCAACGAGGACGAGCTGCGCGCCTGGGAGGCGCGCGTGCAGCGGCTGTCGGGGCGCGAGGACATCGAGTACGTCACGGAGCCGAAGATCGACGGGCTGGCGATCTCGCTTGTGTACGAGAACGGCGTGTTCGTCCGCGGCGCCACGCGCGGCGACGGCGAGACGGGAGAAGACGTCACGCAGAACCTGAAGACGATCAAGTCGATTCCGCTGCGGGTGGCCGATGCGCCGCCGTTGCTGGAGGTGCGCGGCGAGATCTACCTGCCGCTGGAGGCGTTCGCTCAGTTGAACGAGGAGCGCGCGGCGGCTGGCTTGCCCACGTTCGCGAACCCGCGCAACTCCGCCGCGGGTTCGATCCGGCAGCTGGACCCGGCTTTGGCGGCGGCGCGGCCTCTGCAGATGTGGTCGTACGCCGTTGGCGCCGTGGATGGGATGTCGTTCGACACACAGTTCGAGTCGTTGGAGTGGCTCCGCGAGCGCGGGTTCCGGGTCAATCCCGATATCGCCGTGCATTCGGGCACCGAGGACGTGATCGCGGCGTGTAAGGGCTGGGAGGAGCGACGCGAACAGCTCGACTACGACATCGACGGCGTGGTGGTCAAGGTCAACTCGCTGGCGTTGCAGCGGGAGTTGGGCGTCGTGGGGCGCGAGCCTCGCGGCGCGATTGCGTGGAAGTTCCCGCCGACGACTGCGACGACGGTGTTGAAGAAGGTCGCGTGGAACGTGGGGCGGACGGGACACATGGTGCCGTTCGCCGTGCTCGAGCCGGTGCAGGTGTCGGGCGTCACGGTGAAGCTCGCGACGCT
>Ga0068857_100002206_pt1 | contig 15868 bp, 18 predicted proteins | sample KBSCornC72_FD_66591 | JGI IMG/M metagenome (GOLD analysis project Ga0068857, IMG submission 66591) | Corn rhizosphere microbial communities from Kellogg Biological Station, Michigan, USA - KBS Corn C7-2 | ecosystem: Host-associated > Plants > Roots > Rhizosphere > Soil ...
CTGAATAGCTTGTAGGAACCACGGAAGTTCGCGGCCCGTGGTTCCGGCTGGAAATTCAGCCACAGGAGAAAGGTATGAATGAGCTTAATAATAGCAAGCGAAAGCAGTTGAGGAATCTTTACTACAGAGATAGAGGAATTTGCGCAACATGCCAATTATTTGTAGAATGGAAAGACGCATCTAGAGGACACATTTTAGCGAAAGCGAATGGAGGAAAAGGGACCTATGAAAATCTTGTACTTGAGCACAAAAAATGCAACACTTCTCATGGTGATGTCACAGTTGGCGTTGACGAACTAGAGTATTCAATGCATCTTTGGGAGGAATTGTGCTCTGGTGTAAAAATGGAAACCAGCCGTCTTATCAGAGCTTTTAAGTTTCTCACTAATAATGCGGAACTTGAAACAAGAAGAGTGGCATTCCGAGCTTTAATGGTTTTAAAGAACAGCAGAGTCGGCGATATTTGCATGATTCACAAGATTGATAGCTGTCAAGGCATAATTAGTTATAGCAAAGCAAAATATGGAACCCAAATCTACAAGTATCCATGTACTCTCTGTGGCGAGGAGCTTTAAATGACTGACGAATTCGAAAATGAGCACGAAGATAGTGCAGCTCTTAAGCAGCAGTTCGAAGCTATAGTAGCAGAAGAGTTCGGAACTCCGGGCCGAACGTCGCTTGACATTCATAAGGAAATCGTAGAGCTAGAGAAAAAAGAATATAACATTAAGAACTCGTTCGACATTGAAAGAAAAAAGATCGAGTTCATGATGGCGGAGGAAAAGCGTATCCGCGAGCAGCTCGATAAAGTTAGGCAAGAGCGTTACAAAATCGAATCAGTAGTTAAAGAAGGCGAGCGCGAAGCTACGCAGTTCCGTACTGAAATCGAAAAGCTTCGTCGTGAAGCAAACCGCATTAAGTCTCATGAGCTGGCCAATAAAGAATTTGCAGATGCCGCTCGGCGATTTCTCGAAGAATGTATCGATCGACCATGGTTTAATAAAGCACTCGATCATCAGGTGCATGGCGCTCAGAGTCTCGCATTTACCAAGCGAGGTTTTTTGGGCGACTATATGGGACTCGGTAAAACTCTTACGTCTCTTATTTGGGCTGATTTTGTAAAGGCCCACCGCATTCTAGTACTGGCTCCTAAAGAAACCTGCTACAGCTTCATCAATGAAATTGGCAAGTGGGCAGATGATAGGATCGTTCTTGACTTCATCGCTAAGCCTAAAGCATTTCGCGACGGAATGTTCCTAATGGCAGACACTGCTCAGAAGGCAGGTACTCTAGAGCAGTTCATTATCGTAGCTAATCTGGAGACGTGGCGCAGAGATAAGCAATTCCTGGCCGACATCATTGCAATGAAGCCAGACTGTGTTATCGTAGACGAAGCGCACACGATTAAGAACAAAAAGTCAAATGCATTCGATGGTATCTCTCAAATCGTCTACGCTCACAATAGCTGTCTCTCCTGTGGCGAAAACGATTTTGCTCGGCAGCTTAGAATCAATGAGGAAGTATCTACTTATAGGACTGTTCCATACTTTAAGTGCCGTAAATGCGACTTCGGTACGTTCAATGAAATTGACGTTTGCTCTGTTAAGTATGTCCTGTGCATGACTGGCACACCTATTTTGAATAAGCCACAGGAACTCTGGCCAATTCTTTATCTCATTGACAAGGCCACTTATCCAAAGGAGGATGATTTCCTTTATGACTTCTGTTATCTTGACATTAACACCAAGCGATACAAATTTGCTCATGGCGGCATCGGTCGCCTAGCTGCAAAAATCGGTAAGAGCTTCATTATGCGTGACTATAAATCGGCAGGCATCAAAATCCCAGAGCAGCAGATTCACGTATATCCGCTCGACTTCAATTCAGAGACTGCCCCAGAGCAGTGGAGAGCTTATCAGTATCTCGCCAATCACTTCTATCTTATGCTTAGTGAAGATTCAGGAGCGTTTGTCAAAAACAAGCTCGCATTTATGACGCGAGCACGGCAAATGGTAACCTGGCCACAGGGGATCCAGCTTAAGAACTCAGAAGGCGAGGTGATGTATACGTGCCCTGTGCAGCAATCAATTAAGCTGGAGTTCGCGGAGCAAAAGATTCGTGAACTGCTAGCCACAGGGGAAAGGGTCATTCTCTTCTCTCAATTTAAGCAACCGCTAAGAGAGCTTTATGCAAGACTAAATGGTTCTCCTAGAGATGACGACCCTGAGCGCCCAATTAGTGCAGTAGTTTATGATGGGGACACTCCGCTAGATGTAAAGGAAGAAGTTAAGAAGGACTTCAACAAGGCGTATCGCAAAGAGAAAGGCATCACAGAGTACAAGTGGGACATTGCATTGTGCAACTACAAAGTAGGTGGGCAGTCTGTAACTCTCACTGAGGCCATTCACACAGTCATTCTCGACGAAGAATGGAACCCCGGTAAGCGCGACCAGGCTTATGGGCGCACACACAGAATTGGTCAGGACAGAGAAACAATCGTCCATCTCATTAAGCTTCGCAATGACTACGTCGAAATCATCGATGAGTTTATGGCAAATCTAATTGAAGACAAGGAGGAAACTACTGTAGGTTTTGAAAAAGCAGCTAAGGAATCCACAGATAAGCTAATGGCTTTGCTTAAGGAAACAATGAAGGGCCGTTAAAGTGACATGGACAGTATTTGCTCAAGCAGTAGTAGCATTTTTCGCAGGATGTTTAGGTGCTACCGTCTCTGCCAGGCTACGCAAGCATGAGCCCTCTGTGGCTGAAGTGAATGATCAACAGCCCAAACCTGAGATCTAGCCCACAAACCTAGTGTTTAACCGGTCAGCTTGGGGTACACTGTCTACTAGACGGCACCAAGCTAGACCGAATAGCTAGAAGTCCGAACACGGATTCGCATTCGAGACTAGCAGCCACAATGGTCCGGTCCGGAGGTTAAGCAAGAGGGTATTAATGAATAGCTCGGCAGCATTCATTAATGCGTAGCTCTCCTTAACCTCCGTACCGGCCAGGCCCTAAAAGGGGAGTGCCGTGAATTACAAAATCCTGGACGTTATTGACACACTAGGTGAACTTTACTACCGAGCTATCATTGATGACCTTTCTAGTCAGCCAATGCTTAGCCTAATACAGCATTCAGAAGTACCGTCGTGCGAAGAGTGCAAGCGATTCGTGGAATACCACACGCTTAGCACTAAGCCCGACGGTACTCCTTTTTATGTCTACGATCGTATTAGGCCGCTATACCCGACGTGCAAAACTGGTCGAGAAATTTTACTACAGTGGTTCATTAAAGAACACTGTATTATCCACACTCGTATTCGTCCTATGCGGCATGCACTTACTACCGAGAGCGTTTTTCGCCACAGGAAGGCCAGTTAAGTGTTTGGAACAACAGACGAACTTATCGAAGAACTAAAGAAACATCCTGGCCAGCCAATTCGTATATGGAATAGATGGACAGAAGACTGGGATGATAATGTAGAGGTAGAGGAAGAACAAGACGGGACAATCACTCTACTCTGAAAAGGGCTAGCTAAATGACTGCTAATCCATTTTTTATAGCTTACTGTATCGGAGCTGTCACTACAGGTCTGTGGTTCTTGTATAGATTCAAGAATCATGACAAATTCTACAAGATGGTAGAAAACAACATTCTATATTTCCCTAGTCGAATGCAAAAAGGAGTGCTTATATCTCTAATAGTGTTTACTCTAGTACTCTGGCCGCTAATGGTTCCAGACCTCATTATGAGAGGACGCAAATGACAGTCGCAGAGCTGATCGAAGAACTTAAGAAAATGCCACAGGAACACGAAGTTTGGACAGAGGGTTGTGATTGTTACGGAAAAGCGTCTGGCAGTGTAAGCAGCTATGAAGATGACAAAATTCTTATTGAGCGAGATCCTCTAAGTTGACAGGATGAGTTAGTCTATGTCTCATGGCTTGTATTTCATGCGGACGCGGGATAATTGGTGAATGTGATTGCGCCACAGGAGAGGAGTCACTCAATGAGACGACTGACGATTCTTCCCCTGTGGCGGATTTTAAAAGAGCCCCTGGCCGTCCTCAAAAAGACAATGCGGAACTAATTGATCCTAGTTCGACTGGAAGAAAACGAGCAGCACAACTTTACCCACTAGATCCGGAGGCTTGGTGTGAATGGAAAGATAGAGCAAACTGTGGGGGAGGTAAATATCCTATTCTTGGTTGTTCTAATGGCAAGCAAAGGAACATTCACCACGGGCCAGATAAAGAAACCACTAATAATTCAAGACATAATATTCACCTCATATGTCCAGACTGCCATAATAGATGGCACGCTGCTAACGATGGGGACCATGATAAGAATATACCGCATGCTCCTAGAGACGCTTCTTTTGTTGAACGCCAGCAACGAATGAGTGAAGAGTTCATTAAAGAGATGAAAGGCAAAAAGAAATGAGCTGTGAAGTTTATTCAGATGGCAAGGGAAACTATCGAGCAATCTGTTTGCACATTGATTTGAATACTGAAGACGAGGAGACAGAAGATGAAATGGGCTGAAGATCTAGTTAGAGAGTATCACAAAGTGAAAGACAAGCAAAAGAAAGAATCGAGTATTAACTTCTGTGAAGCTTGCATTTACGCTGCCGATAATCCGCTACATAGGAATGTTCATTCTTATTGTAAGGGAAAAGCATTCTGTTTCTGTCAGCACACAGTAATTATTAACGATAAGCGTTACACCTATAAAGTTAAGGCGGATCATGCTTAAACCGTTCAAAGACCAGGCTGGTAATGTCAGACTCACTGTTGAAGGTTCTGTTCTTATAGTTACCAAACCAGAATACGAAGAATTTCTGAGGGCAATTCACTCAGGCGAATATGACTATTCTCTCCTCGAAAATGATTAAAATCGTTATCGAAACTTAATCAAACCGAGATCTCAACTTAATGAAGTGGGGGTACTCTAGTTACATGGCGACCACGGAGTGTAAAGGCGGAAAATCAATAACCGACTTTTGCCACAGGAAGGTTAGTTTCGCCTACACTAAAGACAGAAAGGACCTTATTGTAAATAAGGAATTCAAAATCCATGGCAGAAACAGACTAGTAATTACCTGTAGCTACTGCAAAAAGCCGCCAATACAAAGTGCTAATTATATACAGTTCTGCGGCGGATGTGAGTGGTATTATCGGGGATCTCCTGAAAGTGAATCTTGCGAAGAGTGTAAGGAAGTGTTCTAAATGTCCAACCTTGAGCCAATTTACACCGAGCTTTGGCGGCATTTCAATGGTGGTACAATGGACTCAGTCAACGGGAAGGAAAGCGTCATGATGGAATGGCAAAAGCTCAGCGAAGATGAGAAGATGGCAATGCTTTTCAAAGTCGCTGAAGAATATAAGCTCCCGCTGAAAGAAGCAATCACTATAACTAAGATAAACGAAGAAGAAGCCTACGTTAACCATCTGCTGGCAAATACTGAAGTCGTAACTGGTCTTCAAAATGAATGTGGTGGATGTGGTAAGACGCTGCCATGGACTAAAGTCTCTCAGTTTGACGTACCAGACGAAAATGGTAACATCGTAACTCCCGACTCTCTCCCACGCATCATGTGCACGGATTGCGAGGCTTAGTCAATGTCGCGCAATAACACAAGCTACAGTGAGGTAAATGATTTCAACAAGTGTCAGAAGTATTGGTTTAACAAATACGTTCGTGGTCTTAGAAGAAAAGGAATTCAAGGAGGCCCACGAACATTCGGAACTCTCGGCCACCTGTGGCTGCAGCACTATTACAAGTATCTAATGGAAGCAACAGGCTCTAATGTGGTTGATTATCCAACTCGCATTATGGCAATAGGAAACGCTAACACAGAACTAGCTCTAGCATTCGCCACAGGAAGATACGACAAATCAATATGGGGACCGTTGAGCGATTTGCTTTCTGAGTATATTAGAAGAGAGAGTGGGTTTCACTTCGATATCCTCGGAGTAGAGAAGTACATGGGGGATATTCTACCTCGTGACGGAGTGGACAAGTACGATCCCGCCGATCCTGACAACATCTACGTGACTGGCATTGTGGACCTTATTATTAGGCCACATCATGGCAAGTTTAAGGGCCAGATCGGCGTGATGGACCACAAGTTCGTTGAGAACTTTCCAGCTGATATTGCTGTGAACATTAATTCGCAGTTGCCCAAGCAGATGCATCTTCTCCGAGGCAATGGCATTAATGCAACATTCGGAGTGCTTAATCATCTCCGAACTCGCCAGGCGAAAGACATCTCTAAGCTAGATTTGTTTAAGCGCAACTATCCCCCCTGTGGCGAAACGCGCATAGAAAACTTCATGCGCGAGCACGAACTAACTAGTCGTCAGATCATTTATCTTAAGAATATTGATCCTGACGAAGCAGAAACTAAAGTTACAAAGGTGGCCAACCCTTTCTTCTGTGGCACTAGGTCCGACAAAGAGTGCGAGTTCCTAACACTCTGTAATGAGGAGCTAGACGGCAAAAGCACAAAAGCAACGATCGAAGCATTCTTCATTCAGAAAGGCTCTAAGTAAATGGCCACAGAAGCAGAGCGTCAAGCACTTCTCGCAAGGGGTATCACTCCTGAGCGAGCACGCCAACTGTTTCAATTTGCCAAGCCAGTAAATGAAATTGCCAACTACTATCTCTGTGGTCTCTACGGAGACGGAAAAGTCGGCAAGACAATTCTTACTGCGCGTCTGGCTCAAAAGCTCGGCACTAAGCTTTACATGATTAGCTCAGGCGACAATGGTAGCAGTTCTATTGAAGACTGGCCTCAGCTAATTCCTTATGTGCAAGTAGCTCGTTACTCTGACCCTAAGTGGCTTCAGGACATAGCCACAGCAATTAGGTACGACTCTGAAGAGTTCGAAGAGTACGGCGTCATTTCAATTGACACCATTAGTGGTGTCGCTGACCAATACATTGATTACATCGAACGAGCTTACAACGCCACAGGGAAACAAGGCGGTCGTGATGCACTAACGCCTAAGCAGGGAGTTAAAGCTCCCAGACTAGAAATGGCCAGCAATGAGGATTACAAAGCTCTTAGACAGTACATGCGTCCTATCATTATGGACCTTGCAGCATCTAAGAAGACTGTCTTTCTCATCACCCATGAGCGCGAGCCTTATCACTTGGAAGTGGCGCAAGCAAAAAGAACTGGCGAAGAAGAACCAAAGATGAGGCCAGACCTTCCCGATAAGGTTTATAAGGCGCTGCACTATAACTGCTCAATCCTGTGTCGAATGACACGCAATAGCACAGACAGATTTATTTCCACAAGAGGCTCAGAGAAAATCAGTGTAGGTTCTCGTATTAGAGAACTCGACAACAAAAGGATGACTGATAATGAGTTCCTCGAAATCACGGCGCGATGGATCAGAGAACGAAGCCAGCGTGACTGACATCAACGCAGCTATTCAATCAACCAAAGAACGCCTCCAAAATGAGCTAAAGGAGTACAAAATGTCCGGCGGTTTCGACGAGTTCGCAAACAACAGCAACGACTCAGTTAACGACGACGATTCTGCAAGCGCATGGGATTCTAACTTCTTCGGCGACTTTGACACTGAAAATCTGCCGGAACTCACCGACGGCACTTATAAGATGAGACTGTCGAACGCTTATCCGTTTGACCCTAACCCGGCTGATGCAGACCTTGACCCCAATTTGGTTAAGAATATTTTCGTAGTCGAATGGTGTGTTGAAGACGGCACTGACTTTGATGGTGAAACTGCATCTCAGCGATTCGATATTTATCCGAAGTGTAAAACTGAAAATCTGACGCCTAAGCAGAAGGCAGAAGTTAGGAATGCAATTAAGAAGCTGAAGAATGAGCTTCTCACCCCTCTGGGACTTACGCTTGCTGGATTTAATCCTCGTAAGTTCAAGGAAACTTATGAGAACCTTATGGCTAATGTTGATATCCGAGTGAACTACTCGGAGAGTGCGGGCAGGAATTTCTACAACATTAGGCGCGGGGGCATTTCGCCTATTCTTAATAGTCCTGAATCTGAAGGACCGATGCCGTTTTAATTAAACTTCTGCCACAGGGAGAGTATGTACAACATCCCGGTACATTAACTCCCTGTGGCAGAATCGGGGGAGTAGAGGGTATAGCCCAAAGTTGGGAGAGGCAGACTTCTTAAAAGAGTCTCAGTGCGGGTTCGAATCCCGCTGCCCTCACGTGAAGCTTAAGTTAACTGACTGGCCATTATGGGACGCAACATTAGTTTGGGAGCAATGTGACAAAAGCGAATACACTGTTTGCGTAGACGTTCACATTGACTGTGTCTGGTTTCATCACTATTGCATAGATGGGAGCATTAACTAATGTACGACGAATACAATGAACCTACTGAGCGCCAGATAGAAGACTGGAACGATGATATTCCTCCTAATGCAGGAAGCAGTGATTAACTAAACTTCCGCCACAGGGAAAATGAGTCAGTGCCGGAATCACAAAACTCATTATCCATCCACCAATGTGAATGCCTTTCCCTGTGGCGGATTTGGGTCCTTAGCTCAATTGGCAGAGCAGCAGACTTTTAATCTGCGGGTTATGGGTTCGAGTCCCATAGGACCTACTGAGTGACGGGTCAGAGGCCGACAATTCACACCAGTGATTAACAATGGCCCGTCACTCTTAAGGGAGACAAATAAACGGAAGCCGATCCATTAACTGAGTAACTAAGTTGAGTTTGTCATTTAGAGATGCGTTGCTCGCTTAGTGAAAAGGGGTGCGGCGAAGGTTCGAATCCTTCTGTCTCCCACTATTGTTTAGTGAGGGAGGGCAAAATGGAAAGTGGCCGCAATGGCTGAAGTTCAGAAGTTGCAAAACACAAGACGTGACCTCGGCGTGTTCTTTGACACTATGTTTGGGACACAGTCGGGGTATGTTTATGCACCTACTAAGCTTTATGCCGCTGACCCTAGATGGGACGTTCATTTCTTTCAATGGCCTAGAGAGAAAGAAAAGCTACTAGATCACGTAGAGGAAAAGACACCAACTCATGAGGTGTACTATGCTCCGATTCTTTTGCACGGCAAAGACGTGCCTAAAAGAGATAAGCCCGAGAACTTTGCAGGATCATATTGGGTATGGTGTGAATTCGATTATGGTATTCCAAAACCAGAAAAGCTAATTGAATATCGAGTGCCTCAACCACAGGTCCGCATCCGTACAAGCGAGCCAGGGCACGAACATTGGTACTGGCGTATAGGGACTTGGCAGGAGGACCCCGAGGCTCTCAGAGAGGTCACACAGCGCCTTGCGTACGCCTTCAACGCGGATACGTGCTTCGATTGGGGGCGCGTTCTTCGCGTTCCGTATACGATCCATCACGATACGAAAATGTCAGTCCAGCTTTTGTATGCAGGAGCTGGACGGAATTCGTATCAGGCTTTTGATAATGTACCACAAGTTGAAAGAAAGCAACTTGAAGATGTAGACCTAGGGCCTATTCCAGAAGTCAATAAGACACTCTGGCGGCATAGGCTAGATGAAACAACAATTGAAATACTTTCTCGTACAAAAGATGAGCTAGCTCCTAAAGACGGAAAGCCAGGTCGTCGCTCAACAACACTCCTAAGACTGGCGCATCAATGCGCAGAAATAGGAATGACTAATGAAGAAATCTATTCGATTCTTCAAAACAGAGATGATTACTGGGGCAAGTACAGCGAACTGCGCAATGTTCCTAAAGGAAAAACTCCTCCGCATAAAGGTAGGCAGCAAAAAGAACTAGTCAAAATCATCAACATAGTCCGTAAAAAGCATCCGTACACTTTGCCTGAAGATCTTACAATTGACTTTCCCGTCATGGGTTTTATGGACTTGCTCGCCACAGAGGAGCATATTGAATGGATCATTCCTGGCCTAATTCATAAAAACGGACTGTGGATGATTACGGGAGCTTCTCAATCCGGAAAGTCTCAGCTAGTTATATGGATGTTGATGCACATTGCTATAGGTAAGCCAATGCTAGGAGGTAAATGGTCAGCAGGAGCGCCACAGAAAGTCATATTCTTCTCAGGAGAAATGAACCGCATTGAAGTAAAAGAAATCGGAATGGAGATGGTTAAACATTTCACATCAGAGGAACAGCAACTAATCAACGAAAACTTCCGCATCATTCCACTAGGCTACGCAGTCCAGCTAGATAAGCGAAAGAATCAAGACATTGTAAATGCCATTATGGACAAGCACCAACCGACGGGCATTGTGTTCGACTCATTCGGTATGTCTATTGGTGACAACATGAATGACGCTGAGCCAATTAACAATATGTTCAACTATCTTAAAAAGGACTTGAATGTAGACCGCAACTGCCATGTAGGATTCATTCACCACAACGTCAAAGCACAGATAGGCAATAAGAAGCCGAACAAGATTTCTGACATTTACGGTTCGGCCTATATTGTCAACAATGTCCGAACGATTGTCGGCCTGTGGCGGACCGGTAACAATGCTTTTAGCGACATTGAAGTTGACTGTCTAAAGCTTACTCTTGCGCCAAATTTCAAAGGCTTCCGTATTAAGCGAACTGATCCACTTGGTTTTGAACTAGTAGGCGACGGAACCGAAGCTGAGATAACTGACGAAGAAATCGAAATGGCTACCAACTTCGATGTTGACGACAAGAAAGGTAAGGACGATCGTGGTTTTGAAATATGATTGGGATGAAACTATTGACAGGATGGACCCTAAGTACGTAACCCTCGACGTTGAGCATGACGCAAATATTGAGACTAGGATTCCTGGTAATGGAGCATCCCTAGGAGTTTCAATAGTTGGTCGAGAGATAGGTAGCAATGAATTTATAGGCCATTATTATCCTTTCCGACACTTCGATGTTAATGTTCCTTCAGCCACAGGAGAAAAGCTCAGAGACTTCATTAACAACAAAGTTCAAAATCTAATAATGTATAATGCCAAGAACGACCTTGTAACTGCGGCCGATCTTGGCATTTACTATAACGGCAACTTCTATGACCCAATGCTTATGGAGCACTGGCTTTATGGAAAGTATTTCAATATGTCACTAGACACTATTAGTAGACTGAGAGGAGGTAATCCTAAAGACATGCCGCCAGAGATGCGGATGATTATTGATGCTCCTGGCAAAAATAAAGGATGGGCCAACGTCCCTTACTTCATGATGAAGATGTACGGTGTGAATGACTCACTAATAACTCACGAACTATTTTTGAAGTTGCTGCCTCCATTTAGACGTCATGAGTCTCGTTGGCTTGAAATGCAGGAGTTCATTCGATACATCATAAGAATGGAACGCGCGGGTATTCGCTTGAACAAGAAGCTTTGTGAAGACCAGATGGAGTATGGCATTGACGTAATGGAACAGATTCAGTTTGAACTTGAGCTTAATCCGGCCAGTCCTACAGATATGTATGAGTTGTTTGTCAAAAAGCTAAAGCTTGGAGTTAAAAAGAAAACGCCAGGAGGTAAGCCTAGTTTTGACAAATCAGCACTAGCGGAATATGACATCGAACTAGCCAGTACTAATTCCCCTGTGGCAAAGATGGTAAAGGAATTTCGAGGTTGGCAGAAAACTATTAGCTCTAACTACAAACCTTACCTAGAATTGCTTGGCCCTGATGGCAGACTTAGACCTAAGTTCAATTTTCATATTACGCCAACCACTAGATTGTCTGCTGAAAAGCCAGCACTTCAGCAAATACCACGTCTTTCGCCACAGGAATGGAACGGCAATCTACGTAATGCATTTATTGCTGCTCCTGGTTTTACTCTGTGGGATGTTGACTATAGTCAGCTCGAACTAAGAATCCTGTCTCATTATGCTCAAGACCAACACTTGATGGCTATTCTTAATGACCCTCTAAGAAGTCTGTTTAAAGAAATGTCTGCTCGTCTTCGTTGGGATTACGATAAGACTAAGACATTCGTTTATAGTGTTTCGTACGGCGCGGAAGTCAATCGTATCCGTGAGATTTTTGGAGTAGATGCATTTACTGCACGATCCATGAAAGACCAATTCATGGTTCACACTTATCCAAAAATCGGCAAGTTGTTTAACGAATGCAAAGAGAAGTGGCGGGAGCGCGGCTATGTGATTTTGTGGACAGGGCACGAAGTAAAAAACCGTGTAGACGATAAGCCACATGCAGCCATGAATTATCTAGCTCAGGGTGGGGGAGCAGAGATAGTCAAAAAGAACATTATTCAACTCGGGCGCACTATTGATTGGCTTGATTGCCGTATGGTTTTGCAGGTTCACGACTCTGTAGTCTTTGAAATCCGCAATGGTACTGAAGGTTATTGGTTGCCTATTATCAAGGAAATCATGCAGCGCCAACCACACCCGAATTTTAAGGTTCGTTTCCCTGTGGCTATCAAAAAGTGGGGCACAAAAGATGAAATCACAGTGTGAATATGATCCAGCTTCGGCCACAGGGGGTATGTTTCATTGTCCTTCCTGTGACGAAATGGTAATAGCCGGAGTCCCTCATCCTGATTATGGAGTTATCGAAAATGAGTCAGCCGAGATCTAAGCATCCAGACCTAGGGAAATTTGCTGATTATGTATTCCAGGAAAAAGACATTGTCCAGTGGGCAACTACAAGAGGCTGGCTAACTAGGGGAGTGGTATTCGACCCCAATCCGGCACCCGGCAAAATAAAAGTTACGTTTGCTCCTGGCGAAACAATGGACGATCAAATAGGCCGAAGAAGACTAGTTATCAGAAAGGCGATGATTGTAAGTGTCAAGCGCAGCTCTAAATCTGTTCCCGATGAGAATCCTGGCAATTGATCCAGGTCTAAATACTGGATGGGCTGCCTTTAACGATAAAGGTTTCTACTTCGCCACAGGGATGATAAAAGAGCCTGGAGGTCTAAAAGGAGCAGACCTAAGTCATCACATAAATTTTTTCAGAACACTTAAGAACAAACCGCAAACAATTGTCTGTGAGCAATTTAGAATCAGGCCAGGAGGAGAAACAAATGGCCAGCGGATAATCGCATCAGAAGTGATTGGAGTTGTTAGGACATTTGCTGTTCTCAACAAAATTGAACTAGTAATGTCCGAGAGCAAAAACCTAGAACCAGGATGCACCTTTGCGGGGATTGACTACAAGTGGTTTGTAAGAACTTCGAAAACTAACCACATAAAAACGAATGTCCCGAGCGCTATTGCACACGGGACATTCTATGCGGTAGAGAATGGTATTAGAACCACTTCTCCTGTGGCAGGTTTTAAGCTGATAGATCCAAAGTCGTTAGCTTAATTCCTTCGAGATTGTCTCGTAGCATTATTTGACGGCGCTCTTTATCTGTGGTACCTCCCCAGACACCATCTTGATAGTATTTAAGAGCAAACGCCAGACATTGCTGACGGACAGGGCACAGCGTGTTGCAGATTCTCTTAGCACTAAGCTCAGGTATTTTTCCCTGTGTGAACCAGAGATCTGGATCATAGTTAGTGTCACGACACGTCCCCCGATTTGCCCACTCGTAATAACTGTGGTCCACAACGCGAGAAGGCTTGTCACTAACAAGTGACAAGCCTTTCCGGTTTTTGTGTGTCATAAAGATTCCCCCCTTTGCTGGAACCGATAAGACAGCCTAACAAGCGGGGGTTGGCCGGTCCATAACCGGTTTGACACAGTTCGGTAACAATGAGCTGTCAAGCTGGAGCATTAAGGAACATTAAGATGGATAGGTATTCCTAGCTTTAGCGCAATAGCTCCTAGCATTACAATGATAACTCCAGTAGACCACTTTATGTACTTGAACTCCGTTTTGCTGATTGCTTCGTTAAGACGGAAGGTAGCAACGTCAGTTTTTACACTTTCAAGTTTCGTTTCAAGTTTCTCGACTTTTTCTTCTAGCTTTTTGACAGACTCTCTAATAACCTTAAGGTCGTCTAGTGCTGTCATACTAGTTCTGGATTCCCGGTTTACGGGGGTCACGCTTAGCAACTTTCTTAGTTGGCGCAATAACTGGCGGCCTAGCATCTGGCAAATCAAGAGCAGGCGGCAATACCAATTTTGGTTGCTTCTTCGGAGCTTTAACACCATTGCTTGGCAACTTAGGCATTGGAGTTAGTGGATAATTCCCCTGTGGCCGAGATACGCTAGATGAGCTAGAACCAGATGGCAAAGTTTTAAGCGACGCGAGCGCTGCCTTTTTCTGTGCTTCCAAAATTCTCGCTTGCATGGCAACAGCTTTTGCATTTTCTTCTTCTGCCGCTCTTTTTGCAGCCGCTTCTTTGGTTCGATTAGTCGCATCTGTAGAAGCATTTCTGACTAGTGCAAAAATATTTTGAACTGCGTCACGCGTGTTATTTGCTAGGGTTCCATTGTCGGCACCAATGGAACCCGTATTCGCCACAGGGGAAAAACCAGAGGTAGGGGAGTAGCCAGAATTAGAGAGAATCTGCTCAATAGGATTTGAATCGTCAGCTCCAAACCCTGAAGCTTGGCTTAAAAATGGATACTGATTAGCAAGCTGAAGACGAATGTTATTGTTGCTTCCTCTGGGCATTAGCCGCTCGCCTCCTGTCCCTTTCCTGGAATTCAGATGTCTTAATGTACGGGCCAGTTCCTTGAATGCCAAGAGCACTAATCAAGTTGAGCAAAGCTTCAATATTGCCGAAGCCTTCTTCCTGGCCGCGTTTTGTAAGTCCGCCTAGTCCAACATTGGTAATGCGCTCTAGCATAGCGGCAATGGGAATGTTTTCCGCAGCATAACGTCCAGGCTCAATCGGTACGTCGTTAAGCGTGCGGCCCTGGATTAGTTCAAAAGGAATCTTAAAAGCAGGATGTGCTAGCTGGCCAATTCCTTTAAGCGGATCGCTAGGATTTCCCATTCCGCCAAACTGAGCAACAGCATCAATGAATGGATTAGATGGGTTAACAACAGTGTAGCCAGAAGGCTCACCAGTGTACCCCGGAGTGCTTCTAGAAAGACTAGCGATAAAGCCAGGAATGCCAGCCATTCCGTGAGCTGCAATTGGACCGATTCCCTTTTCCTTAATCCAGTCAGGGAAAAGCTGGTCATAAGGAAATGGGTCGTCTCTGCTAGGAGCATCAATTCCCATCATGCCTTGAAGAGCCTGAGCAAATTTGTCAGGTCCAACTATTCTACCTGGTCTAGTAACAGCACCCTCTACAAGAAGTGGAATTGCTTTTCTAGTCCAAGAATAGAACGGCATTAGTCGCCTGAGAACATTGCGCTCAAAGTCGGTCAGGTCAGAACCGTCAGGGTGCCATTTGCGAACTTCTTTTGCTGCGTCTCTAAAGAGCTTCGGCAGATCACTCTCAGAGGACTTTTCAATGTAGTTAATGAAGTGAGCTAGGCGAGTAAAGTGTTCGCGATTCTCGGCAAGACCACGAACCTTTTTGCCTGCCCATCCTTTAAGAGGTTTTCCTAGACGACCACTAAAAAGTGAGTCACCAAACAGATCCTCAATCACATTAACGTCAGGCAGAACGCCATTACTGTGAGCAGCGATGTAGATTTGCTCGGCAGTTAACTGCTTTCCGTAACGAGTCTGAGTAATGATATCGCCAGGCTTAGTCAGAGCTACAGAAAGGGCATTCTTCGAGACGAGCTGTTCCACACTTTCAAGGTCTTTGTAACGTTTCTTTTGTGAATAAAGGACTCTTCCAGCCTTAGTATAAGACCTAGGAGAATTAACACCGGCCATCCACGACAAGAACACATCACCAATAAGATTTCGGATATGATGAGAAGGTGCATAAATAGTCACACCTGACTTCCAAAATCGGGTGACCTTGTCGAAAAGTCTAACTAGTTCCGACTTAGGATCGTAAATCTGATCCCAGCTTTGAAGTGCTTT
>Ga0068857_100002211_pt1 | contig 15834 bp, 11 predicted proteins | sample KBSCornC72_FD_66591 | JGI IMG/M metagenome (GOLD analysis project Ga0068857, IMG submission 66591) | Corn rhizosphere microbial communities from Kellogg Biological Station, Michigan, USA - KBS Corn C7-2 | ecosystem: Host-associated > Plants > Roots > Rhizosphere > Soil ...
CCTTCACGTAGTCACCCACCGGGACCTGGACCGGGCCCCCATAGTCGATGTTCACGGTCGTGCCCCCGATCTTGAATGAGGCACGCGCCAGGCGACGAGGAGTCCTCCCTGTGGCGTGCGGTGCGGCTCCAGGCCCTCCGCCTGTCACCACCCGAAGCGAGGTCGTGTCCGCCTCGCTCTCTGATGGATCGCTTGCCGGTACGACCTCGGGGCGATCGAGCCCCTCAGCGGGATACGCCCGTTGTTGCACAACATGAGTCAGCTCGTGAGCCAGCAACACCTTGCCATCGAAGCTCGCCGGGTCGTATTGGCCCTGAGCAAATACGACGTCCGATCCGACGGTGAAGGCCCTGGCATCCACCGCGCGCGCCGCGGCGCCCGCGGCGTAGTCACTGTGTATCTTCACATCGGCGAAATCGTGGCCGAAGCGAGCCTCCATGAACCCGCGGGTCCGACTGTCGAGCGGCCTACCGGACCCCGCCAACACGGTCTCCACGATGGCGGGGATCGCGCCGTCCTGGCCGCCGCCCTCAACCACCTTCCGCTGCAAACGTTTGCGTCGGCACTGCTCACACTCACCATCGGCACCCGGCGCGCCTCCGCAGGCACACTTGCGCTGGAGGACACGCGACAGCGTGGGTTGCCTCATCCCGGAGCCGCTTGTGCTCGGTCGAACCGTGGAGGCGCGCGCGGGAGTGGGCATCAGGAACCACCCTGGGCTGATACGGCTCTGATGAGCGAGCCTCCGACCAGCGCGCCAATGGCGTCGGGATTGGCCTGCGCCACGTTCCCCGACGTTCGATACGTGGCACGTGGGTCGGCAGCGTCTGTTCTACCACGCCAGAGCGGCATCACCGCCGCCGCCGTTATTCGTGAGGCCAAGTCACGCTCGATCGCATCCGCGATCCGATACCGGTCCCGCGGATCGAACCCGCTCAACACCAGCTCATCGATCTCGAACTCGATCCTCATCGATCCCACCCCCGGATCTCCCCGTCACTCAGGGATCGCTCGAGTTTCGCGTACTCTGCGCCCGCCGCCTCGGCGAGATGGCCCATTGAGACGTCCTGGCCCCGATCGGCGGCCAGGAACGCGGCCGCGAGCGCGATATTGCGAATGTGACCGCCGGTCACGCTCAACTGGGCCAGCCGCTCGTAATCCAGGGCGGCCGTCGGCGTCCTAGCCGGAAAGATCCTGCTCCAGATCGCCGCCCGGTGCTCGGCATCGGGAAACGGGAATTGGATGACGAAGCGGATGCGTCGCAGGAAGGCGGGATCGAGGGCCTGCTTCATGTTGCTGGTCAGGATCGCGAGACCACGGTAGGTCTCCATCCGCTGCAACAGGTAGCTCACCTCGATGTTGGCGTAGCGGTCGTGGCTGTCCTTGACCTCGGACCGCTTGCCGAAGAGCGCGTCGGCTTCGTCGAACAGCAGAATGGCGCCAGTCCCCTCGGCAGCGTCGAAGAGTCGCTTCAGGTTCTTCTCGGTCTCTCCGATGTACTTGCTCACCACGCTGGCCAGATCGATCCGGTACAGGTCGAGCCGGAGGTCCCCGGCGAGCACTTCGGCCGCCATGGTCTTGCCGGTCCCCGAGGGACCTGAGAACAGCGCGCTGATGCCGAGGCCCCGCGCGCTCTTCGCCGCGAAGCCCCATTGCTGGTATACCCGATGGCGTTGACGCACGTGGGCCGCGATGGTGTGGAGCACTTGGAGCGGTGCCGCAGGGAGCACGAGGTCGTGCCATGAGGCCATGGCCTCCACCCGCTGGGCCAGCCCTTCCATTCGCGGCCGGGCAGCGATACGACAGGCATCCCACAACAGCGACGACGACTCGTCGGGCGAAGCCTCGGCGCCACGCATCCGAGTGCGAGCCGCAACCGCACGGACCGCAGCGGGCCCGAGATCGAACTGGGCACACACGCCCTCCAGCGTGCCGTTGAGTCTCGCCGCCTCGGGCCCGAGCGAATCACGCCACAGCCTCAGCCGCTCTTCATGCGTGCTCTCACCTACCTCGAAGACCGCCGCTCGTCCACTCAACAGCGGAATCGGTTCGGCGGCACACACGATGACCGGTGCAGGCAACAATTCGATGAACGCCGCGATGCGAGGGCCATCGACGTCGAGCGAGACATCCACAACAGGAATCGCATGGCCCAGGAAGGATTCGCGAGCCACGAGCCGAGTGAGCGCGAACCGATCCGCGGCCCCGGCAGGAAGCTCGGCGGCCCGGATTCGGAGGACCGCCGCACCGAGTGCGGCGCAGGTGCTGGTCGCCACCGCCAACCGGGTGTCGTCATCGGCTGCGACAATTTGAGCGGCGCGGGACACCGAATCGCTCCCCAGGTGAGCGGCAACCCGTCCGGCCAGGGCGTCCTGGATTGCTCGGCCCGTCAGATGTCCGGGGAATACCTCGGCAATGCCTTGGAGGCGCTCATCCAGCTGATTGATGCCGGCCAGGAAGTTGAGCACCCGCTCGTCGAGCTTGAGGCCTGCCGTCGTCAGTCCAGCACCGGAGAGCTCGATCAGCCGCCAAGCACGAAGGGGAGCCTCGGGCGTGAGGGCACTCCAGTGCGCGGCAGGCAAGGCTGCCAGCGCCAGGCCGAACGTTGGCGTCCGACGGGAAGCATCACCCAGCGCAGCTCCCACCAGGGGGCCGAATCGCGCGTCCATCTCCATCCCGGCGCAAAGCAGCACGACATCCCGCTCGAAGTCGGAGAGCCCGAAGAGTTCCACCAGTGCGGCGAGTGCGAAGGGCGCAATGCCTGCTTCGGCTGGTGCCGGCGCGATCTCCGAGCTGGCCTTGCTCCCTTCCACGTAACGCGTCATGACCAGACGCACGCGTTCGAGGGCGTCGACCAGATCACGCTGGTTCGCGTCGGCCCAGTCGAGCGGCTTCATAGCAAAGCCACCCGGGGTTCCGCGAAGAGTCCTGCTGCGTTCTGGGTCAGAACGCTCTCCGCTCCGTCAACCTGCACCCGGATCAGGTAAGTGCCGGCTACCACCCGGGCAAAGGGAATCGTGATGCTGGTGGTGTCGGCTACTCCCACCGCGAGTCCATTGCTGGGTGGTGCGGAGAAGGAGTAGGCACGGGCCACGGTACCCGGAGAAGGGTTGAATTCATTCAGCAGCAGCGTGACTCGCTGGTCTCGCCCCACGGCCGGATCGAAGTCGAACCGGAGACCACCGGCGCGGAGCTGCACCGGGACTCCGTTGATGACTTCGGTGGTCGCAACCAGACTCACCACATCGCCCGGTGGGATCAGGGGGCCGTTGGTGATCGTCGGCCGAAGAACGAAGGCGGCGGCGTTTGATTCGACACCCGAATGATCGGTCGGCGGGTCTCCCATCTTCATCCGGTGAACCACCTGGACGCCTTTGACCCCGGGGTAAATGCCGGCGGGGAGCGGTGAGGTCAGCGTGATGGTGATGCGGTCCGCAGTGATGGCGTTCGCTGCCGGGATGACCTCGACGCCGTGGAGATTCACCAGGGTCACCTCTCCAGCCAGCTCATGGCCTCGAATCTCGACGGTAGTCCCTACGGTGATCGGGGCTCGGGGTCCCGCGGAGCTGACAACCTCCTCGATTACCGGAAAGCGGAACGGAACGACGTAGATATGGCGCTTGTCATCTCCGACCGGCAGAGCCGCCCGGGTCGGGCGCCGTGACTCTATCAACACCACCGACGCCTGATACGTCGCCGTGGGCCGATAGTGAGACTGAATGGCCGCCCACAACTTGGAGATCTCCTCCACGCTCATCGTGTTCGGGGTCAGGCGGATCTGCTCGATCTGGTCGGCCAGTTCCGAGGCGACGAGGACATTGAGCGGCGGCGGCAGCATCACCCCGGTCACCGGTGACGCCGGCGCGAGCGTCGCCCGAATGGCGTCGCGGGTCAGGACGGGGTTCTCATGAAGCATCTGCATCGCGTAGCCGAGGAGAATCTCCGCGTGGAATTCGCTGGCGCCGTAAGTGGTGACCAGATAGTGCAGGTCGAGTCCCAGTGGAGGGTTACTGACGCGGGTGCCGTTCCCGTCGCGCGATGGCAGTGCGGCATTGCGCCAGCCCTGATTCGGGGTGACCTGATACATGAAGAGGTTGATCCTGCTGGTCTCGGCCTGCCCCGCGACCAGGACCCGGTCGGGTGGCAGCGCCGACACGGTTACCTCGCCCACCACACCCGAGAGCTGGTGATCGATCACGCCGTTGTTGAGCAGATCCTTGAGCACGGCGGTCACGGACGCGATGGCCAGCGCGTTGCTCACGCGCGCCTCTTTCCTGCGAGGTAGTTGTCGAGCGATAGCGGACCCGGCCCGGCACGGGGTGCCGGGGCAGGACGCTCGGGTTCCGGGCTCGGCATGACTGCACGCACCTCGACCCGACCGATGTGGACATGCACGACGTCTGGCTCGCGCTCGACCGGCTCGCCGGGATGGCGTCGAGCCGAAGCGGTTGATGCAGCGCCATCACTGACTTCTGGCCGGGTGACCATCGGCACTCTGGCACGCTCGCGCGGTCCGGTCGACACGGCAACGGGCCGGATCGAATCCGCCGGGTGCCGCTGGCCCGGCCGAGACGTTGCGTCTCCCGCCGCCTGTTGGGGCTCTTGGATGATCTGCCCGGAAGGGTCGGGAGCCCGGAGAACCGAGAATCCACCAACTATGTGTTCGACTGCTGAGTCGATGCTCGGTTCCATGTCTCGAGGGCGAGCGCGAACAGGAACGCGGACCGGAGGAGAGTCAGGTTCCTGCATGGCGCCGAGTCCCTGTCGAACGGGCGCCGGCTGGGAGACCGATTGCTCTTTGCCAGACTTCGGTGCAACCGACGACGCTGCGGCAGTGGCGGGAGTGAAGGGCCGCGAACCTAGTGCCGACGTTCGCGGCAATCCGGTCGAGACCTGCGACCTCGGCCACGCGGCCGCCGACTCGAAACGCGACGCCGACCGCGGCCTTATCGCGGGTTCCTCCAGGTGACGGGCCACCAGCCGCTGCACGAAGTCGGTCATTGCAGCACCCGCGCCAGATAGCCCTTTCGGCGGCTCGATTCCATCGAGAGGATGGTCATTTCGCTCCAACAGTAGGCGCTCGCGAGCAGGTGCACTTCATCCAGCACTCGCTCGACGTACCCGGCGACTTCCTGCAACAGGAATCCCGCGGAATCGAAGCTGGCCAACCAATGGTGGGAGCAGTCGGGGCACGAGAGGTGGAGTGCTACATCCGCCTGGGGATCGAGCTCCGCCAGGCGATTGGCCACGATGGCGCGGTCCGCGACGGTAAGCGCCGGAAGGTCTTGCGCTTCCCCGTTCGCGTCTACGACCTGGGAACAGCGTTCGAGGAGGACTCGAACGGCACCTTCCGGCAGCTCCATGCACGCCGCCAAGTCCACGCTGTCGGGTGCTCGCAACCTTACGGAGCAGTTGCCCTCGGGGAGCTGAAGATCAGCCCAGTCGCCGGCGCTGGGAGGAACCAGCAGGTCGGATGCGTTGAGGGACAGCTCCAGGCGTACGGTGCATTCCGGGCAGGTAGTCTCGCATTCGAAGCATTCTCCGAACATTGCCACCCGGAAGTCCAGAAGCAGGCGATCTCGCTCGCCGATGGGAAGCCGGGCGAGACGCTCCAGCGGCTCGCCGCTTGCCGCAGCGAGTAGCGCCACTTCTCGCCATGGCCGAGCCAGGGTCGCGGCCCGATCCCAGGCGGTGAGCAGCGCGCCGTCGTCGAGCGCCAGCATGGTCATACGGGACCAACCAGGCAATGTCGGGCGCGATCAGGCGGCCGGCTCGTTGAAGGTCGGCTCGGTCGGCTCGACCACATCGTAGTCGCGCTCCCAGCCCTCATTCTCGAGCTTCAGGTGCTGAATCGCGACCGCGTTGGCGTTAGCGTCGAAATCAGGAACCGCCTGAAACTCCGAGACCCAGCAGCGGAACACCTTGTACGCGATCGCGAGCTGCCCAGCCTCGTTGTAGATCTCCAGGATGATGTCCTTGCGGAAATCCTTGAGGGACACCTCGGCGCCCAGCCCGGACCCGAAATTCCAGACCTTGTTGGCCCACTTCTCGAATTCGGTGTCGTGGGTGACCCCGCGCTCCAGTGTGATCGCTTCGTACTCGGTGCGGCCTGGGGACTTGCGGGTGGACGATGGGTCTCCCCCGTCACGGTGCTTGACCACTTCGGTGCTTCGCTTGAGGCTCGACACCTTGCTGATCCCGGCGACGTAGCGGCCGTCCCATTTCACCCGGAACTTGAAGTTCTTGTAGGGATCGAACCGTTGCGCGTTTACGCTGAACTGTGCCATTCGGCCGTCCTCCTATCGCAAACGGTGGAGCTCAGGTCTGGATCTGACCGGCGAGCTGCTGGATCTGAATGATCACGAACTCGGCGGGCTTGAGCGGCGCGAAGCCTACCAGGATGTTGACCACGCCTCGATTGATGTCGTCCTGGGTCGTGGTCTCCTTGTCACACTTCACGAGATAGGCATCCCTCGGCGTGGTTCCCTGAAACGCGCCCTGGCGAAACAGGGTGTGCATGAAGGCGCCGATGTTGAGCCTGATCTGGGCCCACAGCGGCTCATCATTGGGCTCGAACACCACCCACTGGGTTCCCCGGTACAGACTTTCTTCTATGTAGAGGGCGAGGCGCCTCACCGGCAGGTATTTCCACTGGGAGGCGAGAATGTCTGATCCTTCCAGAGTGCGGGCGCCCCAGGCCACGTGACCAACAGCAGGGAATCCTCGGAAGCAATTAATGCCCAGCGGGTTGAGGTCTCCGTTCTCCTTGTCGGTAAGGTTTCCTGGGAGAGTGTTGATGGAGAGACCGAGTACCCCGCGCAAGCCTGCCTCAATTCCGGCCGGCGCCTTCCAGACCCCGCGCTCGGCGTCGGTCCGGCTCATGATCCCAGCCATCACTCCGCAGGGAGCGAAGTCGGCGAGATTGCTGTCCTGCAGCGGGTCGGACAAACGGAGCCGTGGGAAGTACAAGACTGCGTAGGACCGCTCGATCGCGCTGAAGCTGCCGATCTTTTTGGGTGGATAGTTCGCCGAGGCCGAGTCAAGGGTCCAGTCAGACGGGGCGTCGACCAAAAGGACGGCCCGCCGTTCCTTGCAGAAGTTCGCAGCGTCGGTCCACGTCGCCATCGCGTTGTCGGTGGTCGTTGGCGTGTACGGAGGGATGCAAAGCAGGTTCAGGATATCCGCCTTTCGTAGCGCGTACATCCCGGTCTTGTTGGCGTCATTGGTCGTGCCAACCACTTCCGTCGCTCCAATGACATCGCCGTCGGTCCCGGAATTCGCGGTAGGCGTCCCCGTCTGAGCGGCCGGGGCCTTGGTTCCCAGCCCGCTATCCACCCGAAGAAGATTGGATTGCTGATCGAGCACGCTGGTGATAAAACGCGGGCTAGCGGGGTCCACCGACACGTTGAGAAATTTCTCCAGTGCCCCGCTGCCGCCTCGTTTGGCACTGTCATTGAGCTTGGTGGGATCATCGAGCACGGTCAGATTGAACAGCTTGGTGTCGGTGGTGTCTTTGGTGTCGAGATCGACGGTCACCACCAGATTCATCCCCCAGCTGCCAACGTTGGCGGCCCGGAATGTGGCTCCCCCGGTTAGAGCAATCGTGGCCGCTTTGGCCCTCTTGGTACCGCTACGGGTGGCCACCCGAACCACCAAGGCCTGGCTTCCGCCGTTGGAGAAGAACTGTTGAACGGCGTAGCCCAGCGTACCCTCCCGCCACAATCCACCGAAGGCCCTCTCGAAGTCCGCATAGCTGTTGACTTTGACCGGCTCATCCACCGGCCCTTTCCAGGTTCGGCCTACAAAGGCAGTGATCGAAGTCGGGACGCCGGTGATGGTCCGTACGCCGCTGGGAAGCTCCTCGACGTATACGCCCGGATAGGTCGGTGCAACCGGCATGGGAGTGCCTCCTGAATCAGCGACACCTGCTTCTGCCGCTCAACGTGAGTCGAACCGCTATGGAATGACCAGTTTGTATGGTGGGTGTCTCAGCCACCTTGGTGGCGTGCTCGCGACCTCCCACTCCAACTGCAATCAGCTCTGCGCTCGAACGAATCCATCAACATTCTGAAACAGCACTGCGTGCCGGCGTACTGCGATACGGCCGTGACTCACTCGGCGAGGCGTGGAAGATGTCGCGCAGTATCCGCGGGGGCCCGGCAAAGGCGAGGGGTAGAAGCTTCACGGCGAATCCAGCCAAAACGGGTGAAGAAGAGATAGACCAATGTTCGGAGGAAGCCCAAACGCGAAATGGGCGGGGCGGTCTAACTTGGATTCATGCGGAGATCTAGATCGTTCCATTGACGGGCGGCGCCGGCAAACACCAAAGCATTGAGGGGATTGACATTGGTGCACGGCCCCCGGCCTTATCGTGCCTCAGCGCCTCCGCGGATGCGCGTGTGAAGCAAGGCGGTTGAGTCCTTGCGTGTCCCTGTCGCAGTTACTAGCGTGGCCTCATCACTCGATCAAGCATCGTTGTCCGCCTGGCCTGACTAGCCCCACGCTGCCTGGGAGGTCAACGCTTCTCGGTGTGACGGAGAGACACCGTCTGTGCGACAGCTCTCTTTGACCCTCCGACGCCTCCACGCTTTTCCTTCCCGGGCGTTCGCCCCGCTTTACCTCTACGCCGCGGCCGTCGTCGTGGCGTGCTCCAGCGACTTTCCCAACGAGCCCTCACAGGCGGTCACGATCGAGGCCGTCGGATGGCCCGCAGAGCTGCACGAGACCGACGTGGTTACCCTCGAGGTCCGCGTGCGATTCCTCGATTCTTCGCAGGAGATCACTGGTCTCAGGCTCGAATGGAGGTCGAGTAACGACGAGGTGCTCCACGTCGTTCAGCAGCAGCCGGATGGAGGAGATCTGGAGGATACTCTGGTGGCGCAGCTCCGCGCCGAGGTGACGGCAGTATCAGGCGGACCCGGCACCGTGCACGTGGTCGTGGAGGGGGGCGGGGGCTTCGAGCCGGTAGAGTCGACCTTTGTCGTTCACGTCACACAGAAGTGGAAGACAGTGAGCGCCGGAAGGGCGCATACCTGCGCCATCACGGTCGACTCGCTCGCCTACTGTTGGGGTGATGGCGCCTTCGGCAAGCTCGGCACAGGGCTCAACTCGAGCCGCAAGCCTGCGCCGGTCGTCGCTCTCGGTGATTTCAAGTTCGTCGCCATCAGTGCCGGAGAGGAGAGCACGTGCGGCATCATTCGTGAGCGCGCGGCGTTCTGTTGGGGATCCAACGCCGAGGGAAGGCTAGGGAACGGCGACCAAAATGAAATCAGCCGGTCCCTCCCCACGCCCGTCAGTGCCACGTTCTTCAGCTCAGTCGATGTGGGTCGCGTCGCCTGCGGTCTAGGGGAAGACCTCATCGCCTTTTGCTGGGGCGCAAACGCCGATGACCAGCTCGGCCATTTCGGCGGTCAGCCGCCCCCGCTGGACCCATGCCTGAACAACAACCCCAAGGGCTGCAGTCTCACCCCGCGCCAGGTCAGCCCCAACGACACGACACCGGCAACGTACCGCCGCGTCAGCGTGGGGGGCCACCATGTCTGCGGCATCTCGCAGGAGCCCGACAGTCTGCTGGCCTTCTGTTGGGGGACGGGTCCCTTCGGCGCCCTGGGAAACGCGGCGGTGACGACCAGTCCGACGTCCGTTCCGGTCGCAGGCGGCCTGCGGTTCCTTGTGATTGCCGCCGGCGGCGATCACACCTGCGGCATCGCGACCTCCGGAGCCACCTACTGCTGGGGCGCGAACGGGAACGGCCAGCTCGGCCGCGGCACCATCGGCGACGCGGGGACGCCTGACGCAGTCACCCCCGGCGCCTTCGACTCATTGACGGCAGGAGGCCAGCATACCTGCGCATTGACGAGCGATGGGGACGCGTTCTGCTGGGGGCTCGGATCGTCAGGTCAGCTGGGCAACGGTTCGACGGCAGTGCAACGCATCCCTGTGACGGTGGGCGGTGCACTACGGTTCACGGCGTTGAGCGCCGGCGAGTTCCACACATGCGGGGTGGCGTCGGACGGCTCGCTGTACTGCTGGGGCCGAGGAGCGGACGGGCAGTTGGGCACGGGTGACCTGGCGAATCACACGACCCCTACCCGAGTGGCCGAGCCCTGAGCGAGGAGGCACTCATGCACTGTACTCTCTTGCCGTGTCTGGGTCGGGTGGCGTTGGCGTTGACGGTACTGGTGCCGAATGTCGGGGCGCAGGACATCTGCTTACCCGAGGCCCTCGGGGTACCCAACCTCAATGGGCTTTCCATGGCCGACGCACCGATCTGGTGGGGGACCGGTGGCACAATGATGAAGCGGCTCGATGACCCGCGCTGGAGAGGCGCAGTGAGTCAGGACATCAATGGGGAAGTGTCATTCCGGGCTCTGCACCGGACCGGGACCCCGTCCGGGAAGCCGGATACTCTGTTCTTGTCGTGGACGGTGAAGATCGACCAGAACCTGGTTGTGGCGAATGTAAACGTGAACCCACCGACGGGGGATCAGCTCGTCGTTGGGATCAAGGTACAGGGCGTCACGCCGTCGATCATCATCCATCTCGGCATCAACTCGAGCACGACCAAGGACGCCGAGCCTGTCGGCTCCGTCGTCTATCAGTGGGACGGCATGTCATTGAAGGAGGTCCACCCGAAGTGGATCAACGACGCGGCGCGGGCGTGGACTTGGTCGGACATGGCAAACAAGGCACGGTGGACATTCCAGCTGGCGGTGCCCATCGGCTCAGGAGGGATCGACTTTGTCAACCTCAACACCACGACCAAGAAATTTGAGATGTTCTACGCATTCCTGGTCAAGATGCCCAGCAGCTTTCCCGAATACCGCTGGCCCCAGGCGCTTCCACCGATCCGGAGCACGACCTCCGGCTTCGTCAGCTATCCGGACCCAAGGCCTGCAGCACTTCCCTGGGGAAAGCTCTCCTGGGGCACCTCCACGAACTGCGCCGGCGATGTGGCCTTGGACGCCAACCAAATCGGCGTCGGCGACCCCCCCGTCAATCAGATCAACTTCACCATTCTGAACAATCAGATCACGGCCAAGCCGCACAACATCAGCACCAATAACCCAATCGCAGCGGGTAGGATTCAGGCGGACTTCTTTCTCTCCAACTACGGAAGCGGAATCAATAACCCGACTTTCTGGGAGAAGATATCTCCGGCGACGTCACCGACGAACATCGCCGCTATCCCCCCGGGTGGCTTCGGCCTCATTCAGTTCCCCTGGCCTCTGGCGGCGGTTGCGGAGCCATGCAAGTACATCGAGGATGACCCGATCAAGTGCCCGACACTAGGTATCAGCGACCAGTGCATCCTGGTGCAGCTTTCCGAGGTGAGCCCGTCGATGCCGACGCCGCCGCCGCACCCTGCTCCCCTCGTCTTCCGCAACCAGAGCACGTACAACAACATGCTGTTTAAGCATTCCTCGACTCTCCGACACCGGGCCCAGATCAGCGTCGTCGGCTTGACTCCGCTGGCAGACGGCAGGCCGAGGCGGGACGTATACCTGTACGTCGAGACCGTGAACATGCCGGCGACCATCTCAGCCGGCGGCGCACCGACATCCGCCGTGGTGGCCTCGCATGATACGCTGATCGTCGCGCACCGGGACACCGTGGTGACGCTGGAACAGGGTGCTGTGCGCCTGAAGGAGGGAGACAGCCTCGTGGTGCCCATCAAGGACACGCTACTCGCTCCCGGCGCTCCGGCCGGGGAGCGGTTCGCAGTCGTGCGAGAGGCGAGCCAGGCGGGAAGGCTAACGGTTGGGGAGGTCGACTCCTACGTCCCGACCTATCGAATTCACGCGTACCATGCGACTGGTGACAGCCTCGGCAAGGTTCCCATCCTCGAGCCACAAACATCGTTTGGGTACTGGGTCGAGCACGACGGCGAGCTCATCGGCTGGAGACACCGCATCGAAGGTGAGCACCTCGTTCGGTTGGCCCCGAACTACTACAAGATCGAAGTGCCCAACAATGACAGAGCGATCATCACGACCATCATCGAGGCCCTGGAGCGGCCGCGTTTTGCCCTGAGCCTCCATGCCGGCGTGAGCCTGCCCCTCGACAACTTCAACACCACCCACAATCCCGGCTTCGGCATCACCGCCGACGCCGAGTATTGGTGGAGCCGCAGCTTCGCCGTAGCCGCCTTGCTGGGTTACCACCGCTTCCCGGGCGCGGCAGCCAATCCCGATCTCGACCTCTTCCACGGGTCTGTCGCCCTCGAGGCTCGCCTTATCTCCGGCAGTCCCACCGTCCTGCTGGACGCAGGTGCCGGATTCTACCATTTCGATCCAGGCTCGACCGACCCCGGCGTCCACGCCGGACTAGGCGTCGAGTTCCCCGTGAGCCCCACGGTTTCGCTCGGAGTCACCGGCAGGATACACACGGTGTTCACCAGCGGCTCGAACACCACGTTCTCCAGCTTGCAGGCCGGAGGCCGGTTCTGGTTCTGACCGGAGAGAACGTATGGCGACCCGCCTCGCCGCAGTGGTTTCCGCCTTGACCCTTGCTCTCACCCGGGCCGGCGCCGCTCAGCAGACGACGTGCGACGACCGGATCCTCTCGCTCGCCGGTGGCGCGCAGCCCTACAAGAGCCAAGGGAACCGGTGTGAAGGCACCTACAAACAACAGGTCGGCGCAGGACTCTTTCTCCGTTCGATCTACCAGTCCTTCGGGACCTTCGATCTGACCACCTCAAAGGAGCCGTTGGTGATCGAATGGTCTCCACCCCCCAGCCGCACCGTCTCGGTTCGGGCCGACGGTTGGGTGGGTGGAGAGCCCTACCGCATGGACGCTGCGTCATCGCCCGGCATCCAGTCCTTCACCTGGGATACCCGGGTGCTGCGGGCCCTCTCCTCGGGAAGCCGCCAGCCCCTCACTCGGAGAGAGCTGGCGGTGCAGGCCTGGGCCGACAGCGCCGGCGTCCACTTGTTCATGCCGGTCCGGATCTGGCAACACGAACGGCCGAGTCCGTGTGGCCCCGTCACGTTCGTGCTGTGGGCGATGAGTCGCCCCGAGAGCGTCTACGTAGACGTCGGTGCGGTCGATTCCACCGGAACCGTGCATTCGCTCGGGCAGCGAGAGCTGGGCCGCCAGCCCTACCCGTTGAACGGGCCGCTCGGCTTCGAGCTTCCCGAGATCAAGTCTCCCGGCATCTACCGCGTGAACCTCACGGCGAGGCTGGGAAACGATTCCTGGTCCCGCCAATACCTGGTCTACATCGGCGATGACACCCAGCTCTCGTGCTCCTGATTCGGCGGTCCTGCGCCGGGTCGAATACGAGGATTTCAGGTTGCTCATCGAGGCCGCCGAGGGCGAGTACCGGGCCTCGGTGGTGGAATCGCCGGCGGGAGAGAGCTCGACGCCCCAGACGATTCGCTGGTCGTCACCGGCGGAGCACCCGGCAAGGGAGAGCGATCTTCGTAAGGTGGGGGCGCCGTTGTTCGATGCGTTCCTGACCGGCCAGATCGGCGAGCTATATCGCGCAAGCCTCGCGCTCACGAGCGCGAGGCTCAAGGGGCTTCGCCTCAAGCTTCTGATCGAGCCGCCGGAACTGTCCCGAGCACCGTGGGAGCTGCTGTACGACGGGCGCAATCGCTGTTACGTGGGCCTTTCATCCAAAACGCCGATCGTTCGCCATCCGAAGGTTCCCCAGGCGGTCGAGCCACTGAAGGTCGAACCGCCGCTGAGGATTCTGGGCTTGATCGCCAACCCCAGTGAGCCGGGTCTGCCCCAGCTTGATGTCGCCAAGGAGCGCAAGCTGATCGACAGCGCGCTCGCCCAGGCGCGCCAAGCCGGACTGGTCGAAGTGAAGTGGTTGGATGGCGGAACCTGGGAGGAGCTCCAGAAGGCGATGTGGCAGAGCTGGCACGTGTTTCACTTCTGCGGACACGGTGACTACGACGCCCAGGGGGGTGAAGGCTTTCTCCTGCTCGAGGACGCCAATGGCCGGGCTCATCGCCTGGCCGCCACGGACCTTGGCCTCCTGCTCAGGGGAGAAGGCGATGTAAGACTCGCGGTGCTGAACTCCTGCAAAGGAGCGGTGAGCGACGGCACCGCGTCGTCCTCCAGCACCGCGGGTGCCTTGGTACGCGCCGGGATGGGCGGCGTTGTAGCGATGCAGAACCCGATCAGTGACCCGGCTGCCCTGACCTTTGCGCGAATCGCGTACTTGGCTATCGCGAGCGGTCTTCCGCTCGACGCCGCGGTCAGCTCGGCCCGAGTGGCCATGAAGCTGGAGCACGCCGACCCTGTCGAATGGTGGACGCCGGTGCTCCACATGCGCTCGAGCGACGGCGTTCTCTTCAGCATCCCGTCCTCCGCCGCCGCCTCCCACCCCGAAATCCCGGGGATGGAGTACCTGGGGCCCGACCTCGACCGCCGACTCGAAAAGGCCCTCGCTCGCCGGCGGAGGCAGAGAGTGGCGCTCTACTCCTGGATGCTGGCGCCGATTCCGGTCCTGGGCTTTCTCATGGCGACGACGGTTTCGTCGACCTCCGTGAGCGCGGACATCGAGGCGTCCGGGGTCACGTTCACCCTGTCTTCCGAGCGAGAACTGTTTTCCGACCTCCCCCGCCTGCAATCGTTCAGTGGATCCGGGTTCCAACAGTTGCTGCTACCCGGCTCGGCGTTTCCGGTAAGACCCGGACCCGACCAGGAGGCCACGGTCAGTGCGGTGGCCGCGGACGACGACAGTTGGATCTCCCTCCAGCCGTGGACACCACCGGTGGGTTCCGAGATCACCTGGGATCACCCTCGCGATGCAGGAGCGGGAGAGTATGCCATGTCAGTTGCCGCCGGCGCCGGCACATCGCTCCACTTGGGGCTGGTCCACAGGATCAGGCTGTCCCGGTTTGGAGCGGCTCCCGAGCTTCTCGACTATGGCGACAGCTCGGCGATGGAGCTCGGCACCTCGGCCACGAGCTTGCACCTGGAGTTGCGGTTTCTGCAGCCTGCCGGCATGAGATTGCCGCGCCTCACCGTGGATAGCCTTGAACTGCTGCGGCGGGGGTTCGACGAAGCCGGCCCGATAGCCGAGTCCACGGTCCTGGGCGCAAGAGTCCGGTTCGACGGACGAGACACGGTGTTGGAGGCGACCCCTCTCGGCCTGAGCGGTCTGCACCAGGCCGACATGGACAAGGTGCGGCTGACCGATCGTGGCATTGCGTTCACGATAAGCGGGCTGGTGAAGCGGGTCACCGTTGGCGGCAGAGCGCTTCGGTTTCCCTCGCGGCTGCAGTGGCTGATGCGTGAGCAGCCGTCGTATCTGTGGCTGGGTGCCTTGGCATATGGCCTGATTCTCTTGGTCGGTGCGCTGAGCTGGAGGACGAGTCATGTTTCGAGAGCGACGACGAAGTGATCTGCTGAGCACGGCCATCGGATTCGCCCTGGGGTTCTGGGCTTGGGCGAGCCCGCTTGAGGTGGCGCAGGCGCAGGCGCCAGCGGCTGGGAGCACCGCAGCATGCCGGCCGCCCAAGAGCACGGCCCCCGACGAGGCGCTGCAGTTGGCCGTCAAGCTCAAAACCTTCGTGGAGAACGCGTTCTTTCAGGACGGGGCCGGCATCATCATCGGCGATCGCGGAGACACGCTCTATGTGGCCACCGCGGCGCACCTGGTGCTGGACGCCGGCACGCCGGTGGACTCGATACACGCCTACTTCTACACCGACTGCCTCAAACCGGTGGCGGCCAGGATCTGTTCCCTGGTTGATCCTCAGCGTGACCTGGACCTAGCGGTGCTCTGCGTTCCTGCGGCGGCGGTGGCAGGCGCAAGGCCACGCTCATACGCACGGTTGGGTAACGTGAGTCGGCTGGGTACCCGAACGCCGGTGT
>Ga0068857_100002215_pt1 | contig 15829 bp, 12 predicted proteins | sample KBSCornC72_FD_66591 | JGI IMG/M metagenome (GOLD analysis project Ga0068857, IMG submission 66591) | Corn rhizosphere microbial communities from Kellogg Biological Station, Michigan, USA - KBS Corn C7-2 | ecosystem: Host-associated > Plants > Roots > Rhizosphere > Soil ...
AGTTCGAATCGCGCCGGCCGTGGGACCTCTCCGGGGACATCGACGGATCGCTCGTGGACGTCGTCACCGATCGGCTCGCCGCGGTCACGTTTCATGTGGCGGCCGCGCTCGTAGACGAAGGTGTCGGGACCATCGAGGACACCGATATCGGCGCACGCGTTGGACTGCGCTGGCAGCGCGGCCCGTTCGAAATGATCAACAAGCGCGGCATCCGGGAGGCCGCTGCGCTCGCCTCTGACGTCGCCCGCCGTTGGAACGTGCGTCTGCCCGACAGACTCTTGAAGCAGGCCGCATCGAAGCAGCCATTCGAGTTGCGTCTGGTGACCAGAAGCGTCGTCGACGGCATCGCCACGATCACGATCAACCGGCCTGACGCAATGAATGCTCTCAATGAGCGGGTCATGGAGCAGCTGAACGAGCTGTTCATGCTGTCAGTCGACGATCCCGGGACCAGGGGCATCGTGCTCGCCGGAACCGGCAAAGCGTTCGTGGCCGGCGCAGATATCAGGTTCTTCGTCAAGAACATCGAGTCGAAGGCCCTCGATCGAATCGTCGCGTTCACGAAGCGGGGGCAGGAGCTGCTGCTCGCAGTTGAACGATCGCCGAAGCCGGTCGTCGCGCGCGTTCACGGGCTGGCGCTCGGCGGCGGCGTCGAGATGGCCCTCGCGTGCCACTACATCGTCGCCACGCCGAAGGCGTCGTTCGCGTTCCCGGAAACAGGCATCGGCATCTATCCGGGTCTCGGCGGAACGCAGCGCACGACCCGGCGCCTCGGAAAGGGGCTCGCGAAGTGGCTGGTGCTCAGCGGCCAGGCGGTTGGGGCGGAGGAGGCGCTTGCCATCGGTCTCGTGGATCGCGTCGTGCCATACGACGAGCTCGACGGAGCGATTCAGGAGCTGATTGCACGAGGTCGTCCCGGTGCTCGACAGCCGCGAGCGATTCCGGAGACCCATCGTGCCGTCGCCGACTTCTTCGAGCACGATGGCCTGGACCCGGCGGCGCGGGCCGCCGCTCCCGCCGATCCACGCGTGGCAACCGCCGTGCGAAGACTGGGTTCCAAAGCTCCCATCGCGTTGCGCATCGCGTCGGAGCTGATTGACCGCGGAGAAAAACTGCCGATCGAGCGGGCGGTCGCGCTCGAGCTCGAACGGCTCGAAGAGATCTTCGGCAGCGCGGACGCATACGAAGGCCTGTCGAGCCTCGGGCAACGCCCCCCAGCGTTCAAAGGAGTTTGACGATGAAGCGGCGTGATTTCGTCAGGTTCGCCGGACTCGGCCTCGCTGCCGGCACGGCGGCGTCGCGCAACGCGGCGGCGCAGCAGCCACAACGGCCCGCGCGGACGACGATCCGCGTCCGCATGAAAGTCGGCACGCAGCACGATTCGTCCGACGAGGTCCTGCCGATTCTTGCGGCGTTTGGCGTCAATCACATCTGCAGCCGTCTTCCCTCGGCGCGGCTCGACGAGAACTGGAGCGTGGACGCCCTTACGCGGCTGCGCGAACGCGTGGAAGCTGCCGGCATCACGCTCGACATGGTGCCGCTGCCAATGAGCTCCAACCCGATTGCCCGGGCCGAAAGCCCGGCAATCATGCTCGGGAAGGCGCCGGACCGCGATCGCGAGATCGACGCCATCTGCGAGATGATTCGCAACACGTCGCGCGCGGGCATCCCCGCGCTGAAGTACAACCTCACGCTGCTGGGCGTGGTTCGCACGGAGAGCACTCCGGGCCGCGGTGGCGCGCGCTACAGCACCTTCGTCTACGCCGACGCAAAGCAGGACCCGCCGCTCACCGAAGCCGGTGTCGTCGGCGCGGACGAGTATTGGGAGCGCATCAGCTATTTCCTGAAGCGCGTCATCCCGGTGGCCGAGGAACACAAGGTCCGGATGGCGTGCCACCCGCAGGACCCTGGCATGCCTCGCGGCAAGGGCTTCCGCGGCGTGGAAACGGTCCTCGGCAGCGTTGACGGGCTGAAGCGGTTCATCGACATCGCTCCGAGCGCGTATCACGGCTTGAACTTCTGCCAGGGCACCGTCAGCGAGATGCTCGAGCGCCCTGGCGAGCAGATCTTCGACGTCATCCGCTACTTCGGGTCGCGCAAGAAGATCTTCAACGTCCACTTCCGTAACATTCGCGGCGGCTTTCTCCGGTTTCAGGAAACGTTCATCGACGACGGGGACGTCGACATGCTGGCGGCGGTCCGTGTATATAAGGAAGTCGGGTATGACGGCATGCTGATGCCGGACCACGTCCCGGCGATCGCGGGCGATACGCGGGGAGCCCAGGCATTTGCCTTCACTTTCGGCTACATCAAGGCCCTGCTCGCCGCCGTGGCGGCGGAATGACGAACACTCTGCCGTTTCGACTCGCGCCGGTCAGGCGATAATGTGCTCATGTTCTCCCGGTCCCTCGTGGCAGCGGCGGCCCTGGCGCTACCGGCCGCATTGACCGGCCTGCACGCGCAGGTCCAGCCACGGCCTGCGGCGATTGATTTCGAGCGCGACGTCCGCCCGATTCTCCAGAAGAACTGCTACGAGTGCCACGACGCGCGGAAACAGAAGGCGCGCCTGCGTCTCGATTCGCTTGCCGCGATCATGAAGGGCAGCGAGAACGGCGCGATTGTCATTCCCGGAAACAGCGACAAGAGCCCGATGGTCCGGCGCCTCCTTGGTCTCGACGGCGAGGACCGCATGCCCAAGGACGAAGATCCGCTGCCGGCGGCGCAGATCGCGCTGATCCGCGCGTGGATCGATCAGAGCGCCGCGGTTCCGCCTGGCGTATCCATCGGTAATGCCGGCCCTCAGACCAGTCAAACGGCCGGCGGCGGCGCTGGCCTTCCATCCCCGGTGGACGACGCCCCGCAGCACTGGGCGTACCGCGTCCCGGTGCGGCCTGAGCTGCCGGCGGTCAAGCGCGCCGGCTGGGCACGTACTCCTGTCGATCGATTCGTTCTGGCACGTCTCGAGTCCGAAGGGCTTGCGCCCTCGGCTGAAGCGGCGCTCGACACGCTCGTTCGCCGCGTGTCCCTCGACTTGATTGGCCTGCCTCCATCACCGAAGGAGGTGGACGATGTGAGAGCGGACGCCGCCAGCAATGGCGTCGATGCGGCGTACGAACGCCTGGTCGATCGACTGCTCGCCTCGCCCCACTACGGTGAACGCTGGGCGCGGCCATGGCTCGATCTCGCCCGCTATGCGGACTCGCAGGGTTACGAGAAGGATCTGCCCCGCGTGATGTGGAAGTATCGCGACTGGGTGATCAACGCGCTCAATCAGGACATGCCGTTCGATCAATTCACCATCGAGCAGATCGCCGGCGACATGCTGCCCAACGCGACGACCGAGCAACTGGTCGCCAGCGGATTCCATCGCAATTCGATGACCAACGAGGAAGGGGGCATCGACCCGGACGAGGCCCTGTACGAAGTGCTCGTGGACCGCGTCAACACCACCGCAACGGTATGGCTGGGGACGACGCTGGGGTGTGCGCAGTGCCACAACCACAAGTACGACCCGTTTACTCAGAAGGATTACTACCGGCTGATGGCGTTCTTCCAGAACGCCGACTACCAGTCGCGCACGTTCAGCGACGGCACGCGCTTCTCGGAGGCGATCATCGATCTGCCGACCCCCGAACAGGAGACGAAGCGGAGGGTCATCCAGACGGAGATCGACAAACTCACCGACGAGATGAAACTGACGACGCCGGCGTTCGAGAGTGCGCAGGCTGAGTGGGAGGCGGCAACGAAATCCGAGGTGGCGCTGCACTGGACCACGCTGACGCCACAACACGTCGAGGCGACGGGCGGCGTGCGGCTCACTGCGGCCCTGGAGGAATCGATCATCGCCTCCGGCGCCAACCCGAGTGAGACGACCTACACCATTGAAGCCTTCAGCACGCTGCCGCGCATCACCGCGATTCGGCTCGAAGCGCTGCCGGACGCGTCGCTGCCGAAAGGCGGACCGGGCCGGGACATCTACGGAAACTTCCAGATGAACGGTTTCGAGATCGAGGCAGCGGCGGGAACGAAGCTCGCGATCTCATCGATCAAGGCCGACGACTCGGCGGGCGGCGCGAGCGTGGACGCGTTTTTCCCGAAGACGCTGCCGAGAGGCGCGCATGCGCCAAGGGGCTGGCTGATTGACGCGAGCCGTGAGACCCCGCGGCGGCCGCGGCAGATTGTCTTCACGCTCGAGCAGCCGCTGGTGGCGCCGGCGGGCACGCGCCTCACGATTCGGCTGAAACACGAGGCGGCCGCGGTCGGCCAGGCGATCGGCCGTTTCAGATTGTCAGCAACTTCGAGCCGGACACCGGAGCGTATCGTGCAGCTGCCGGCGCGGCTGCGGCCGGTGCTCGCGATTCCCACGACGCAGCGCACCGAGCAGCAGCAGAAGGATGTGGTGGCGTTCTACCGGACGATTGCGCCGTTACTGAAGCCGGCACGCGATCAGATCGCGGATCTGCAGAAGCAGCTCCGCGCGCTGGGTATCCCGACCGCCCTGGTCATGCGCGAGCGCACCTCCTACGAGCGTCCCTCCGCCTACGTGCGCCGCCGCGGCGCATTCATGGACAAGGGAGAGCTCGTGTACGCCGGCGTCCCCGCAATCCTGCACCCGTTGCGCGACGACCAGATGCCGAACCGGCTGGGTCTCGCGCGCTGGCTGATCGACGAGCGCAATCCGCTGACCGCGCGCGTCACCGTGAACCGCGCGTGGGAGCAGTTCTTCGGACACGGCATCGTCGAAACGAGCGAAGACTTCGGGACGCAGGGCAGCCAGCCGTCCCATCCAGCGCTGCTCGATTGGCTGGCGACCGAATTCGTCGGCGGCGGCTGGCGCATGAAACCGATTCACAAGGCGATCGTGATGTCAGCGACGTATCGTCAGTCTTCGGCGGCGACGCCGACGGTGACGGAGAAGGACCCCTACAACCGCCTGCTGGCGCGGGGGCCTCGGTTCCGGATGGAAGCGGAGATGGTTCGCGACAGCGTTCTCGCCGCGAGCGGACTGCTTAGCGCCACGATTGGCGGACCGAGCGTGTTTCCACCTCAGCCGGACGGCATCTGGGACATTCCGTACAGCAGCGAGAAGTGGATCCCGAGCGGGGGGGACGGTCGCTACCGCCGCGGTCTCTACGTGTTCATCCGCCGCTCGGCCGCGTATCCGAGCTTCATGACTTTCGACGCGACGAGCCGGGAGCACACGACCGTCCGCCGCGTGCGCACGAACACGCCACTCCAGGCGTTGGTCGCGCTCAACGACGAAGCATTCTTCGAGGCCGCTCAGGCGATGGCGGCGCGGGTGCTTCGCGAGGCGCCGGCGGCAGCGAACGAGGCGCGCGCCACCTATGCCTTTAGGCTGGCCGCGACGCGAGCGCCTTCCGCGGCGGAAGTCGCGCGGATTTGCGCATCGCTCGAGAAGGAGCTGCAGCGGTTCCGAAAGGATCCCGCCGCGGCGGCGAAGACCATCCAGGGCCGGTCGGTGGACGGCATCGATCCGGCGGAGCAGGCGGCGTGGACGCTCGTCGCGAACGCACTGCTGAACCTCGACGAGACGTTCAGCAAGGAATGAGACCTCTATGGACCCCAGCACGCTCCGAACGATCACTCGCCGGCATTTTTTCCGGCAATCCGGGTTCGGTATCGGCGGCCTTGCGCTGTCGTCGCTGATCGATCGACCGCTGTTGGCACAACAGGGGGAGGGGTCGCTCGCGGCGCGCGCGCCGCATTTCGCGCCGAAGGCAAAAAACATCATCTATCTGTTCATGGCGGGCGCTCCGTCGCAGCTGGATCTGTTCGACAACAAGCCGACCCTGCAGACGCACGACGGCCAGGACATCCCGAGCGAGTTCATCCCGAAGGGTGAGCGCTTCGCGTTCATCAAGGGCACGCCGAAGCTGCTCGGATCGCCGTTCACCTTCAAACGCTACGGGCAGTCGGGCGCCGAGCTCTCGGACCTGCTGCCGCACCTGGCGACGATCGCGGACGACATCGCCATCGTCAAGTCGATGCACACGACCCAGTTCAACCACGCGCCGGGGCAGATCTTCATGAACACGGGCAGCCAGGTGTTCGGCCGCCCGAGCATGGGCGCATGGCTGACCTACGGTTTGGGGAGCGAGAGCCGCGATCTGCCAGGGTTCGTCGTTCTGCTGTCGGGCGAGAACGCGCCGGACGGCGGAAAGTCGTGCTGGGGCAGCGGGTTCCTGCCGACGGTCTATCAGGGAGTCGAGTTTCGTTCGAAGGGCGATCCGGTCCTGTTCGTCTCGAATCCCGAGGGAATCAGCCGGGAAGGCCGGCGTGATTCGATCGATCTCGTTAATGATTTGAACCGCCTGCACCGCTCGGATTCGGGCGATCCGGAGATCGACACGCGAATCGCATCGTACGAGATGGCCTACCGGATGCAGAGCAGCGTGCCCGAGCTGACCGATATCTCGAGCGAGCCCGCCTCGATGCACGCGCTGTACGGTACCGAGCCTGGCAAGGTGTCGTTCGCGAACAACTGCCTGCTGGCGAGGCGGCTCGTCGAGCGCGGCGTCCGATTCGTGCAGCTGTATCACCGCGGATGGGACACCCACGGCGCGAGCGTCGGCACCGATATCGCCACGAAAGTGCCCGAGCTCTGCCTCGAGACGGATCGCGCGGCGACCGCACTCGTGCGCGATCTGAAACAGCGCGGGCTGCTCGATTCCACGCTCGTAATCTGGGGCGGCGAGTTCGGCCGGACGCCGATGAACGAGGCGCGCGGCGGATCGCGTCTGATGGGGCGCGATCATCATCCGCGGGCGTTCACGGTGTGGATGGCCGGCGGCGGCATCAAGCCGGGAATCACCATCGGACGCACGGACGATCTCGGCTACAACGTCGTCGAGGATCCGGTGGAAGTGCACGATCTGCACGCGACGATCCTGCACCTCATGGGCCTCGATCACACGAAGCTGACCTACAAGTTCCAGGGCCGCGAGTTCCGGCTGACCGACGTGCACGGCAATCTCGTCGACAAGCTGCTCGCCTGATCGACGTGGCGATCGCAACGATCAACCCGGCGACGGGCGAGACGGTCCGTACGTTCGAGCCGCATACGGACGCGCAGGTCGACCAGAAGATCGCGCGCGCCGCCACGGCGTTCCGCAGCTACCGGCGGACGCCTCACCACCAGCGCACGGAGTGGATGCTTCGCGCCGCGCAGATTCTCGAAGACGAGCAGGAAGCGCTTGGCCGGCTGATGACCCTCGAGATGGGCAAGCTGCTGAGGGCGGGGCGCGAGGAGGCCGTCAAGTGCGGGTGGGGATGTCGCTACTACGCAGAAAACGCGCAGCGATTTCTCGCCGACGAGCCGGCGAAGAGCACCGCGACCGAAAGCTTCATCCATTACCAGCCGCTCGGGCCGATCCTTGCGGTCATGCCGTGGAACTTCCCGTTCTGGCAGGTGTTCCGGCTTGCCGCGCCCGCGCTGATGGCCGGCAATGTCGTCCTGCTCAAGCATGCGTCGAATGTGCCGCAGTGCGCGCTGGCGATCGAGGACATCATCCAGCGGGCGGGCTTCCCTGACGGCGTTTTCCACACGCTGTTGATTGGATCGAGTCAGGTGCAGCGGGTGCTGGAAGATCCCCGGGTCGCCGGCGTCTCGCTGACCGGCAGTGAACATGCGGGGCGGCAGGTCGCCGGGGTCGCGGGCAAGGAATTGAAGAAGGCGGTGCTGGAGCTCGGCGGGAGCGACCCGTTCATCGTCACCGCGAGCGCCGATCTCGACGCGGCGGTAGAAACGGCGGTCAAGGCCCGCATCGTCAACAGCGGCCAGTCGTGCATCGCGGCGAAGCGATTCATCGTCTTCGAGCAGATCGCGGACGCGTTCGAGCAGGCATTCACCGATCGCATGAAGGCGCTGAAGGTCGGCGATCCGCTGGATCCGGCGACGGAGGTCGGGCCGCTGTCCACGCGCGATGTGCTGAACGATCTCGCGGATCAGGTGCGCCAAACGGTTGCGAAAGGGGCGAAGGTGCTGGCAGGCGGCACCGTTCTCGATCGCGCCGGCAATTATTACGCGCCGACCGTCCTCGCCAATATTCCAAAGGAATCCCCCGCCTACAGCGACGAGCTGTTTGGACCGGTGGCGTCGGTCTTTCGCGTGCCCGACATCGACGAAGCAATCCGGGTGGCGAACGACACCTCGTTCGGCCTCGGCTCGAGCGTCTGGACCAACGACCCGGCCGAGCGCGCGCGGTTCATCGACGATATCGAAGCGGGGCAGATATTCGTCAACGGTATGGTGGTCTCGGACCCACGCCTTCCCTTCGGTGGCGTCAAGCATTCCGGTTTTGGACGGGAGCTGGGCGCGTACGGCATCCGCGAATTCGTGAACATCAAAACGGTCTGGATCAATGACCCCGGACGCCGCAGCGAAAGCGCCATCGAGTAGGTCGTGGCCGTAGGCTGGGGCATCATCGGGTGCGGCGACGTCACGGAGGTCAAGAGCGGCCCTGGTTTCCAGAAGGCTCTCGGCTCCGAGCTCGTCGCGGTCATGCGGCGCGATGGCGCGAAGGCGCGCGACTACGCGCACCGCCATGGCGTGGCGCATTGGTACGACAGCGCCGACAATCTCATCAAAGATCCGTTCGTCGACGCCGTTTACGTTGCCACGCCTCCCTCGAGTCACTGTGAGTTGGCGCTGCGGGTCGCGGCGGCGGGAAAACCGTGCCTCGTCGAGAAACCAATGGCGCGTAGCCATGCCGAGTGTCAGGAAATGATCGCGGCCTTCAAGCGCGCGGGTGCACCGCTCTGGGTCGCCTACTACCGGCGGGCGCTGCCGCGGTTCCTGAAAGTGCAAGAGTGCCTGCGCGATGGAACGATCGGCCAGCTGACCTCGGTGCACGTCGCGGTGACGGCGCCGCTGCTCACCGGCGACGACGCAAAGATGTGGCGCGTCGATCCCGCGGTCGCCGGCGCGGGGTTACTGTTCGACCTCGGGTCGCACGTGTTCGATCTGCTCGATTTTTTGATCGGCCCAATCGCGCGGATTTCCGCCGTCGCTGCGAACACGGGAGGCACGTATCCGGCCGAGGACGTCATCACTGCGGCATTTGCCTTCTCGACGGGTGCGGCAGGTTCGGCGGTGTTCAATTTCAACGCGAGCTCGAAGACTGACGGCATGATGTTCATCGGCTCGCAAGGAGAGATCGAAACGCCGATCTTCAGCGACACGGACGTCGTGGTCCGGGGCGCCGGCGGGTCGCGTGCGTACGACATCCGGAATCCCGCACATGTCCATCAGCCGCTGATCCAGACGATCGTCGACGAGCTCCAGGGGCATGGCCGCTGCCCGTCGACCGCGCAATCCGCCGCGCGGGCGTCCTGGGTGCTCGACGAATGCGTGCGTGATTATTACGAGGGGAGCGCCTAGGTTGGAGTACACCGACCAACAGAAGGATCAGTTCAAACACGAATACGCAATCCGGCGCAAGCGGCAGATCATCCTTGCCGTCCCGCTCGTCGCCTTTGTCATATTGGCGGTGCTGAGCGACAAGGTCGGCGTGGACGTTTTCGGGATTCCTCGCCAGACCATCGGCATCGGCTTCTTTGTCTTCGTCGTCTTCGCCATGATCTTCAGCCTCCGCAATTGGCGCTGCCCGGCGTGCGACAGATATCTCGGGAAGGGGATGCCAAGCTATTGCCCGAAGTGCGGCGTGGAGCTTCAGTGAGACCGGGCTCGGACCCTTACCGAGTCACAGCCTCCGGAATACCTTTTTGGCGTTGCCATAAAGGAGCTTCCGCTCGATTTCCTTGCTCGCCGCGAGCCGCCGGATGGTCGCGATCGTGGTGGCGCCGATGCACTTCTCGCCGGCGCCCTCGCTGTCGCTGCAGTCGCTGCCGAAGATCAACTTGTTCTGGTGCCGGGTGAGAAAGTCGCGCGCGAACGCTTCGTCGCGCGTCAGCGCATTCTGGCCCGACCCCGCCGACAGATCTCCGAACATGTTGGGATAGTCGCTGAGATAGCGGTCCGTCAGCCCGCCGGGTGTGACCGGCCCTTTGGGGTACAGATTCTTCTCGTCGTCGCGGTAGCTCTTGTCGATGTTCGCCCACCAGGTCTGCGCATGTCCCAGAAAGATCACACCCGGATACTTCTCGAGGATTTTGTCGAAACGATCGAAGCCGTAGTTGTACATCTTGTATTGCCAGTGCATCAGAACCGGCACCCGCCGCTCCCGCGCGACCGCGTAGATGTTCTGCATCGCCGCCGAGTCGCACTCGACGCCGAACTTCTGCTCGGCAATCAGCACGCCGTCGTCCTTCAGATACCGCTCAATCTCCTTGGTTGCATCCGGGACGTCGGGCACCTCGTTCGCGCCAAACCGATATTCCCTACCGTGCGCGTGCGCAAAATTCCGGCAGGCCTCGTTGCCGAGCGCCTGGGCTTGCAGGCCGTTCGCCACCCCCTCGTGCGTCGACGCGGTGTTCACCGAACGACCGGCGGGCAGCAGAATCGTCGTCGTGGCACCCATCAGCTTCTGGTGGCGAATCAGAGCGTCGTCCGGCCGTCCGCTGTAGTTGAGATGCTGGTGGATGTCGATGATCGGCTCGGGCGCAGCCTGGCAGGATTCCAGAAGGGCTACGGCTATCGCGGTACGGGACGTGGTCGTGAGAAAATCGCGGCGCGTCTGCTTCATGCTGACGTATTGTGCACGAACCGGCTTGCCGGGGCTAAAGCCCCGGCCTGCGTGGGTCGGCCCTTTATGGGCCGGCGAATTTTGGCGAACCGATGCCGCTTTCAAGATTTCTTGCCGTAGCCGCCTTCGCCGGCCTCATGCTGGTCAGCGTCAGCGCCCAGCAGCGCTCGCCGGCGAATCGCCCGTGGCCTCCCGGGGTCCAGGCGGTGTCGCCGGAGTCTCCGGTCCTCGCTCCCGCCGACGCGCTGAAGACGTTCTACATGCCGCCCGGATATCACCTCGAGCTCGTCGCGAGCGAGCCGCTGATCCAGGAGCCGGTGGCGCTCGACTGGGACCTGCAGGGAAGGCTCTGGGCCGTCGAGATGCCGGGCTTCATGGCCGACTTGAGAGGATCGAACGAACACGATCCCATCGGCCGGGTGGTCGTGCTCCAGGACACGAACAACGACGGGGTGATGGACACGCGCACGGTGTTCGCGGATCACCTCGTGCTCGCGCGTTCCCTGAAAGTGCTCGACCGCGGTGTCCTCGTCGCGGAACCACCGAACGTCTGGCTGATGCGGGATACCAACGGCGATCTGCAGGCCGATGACAAGCAGCTCGTGGCCACCGGGTTCGGCCGTTTCGACGGGGACCCGCAGAACAACGCGAACGGCTTCTACTGGGCGCTGGACAACCGGATGTATACCGCCGGCCTCGCCGACATGCAGTTCCGCCTGAAGGACGGCGTCTTCGAAGTCCAGCCGACGCTCGAGCGCGGTGAGTGGGGCGTTGCGCAGGACGATGCGGGACGGATTTATCGCAACACGAACGAGTCGGCCGTTCACGTCGATCTCGTTCCCACCTACTATTACGCGCGCAATCCAAACCTCGCCCGGACACGCGGCAGTTACGAGCGTCTGGTCGACGACGCGGCGAATGCGGTCTGGCCGGTGCGGCCGAACCCGGGGACGAATCGCGCGTATCAAATCGGCATCGACAAGCCGGACGGCACGCTGGCGCGCTACACGGCCGTCTGCGCGCCGGTGGTGTATCGCGGCGACCGTCTTCCCCCAGAACTGTACGGAAACGTCTTCGTCGCGGAGCCGGCCGGGAATCTCGTCGGCCGCTTGATCATCGAGGACGACGGTAAAGGCCTTCGTGTGAAGCGGGCGTACGAGAAAGGGGATTTCATCGCGTCGACGGACGAACGATTCCGCCCGGTATTCATCTCGGACGCGCCGGACGGAACGATGTACATCGCGGATATGTATCGGGGCATCATCGAACACCGCATCTCGGTCACCGAATACCTGCGCGATCAGATCCTTTCGCGCAAGCTGGATCGTCCGACCGGCCTCGGACGGATTTATCGGGTGATGCACCAGACGACGCGGCGCGGCCCGTCGAGCCCGTTGGCGGGCGCGACCCCGCAGCAGCTCGTGCAGGCGCTCGCGAGCTCGAACGGATGGCGGCGTGACACCGCGCAACGGCTGCTCGTCGAGCGCGGCGCGCGCAACATGGCGCCGGCGCTGCTGCAGCTCGCCGCCGCGGCGAAGGACTGGCGGACACGGCTGCATGCTTTATGGACACTCGACGGTCTCGACGCAATCGACGTTCGCACGGTTGAGAAGGCGCTGGAGGACAACTCGCGCGACGTACGGGTCTCGGCGGTGCGGATCGCGGAGCGCTGGCTCGGCGACGCCGCCCACCCGATCCACGCGGCCGTACTGAAGCGGATCGACGACAACGACTGGCAGGTGCGGCAGCAGCTGGCGGCGTCACTCGGCGTCCTGCCGCAGGAGGCGCGCGAAGCTGCGCTGATTTCGCTGCTCGAACGGTACGCCGACGATCCGGTTGTGATGGACGCCGCGCTCAGCAGCCTGCGGGGAAGGGAAGCGGCGGTGCTGGAGAAGCTGATGAACGGTCGCTAATGCCGGCCCGTAAAGGGCCGGCCCGCGTCAGCGCACGTGGATCGCGCCGCTCATCGTCGGATGGAGCGTGCACACGTACGGATAGTCCCCTTTTTTCTGCGCCCGATAGGTCCATACTTTCCCCGCGGCAAGCTGCTTCGAATCGAACATGCCGTTCTTCGCGGTCACCGTGTGCGGGAAGGGGTCGTTGTTCGTCCACACAATGGTGTCGCCCGCGTTGACGGTCAGGTCGCCCGGTTGGAACGCCACGGCTTCCATCGCAACGGGGTGCTTCACCGGCTTGCGCGGCGCCGCCGCGGCGCGGCCTGTGGGTAACAGGCCGACGCACGCGACGGTGATGACGAGAGTGAGCCTGAGCGCCGGGGACATCTACTTCTTGCCCGAGATCTCGGCCTGCACGTGCTTGGCGTGCTCGAGGTGCGCGACGAACGCCGGCCGCGTCTTGACGAGCAGCGCCTTGAGCTCTTCGTTCTTCGCGCCGGGGATCAGAGTCTTGTCGACGGCGTCCAGCACGGCCTGGTGATACGCGACCTCGTGATCGATGTAGGCCTTGTCGAACGCTGCGCCCTTGAGCGTCTTCAGCGTGGCGATGTTCGTGTCGCCGCCGGACTTGAGGCTCTGGCTCGTGGGGTTGTCTTCCGGCGTCACCTTGAGCTTGGTCGCAAGGGCGACCGCCTGCTTGTTGACGCCCGTGTGATCGGTGACCATCTGCTCTGCGAACTGCTTCACCTGGGCGCTCGCCGCGTGGGACTTGGCGAAGTTGCCGGCGTCGATGTCGACCTGGTTGGCGGTGACCACGATCGACGCAATTTGCGCATCGTTGATCCCCTGCGCCGACGCGGCGACGGGCAGCACGAGTGACGAAGCGAGCGCAATCAATGACAGTTTCATTCTGAATCCTCCAATTGAGAGTTATTAGCCGGACCTGAAAGGCCCGGCGTCTGAGTAGGCCGGCCCTTTATGGGCCGGCACACGTCATGGCAGCTCTCTGATCCGCGAGAGCACCGCGGCGACGATGCGATCGCACCGTGCCCCGGCGAAGCCGAAGACATCGACGGTCGCGGTGTCGATGTCGCGCGCCAGCGCGGTACGGAGCAGCGAGCGCGCGCGGAACAGTCGCGTGCGTACGGTCGCCGGGGGAATACCCAGACATTCCGCGGTTTCGTCCACGGTCATGTCCTCGACCTCGCGCATCACGAACACGGTACGGAACGCCACCGGCAGCTCGTCGATCCGCCGTTCGAGCACGCGCCGGACCTCCGCGCGCAGCACGGCGCTCGACGGTGGCTCTGCGTTCTCGTCTGCCACCTCGACCTCCTCACGTTCCTCCGCGCCATCGAATGGCACGACGACGCGCTCGCGCTTTTGACGGCGCAGCCGCATCAGAGACTGGTTGACGACAATGCGCGTCAGCCACGTGGACAGCTGCGCCTCGCCCCGGAACTCCGCGAGGTGTCGGTACGCCTCGAGATAGGCATCCTGCAGCGCGTCCTCAGCCTCGGCATCGTCCTTGAGAATCGCGCGGGCGACGCGGAACAGCCGCCCGTTGTGCTGGCGCATGACAGCTTCAAACGCCGCCTCGTCGCCCCGGATGACCTGCTTCGTATTCATGGCGTTCTTCCGACCTGTGTATTGGATGCACGAAGAACGGCCGGCGTTCCCGTCTTCGGCTGGCCGGGACAAGCTGGTGCTGTTGAAGGAGTTGCCGTGAGGGCGCGCCCGGCCAACAAGTCGAAGGGCCCGATAATCGGGCCCCTCTTACTCGAGCCGAATCGCTGTTACGTGGTTCGTGGCTTGATTTCGATGTACCCGTCGCGGACCCGGGTGTCGTAGCTGGGCTGATCGAACGTCGAGGGGCCGTGCACGACGCTGCCGTCGGCGACCCGGAACGTGGAAGCGTGCCACGGACACGTAATGGTTCCGTCGCGCAACTCCCCTTCGGACAGCGGCCCACCCTGATGCGCGCAGCGCTCGGCAAGCGCGCAAATCCGCCCCTGGTCGCGCAGCAGCACGACCTGCGCATCTCCGACCACGACGCGGCGCTTCTCTCCCTCACGGAGTTCCGCATCGGCAATCGTGCGGGTGAATTCCTCGGGTGCTTCCCCCGCGAGCGCGTGGTTCGGGCCAATCTCGCGCTTGTACACGAGCACACCGCCGAGATAGGCGCTCGCCATGGAGATCGCGAATCCCGCCGTTGACGCGGCAACCGCCCCGGCCGTGCGCCGGCGCGTGCGCATCAACGCGGAGGTGAGGAACAGGCTGGTCGCCGTCAGGTTCATGACGCCGTGCACCAGCCCAATGCGGCGTGATTCGCCGCCGGTATCGCTCCATTCCGTCAGCCCCGTGGCAGCCGCCGCGACGGCGCCGACGAGGCCCGTGTTGATGCAGACCCGGGCGGCCTCTTCATACCGGTTTCCGCCGTTCACACTGTCGAGCGTGTCGAACACCTGCGCCATCATCCACGCGCCGATCGGCACATCGGTCAGTGCCGGGTGCAGCGGGTGGCCCAGCCAGGTGCCGTTCAATCCATCCTTGAGCGTGCGGCCCGCCTCACCTTGAAACGCGGCGCCCACCGCCTCGTCCAGCGTCTTCGCGAGGGGGTCGATCCACTCCTGCTTGCCGACAAGCTCAGCCACTTCTCTCATTTCAACCTCTGCATGATGAAGACATCAGCACTGCGCAGGATCGCGCGCTGACCGTTCCACAGCAAACCTTCTGCCGCGGGGGCTCCTTCGGATTCGCCGGCTCGCTGGCGCGCGCGCTGAAGCGCTATACCATTAACAGGTGAGGTGGCTGCGGATTGCGCGCCGGGCACTGACGTGGTTCGTGGTCGGCTGCGCCGTTCTTGTACTCGGCCTCTTCACACTTCTGCACACTCCCTGGTTCAAGCATTTCGCGCGCGACTTCGCGATCAAACAGTCGCGCAGCCTGCTCAATGGCGATCTCGACATCGGCCGGATGGAAGGGAATTTCCTCTCGGGCGTGGTCCTGGACGATGTCGTCCTGCGGCAGGGCAGCACGACTCCCGTCCGCATCAAGCGCGTCGTCGTCCATTACAGCATCCGCCAGCTGATTCGCGTCCGCGCGATCGATCTCGACTCGCTCGACATTTCCGGCCTGACGCTGGCGGTGTATCGCCTTCCCTCGGGCGGTCTGAATATCGGCTCGCTGCTCAAGCCTCGCCCGAAAGGGCCTGGACCGCGACGCCCGATCCTGATTCATGTGATCCGAATAGATGGCGCGGATCTGACG